>ERZ761609.172-NODE-172-length-87530-cov-37.356513_pt1 | contig 87530 bp, 64 predicted proteins | sample MGYA00511163_ERZ761609 | MGnify/ENA primary metagenome ERZ761609 (study PRJEB28899, sample SAMN02445070) | bioreactor sludge metagenome | biome: EBPR sludge | place: Australia: Brisbane, Thorneside Wastewater Treatment Plant | collected 2011-12-16 ...
TCCTTTGATTGCTCGTCTTCACTCTCCGGGAGAATACTCCCGGAGAATTCCTTTGATTGCTCGTCTTCACTCTCCGGGAGAATACTCCCGGAGAATTCCTTTGGCCGCTCGTCTTCACTCTCCGGGAGAATACTCCCGGAGAATTCCTTTGGCTGCCCGTCTTCACTCTCCGGGAGAATACTCCCGGAGAATTCCTTTGGCTGCCCTTCCTCACTCTCCGGGAGAATACTCCCGGAGAATTCCTTTGGCTGCCCGTCTTCACTCTCCGGGAGAATCCTCCCGGAGAATTCCTTTGGCACGACACTTGCTCCAAACCAGACATTCGCCGGGATGACAAGTGCCGGTAGATATCCGTCATCGAACGAGCCAATAGTTGTTGTGCTGTAGTCCCCCTCTTCGTTGATCACATGAAGCGTTACCGGTAGCCCTTCATGCCAACACCAATGTTCTTCATGCGCTAACCGATGAAATGTGCTTACGTCGTCAGTACCAAGTAGGAACCAGATTGCCGTGCTCGCTGGGCGAATGCCTCTCGACGTAGGAGTCAGTATCGACGATCGAAAGGTTTCTGCATAGTATCCACCTTCCGGATGTGGCTGGAGTCCAAGCTGTGCGATGCGGTCGAGCTTATTATGAAGTGTTCTTGCCATAACAGCGAAGGTACTTCGTTTTTGTGACCATATTGCAGGATGATCGTCAGAACCGCAATCATCGCCGTCGTTGTAATCGCCTGTACTTTCACAGCTGCTGTTTCATTCAGTAAGAATGTTGCCCGCGTCGACCATTCATTGTTATCTGCTGTGCTCAAGGACGTTGTCTCCAATGGTCGTGTTGACTATGCGCGCCTGAAACGTGATACACGCCTGTCTACGTATCTCACTGCAATGTCGAAGGTTGTAATGGCCAGTATGTCAGAGGATGAGCGTACGGCGTATTGGATTAATGTGTACAACGCAGCTACGTTGCACATTGTCTCACAACACTTTCCCATTCGATCGATTCGTGATATATCAATCCAAGGATATCCCTCCGTGTGGAAGGCTCCTCTTGTCTCAACCCACACGGGAATGGTGTCACTCGACCATATTGAGAATAATGTTCTTAGGCCCCGTGGTGATGCACGTATCCACATGGCCCTCGTCTGTGCAGCAGTTTCTTGTCCACCACTTCGGTCAGAAGCCTATACTGCTGCTGATCTTCAAGGCCAGCTTGATGATCAATGCCGTCAGTTCGTGCGTGATCGACGTCATAATGTTATTGACACGACAGCGCGTACCGCTCGTGTCAGCAAGATCTTTGAATGGTTTATCGCCGATTTTGGTGGGAATCCCGCCGGCATAGTCGACTTTCTGTACCAGCACGCTGGTATCGACCGCCCCGTTCGCCCCCTAACTGTAACGTTTGCCGACTATGATTGGTCGTTAAACGTACAATGATCTATCAACTGCTAACTCACCTTCTGCTTACGTCATTAAATGTGAGTGAGCTTGATTCACTTCCACATCAGAATACAAAGTCATCGTCGACAGGCGTCCACGCCATCGTTGTCCCCTACCTTGCCTATACACCAGAAACTCGTTTTCAAGGTGGTGTCGGCATGGTACTTACACTTCGGCAAGACACTGTAACACAACGACCTTCTGCTCTTGTTATAGGTACTCAGCTTACGCAGCAACTTCAGTATGGAATGGGCCTCTATCCGGAGTTGTATCTCGATCGAGAACGATGGCGCATTACTGGTTTTGTTGAGTATTTCAAGTTTCCCTACGATTTCTATGGTTTTGGAAATTCTACATCACCTGTGAACATTGAGACGTATCGCCCTGAGGGCGTCAAGTTTACATTCTCTGCATATCGATCCGTAACTGATAAATCTGTTGGAAATGGCCTTGCAGCTGGTATTCGATTTGATGCACGACATGATGCCATTCTTGGTATCGATCCGCGCACGGACGGAACAGTAGGTCCTCTCGGTCGACGCGAGATCACAGGTTCAGAGGGTGGTTTCCAGGCTGGTGTTGGACCGGCTATACTCTTCGATACACGCGACAACATTTTTAGCGCACAGAACGGTTGGTACATTGACGCTGCCATGGTTGCCTACGATAATGCACTTGGCAGTGAGTTTGAGGCCGTGATTACGTCTATTGATCTCCGCGGTTATGTTCCTCTCGGCAAGAAGATCTTGTACGCTGGACATATTCTTTACTCTTCAACTACTGGCCGTCCAAAGTTTCAAACTCAACCCCGGATTGGCGGTGAGTCAAACCTACGGGGCGTCTACATTGCACGATACCGTGATCGTACAGCATTCTCCTGGCAAAATGAAGTGCGAATTCCCGTCTGGTGGCGCTTCGGAGCCGTTGCGTTCGCAGATTTAGGCCAGGTTGCAACAGTTCTTGATAAAATGTCTGTCCTTGGCTTCCACGTTGGTGTTGGCGCAGGAATACGATTCCTACTCGACGAAGATGAGCGAATTGGACTTCGATTTGATGTTGGCACACATCAAGGTGACATACAATTCTATATTGGCTTCAACGAGGTCTTTTAACCTAGGACCTTTGTGAGAAGAGCAATCTGTCCGCCGTGATAAATTTCATGGTGCGTAATGCCATGAAGAAGAAATCGATATGTGAATGGCCGAAATCCCACATGCTCGTCGAGTTTAGCATGAGAAAAGGTGCGGACCGAGTCGACAAGTTCGTGATGGACGTCATCAAACTCTTTTATGAGCGACGCCCACTCATCCTGTGTTACGATGTTGGTGGGTGGCCAGTCTTGATCCGTGTTGAGTTCAATACGGTAGTCCGTGTCACCATCCAACATTCTTATAACGAATGTCTTCCACACAATCATGTGTCGTAAAAGCTCAGCTATTGTGTGATTGTACACGTCATGTCTCGTATTTACCAGACTGAATGGTACACGACTCAGTATGTGCATGGTGTTCGCCCCATGCCAGGGGTCTCCAGCGTGAACTGTTTCAAGCTCAACGATAAACTCGGTGTTGTGCGTCATGCTCCTGTCTCCCGCAAGACTGCGTCAATTCGTGGAATCATATTCTCTGCCGTGTCAAATCCCTGTGCTACCATCCACCCTTCATAACCAGCAAGGGCTATAACAGTAGGAAACCCGGTTACACCGAGTGCCTCTGTCAACGCGAACTCCTCTTCAACACCTGCTGTAACTTCATCCGAAAACATTTCTTGAAGGAAGATATCAGTGTTGATGCCATAACGATTCACAACAAATCGATACGTTTTTTCCTGCGTAATGTCGAGACCATCACGATAGATTGCTGCCTGAAGGTCATGTGAAATGTTGAGAACGTGTTCTTGTGCTATTCGCTTTGCAGTAACGATTGCACGCGCAGGTACCACACTATCAAGAACAAGCGAAGCCTCTGCATGGAGATTCTCGAGGAATGGCTCACCAAATCGCACACCTGTGGTTTCCTCAACACGACGGTATGCAGTCTTTATATACGGTGCCACGTCTGCTATGGTACCTACCCTTGAACCGCGAATCATTCCTCCAGCGACGACATCGATGGGGACTACACCCGAATAATGTTGCTGAAGTTGTTGTACCTGAGGAGAGAACCCATAACACCAGCCGCAGAGCGTGTCCTGTAGGTATACAATGCGTAAGGCTGTTTCCATACATTCGAACGTACGGAAATCTCTCCCGATTCGCAGGGGATGAATGCCGTAGTTTACGTGATGTTGTCACTATTTATGTACGTAGGAAATCCCTAGTTTGCGTCCCGAGAGCTCGACCGAGGACCATTGACATGCAAAAACATTTACTACCCGTCGTTGAAGCTGATTGTGCTTCCTGCGGGACGCGGCTTTCGGGAGTGTTTGCCGCGTTGACGGTTTTAGAGACCGAAGAGGTAACCTCGGTTAAAACCTGTACGAGAATTGACAAGGGCGACGCAATCATTCGTCAGGACGAACACCCTCGAGGTATCTATTGTATCCATTCCGGACATCTAAAGGTCACGCGAAATGGACCAGATGGCCGCGAGCAGATTATCCGATTTGCTGGGCCAGGAGATAGCCTCGGATATGCTGCACTTGTTTCAGACTCCCCCTATAGTTACTCTGCGACTGCCGTGGATACAGCAAGTCTCTGTTTTGTCCCACGCGAAATAATCTTTCGTCTTGTTCGCGAGAACACACACCTGACCTTGCGACTTCTTCAAATTCTTTCGCATGAGTTGGAGGACACCGAGCGTCGTGTTGTAGAAATCGCACGTAAATCGGTTCGTGAACGCGTTGCCGAAGCACTGCTCATTCTGCGGGAAACGTTTGGTTACGAAGCCGATGGGAAGACGTTAAACATGACACTTACGCGCGAAGAAATCGCAGATATCGTTGGTACAGCGCCCGAAAGTGTTATCCGTATGCTAACGGATCTGAAGAATGAAGAACTCATTGAAACCGAAGGTCGTCGTATCCGCGTAAAAAATCTTCGTGGTCTCGTAGCTGCTGCTAATCTCGTCGACTGACAATTGTCATTGTCTGAAGGGGGTAAAAGGGGCCACATTGCGGTGGTACATGATCTCCATTCGTCCCATCGCACCCCATCAGGCAACACTCGACGCGTTTGCAACATCACCCCGACGGTCACTGGATGTTGGGGAAGACCTATATCACGCAGATGATGTTGCGACGAGTATCTACATCGTTGAACATGGTACCATTGTGGAAACGCGGAGCGAAGGAAATGGCCGGAGCTTTGCCGTTGCAATCCACGGTCCAGGCACCGTATTTGGATATCGCACACTCGCGAAATCTCCGCGACGCGGTTCACGGGCCACAGCGTTAGTCACGACCGTTTTACGCGAGATGGATCGGCACGTCGCACTTGAATTGCTCGCCCTTGATCCAGAATTCGCCTCGAAGATGATGACGGATTTGGCGAAGGCAGCACGGCAAGCAGAACGCATGTGTGATGCTTGGCAGTGGCAGGATCTTCGTTCGACTCTCTTGTTTGTGCTTCGTGAAATCGTAAATAATCTAGAAGATCACAACGGAAACTATTCGTATCGAATTGACTTGCCGCTATTAGAACTTATGACGGGGTGCCCAGCTCCCATTCTTGGGAAAACGTTGCAATCACTACAAACGAATGGTAGTATCCAATCGAACGACGATGGCTATCAATTCGTGAACAGACAAGGAGAGTCTCCATGAAACCGCAGACAATTGATCAAACGTCGGAGGTAGAACTCCTTCGGAATCTGCGTTGCGCAAGTACGTTGCGGCACGTCCAGGAAGAACTTCAATCCATTGCCCACTCGGCACCCACTGACGTAGGTAATAAACTCGTTGGAATTGTTCGCGAGATCACGTCGGTTCTCGCAGAAAACGATGCATGGGAACGATTTGAGCGTGTGTTCGAGACAATACATGGTCCATTTCTCACCAACCTTGCACGCGAGTTCCCCGCTCTGACACCTACAGAGCTTCGTCTGGCAGCCTTTCTGAAGATCCCAATGCCGAGTAAGGAGGTGGCCTCCGTTTTTCAGTGTAGCGTCCGGAGCATCGAAAAACACCGTGAGCGGATGCGGAAGAAGTTCGGATTGACGCCAAAGGACAATCTCACGACGTTTCTTGCGTCGAGAATTTGATTCGCCCCTTTCGCCCCCTTTCGTAACTTACGGTATGGCCAAGTCACCCCTTAAAACTTCGAAGAAGGCTCCTTCACCGGTTTGGACCCTTCCGTTTGAGCGTAAAAACTATGTTTACATCGCCGCAGGCATAGGCGTCATCGTCCTCGGATTCGTCCTCTTGTCGCTTGGCATCTCGTCGGGATGGGATAATCCTCTGAGTGTTAACGTCGCCCCGGTCGTTCTTGTCATCGGCTACTGCGTAATCATACCATGGGCAATTATGGCCGGTCGGAAAAAGACCGACAATTGACCGTTGACGAGCTAACGCAAGGAATTGCGCCGGAGGACGAGGATGAGATTCTTGACCTTGTCGATCGTAAGCTTGCTGAGCGACGACGGAAACACCCAATCAGGACATTACTTTCTGATGTAGGCCTTCTGACGAGAATGGTTCGAGACCGAACCTTTTCGTTGGCATGGTCATCTCGTGCAGTTATTCTTGGTGCACTCCTCTACTTTGTCCTACCTACGGATGCCACTCCCGATTTTCTTCCGGTAATTGGATATCTCGATGACACGGTTGTGCTAGGCATCGTGATTCGGCGGCTCTCAGCTGAGATTGATAACTATCGTCTTCATCTCGCCCGTCGCTGACGCCATCACGTCGTATCTTCGTGGCTTATGGAACTCGTGAACAATCGATACACCATTGGTGGTGTCGCCATCGACGATATTGTCGCATTGGCTGGTACACCAGTATATGTCTATGATGCGGCCATAATCGAGCGTCAAGTGCGCCGATTACAAAAGGCATTTTCCGGAATCGACTTCCGCCTTATGTATGCCTGTAAGGCCTTGTCGAACATGTCGATACTCCGCCTCGTCCGCAGGCTTGGAACGGGCCTTGATACGGTTAGTCTTCAGGAAGTGCATCTTGGCTTACATGCAGGTTTTACTCCCGATGAGATTCTCTACACACCAAACATGGTTTCGTTTGAGGAGATCCGGCAGGCTGCTGAGCTGGGTGTTCACATCAATATTGACACTATCTCTGTTCTCGAGCACTTTGGACACGAGTTCGGTGGCAAAATTCCCGTGTGCATTCGAATCAATCCGCACATTATGGCTGGTGGAAATGAGCGAATTAGTACCGGTCACATTGATTCGAAGTTTGGCATAAGCATTCACCAGATGCGACACGTACAACGTGTTGTTGCTACATACGGGATGCGTGTTAATGGCCTCCACATGCATACTGGAAGCGACATCTTGGATGCAGACGTGTTTCTACAAGGAGCTGACATCCTACTTGAGATTGCCGAGTCATTTCCAGATGTTGAATTCCTCGACTTTGGTTCGGGATTTAAAGTCCCATATAAACCAGATGATATTGCAACAGATATCGACCATCTCGGTTCCAAGCTGTCCGCGCGAATTAACGAGGTTAATGCACGGAGATCAAAGCCGCTCCAAATCTGGTTTGAACCAGGCAAGTTTATCGTGAGTGAGTCTGGGACATTTCTTGCAACGGTGAATGTTGTCAAACAAACAACAGCCACAGTCTTTGCAGGCGTAAACACAGGGCTTAATCACCTCATCCGTCCAATGTTATATAACGCCTACCATCACATTGTTAACGTCAGCAATCCAGGTGGTCCTCCACGAATTTATACCGTAGTTGGCTATATCTGTGAGACCGACACGTTTGGATGGGACCGCAAACTGCATGAAGTGCGCGAAGGTGACGTACTCGCCTTTCAGAATGCTGGCGCATATGGTATGACAATGGCGTCGAACTACAACTCTCGACTTCGACCAGCAGAGGTCCTCGTTGAGGATGGAGTAGCGCGCCTTATCCGGCGTCGGGAGACGCTGGACGACTTGTTACAAACGCAGACTGAGGCGTAAGTCTAAAAGACGACGTTTACGCCTACGGTAAAGGTGTGAATGTTCAATGGCGATGCCGTTGCAAACGGCCAGTTCATGTCTTTGCTACGAAGAGCCTTAAAACCAAGCCCAACGGCATTACGAAGTAAGAAGTGCATAATAGGCCTAGCGGCTGGACTTGATGCACCAATTTCGTTGACAAAGAGTGTGACACCTGCATCGGCAATACCTTCTATGATACTGCTGCCTGCCCAGTACCAAAAGAGGTGACGTGGATATACTTGATGCCATTCGTATCCTGCACGGAAAGCAATGTTCTCCGAAACACGCAGGTCTAGAATAGGTCCGGTAGAGGAGCCAAATCGAACTGACTGTCCAAAATCCAGAATTCGCTGGCGCTCTGCAGAGTCTACAGGAAGATCCTTGTGCGTAAGGACCGTCCACTGCATACCGTTTGAAGCTTGAAGAAGACTAATTCCTTCTGGTCCGTCTCCAAACTTATAGGTGTATCCCGTCTCGTTGATAAATCCAAAGCGGAAGGCACTAAACGATGCCGAATCTGCGCTAAAAGACGTTGACAGCGAGATTCCGTCGTATACAACCTTGTCAATTGATGATGCCGACGTTGATGATGGCGCACGACGCTCAAAACCTAGAGTGATCCTGCCGGACGGAGTCATTTCATCAGCGTTATTCCATCCATCTATGTTCCAATCCGACAAGGATCCAAAAACACCTATCACTGGTTTTCGGCCTTTGGTAGACATCGTTTCGGTGAATGGAAAATCGTCATACCATGGGCGTTTTTTTGTCGCTGCTGAATCATTCTGGGCGAAGGCGTTTGTGGCGAAAAGCGCTGCCACGACAAAGACAAGAAAACGCATTGGTTTAGTCCTTTGATGAGTCCGGTTTTTTGCGCCGAGAACGTAGCTTCCGTTCAGCAGGTTTCGTTTCTACAAGATTTTCTTTATAGAGAAACATTGAACTCGTATAAACCTTACTGCGTCCGAGCTTTTCAGCACGTTTTTTGGTAACGAGCCCGACACGGCCGTTAGCCTTACCTCTTCCGCGTCCGCCGTATGCCCCCTGACGCCCCTTACCGCGACTTGCGCGACCACGTAAGAGATCGAAAGCACTCACATTGGCGTCAGCCCGATTAAAGTTTGGTTCGTCATCATCTCCACGACGCACATGTCGGCGTTGTCCGTTTCCGTTGGCATGTCCATAACCGCGGCCCTCATTGCCGCGGAAACGACCGGAACGGTCGTTACGACGTTGCCCGTGATGAGCATTACTTCCCTGGGATGAACGGCTGTGTTGGCCACGATTTCTATCATCTCGCCCTTGCCTATTGCCACCTGATCCTTGGCGCGCTGGACGTTCGTCCTGGTGCGAAGGGCGGCGCGAATCTGGGCGATCATGCCAACGAAACTCTTGTTGTTGGTTTGGGCGTTCAGGTCGATCATTGCGACGTTGATCAGACCTACCTACTTGACGTTGATCAGGACGGTCATTTCTACGGAAGTCTGGACGGTCGTTTCGACGTTGATCTTGACGGTCGTTTCGTCGTTGGTCCGGACGATCGTTTCGACGAAAGTCTGGTCTATCATTCCGTCGTTGATCGGGGCGATCGAAGCGGCGATCATCAGGTCTATCACTACGGCGTTGATCTGGTCTATCCGTGCGTCGTTGGTCTGGTCGATCGTATCGACGCTGGTCTGGTCTATCGTTACGGCGTTGATCTGGTCGATCGCTGCGACGTTGATCTGGTCTATCGCTGCGTCGTTGGTCTGGTCTATCGTTAGGTCGTGAATCTGGTCGCGCTTGACGGGAAGATTGTTGGCGTCCGCCTGAACTGTAAGGTGTTCTGCGTTCACCCTCACGCGGTTGTTGATCCGGATTCTGAAATTGTTGCTGTCGCTCTCCGCGCCGTGGACGTTGTTGACCTCCACGGGGGGCATCTACAGAATTGTCAGTGTTTTCGTGGCGCTCTCCCTCTGATGTCGCATACGGGTCAAAATCCGGATCGAACGGGCTCCGTGCAGGAGCTGAGGGTTGCAGGGTGGGAGAGTCAAATGACTCCGGCTGCTGCTCGGCGGATTCGTCCTTAAAACGTCCGCCTTTCCGCTGTCCACCGCGGCCGCTCCCACCCTTTTGTTGTGCGCCACTCGGGCGTCGTCCGCCGTCGGACCGGCGTCCCTTGTTGTTATTCTGCATAGTATTCGGTGATCCGTGAGGGGGCGAGGGATCGGCACCTGCAAAGCAGACAACGAATTCGCCCTTAAAGGTCTTTTCAGTGAAGTATGCGGCCAGGTCGGCCACTGTACCATAGTGATGAGATTCTGACGGCATCGTGAGATTACATCCCACGTAACATCTGCGGTCAGGTAGAACCGCAGCCATCGATGTTAACAATTGTCGTAGTCGATACGGGGCCTCAAGAAGTATTACCGTACGAGGTTCGCGAGCCAAACGTTTCAGATCCTCGCGCCGGCCTTCGTCGTCACGCCTGACAAAACCGGCAAAGACAAAACTTGATGCATCCAGTCCACTTCTGACGAGTGCCGTAAGGACACTTGAGGCACCGGGAACAACATCAATTTGGATGCCCGCCTCAATACATCTGCGGACAAGGCCCTGTCCGGGATCAGCCAACAACGGCGTGCCCGCATCACTGATGAGAGCAACAACATTTCCGTCCTTCAACAACCCAATGATAGCTTCAACATCACTAGCATTGGAATGTTCGTTTAGCGTCTGCACGGGTGCAGTTACGTCTAATGACCGTAACAGTCTCCGTCCCTCTCTCTCTTCCTCACAAACGATAACGTCCGCTGCTTGTAGCGCTTTAATCGCTCGCAGTGTAATGTCATCGGCGTTTCCGATTGGCGTAGAAACGACGAGGAGCGTTCCGCTCGGCGTCATACCATGTTCGTAGGTGGTCATTCATCGCAGGTGCCCGTTCTGGTATTGGGTCTGATGTGCTCATCTATACTGGTGAGCAGGCTCTGCGGTTGTGGCGGCGCGATGCCGCGGAAGGAGGAACAGTCCAATATAGGCAATTTCCGTTTACGCTAGCTGACGTTGGGTGACACTAGCTGACGCTGGGTGACACTAGCTGACGCTTGGTGACACTAGCTGACGCTGGGTGACACTAGCTGACGCTTGGTGACACTTGTTTCCCGCCTTCCCCCATCTTCCCCCATCTTTCCCCACCTTCCCCCACCTTCTTCACTTCTTCCACTTTATCGTGCAGCCAATTGCCTTGGTAGTTTGTGTCGTTACCGGTTTACCATCTACAAGCTCGGCAATCGCCTTCTCAACAAACTTTTCGTCAACGGCATTCGCGTCATTCGGATTGTCGTCGATTGCTCCGATATATTCAACGATAAAATGTTTAGGGGTGCGCTTTAACAGAAATACGTGCGGTGTGCGACGCGCTCCATAAGCTTTCGCAACATTCTGGTCAGCATCGAACAGGTACGGGAATGGGAAGGATTTCTCCTGTGCACGTTCCTGCATTTTTGCGAAGGAATCTTCCGGTGAGACAACCGTGTCATTCGGATTGATCGCCAGGACTGGGAAACCTTTAGGACCGAAGGCCTTGTGCAAGGCAATGATGCGGTCCTCATACTTCACCGAATACGGACAATGATTGCACGTAAAAACGAGAATCACGCCCTTGGCATCCAAGTAGGATGCGAGTCCTACACGCTTACCGTCAACATTGTTCAGAATAAAGTTCGGTGCAATATCACCAGGTTTGACGCCATCTGGCAAGTCTGCTGCCGTAACGGGTACCATCGAAATGACGGACGCAGCCAGAAATGCAAGCATCATCCTCATGGATGATGGCGCTATCGAACCTCTGAGACGTGATGGTGACCTCATGGCGACCCTTTCATAAATTCTTTTAGTTCATGGCGGAGTTCTTCGAAGGTGAACTCCGTTTCGCGGAACAAACGACGCCCGTTACGGAAAAACAGTGTTGCGGGAATGGCACCGCTCCACGTTGGATCTACCCGATCGATCCACTCATGTGGCTTTGATTCGTTCAAAAGTACCACTTGCGGTAGGTAGGCCTTTCGGCGTACGAATGGAGCGACCTTCTTTGTGAGTTCCTTCGGATCGTCAACCGAGACGAGGAGTACGACCACACCACTATCCCGTTGTTCGCGATAAAGCTTGTCGAAATGTGGCAACTCTGCAACGCACGGTTTGCACCATGTAGCCCAGAAATTCACGACGTATGTTGTGTCGCCCCCAGCCGCAAGGCGCCCCATAACCTCATCCAACGTTTGAGGCGTAACAAGGACTGTTGACGCAGAAGCGGATACCTGGCCAGCCAAAGAAATGGTGTGTACCACGAGGCAGCCCATGATGAGCAAGGCCGAGTTGATACGTGGTACGAATCTCATTTCACTTCTTCAACAACCTTGCAGTTGAGTTTTCCATTCGTAATCGAAATCGTCCCTTCACCTCCAGCATTTTGAGCTTCACCGGAGAACGTGGCACGCAGTCTTCCGCCAACGGCGTCAAACTGCGTTATGGTGATTGATCCACTTGCCGGAACGTAGATAGCTGCCGGCTTGCCGCTTCCGCCGTCAAGGAGTGTTAACGAGTACGAATTCGCGTTTTCGCCCCCTAAGGCAAACGTGCCGGTTCCACTGCGTTCAAGAACGAATGTAATCGAGAACCTCGTTGTGGATACCCCGCCAATCGTTCCATACACCGAGATCGTTACCGAATTGTCGTCGTCAGAAACGAAGGCAAACCCAGCGTCATCCTCAGATGCTCCGCGGCATTCGACATTTGAGTAACCACCTCCGTTGATGATAAACGAGTTTGTGACTGCATCGTCGTTTGTCGAACTTGTGCCTGCTGGATTCTCATCCTTGGCACAGGCAGTGATGTACATTGAGACAATCACGAATGTCAGGTAGAAGAATTTACGCATAACGGTAAAATTGTGTTGATGGAAGCGTTTAATCATCGATAGCTGGCTTAGTCAGCATCCTCGATGATGCGGCAGTCAAACTTTCCGTTTGTAATCGTAACAAACTCCTGTGAGATGACTTCATTTGCGACACCGCTGAATGTACCTTTACAACGCCCACCGATGCCATCCCATTGCGTAATTGTTATACTACCAGATATGAGCCCATAGTTTTTCGTTTGCAAAGTACCATCCGTAGTGGTGAATCCCACTCCAGCCTCGTCGAGGGTAAACGTTCCTGTTCGAGCGGAAGAAGTGACAATCGTAATGCTAAATACATGTGTAGAGTTATTGCCAATTGTGCCAGAGAAGGTTACAACCCCAGATCCGACTTCGTCATCTGTGTAAGCACTAGCATTACTCTCGTCGTTAAATGCACGGAAGGACGTGTTTGAATATCCATTTCCGTTCACAACGAATGAATTCTTTGAGCTCGTATTATCTCCGGTATCAACCGGTGCCGTGGTGTTTTCCTTCTTTGCGCACGCACTAAGAACAAGCGCAGCGATAACAAGAAGTGGTAATAGTCGTTTCATGGAACTCTCCAAAAAAGTTATGGTTCTACAATTGTGTCGCCAATGGCGGCGAGGAGTTCAGGATGATCCGTATTCACCTTCACTCGAGACATTTCCCGAGACAATGGATAGGCTGTTAACGTTCCATCTTCGAGCGGTCGTAGAAGGTGGTCGATGATTTCCGGATCGCTGTCGCTCAGCCACGTTTTGCGATCACCTTTTGTAATGATGGCAGGCATTCGCTGCTTCGCATTATGAATCCAGGACATCAATCCGTTTGCCTCCGTCGTCACGATAGAAAACGTCCTTCGCAACTCACCACTGTCTCTGTCGGTCCAGTCTTCCCAGATACAACCGAGCGTAAACAGCTCAGCTTCACGCATGCGAACAAAGTACGGATGTTTTATCGTACCCTCGTGACGCCACTCAACAAATCCATTAACGGGCAGAAGACCTCGACGCTTCACAATTGCTTCACGAAATGACGGCTTCGTGCGAATTGTTTCTGCACGTGCATTCAGGGTCATATCACGTAACTCGCCAGCCGCTTCGGCTGACTTTGTCCAGCGGGGAATCAGACCCCACTCCACAACCTCAAGTGCGTCGGGTCGCTCGTTAGTGACAAACGGGAGACGTGGATGAACGAATCCACTGACATGCACATACGGCATGTATTCGGAAGCATCATCAAATACAGCTCCGATATCCGTTTCAACAACGTGGGTTGAGGAGAATATCGAAACCGTATAACACACGACGTCTGCCTCTATTTTAACATCGGTACGGTCACTATGGCGATGAGGGCGATGATGCCCACCATCATGATGAGGGCATAGTGCTGAGCAACACCTGTCTGGATTCGACGAATCACATTACCCGTCGACGCAACAAAACGAGCTGATCCGTTGACGATGCCATCGATGAGCACCACGTCAACCATCTTCCAGAGGAAACTCCTCGAAAAGACAACAATTGGGCTCACGATAAGTACATCGTATACTTCATCCACTCCGTACTTACGCCATAGAAGTTTATAGACAGCTGAGAATCGTGCACCAAGTGCTCGAGCTTTTTCCGTACCATCCTTGTACAGCGAGTGAGCAAGCCAAATGCCAAAAGCGCCAATTCCGACACTGACGGCCATGAGTGTAAACTCAAGTGCTGTATGATCACCCGTGTGTTTCGGCAACAGTGCAACTCCATTTGCAAAGATTGGAGCAAGCCACTCTTCCAGAAGATTTGGCAGGTGCAGTGGGTGCCCAAGAACATGAGGAATTCCCAGTAATCCACCGACGGCACTTAACACTGCTAGAATGATGAGCGGAATCGTCATCGACTTTGGCGATTCGTGCGGATGGACATGGTGATGGTCAAAACGTTCTTTGCCAAGGAATGTCAATGCTGTTAGTCGCCACATATAGAAGGCCGTACAGAATGCAGCCAGTGCCCCAACGGCCCAAAGAATCGGACTTCCGTTGAGCCACGCGAACCACAAAATTTCGTCCTTCGAGAAAAAGCCCGAGAACAACGGAATCCCGCTGATGGCCAATGTTCCTACCAGGAAGGTCTTATATGTGATAGGCATGTACTTTTTGAGTCCACCCATCTTCTGAATGTCCTGTTCTTCGTGCATTCCATGAATGACAGAACCAGACCCAAGGAAGAGCAGAGCTTTAAAAAAGGCATGTGTCATGACGTGAAACACACCAGCCGTAAATGCCCCCACTCCAAGTGCCGTGAACATGAAGCCAAGCTGCGATACTGTTGAGTATGCGAGCACCTTCTTGATGTCGTTTTGTACGAGGCCTACCGTTCCAGCAATGAGGGCCGTCGTAATACCGATTCCCGTGACGACTGCCATCGTTGTCGGAGACATGGCAAAGAGGACGTTTGTTCGAGCGATCAGGAAGATGCCCGACGTGACCATCGTAGCTGCGTGAATCAGTGCGGATACCGGTGTCGGACCCGCCATAGCGTCAGGAAGCCATACGCCAAGTGGGATTTGTGCGGATTTCCCGGTGCATCCAAGGAATAACAACAGGGTGATCATCGTTACCAACGTCTCTTGCCCACCCAACACTACTCCGGCTTGAGCATTAATCGTTGCATACTCAAGGGTACCGAAGGCATTAAAAAGCATGAACATGGCGAGGAGTACGCCAAAGTCACCAATGCGGTTAACGATAAAGGCCTTTTTTGCAGCGTCTCCCGTCCACACGATTCCCGACCCCTCAAACTTGCGATCGTACCAGAACCCAATAAGGAGGTAGGATGCAAGACCAACACCTTCCCAGCCAAGAAACGTCAATAGGAAGTTGCTGGCGAGAACAAGATTTAACATCATGAAAACGAAGAGATTCAGATAGGCAAAGAAGCGTGGGAAGCTTCTATCGCCATGCATATATCCCGTCGAATAAACATGAATAAGGAATCCGATGCCCGTGATGATCAACGTAAACAAGATCGACAGTTGATCAAACTGATAGGCAATGTCAACGGAAAACGATCCAGTTGCAATCCATGTGTAGACCGGAACGGTAAAGGACCGTGCATCAGCCGGCATGGATGTCAATCCCATAAAAACGGCAACAGCCGTTACAAAGGATGCCAGCACGGCAAGTGAAGCAATACTTCCAATGACCTTTTCAGAGCCAAGTCGACGGCCAAAAAGACCGATGATGGCAAATCCTACAAGTGGGAAGAGTGGTATGAGCGCTGCGTAGTTCATCCGATTTCCGGGGCAATGGATTCGAAATCCAGTTTCTCAACGTCCATTTCAACATGATGGAAGTGAATTCTCATCGTTTCATCAACGACCATCATACTGTTTCGTTCAACCTTCATCCAGTCCGACCTGCGAGCCGTAAATGGCTCGGAGGCGACAACAATCGCGCTGGGTTTGCCGTACGTTGGCTCCATTGTGCAGACTTCGCCTCGACAATGATACTCACGCCCATGCATGTAGTACAATGAGGCTGGCTGTACATTGGGATTCGTCGTATATCTGCAAACAACAAGTCCAGTGCCATTCGTAACGGCAAGGTTGAGGTAGGAGTGTTGTTTCACTCCTGCCTCAACGAGCAGATCACTGAGATCTTCAAACATCTTCTTCATCGCATGCACCATTTCCTCAACGGTAACCGAACCGTGCGGATTGCCGATGTGATTCAGGAACAGTCCGAAGAGATGCTCAGAGTCCGTGGATCCCTGAATGGCATCGTAGGCGGTGTCGTTGAGAAGTCGCAACAGCCGTCGGCGTATCTGCTTAAATCCACCTAAAACGCCGTTGTGCATGAACATGAGCTCACCACACCAAAACGGGTGGGAGTTCACTTCCTCAACGGTTAAGCCCGGTGATGCCGCACGTACGTGCGCGAAAATGCACGGTGAGTAAATCTTGCGCGCAAGCTGCCGCAAGTTACCATCACTCCATGCTGGCTTGATGCTTCGAAAAACACACGGTTCATTGTCGAGTTCCGGTGCATACCAACCGATTCCAAATCCGTCGCCGTTTACAGCAACAGACATTTCCCCTGCGTTGACGCTCTGGGCCGTGATCAGTGAAAACCGCGGCTTATAGAGCAGGTCGTCTGCAAGAATTTGGGGACCGATATATGCAATGAATCGACACATGAACGGCAGTCACCCGCCGATCAGTTCAGTGCGGCTTTTTCGGCCGAGCACCATGTGTTGTAGACACCGTCGAGTAGAAGATTAAAGGCATCAGATGCTTCACGAGCTGCATCCAGCGCCGCCTGCTTCTGATCATCGGTTTGGCACATCGTGGCCAACGCTTCACGTGTTACGGTGCGATGGATCTCGTCAGCATGTTCGTGAACTGCGAAGAACGCCAGGCCGTTTTCCGTATCAATGCCATAGAACTTCTTCAGTCCAGCAATCTTCGTCGTGGAGATTTCCGGGATTTGTGACTCATACGCATATAATGCTGCGAGCCCTTCCGCAGGATTGTTCCGACGTGCCAACTCCTTCAGAATACGAACCGAGGCACGTGTTTGGAACAGATATCGGCGATCGGCAATTTCCTCACGAGAAACACCAAGGGACTCGGCAAAACGCAGCCAGAGCTCAGGGTGATTGTTTGCACCCTGTTCCTCTTCTACGAGGTTTTCGAGCAGCATCTGGCGAATGGCCATATCGTCACAGTTGGCATGTGTTGCACTGACATACGTCGGGAAGTTGTGCACCTGGAGGTAGTACTCCTTGGCATACTCACGAAGCATTTCGAGTGTCAGCGCACCTTCGTTCCACATGATGTAGAACGGATGTTGGAGCATGTGGCGCTCGGCGACGATTTCGTCGAGGCGACGGAGGAATTCTTCAGTCGTCATGACAGCGTCCTAGAAGAGGATTGGTGGTCGGTTTCTGCAGTTAGGTCTGAGGGTGGCAAAGATAGTCGTTTTCGTAATTTTGCACCCATGGATATGGATACGCACCTCCCCTCGGAACTTGGTCTGCCCTGGCACGATGATGATGTTGACGTGGCAGCACCAAATCGTGTGATTCTTTTTAACGACGAGGAGCACACGTTTGATGAGGTGATCGGCCAGATCATCCGCGCTACAGGCTGCTCAATGACAGAAGCGGAAGCCATCACGTTTGAAGTGCATCACCTTGGCAAGGCACTCGTCTTTGAGGGTGAACTTGGGGATTGCCTAAAGGTCTCTAGTGTCCTCGAAGAAATAGCTCTCCATACTCAGATCGAGTTTTAACGACGCTTAGAGAACATCGACAGCGGTTGTTATAGCGCTGCTTACCTTACGGTTTGGGCGGTACGGCAGGCGGTGGTTTCCGCGTTGTATCTCCAGCCGGTAGGACGCCCCCTTGCGCCTTTCTCAGCTGCTCTTGAAGCATGTCATTGAGTCCGCGTGGCTGTCCACTTGCATCCGTCGGCGTTACGCCTGGTATGTTCGGAAGTGCACCTCCTGGAATTGTACCATTGAGGGCATCCTGGTTATTCTTTAGAAGCTGCTGCATGGCGTCTAGCTCACCAGCCTTACCACGCTCATATAGCTCCTTATCAAGGTCCTTGAGAAGTAAGGAATCTTCTACCTCGACGCCATTTCGTTTCGCCAGAGCAAACTCAACACTTGCGCGCACGTCCTTTGCATACTCTGAGCGTGGATACTTTTCAATGAGCTGACCATAAAAATGCAGGGCAGAGTCAACATTTCCCGCCTCCCGCTCATACATCCAGCCAAGAGCGTACAGGGCCTTTGGTGCGTACGGACTTCCGGGATGGTTCGCTACGACGGCTGTGTATTGTTGTTCTGCATATCCCCAGTCTTTGATTCGCCGAAAACTTGTGCCTGAACGATACAGCTCCGCAGCATCATCGATCTGTACGTCATCCGAAAATCCAAGTGATGCATAAGCTTCTTTTGCTACGTCGGCATTTGGATACCGTTCGGTGATCACTTCCATGATACTGTCTGCTGCGTCTGGGTCCGACGGTGCAATCAGTCGAGCTTGCGCAAACAGGTATCGAGCACGCTCAGGGTCATCGTTGTATGTACTGTCATAGGCCAGGGCGTAATAGGACATTGCCGAATCGGCATTTCCCATTTGTTCGTGGATACGTCCAAGCGCGTATCGTTCACGTGCCACACTCTTTGCCACCGTGTCAGCATAACCTGGCCGCTCTGGTATAACAGCGCGGAATCCATCAACTTTTCGATGTTGTTCAGACCACTGTTTGATCAGAGTAAAGTATTTGTTCGCCACGTCATAAACCGGCGTTCTTGTGAGCTTTGACTTTGCGAAGTACGGTAGTGCGGCCTCGTAGTCTCCTTGTTTGTAAAGGGACATTGCCTTCTGAAAGTTCTGCGCCATGAGTTCGGGGCGACCGATATACGAAGTGTCGGCCTGCTTTTCCTTTGCAAGGAGAGCTGGGTCCTGAAGATCCTCTTTCTGCAGTCGTTCGAGAGCTATCCTTTCGGCAGCAACAAAACTGCCCCATTCATCAAAGTTGCGATTCTCTTCAATCGCCTTGATTCCTTCTTCCGCCTCAGTAAACTTTCCGAGTCGTGCTAAAGCTGCTGACCGATAAAGTCGAGACTCGAACTGTGCGAGCGGATCTGGCGTATACTCTTCCACCTTCGCAAACTGTTGTTCGGCCATCTCATACTCGCCTAGTCGATAATAAATCGACGCAAGGTCAACCTGCCAACGAGCACGGACTTCGTCATCTTCACTTTGAGCGATGGCCTGTTTGTATGGCTGTACAGCTCCATCCAGATCTGATTCCTCAAGTGCAAGCTCTGCCTGAATTCGAAAGGCCTCGGATAAGATATCCCATCGTTCACGATACCAGGCAACATCAACAGCGCGCGACAATGCTTGTTTACCCTGCGAGATTTTGCGTTGAATAAGGTAGTTCTTTGCTAGTAGAAGGTGCGCATCTGGAGAATACTCACCATCCGCAAACTGTTCGGCCAATTCAACACACTTCTGTTGTGACGGAATCCATTCCTGACGATAGAAATAGCTCTTCGCCATGAGAAAGAGTGAGCCTTCGACGTACTTCGACTTAGGGTGATTGGCCAGGATTTTTGAACCCTTAATCAGAATAGAATCAACCTTTGTTGCTACAGGTTGCAACTTGGTCTTATCAATGATAAAGGCTCTGAGGAAGTCCATCGTACCTTGGCGCTTCGCACCAGCACTCTGATCTTGTTCAACTCCCTCTATAGCGGGAACAAGAACACGTGGTTTTGTACGCTTGTTTTCGTCCTGATACGCAAACTCGTCCTCCACATCCGTCATGATGCGGTTCGCATTGTAGTACGTGTTAAAGTACGTGGTCTGATTATCATACCACGAACACCCCTGAAGGATCAGGACAACACTTGTTACAAGGACAAGTATGAATATGGGGCGAAAGGGGCTCATTTCAGATTGTTCTCCGAAGCCACACGGCTCGGATCATGTTTTGCCTATTTGTAATGTCCTTAACATCAACAAGTTTAAAGGTTTCAATGTAGTCCGGCCTGATGATCGTTTGGTATGTACGTCCATCACAGACAGCGTCTAGCGTAACATCGCGCCGACCAGCCAACTGGAAGAATTGATCCAGGAGTGAGGTCGAAGTTACACGTCGACCATCAATCGCCACAATTTCGTCATCAATGCCGATACCGGCTCGTTGGGCTGGTCCGCCATCCTCAACACTTCGAACGAGGACACGACCCATTACGTCCGCAACGCTCCAGCCGAGGCTTAGTTGGGGCGGAACCATCACGAATCCACGTTTCTCTCCATAGGTTATTGCTTCTGGCTGTGGACCTGCCACGTGAAGCTTCAGGCCAGCGGCTTGAAGAACGTCATCATACGGCAGTTCGTCTACACCGTCCAGCCACTTCATAAACAGATCTCGTAGTTGAACACCCGTTGCCGTCTCAAATGCAGCCAGCACGTCAGCTTCTGTGAGCCCCTTCTCAGGGGTCGCCTGATAAGCTCGCCATAATGCGCGGAGTCCATCATCTAAGGATCGTTTCCCATCAGTATGATCAATGATGTAGAGGTCTAACAACAGGAAGAGAATCCCACCCTTGAGGTAATACGATGGGAACCGGTTGTTGCCATCCGGACTTGCAAGGTAGAGTTTGACCCATGCGAGGAAGGAACTATCTCGTACTGACATTCGACGGCGTCCTGGCACCTTTGCTAGTCGAGCAAAGTGCTCCTTCGACAGTACGTCCAGATATTCTTCCTGCGTAAGAAATCCGCATCTGAAGGCAAGCAGATCGTCGTAATACGACGTCATGCCTTCTGCGAGCCACAACATCGTAGTATAGGCTTCCCGTGTATAGTCAAATGGGCCTAACTCGACCGGTCTGATACGTTTAACATTCCAAAGGTGAAAGTACTCGTGGCATAACAATGCCAGCAGTTCCTTGGCCTTCGTTTTGTCGAGAAGCGTTGACGGATCTACGGCATTTACGCTTGACCTACCATGCTCCAACCCACCGTATACGCCGGGATATGCCTGAATGATGAAGACGTATCGGTCGTACGGCAAACCTCCAAACAGATCTGCCTCAACATCGACGATTCGCTGAATCTCTTGCGTCAACCAGTCAATATCGAGACTATGGTTCGACGCAAGTGCAACTTCATGACGTGCACCGCGAAGCTCAAACGATCGTATGGCATGTTCGCCAAGTTCAATTGGCGAATCGGCAAGAATGTCATAGTTCAACGCCCCCAAGAGAAGTCCTCCGCCTGGTGCTCCGCCCGGACGAACAGGAGATAATGCCGTACTTACCGAGGGCCACTTTGCGGCATTGTGAAACAACTCAACATGATGGAGTTCTTGTGTTCGCCCTTCCACATACATAAAAACAGCCGGTGGCTGTAGGAAGGCATGATTGCGGTTGATGTGATTTGTGCGAACCGTACGTTCATTTCCGTACACAACGTAGGCTATCTCAACGGTCGATACACCTCGCGTTGGAACAACAAGTGAGGCCTTATCACGCCAGGAAAAGGTGAGTGGTGTACGGGTTGCACCCTCAACAGCATGTACTTCGACATTTCCTTGCCATCCAATATAGTCGCGTATTTTATATGATCCAGGTGACCACGATGGCATGACGGCCACGATGGAATCTGTCGTGATAGCGTCGATACGCATCGTGACAGTAACAAGATGCTGTGCCGCACGATCGAACATCACGGCGTAGGTGATGTCGGCCGTTGTGTTCACAAGTTGTTCGTCACGCTGTTCGATGGAATACGTCATCGGTTGTTAAAGTAGGTGTTGTCTCGAAAATCCTTGTTAAAGTCCACGTCTTCCTTAGGACGTAGATCGGTGCCCTCGGCGATGTCACCACCTGCCAGGTCGCGATAGTTCCGTTTATGGTCATCCAGTTCCTTCTTCTTCGCTGCGATCGATGTTTCCAACTCGGCACGGTGATTTCGTTTCCAAGCTTCGTTGTTTATCTCCGATGCAAACACAAAGGGTTCCTGGCCTTCCATCCGTCTGATCTTCCGCTCTTCAGCGCGGAGTTTTGCTTCTAACTGTTCCACGTCGCGCTGAAGTTCGTCAATTCCGCGGTTCGCAGAAACATCAGCGTCTGGTTCATCCGCACCCAACATCGTAACGATGGTCCTCAATTTGGACGCATCGCGCTGTTCCCAGGCATCTTGTAACCTATGCCACAGTTCGGCGTCCTCGGCCGAAGGTTTTGCAACGTCGGGATGCAGTCGTTTTACTGCCGTCCTATACATGTCAACCAGTTCAGTGTCGGGTTCTGCGCCAAGACGTGCTTGTGCGATGTCTTCGCGCTGTGACGATGTCATATCGAAGGCCTCGCGTAGTCGCTGGTGAAACCGAGCATACTCTTTATCGACTACTTTATTGACGAGGTCCACAATTTCTGGTGTAATCGATTCTCCGCGAGCTACCTTCACGGTCAGCAACTCCACTCGCCGCCCCAACTCTGCACAACGAAGTGCAAGATCTTGAAGCTCTCGTTCCAACTCTCCAAACAATTCATCATAAAGCGCTAAAAGTCGTGGACGCTCCTGCGTTGACATCCTATGACCCCGCTCGGCAGCCTCACGCAATGCAGACCGGAGTTCTGTTGCGCGTTCCCGTAACCGTTGTGCATCAGGATGAAGAGACGGTGTATTTGAAGTACCGTGGCTCACGGTGTCACCCCTCCGTCACGAGCAGCATACCTTGCAACAAACATTTCTCCGAAAGCCGACAATAGTGCTAATACAAGGAAGAGTGGCCAAAGCTCCGAGCCGGTACGCGCCTCCGCAATCGACTGTCGAATATCAGCGGAATCATTGATACCGACGACCCTGTCGCCATCAACAACAAGAGTCGCAACGCGGCTGACAGCCTTGTCTACGTCATCATACTGAAGCTGTGATTCTTCAACAGGCGCATTAAACGCAACTGCACCAACGGGAGACATGTTGTCCGATGTCACCTTCACAACTCCCGAGGCATTCTGTGATGGAATAGGGATGGTCACGGAACTCGGGAGGCGGACAGGTGCAACCATCCTTGTCGTAGTAGTCACATCTGTTAGAGCGAATTGATCACGACTTGCGAGACGCGGTGGAACGGGCAACGACACCGATTCGCCGCGAAGTGCTTGGACTGCCGCATCACGCGGCATTGTCAGATACAGAACCGAACGAACGGTTGTTGCTGCAAAGAGCCCTGTCATTGGCCACGTGCTCCACGAAGTTGTTGGAGCAAGTCCACAGTAAATCACACGTCCTGCACCGAGACTTGCTTCGGCAAGAATGGCACCTCCGTCTGAGGATGCGAGCGTTGTTCCACCTGTGACAGATCGTTGTCGCAAGATACTTGGAGTCTCTACTGACCTGTCATCTCCCGTTGACTTAAACACACCTTGGAACAAAGGATGCTGACGATCGAGATTTTTTACTCGCCAAGGGGCTGAAGAAGGGGCTTCCGTCACGTCTTGGATTCCCAGACCAAATGCCAAGCCTAGCGCTTTTATGTCTTGACCGTCATACGCATTAATGTATAACCCGGCGCCCCGCTCAATAACCGACGAGAGAAGTGCAACGTCGGAAGTCGTTACCGGACCTCCACAGAGAATGATTGCATCCGCTGCAGATAACCGGGAAGCTGCTGCGGATACTGTTGGATAATACGTCAATTCAGGTGCAACGTCCTCCAGACCCGGTAGCGTTAGTACGGTACGGACATATACAATGTCTGCCGTTGAGCCAATAAGGATTGTACGAGGACGAGGCGGTACGATTACGGCCGTCCAGCGTACATTATCTCGAACGATTGCATCACGTTCCAATTCTACTGCCGCCGAGATAATGCCTCGGCGCTGCGGCGGTGCTGACACAACAATACTTCGTGTTGAGCCTGCCGGGATGTCGATGGCACGTTGCGCTACGCGTACTCCATCATAGGAGAGCGTAACGAGTGATCCCACGGCATCTTCCGTACTACCATTTCGAACAAAGGCTTCGATCTCCACGGGACGGTCGGATCGTACAAGCGACGTAAGAACAGCAACCGAGTCTATACTCAGATTACGCTCCAATCCTGCGACTCCTTCTCCGATTCGTACGAGATAGACCGACGCCTTCTCTCGCAATGGCGTTGTTGAGTCCCCATCGATTCTTGTAAAAGATGACGACTGTAGATCGCTGACAATGAAGACCTCGCGGTGCGCGTGAACTGCTTCTCGAAGCAATCCATCCGTTACATGTAGCGCACGAACAACGTCGGCTCGATCGTCTGTTGGACGTATTTTATCGAGTGTCTCTTTTGCAACGGCAAATGTCCGTGTAAACGCAGCATCTTGTCTTCGATCTAGTCCTGCCATGGGTACCACGACGACTTCATCACCGTCTTTTAATCCGTCGATGATACTTCGCACAGCCTGTTGAGCCTGTGTAAACCTTTGGCCACGTCCATCGGAAGCTTCCATACTCGCACTATTATCAACAAGTATGACAACACTTGAGCGCTGCGCCGAGGCGAGTAGCGGAAGTTTGCCAGGAACCGTTGGGCGTGCAAATGCCAGAACAGCAAATACAATGATCAGGGTACGGAGAATCAGAAGCAGTATCTGCTGAAGTCGCAACCTTCGAACGCGTGTTTGCTGCAGTTCATGGAGGAACCGTAGAGAGCTAAACTCCACAACTCGCAACTTTCTGAGGTTCAGAAGGTGTAGGAGTAAGGGAATTCCAGCCGCTAGCAGTCCGAAAAGTGCCAGTGGGTTGAGGAGATTCATGTGAGCTCGACGAGGGCCTGAAGTTCTGCTACTTCATCACGTGTTAGATGGCGATACTCACCACGATTCAGTCCACGTGTTGAAATCGTGCCGTATTGACGGCGATCGAGACGCTTAACCTCATATCCAAGTGCTTCGAAAATTCTACGAACCTCGCGATTTCGACCTTCTCGAATCTGGAGTAGTACTGCGTACCGGTCTTCAGGATCAAGAATGACATCGGCTGGCTGAGTTGGGCCGTCCTCAAGTTCTATTCCAGCTGCAATCTTACGCGCGTCATCTGCTCGAATAGGCTTGTCTAACACCGCCTTGTACACGCGCGGAATACCATATCGCGGATGCATGAGTCGATGTGCTAGTTCACCGTCGTTCGTAAGGAGAAGGACTCCGGTTGTATTTCTATCTAGACGGCCAACCGTAAACAATCTCTGTTTGATTCGAACAATATCGAAAACCGTCGTTCTCCCCTTTTCATCACTTGCCGTTGTAATACAATCCTTGGGTTTGTTGAGAACCACGTACGTAAGGTGTTTGTCACGAGAGATTGGTTCTCCATTTACGGTGACAAAATCATCCAGTGTGATTTTTGTGGCAAGATCTGTAACGACCATGCCATTAATCCTCACTTTTCCGGTGCGAATGAGGTCATCTGCCGAGCGTCGTGATGCAACACCGGCGTCGGCAATAGCCCTATTCAACCGAATTGCCTCTTCAACTTGTGGTCTAGTGACCTTTGACGTCTTCGACGACGGTGCAGGTTTTGACCGTTTTCGAGAATCTGCACTGTTGGAGCGAGTTGAGGACGAGGGGCGGGACTGACGAGAAAACCGCTCTCGCTTTTCCGCCTCTGGACTACGATCCGGTCGGTCGCGACGATCTCCACGTACTGAGCCAACTCCACCTTTTTTCGCTGACCCGCGTGATGCGCCTGCGGTGCGTGAGGAATCAGGTGTTCGCGATGTACCGCCCGACGTACGTGATGAACCACCTGACGTTCGTGACGAACCACCCGACGTACGTGATGAACCACCTGACGTTCGTGATGAACCGCCTGACGGACGTGACGAACCACCTGATGATCGTGATGAACCGCCGGTCGTACGTGATGAGGCTGATGGCCGCTTTCCTGAATCGCGCTTTGGAGTCCCGCGTCGAATACTCATGATTCCGTTCCTTTTACGTCAAGGACTTCGATGTCTCGAAGTGCACTCACGACGTTAGTAATCGAGATGTCCATCATACATTGGAAATGTCCCATCGGACAGACCGTCGAACCGTGATCCGAACATGGACGACATGCAAGATCGGAGACTTCGACGATTCGAGCACGACGCCCTATTGGACCAAATCCAAATTCCTTCACGGTTGGTCCGAATATCCCGACAGTTGGAACACCCTGAAGGGCAGAAATGTGCAGAGGAGCGCTATCATTCGCGACCGTTGCGCGTGCTCCAGCGATAACCGATGCGGCCTCACGCAACGTTGTACGTCCGGCAATGTCAAAAAGCCCCTTTCGCCCCGTAACGAGACCTTGTACGCTAACGTCGCCGATAATGACGACGTTCACTCCGAGGTCGATAAGGGCGTCTGCCAGTCCGGAAAATCTGTCAGTAGGCCACCGTTTGGTTGCCCAGACGGCACCTGGTGCCAGTACAACGTAATCTCCGGGAGGATTCTCCGGGAGAGTTCTCCCGGAGAGTTCACGTGCCACCAATTCTCCGGGAGGATTCTCCGGGAGAGTTCTCCCGGAGAGTTCACGTGCCACCAATTCTCCGGGAGGATTCTCCGGGAGAGTTCTCCCGGAGAATTCCTTGAAGATCAATTCTCCCGGAGAAGTGCTACCGAAGTTGAGCGGGAGTACGTCCGTTACCGATGGGATTGCCTCACCCACAGCAGCTTGAACAAGTTGTCGCTGCCGTTCGGTATCGTGAAGTACGCCGGGATACGGAATGACGTTGGTTGCGATCCATCGCGTCCACGTCGTTGTAAAGGTCGTTACCTTGGTAGGTCGCATCGCACGTACAAGACGCATCGTTCGGTATGAGGCGTGGGGTACGATAGCATGGATGTTCGTGAATCTCTGGCGTACGATCGCAGCAAGGGTCTTCATTGCAGCTGCGCTAGCATGCTGACGGCGCTTGTCGAAAACAATGACGTCATCGACATACGGCAAACCGCGAACGAAGTCAGCTGCCATGGGTGTCGTAACAAGAACGACGGAATGCGACGGATTCGACTGCTTTAACGCAGCAAGCGCTGGTAAACCTAGTATTACGTCACCAAGGAACGCTGTTTGGACATAGATGTATGTCATGAACGCCACCGCCGGTGCTGCCATGACCATAATCCTGGGTTCTCACGGACATAATGTTCAAGGTCCCGAACGTGACGCTCCGTGAGTGTTCGAACGTCATTTGGTGTCGATGTTAGATCTGATGACGGTATCTCATGAAAGTCTGCACGATACGTTGCATCATTCTGTCGCACTGCATACGCCGCAAACAACGGCGCACCATATCGTAAGGCCAATGCCGCCGGTGCTTCATAGGTTGGTGTGGGCCTACCAAAGAATTCAATCCATGCATCCTTGTCAGGATCTGCATGTTGATCGGCTAGGAAGGCAACACATCCTCCTCGTTGCATCGTTGATATGAGTGTCTTCGCAGCTTGACGCATCGGAACAACAATGTTGCCGAACTTCGTTCGGTAAGAGTTCAAGAGGATATCAGCTTCTACGTTCTTCTGTGGGTGAACGACGATTGTGAACGGAACATTTGCATGAAGTGCTCCAGCCATTGCCAGGAGTTCCCAGTTTCCATAGTGTCCGCTTAACAAGACAGATGGCTTTCCCAATCTTGCACGTTCAGTCAACACCTCTATACCGTCAAAAACTACATATTTTTTAATATCTGTTTCACTCAGGCGCGGTACGGCAAGGAGTTCGGTAACCACGATCCCGATATTCTCATACGATGATTTGACTATTTGGTGATGAAAGTTTTCGCCTCGTGCAGGGAATGCCTTTTGGACATTGTCCTCTGTTATCTTTCTCCTTCGAGGTCCAACCCAATACAAGATTCTGCCAAGTAGCGCACCAAGCCCCTTTCGCGCCCTTCTCGAACATTGCTGTGAGAAGAAGCCCAACACACGAAGCGCGATCGTCAGAATCTTCTGCGATGTTGACATGCTCGTGTTACCGCTGATTGGGCTTTAATCGATCAGGATTAAACGGATCGGGAGAATACGCCTTTGCAAACTGCTCATACCAGTTGTCGTTTCGAATCTCACCCATCGCTGTTGAATGTACGAGCTGGTGATTCTGCGTGTTCTGCCAATCTACAAAGTGGAAGTATGCACCTCCCTGAACACTTTGATAGTACCAGGTCTCGTACGGCCTTGTATCGAGTGTTTGGACAAATCTGTCAATCTGCGTAGGCGTGCCATACTTCAGCAGGATACGACCGCGGTCTGTTTTCCAGCCCTCAACATATTGACCATTTCTGTACTGCGCATTAGCTCGTTCGAAACGCAGTCGAAAATCCATTAATGCCTCGTTGATCTCTGTTGTAGGGTCAGGATCGCGAGAGCCCCAGAATCGATAGAGGAATCGCTGTCGTGAACGCGTGTCTGTTAGCTTTTCCATACTGACACGTTCAAGTGGTGAAGCGATGATTGCAGCTAACTGCATCTGTAGTTCGGTACGTTCTGGCGACATCGCATACCACTCGGATACGATAAATCGTTCTTCATCCGAAACAAGCACCCTCCCCTCCGGGGGCCGCGTCGGGTTCAGGATATAGAATCTGTCTTCGGCCGTAAACAATTCCACTGAGTCACGATATGATCTCAATACCGTAACGAGCTTATACACTCCGCTCGGGAATGTTGGCACCGGCAACGTAAATCTACGGCCGATGATATCCTTGTTTATCCCCCACTTGACGTAGGATTGTGTGACGTTCTCATTGACATAGTCGTGAAGTCGGAACTCAAGCAGCACCGTGTCGACACCGTACTTGTTGACATCATACACTTCAAAATAGAAGTCGAGAGCCGGATCGTCACCGATACACTCATGTCGCGGATTAGGCAATATGACCAGATCCCCACGTTTAAACGACGTATCGCTTGCGTCGCCCTTCCGCGTGAATACAACGTCACTCATAGATACTGTTCGACCGAAGTTCCGAACGGTAGACTGAAAGCTTGACGTCATTCGCCGGGTTGTGTCGTGCCGATCATGTACCGCAAAGGTGACTGAATACTGTCCAGGACGTAGGCTCAGTCGACGGATTCCTGTTAGGTATCCTGCGTGTTGAGGATTTCGTTCAAGTGACTCCGTTTCGATCGACCATGCATCGTAGAGGGAATCGCCATAGGCCGTAACGATTGTTAGATACAATTCAGCAACGGCGCGATATCCTGAAGAAGTAAGTTGATATGAAAGTGATGTATCCGGAATGGAATAGTGCAACTCCCAACGTGTTTCATCATTTGTCCCTTTGAGCTGAACAACGTCAACAACAACGTCGAGTGTGCTCGCCGTCAATGTGGTTGAGCCAACGAGGATTGCTGACAGAATACACAGCAAAAGCCGATTCGAGATAGAAGGCATAGTGGTCAGGGGGCAAAGGGGGCTCGAAACGTGAAATGCCGTCGGACCGTATGACGGAACGACGGCATTTTCTGTTGTCAGAGAGTCATCAATTGAATCGCATGGTCACGCTGAGTCGGTTAACGAGACCAAGATTCACTGTTGGTGAGATTGAATAGTCAATCCCGCCTTCAAATGCTTGTGAGAGATACTTTAAGCCAACACCACCAGACAGGCCAAATTGGTCATGTCCGAAACGGTATCCAGCTCGAAGGCTGATGAACTCACGGAACGTGTATTCCGTGCCAATGGCATATTGTTCTGGTACGTCGGAGAACGTCTCGAAATCAGCACCAACAAGCCACTGATGAAGGATTGTCCCATCGGCATCCGTTTCTGGTGCGTCTGCAACAAGGCCCTTAAACATGTCAATACCAAGACCAGCACGGAATGACAAAGGCATCGAGAATGTTGATGTGCGGAGCTCTTGATCAAACGGTTGCTGATCAACACCTGGAACAGGTTGAGCAGATCGTCCAAAGCTTGGTCCGCCAAAGCGCTGCTCAGGACCGAGGCTGTTCACGGAGAATCCAAGCGTGATACCATTGTAGCCGGTGTTGTACCTTGTTCCAACATCGAATACAAATCCAGAGGCGTTAGCATTTGTAAATGCGTGTTGCACATACTTACCAGTCACACCAAAGGCGAACTGGTCCGTGAGGTAACCACCAACGGTCAGTCCAATGGCAACGTCGTTAACGCTATAGATTCCTGAGGTGCCATCCGGCTTGTCCGTCGTTGTAACTCGGATGTCACCCGAGCTAAACGTTGTAAAGCTCACAGCTGCACGAAGTTTGTCAGAAAGTGGAACCACTCCAGCTGCAAAACTGTGTGACATTCCAGCGAACCAGAAGGTATGACTGACTTCGGCTGCCATGTGTTTGACATCGGCAATACCTGCGGCATTCCAGAACAACGAGGAGACATCGTTCGCAATACCACTATACGCTCCGGCCATAGCTGTACCACGTGCGCCAACGCCAATCTTGAGGAATTGTCCTCCAGAAAGGCCGACCTTCGTGAATTCGCCAGCCGAGACGGCTACTGGTTGTGCAGATGCTGTTGTAGCTGCAAGTGAACCAACAAGAGCGCTGAGGGCAACAAATCTGCGCATGAGACGAGGTGTTTGAATCGTGATCATTCAGAGGCCTCCGAGCTGATTCGTGCGGGGCCAACTACGATGGCGAATTTGCGGACAACCGAAGCTCCACCTGGAGTCTCGATTTTTGCGATGAGCATTTGACTTACGATTCGCTGACGGTTGAAGGACAGAAGATCCCAAACATCCATTGCGAATTTGTCAGGTGTTGTCGATGTGCGCTCGTCGTGGGTGAATTGCTTCACCAGATCACCGTTTGTCGTGTAGATCGAAATCGTACAGATTGGTGGCAGACGATGGAAGAAAAGTTGACCTTCGAATGCTGAGCGTACACCTTCATGGGCAACGTAGTACGGATTCGGAACAACCTGAACTTGCTCAAGTTGATCTTCAGTGTAGTCAGTGCCACGTTGTGATGGATCATACTGCTCTACGCGGATGAAGGCCTTTGCTCCGTCAAATGGATAACCGAAGGCCCCACCGGCGGTGAAGAATCGAATCTTGTCACCGGCCTTGAAGTCCGTTCGTGGATAGTTTGTCACTGTCGACGAAACTGTTGGAACTGCACGAGCTGTTGCTGCAGCGCCGCGACGACCACGTGCAGTGAAGTCGATCGTCCATTGAGCTCCTGCGATCGAGATAACATTGACGAAGTCGAGCGTATCAGCGCCATCCGTTGATACGGTACGCGACTGATAGTATCGGTTCAGCGAACCGAGAGGATTTAGCGTTGTGTTCCCACGGTTTGCAGCAAGTGTACGAACGGCAGAGACACCATTCTCCTCCTTGATGCGAGTATTTCTCCAACCAAATGCTGCTGAGCTGTATGACCCCAACGGGACCATTTCTACGTATGGGAACGTTTGATTCCGCGGTGGATATGCAAACGGTACGTTTGCAGGTGACAGGTCGAACGGATAGTTCACGGGAACCTTGGTAACGCTTCCGTCTGGATTCACTTGATCACGGTCAAAGCTGTGAACGTTCCGGATCTTCATGTTCAGGTACGGAACATCGAACGTGCGTGTCACTTCCGTGCCAGACCCGTCACTTGGACGAGTTGGGTCAGCTGTAAATGTTGTTGTTATCCGTTCTGTTCCGCCCTCTACAAATTCAACTTCGTAGATTCCAGGTCCATTGTTGTACGATCCCTCATACAACGTTACAAATCCAACACCGTTGAAGTATGGGTCAATGTACCCTGGTGGAAGATTGAGTGAGTCAGGTTTATAGGTCTCTGCATCCAACTGGTTCGAGAGACCCACATAGATGTCTTTTGGTCCTGAGACTACTTCTGCTGAATCGAGAACACGATATCTTCCGCCGTGTTGTTCGATTTCATAGTCGAACGCAAGTCCAAGTGTACCGTATGCCCACTGGTTGATACAACGAGCATCCGACGTGTACGTGCCACGACGTGTTACCTTCTGGAAGTTATCGTCTACGTCCAGTCCGAAGGTAACAGAATCAATACGGACGATTTCGCCGAACTGCGTACGAACCGTGTCGTAAATCACCGAGTCTCCCCCAACCCAGTTTTCTGCATTCTCAGTAAAGTAGGATGGAAGACCGCGTACAGAAGCTGTTGGACACAGTTCTGGTGGCAAGAAGCTGGAGAACTGACCAATTGTTTGGCGTGTGGCAGAATCTCTCAGGATGAAGACCGTACCATACAAGCCGTCGTCTGGTGCATTTGGATCTGGAGGAGTAAGGACGGATTGCCTCCAGTTATACCCACCCCAAAGTCGGTAAAACTCAACTTCAAGGGTGCGTCCTGCAAACAGTTGATTAAACCGTTGCTCGTCGTTAACAAGCAGGCGTACGTTGTAAATACCACCCAGCTTGTTCGCTGTTGTTGGGTCGAGATTCAGTGTGAACGATGGCCGGTCTCCAGGACGTGCTCCGCCTGGTGTTGCTTTCACAACGTTTGGAAGACCACTGATTCGTCCGTTCAGCTTTCGTGGCGAAGGAAGGAAGTAGTCACCTTCGTCAACAGCGGATACAGCGTAATAGTAGTCGATGTTGTTTATCAGCTTTTCCGATTTCTCGGGGTTAGCATCGTAATCAACGCGCCCGTCGCGATTATCGTCGCCATAGTCAACGAACGTACGACCCGACGTTACACGTCGCATAAACTCGGCGATGAGCGTCGATCGAACTTCAAATGTTTCGTCCCACGGACTAGGCACGATAACAACGGAGTCGCCGCCAGCTTGGTTCTTGAAGGTAATCGGTTCGTTAAAGATAAACGGACGTTCTTTTACCTTACCTGCGAGAATGAGTTGAACGAGCGAGTCTCTTGCGGCCGCTTCCTGATTCCGGTTGAGACCAAAGGTGGTTGCATTCTGTGGATTGTTCTCGATCTGGACAAGCGGCAACGAGTCCTTGGCAAACTCAAACGTTGTAAACTGGATTGAGTCAACCTTGATGAACCGACTACGGTCGAGTTGTCCATTGGATCCTCGAACAAGTTGGTCGGTTCGTTGATTCAGCAGATTCGAAAAATACGTTCCCCAAGGAATCGCGCCCGACAACGACTTTGAAACGAGCACCGAACGCTGAGTGCTACTTGTTATTGGATCAACAATCTGGAACTGGTCGAGCGGCACCGACTCCTTTGGTTCAATGATGTTTGACTTCAGGAATGGCGAAGCCAATTCATAGCGTGCAAGTTCTTTCCAGCCGAGTGGTCCACGACGATCGTTAGGGCGATTGTCAACGCTAAACGTGTCTTGATCAAGACGACGTGCGCGGAAGATGCGGTAGCCGATAAAGTCGAGTCCACGCTCTAACGTGTCAACCGACATTTCTGACGTTGAGTCCCATTGGAAGGCTACGCCATTGTTGAGTGGCAGCCAACCCTCTGGTGGGAAGTTAAATGCAACGTTGGAGCCTTGTACGGCGCGAATTGCGGAGTAGTCCGGAGGGCGTGGAGCGATGAAGTTGTTATTGTAAACACTTTGAGCAAAACGCACCTTCCGAATCAGCTCGGCCATATCCTCAGGAGTTCCCGTTGCATCTCCACCACCTGCGGTGGTTGCGAGAATGATACCAACGACGATACGTGCCGAATCGCCTGGTCGCATGTTAAACGGACCCGTCGCCATCAAGAGTCGACGGTCACCAGGACCATCATCTCCATCCGTTTGGCCCGATGACATAAACTGATAACGGTCCTCGTTCTCAAGAGGGTCGAACGTAATTGGCCAATTGCGCATTGTCCGTAATCCGAGCTGCTCGGTTACCGGGAACTTGCGTTTGTCCTTACGCATAAATCCATTGGTGTCTACAGCCGGTGATTCGAGGAAGTTAAATCCCAAATAACCGAATCCACGACCTGCCTCGCCTGCTGTGGCGTTTGACCATTGTACAGCAAGATTGAGCGTGTCTTCTTCATTGTAGTACCGAGCGCGGTCATTTTGTGCACCGGCGATTGGATTATTCTGAAGAGCGATGTCAACGTCCATGACGGCCGCCATCCAGCAGTTCTTCAGCGTATCAGCAAATGAAGCAGGGTGAATGAAATTATACTTCAGGAACAGAATGTCGCCGTAGTCACCAAAGCCCCATGAGTACATTGTCTGTTCGATCTGGAATCCAAGAGGGAAACCCTCTGCTTGACGGCGGGCAACACCACCCTCGTACTGGCTGAGATCCGTGTCCTTATAGACAGCGAAAATGTCCTCTTGAGAAATGAACGCAGGTCCCTTTGGTGAAATGGACTTTGAACGTGCGCCCACGTCAGAAATGTAGTTTCCGAAGTAGTTGTTAAATCGCAACGTATCGTTCGGCGATGAATCCCAAATTGGCCACTTCGGATAGGTCGGATTATACCGATCTGCACCATCACTTACCGAGAAGTCAGGTGAGAAGTATGTACGATACTTCTGTATACCTGCATCAGACGTAATAGGTGCTTTTCCGTCTTCAATTGTGCCGGGGACCATCCATGACAAACCCGAATTCGGGTTGTACGTGATCATGACTCGACGACGGTAGGTCTCCGTGCCAGGTTGACGCTTTTCAGCTGCAAACCATGCACCTCCAGCAAAGATGTATTGATTCCCACGTCCGCGTGGCCAAAATGTACCACCACGTCCGTTACGAACATCAAAGCCAAAGATTCCGTAGTTCGTTGTCCAAAAGTCAATATTTGAAACAGTATTTCTCTGCTGCTCAAACACCGACGTGTGTTCGCGTTGCACGTCACCCGATGCGTCGTCTTTCGACTTCCTGGCCGCTGTCTCCTTTGTCCTGGCGGTCAATGCCGAAGCACCAACTCCAAGAACGACCAGCAGGGTCAGCATTCTGCATAGAAGCTGTTGAGTCATGTTGTCACCGTGAAGATTTTTTTTAATCATCGTGAGCGCCCTCTCGATTAGAAGCGGAAGGCGACGGCAAAGAACACCGTACGCGGGAATTGATAATTTCCACGGCGATCAATGACCGTGCGGACGTAATTCTGATAACCTCTATAGGACTCTTCGGCAGTGACCTTACCGTCACTGTTGAAGTCCACCACTGGGTTGTACATTCTGCGGCCAATACGATCGTATTGTTGAGGATCGATCGTTGACTTGTCTGCAATGTTTGCATCACGATAGTACGTCGTTGATGGGAAGTCTCCCTGCGGACGTGCTAGACTGATACCATCGTTGTCTGGGCTACCTGTTGTTGTATAGAAGCCGATAGCATCCGTAAGATTCAGGACGTTATTCACGTCAAGCGTGAGGTCAACAAACTTTGCACCACCGAGGAAGTCTCCAAGTGGGATCGTACGAATGATACGAAGCTCAGAAGACAACACACTGGGGAAGCGAGCTGAGTTGATTTCTCCAAGTGCTTGTCCACGTGCATCAACCGGTGTGTACGGTGAGCCCGACTGCCAAACACCTGACAGAGTAATCGTAAAGTTTTCGAGGAAAGGAATACCAGCAATACGTGGACCTTGATCCGTTCCGTATTCAAGTGTTGTTGTCACGTTAATACGATGAGGACGATCTACTGCTAGTGGGAAGTCAGTTACAGGGAACGCTGGGTTTTCCGTATACGGATCAATACCAGGAGCTGTTGCTGAGCTGTTTGCCGTACCACGTGCCTGAGACAGCGTGTAATTGATCATGAATCCCCAGTTGTTGACAACACGCTTCTGGAAGGTGAACTCAAGACCACGAACCGTACCGTACGCTGATAGAAGTTTCTGGAAGTAAGGATTCGGCAACACCCGGACAAAGGCGATGTCGGGTTGGTTGTAGACGTCCTTGTAGTAACCGGTGATCGTGAGTGCGAAGTCGTCAGTCATCTGATTACGATACGCAATCTCGTATTGGTTTGTACGCTGCATCTCCATGTTCGGATTACCAAGCAGCTGCGAACCACGAAGCTGGAAGACGTTAAAGGCGTCAAACATTTCGGCAAATGGCGCAGCCTGATAGTAGATCCCGTACGAGAGCTTAATATCCTGACTCTTGTTATCATTGATCGGGAAACCAACGGAGATCCGAGGGCTCAGGTACAGCTTGGCAGTTGTTGGCGAAAATCCAACGGAGTCACCGAACGGAATAAATCGGTCAAATGACGTGCGGTACGTTGCATTTGCATTTAAGTAGTCTACACGCAGACCCGGTGTAAACACGAGACTCTTGAAGATAATCTGATCCTGGACAAACACGGCTGCCGTTACAGGATTGTATGGTTCTTCAGAAGCAAGCTTTGCATTGACAGCGGCAGTAGAGCTATCCTGTAAGTCGAAATACAGGTTGCCGCCGTAGTCCGAACCATACACGTCATAGAATGGTGTACCATCCCATGGGTTTGCATTATAGTGACGTGTTAAACGGAACAGGCGAAGTTCCACACCGCCCTTAATGACGTGTTCTGTTTCCCCAACCTTGAGGAGTGTCTGGATGTTACCGTCTGCTTGCCAGAATCGTGATGTACGGAAGTCTACACCGCCGCTATTTCCACGTTCCGTAAAGTAGTTGATCAGGCCGTACGGATTTGATGTCGATTGAGCATCACTTGGACCTTCAATGTATCCAGTGATCGGATTTCGTTTTGTGACTTCAATCCGTGCATATCCATCTTCAGTGTATGCGGGTACACGGAGGTAGTCATATTCGTCAAGAATTCGGTTTGATCCTGGAACGTAGACAGAATCGGCGAATGCAAGATTATCTTCCGGAGTGAAGACATCCCAGCCCGAAAAAATTCCTGGCTGATTGGTGTTCTTACGCTTTCCAATCTCTGTCGTCTTCGCATTATAGGAGAATCGCACGTCGTAGGTTGTTGCATTGTCAATCGTATGATTCAACTGAGCAAAGGCATTTGATGAAAACTCCTGGACCACGACCTGTTGTGCGTTCCGGGATGGTACTCCATTGTACTGTACGTTGCCGTTGCCATCGAGAATCGGATTGCCAAAATTGTCGACAACCATTCCTTGTTCGTCTGCATAGAGCTGGCCCCAGCTCGACAGCTCACCAGCGGTCATACCGAACATACCACCTACATTGAGGTACATGTCCTGGTTAAACTGGAACCGCATACGTCCCGTTAGATTTCGGCCCCACGTGCGGTTGTTCGGCAGGAAACCTGTGCTGTTTCCAACGGGATCCGGAACATCGAGACCAGCGTTCCGATGATTCTCATAAAGGTTACGAACACCAATCGAGAACGTTGAGTTGTTAAAACCCAAAGGTCCGGAAAGTGTAGCGTCAACCATGTCTTGGCCAGGATTACCAGCACGATATCCATTTCCGGCATAACCGTACATAAACGGTACATCACGACGCCAGCGGAAGATACCGTCATAACGTTCAGTGCTGCCCTGCTTCACAACGGAGTTTACAACACCACCGACGGCGTTTCCGTACTCAGCACCAAAACCACCAGTCTGCGCAGCAACAGACTGAATCATGAATGGGCTTGGCATTGTCATTGAGATCGTCGAACCGACATTCCCAAGACCTCCAGAGAACTGGTCCGTGACGGCCAGACCATCGACAAGAACCTGTGTTTCGGTTGTCCGTGATCCCCGAACAACGAAGTTGTTGCCGTCGGCCCGAATACCTGCTTGGAGTGATAGAGCAGAAGCAACATTATCACGTGCAATCTTCTGCATATCACTTCCCGTCATCGTCCGCTGAGATCCAAGATCCGTCTGACGGATCATGATCTTATCTGATACAACTTGGATGGTATCAGAAGTTGCTCCACCACCTTCGGCCAAGGTAAAATCCAACCGGCGAGTTTCATCGGCATTGATTGTAACCTCGCGGAACACCGTATCATAACCTAGGGCCGTTACGCGAATCTTGTGCGTACCGGCATTGATGTTCACAATCTGATATGAACCATCAGCCTTGGCAATACCGCCGCGGGTTGTTCCCAATACAACAATCGAGGCACCCGATACTGGCTTTTTCGCCTTGTCGAGCACCTTGCCGGTAAGGATACCGGTAATACCCGCCAGTGCCGATGTGGCTGCCGTAGCGAGGATCGTGAGAACGATCAGGTACCTACGAACCATGTGTGAACTCCTGGTCATGTCGTTTGTCGAGTAGTGTTTTCTTTTTGAGGTGGGTGAGCCTTACCGAACAACTACCATGGTTGTCGTTGTGCGGTTTCCATCAGCGTCAATCGACACTGTATACGTCCCCGTCGGTAATGGAGACACAGCGATTGTCGATTCGGATACACTTCCGGATTCAAGATTTTTCGAGAGGACAATCTGGCCGAGTGCATCAATGATTGAGAGGCGGGCCATACCACTCATGGGACGATCAAGCGCGATACTCACAACGTCCGATGAAGGATTTGGCGTCACACGTAAGCCCGCTGTTGCCCCTTCTGCCCCTTCATCAACCGTATTCACGGGATTCAGGTCACCTGGCACGATACTGTGAACACGAACGACGGCCGCGATGGCGGTACGATCAACGTTTGTTGCGCCATCACCTGGCAGGTCAGAGGTTGAATATGCAAACCAGATACGGTTTTCATGAAGAGTCTCAAGGACACTCGGATACTGGCTTGGAACACCTTCAGGTGTAAGGTCCTTTGGCTCGCTCCAGTATGGGAAACCAGCTAACTTCTGTGTCGCCCACAAGTGACCAACCAGCCCATCAACCTCAACAATCGTGTCAAGGTCGTCATTCGTATACCGAACAGTGGTGTCGATGTTCATACGAATCACATCACCGTTCTTCATCGAACCGTACATGCAGTAAAGATTATTGGAATTATCAATGGCAAGTTGTGGCCATCGAGCAGTTCCATCAAAGCCGCGCTCATTTACACGGATACCATTGCCATCCCAGCCACTACCAGATGGGAAGCCCATGAAGTACAACAGTGAATCTCCTGTATTTCCGTACATGAGACCATATTGCTGGTAGATCGGTGATCCTGCAGCAACGCTGATAAGTCCACTTGTGACTCCGTCAACTTCCGTGCGCGTAACGTAGGTAGGGATGACACCTACAACAAAGTGTAGCAGACCATTTGCATCGAAGACGGCATCAATGTGTGGACCAGGTGTTGGTACCGTATCCGAATACCATTGGCGCTGTCCATCCGCGTTAAAGCCACTGTCGATATCCGTGTAGTTTCCTGCTGCAACATAGGCTGTTAGTTCTGTCGGCCATGTAGCACCGTTATCTGTACTAATACAGACACGAGTCCGAACTGAGTTGTCGATGAAGACAACTGCAACAAGGTTTCCGCGCGACGTAATCGTGTAGGAGTCAGCCCCAAAACCAACTGGCGCAGCACCGTAGATGGAATTGCTACCGGTCAGTAGAACTTCACTTTCGAAGGATTCGCCTTCGTTCGTTGAACGTCGATACGCAACCTGATTACCTTGTCCCGGTATGTTTCGATTGTAGATAAGGTGAACAGTGCCATTCTGTCCGAGCGCAGCACGCGGCCAAACGGCGGAGTCTGCAAGCGTTGTGACGTCTGAAAGCGGGAAGAAGATCTCGTCACCAACCGAACCATTACGATAGAAACGAATCGGCGTGTGTGAAGGTGTTCCAATTGATCCGTCCTCAAACTGCACAAGTGATGGCCATCCTGCACGATCCGTTTCAGCCTTTTGCCAGCTTTCGATAAATACTTCAGGATTTGCCGGGTCAGAGATGTTCACATAGTTATATCGTGAACCGCGCGAGTTATTAAATCCGGGAATTCTCCCTGGTACGTCACGCGTAGAATCACTTGCAGCCATCCAGAGAATCTGGAGGTAGGTATCACCAGCATCCTCAGCGATTCCAAGACGATTGGCCATGGATGCATTCGTCTGAAAATCGTAGTAGGTCGTGCCCACAATTGAACCAGGAGCAACGTTCTGCGGCACTTCGACAATCTTGGGTTGACGTCTGAGGTCTGTACCGGTTCGTGGACTTCCTCCCCGTAACTCAATCGCTGGGTCAATACGAAGCGCTGGATTCGCTACTTGCGTATGAGCATCGCGAAGGGAAACGGTTGGCCTCTTTAGTGGGCCAAACTTTTGAGATGATTGTAAGTGCTGCGCTACTACCGTACCAGTTGAGATAAGGCAGAATAATGCAACAGCAACGATGGATGGCGTCGCAAACGTACCCATGTGGTGTCCCGTTGATTCGAATGTGTCCCGTACTTCCCTTTCGGGAAGCCGCGCAATATAGCATTTTCGGTGTTGCGCGGTGGATGGATGACTCGTGAGAGTACGTCCTGTTACAGTCGCACCTGAATTCCGTACGTCAGCGACAAAAAGAGCCCATATGTCTGTGCAGACATCTTACCTTGCCGGAACTGCCGAATTGGTGCATATGAGGCATCAGCACCGATGGTCGCCGAAACGCCCTGAAAGAGTCGGATATCTGTTCCCAAACGTCCATATCCGAGGACTCCGTCTTCTGTGACTCCAGCTGCTACCCGGCCGTTAATGTGCGCAGGTCCCAGATTTAGAAGGCGTTGCTGCAGGAAGGCAGCTCCCCATGCTGCACCTTCCGACTCTGCATGCGAATACACGGACGTCGTGTACGTTCCACCAGGCATCACCGTTGGCGGTAGCTTCGAAACGTGGTCACTCGACAACATTGGAGGTCGAGCCGATACAGCGCTGCCATCATCAGATCTCGTCATGATCTGATGTTCGCGAATTGTAGCATAGTTCATGGTGCCAAGTTCAAGACCCATAAACGTATTCTTGGCCATAGCAAAACCTACACCTGCTGAAATCGTCGTAACGGCACCCTCCGTTGAAACGGTTCCTGTCATACTTTGTCCGTACGATGACGTGATGAGAACGTCAACAGGCTTACTCTGCAAGAGATTCGGCGTGGCCAGGGTAGACGGTTCGCTGTTCGAAGGTCCGGACGACGTATGCGGTTGAGAAGGGGCAAAAGGGGTGTTGTCGGCCGAAGCAAACAACGAACTCACCGGGAGTGTATTAGCTCCCTCTTGATCCAGAGGTACAGCCTCTTCGGCTCGCGAATTCAAGCTCTCCACAGTGTTTGTGTTGCCAATCACATCAGTCGTTACGACATCAAATGATGTGGTATCAATGATCTCACCGTTGTGTACTGAGTTCGCAGCTGAGGAAGGGTTTGATGCAGTGAGTTGCCCGGCTGCACGACGCGGCGTCTCACCTGCTCTCGTTGTCACTGGCGAAGAAGCTGCTGAAGATTGCTCTGCAAACTCACCGACACCATCACTGCCAAGGTTAAAGTATGTGTCACCAAAGGGCAGACAGAGAACAAGGAAGGTAACAGCCAACGCGGCCACGGCTCGATACGATCTGGATGCAGTTTTCCGCGTCGGTGCTGCAGACATTCGAATGTCAATGGCTCGAATTGTGTCCTCTCGAACGTCGTCTGGTACAACCGTATCGTCTTCACAACGCATAGCGATGTGCAGCAGGATTGCAGCGTCAAAAGCTTCCTTTGCTTCAACGTCACCAGCAATCATACTCCGGAGTTCAGCATCCTCTTCAGGTGTGAGCTCGCCGTCGAGATATCGCGATATGAGAACATCAAGGATCATCGTTCTTGCAGGACAACTCCAGCGAGTAGTTTTCTCATGAGAAGGCGCGCACGATAGACGCGTACCTTCGCGAGTGAGAGATCGATACCAACGAGGGCAGCAATCTCTTGATAGGAATGGCCCTCATATTCCCGCAGTACAAGGGCCTCGCGTAATGTCATCGGAAGTTGTTCAAGTGCTTTGTCAATACGTTCTTTTAGGACGACATCACGCTCTACGGGTTCAGGATTTGCATGAAAGGTTTCATCAAACTCAATATGAGCCAAGCGGCGAGTGCGCAGTTGATTGAGGCAGACACGACGTGCTATCGTAAACAGCCATGACCGCACATTTTCACCACGAAGCTCCATACGGTGTTCATACATGCGAATGAACGTCTCTTGAAACGCATCCTTCGCCATAGCCTCGTCGGCAATCATATGCCGGCAGAACCGATAGATGGGCGTTTGGAAAAAGTCATACAACGTGCGGAACGCATCCCTGTCGCCGTCCTTAAAGGCGCGAACAAGATCGGTAAGATCTTCTTCGAGTCGGGTGATATGGTTTCCGCTTCCGCGCATTGTCGCTTTTGTACTGCGTGCGTTCCGAACGGTTGACAGAGCCAGCGGAAAATTGGTTACAGATTACCGAACAGAAGTCGACATAATCCAAGAAAGAAGGCTCATTCCGCCGAAGACTACGATAAGAATGGTAGCCCAGGATACAGTCCCAACGATGATTCCGTACCGACGATCAAGTCCAGCCCACGAGGCCATTCCGACGGCTGCCGCTACATATTGCCAGAGGGCAGCTACATCAACTCGTTGTAGAAAGGCAAAGAGAAAGGGTGACGACATTGGTTCGATAAATATTCCGGCATGGAGCCCCCATCGCATATCGTGAGTTATGAGATGGAAAAGCGTCGTTACCCCCGCACCGAGTATCTGGATAAAGGCCGTTGCTGCTACAGATGAAATAGCCGCCCCAAATCCAAGGTCGGCATTTGTCATAAATCTCATCAAACCAAGAAGTACACCGGCCATTGCAACCATACTCACGACCTCACGCAAAAGAGTTATGCCGAGTATCGCTGTGAAGGCACGTTGCGGTGACGAGAGATCAACTCCCTCTGTTGTCGTTGTGGGCTGTTCCGGTGCTCCAAGACGTGTTGCCAAAGCTTCAGCATGTCTGGCGAGTGTCGCGTCTTGGGCTTCCAGATACTGAAAACATGTTGACGCCGCGGTGACGAGAAGAACGGCGACGGCAAACATCGATAGTGCCGTCGCCGTTCGTACGTCAGGGATTCGTACAGGCTCGACTACAGCCGCCCACATGGCCCGAATGGCTGAGACAAGCTGCACCGTTTAGTTTCCTTCAGGACGGAAGGTCGATTCCGAGGCCGTAGCGTTTACGTTATACGTGCCTGTGTAGGAAATCGAATAGATGGAGTTAGAAATTCTTACGGTGGTAGGCAGCTTCAATGAGCCGAATGCTGTCCAGCCATCATAAGCCTCAACCGTCGTAAGTATTCCTTGCGGCGTTTCCATCTCCTTTTCTACCTTCTTTAACAAACTAGTTGACTCATCATAGTACAGGTGCCAGATCATGCCGGAAGGTGTCTTTACATCAACTCCAACTACACCTTCTCGTTTTCCAAGGACCTTTGCTTCAACTCCGTCTTCTGTAAAGGCCATCCCTGGTAGAAGTCGTGCTTCGAACAATAGCTGACGGGATTCAGCAGCATCTGCCTTTGCTGGCTGGCCACCACTAAGAGATGTCCAGACACTAGTACCGTCCACCCATTGCTTTTGTACAACAACGCCGAGGTTCACAGAGACGTATTCTTTGTTTGGTGCGCTAAAAACACGATCAAAGGTCCCGCTCATCGTACGGCCCTGCATGGTCATTTCGGCTGTCGCATTCAGGGTTATCACTGGAGACTTCTGGAGTGCATCAGCTCCTCCGATTGCACGGACAAAATCAGCTGCTATCTGATCCGCCGTTTTGGAAACGGGCTCCCACGGCTGATCCTCAAGTGGCTCAAGATCCAGAGTAAAGTCCTTGATCGGTCCGAATTGCTCAAGTCTGGATCGAATGTCAGGACTACCGACGACTACAATCCGAAGGTTGAACATTCCCAAATACAACTTGGTAGCATCGTGAACCGAAGCTACGTCGACACTCTTGATCTTGTCAAGCATTCCTGCTACAACGTCTGGTGAAACGTCGTTGAGCCACCCTTGTAGCAACAGGCTTGCAACCGTAGAACCTCGTTCAAATGCACGTCCGTACTGACCAACGAGATACGTTACTCGTCGATCGAGCGCTTCTTCGTCAGGACCGTCGTTTACCAAACCACCTAGTTCACGAAGGATGACTGTGATTGCTGAGTCAGTAACTGCTGTACGGACATCTGCACCCATAGAGATGCGATTTACCTTACGACCTCGTGTGACGTAGGAAAACGGCGAATACGTATACGAATGTGTTTCGCGCAGCGTCGCAAAAAGCACACTACCAAATCCGGATCCAAAGTAAGAAACGCCTACATCAAGAGGCAACCACATCGGATCTTTAACGGCGGGAGCCGTCGCGCAAACAACAATGGATGACTGGACAGAGCCCTTCCGCGGAACGAAGTACACACCTTGTGGTGCTGGTGTTGCATCCGGAATTGAAACGGTAGGCGTTGACTTCTTCTGCCATGGTGTGGCATACTTTGTTAGCCATGTCCGAGCTTCCTTTGGATTCACATCACCAACAACTGCCATGGCAGATACGTTTGGACGGACGTACTCTTCGTAAAACTTTACAACATCCTCACGCGTAACTGCGTTAATCGACTTCTCCGAACGGCGCCGGCCGAGTGGATTCTCAAAACCGTAGATCACCTTCCGCGAGAGAGCTTGAGCTATTTCTGCTGGCCGTGATTTCTCGTTTGTTGCCGCAGCAACATACTGCTGCTTGAGTTTAACAAGCTCCTCTTCCGGGAATGTCGGAGCGCAAAGCTGGTCAAACATGATGTCAAGCAGGAGATCAACGTGTTTTTTTAGCGATGATCCCGTAATCGTGATCGACTCACCAACAACGTTCGCGGAGATACTTGCACCAACACCATCAAGCGCGAGAGCAATCTCCCGTGCGGCACGTTTTTTTGTGCCCTTGGCAAGCATATCCGCCGCCAATGAAGCCACCCCTTCCTTACCGGGTGGATCTACAGCCTCACCCCCACGGATAACGAGGGAGATCGTGATTGTTGGCTGCTCGTGATTTTCAACCACAAATACGGTCATGCCATTCGGCATGTCAAATCGTTCGTAGTCCGGGAAGGCGAACGGAGTACCTGGAAGAGCCTTCGGACGATTGTTAAGATCTGGTTTATCGATGCTTTGCACTTCGTCCTGTGCTTGTGGCGCAGTCGTAGGGGCATCCTTCGTTGACGCTTGTTTTGAACTCTTTTTCGTCGTTTTCTTCGTTGGCTTCTTTGACTGTGCATCAGTCTCACCAACAACAACACAGAGTGCAACGAATGCAAAGAGAATTGAACGCAGAAATGCAGCGGTGATGTTCATGTTAATCGGTGTCATTGATTATCCTTTCGCCGGACGATATACAAGGACGCTGCGATTCTTTGTATCAAACAGTCGTTTTGCAACTCTTTGAATGTCCGCCTTTGTTACCTTCATGTATCTCGATAGTTCGTCGTTTACAAGGGAGGTGTTGCCAAAGTACCGGTGATAGTTCGACAGAGACAAGGCCTTCTGATACACGCCTGTCCTCTGTGAGATAAACCGAGATTCGACGATATTCTTAGCCTTGGTAAGCTCAGCCTCAGTAACACCAGATGTTACGACACCTTCGATCACTTTGTCCATTTCCCGCTCCATTTCAGCAAGGTCCTTGCCAGGTGCCGCAATCCCAATGAGGAAGATGAGACCTCCATATTCATTGATAAAGGGATTGGTCCCTACCTGCACGGCCAGCTGGAGTGAGTCAACTACGGCTCGATACAGACGTGAAGATTCTCCGTCGCTGAGAATTGATGAGAGAAGCTCTACGGCATAGGCGTCCTCATCCTTCTGACCAACACCTCGATAGCCCGCAAAGACTCCTGGTAGTTGTGCTCGCGGATCATCGATCGATTCACGCACTTCTCCCGTCATCGGCTTCAGCCCACCAAATTGTGGTCGGACTGGTTCCGATGTGCGTTCGTAACCACCGAAGTAAGCAGCAATTGTTTCCTTGACCACAACGGGATCAAAGTCTCCACTTACAACCAGCACAGCATTGTTCGGCCGATAATACATATCATAGAATGCTTTAAACTCTGGTATGGACGCACTATCAATGTGTTGCGCAGATCCAATCGTCGCCCACTGATACGGCGTTCCTTCAAAGAGTGTAGCAAACGTTTTTTCAAGCCAACCGCCATAGGCTGCATTGTCATAGCGATTTTTGCGTTCCTCTTTTACAACACCTCGTTGCGTCTCAACTCCAACTGCATCAACGTGAAGTTTGCGCATACGCTGAGCTTCGATCCAGAGAGCTAGGCGCACTTCGGATGAAGGAACCACGAAGTGATAGACGGTTTCATCTTGCGACGTAAAGGCGTTAAGTTCACCGCCAGCACCGTTGATGAGTTTGTCAATTGTTCCGCGTTCGATTGCATCGGTCGCTTCGAACATGAGATGCTCAAAGAAGTGCGCAAATCCTGTGCGGCTTGGATCCTCATCGCGCGAGCCTACCTTGTAGTGAACAACAGTTGCAACTACAGGAGCTGAATGGTCCTCATGGAGGATAACGTGAAGTCCGTTGGGGAGATCGTACTCCTCAAACTTTATTGGCTTGTATTGGGCAAGGGCATCAGTCATCCCCAGAAGGAGGATGACGACGGCGATTGCAACAATCGGTCGTTGATTCATGGTTTCCGAACGTTCTGAGTGGAATGAACTTGCATATTACGAAGACCTACGCCGTTCTCGTGTACGTAGCACGATGAGCGTCAGCAAGATTCCGGCCGTACATACGGCAAAGATTTGGGCCGGGAGGTTGCCGATTCTGCTAAAGACGGTACGTTCTTCATTGGTGTAAACAGGTAGTGTAAGGACTCCAGGTTCAAGAGCTGGAATCTCTGCTGCTGACGCTCCGTTTGGGAGAATCACGCCCGTAACACCTGAATTGGCACATCGCAGAAGCGTCTTTCGCTGTTCAATCGCCCGCATTCGGGCGATGTCGTAGTGTTGCCGAGGTCCCGGAGTGCCATTGTACCAGGCATCATTGGTGATGACGCAGAGCACATTCGCACCATTTCGTACGAGGTCAAGGGCAACCTCAGGATAAATTGATTCAATGCAGATGATCACGCCGATCTGAGGGGGATGTCTCGATGGTAGCGGCTCGCGAACAGCCCCTTTGCCCCATGACGAAATTCCGACACCCCATTCAAACCACGACATTGCAAACGTCAGCTGGTCAGCAAACGGTAGCCTTTCGGCCACGGGAGTCAGCATGGTCTTCCGATGGACTGGAATATCCGAACGACCTGGCTCTATGAGCATTGCGGCATTAAATGCATCAAATCGTGTTGTCAGATCCAGTGTCGATGTTCTCGCCGATGGAGGCGCAGTACCTGTCGGATACACGTAAAAATCACTGTAGCCCGTAAGCAGGGATATGCCTGACGTATCAATCCACGTGCGTAATGACTCCCATTCCGGCGAATATCGAGCGTCGCGAATTGGGAAAGGAATGGCGGTTTCACTCCAGACAACCAGATCCACCCGTTTACCCGATGCCCGAACAGAGTCGACCATCGAAATGTGACGTCTGACCTGTATTCGCGGATCACTCCACTTTTCCCACGGGTCCTCATCTGGCTGAACAAGGGCGACACTTGTGCCACCACCCTTCCTGAAGGCGAGGGATGCTCCTTCGCGAAGTGTGTAACCAAGGGTCCACCAGATTCCAACAAAAAGAGTAATCGATGTAGCCACAACGCGTGAACGTCGCGGATATCGACGCCAGCCCATCCACGCGACCGAAACGGCAACATTGACACAGAGGATCATAAACGTCAAACCGTACACTCCAACCCATTCTGCAAGTTGCGCCAGGTCATTTCCAACAACCATGTAGCCCGTCGTTAACCACGGATACGAAGCATCTGTTTGACCGTGAGCCCACTCAAATGCCGTTACGACGATCGGTGCGAGTACCAGTGCAAATCTCCGGGAGCGGCGGGCAATTGCTCCAACAACAGCCCACGGAGCCATGAGAAAGAATGGATGAAACACACATAATGCGAGACCACTAGCAAAGAGATATGGATCCGTACGCTCTTGCCATGATGATATCCACCAGTTCGTGCCAATATGAAAAACAGCGAATGTTATGTAGAGTGCCCAACGGCGTTTTGCCGTACTCAGCGTAACAGCGTCTGTCGTTAGGACCAAGAGCAGTGGTACGTAGGCAATAAGGCTAAGAACGCCCACTGGTGATGGAGAAAATGCTGCAACGAGCAGAAAACCAGTGAGGAGGTAGGGGGCAAAGGGGCGCATGGAGCCCATAAAAATACAACCGCTCCCGCACGAAACCGTGCGGGAGCGGTTAAAAGAATGTCTGACGCTGTGTTTCTTACTTCACAACGTTGACGGTCTTCGTAGCGAAGAGACCATTTCCATCACGAATAACAAGCGTATAGGAACCGCTCGAAAGCTTCGTTGTGGAAAGTGTTACTTCACCAGGACCAGCTGCGTGGAATCCGTTGAAGAGTGTGGCAACTTCCGTACCGTTCACATCAACGAGAACGATTTGGATGTCCGATGCAGTACCAAGTGAGAATGTCACTTGTGCTTCGTTAGCAACCGGATTCGGAACAACGTCATTCAGGCTGAGTGCAGAACCGTCTACGACGACGACCTGTACATCCTGCGAACGAGCGGTGGAACCGTCGTGATCGACGCTGACGAGGCGGTATACATACGTGCCTGCTTCGAGACCACGGTCCGTTGTGAGGTAGTCACGACGTTCTGTGGAGTTACCTGCTGCCGGTACCGTAGCGATTGTAGCGAAGTCTTGCGACGTCACCATTCCGGCTTCGGAAACGCGGCTGCGTTCTACGCGGAAGTGATCACTGTTTTGCTCAGAAGCTGTTGTCCAGAAGACATCAACATCATTAGCACGAGCCTTGGCATCAAACGATGCAAGCTCAACAGGAACAACTGTACCGCCGTTGGATTCGAGGAAGTCAACTACACCACGGATAACACGCTCAACACCTGTGTTGAATGATGGGCGGCCATAGTGGCGCCAATCAACACCGAGGAAGATTGTGTTCACGAAGAGGCTACCGGTTGAGGCACCTGAGATCGAGTCCGTTGTTGTGCGGTCACCCTTCACGTAGAAGTAGGATGGCGAAGCAAGACCACTTGTCGTAGCATCGCTATAGACACGAACGAGGGCTGGGAGCGGATCAGCGTCACCGGCAAAGCCTGTGCGTGTGATCGTTTCCGTTACGTTACGTGTTTGAGCTGCACCGAGGATGCGCTTACCGTGATACGTGCCAGGAGCTGGTGTACCAGGTGCGATGTGATCTACGCGGAGAACCTTGTTCACGAATTCTTCGTCGTTCGTGAAGTTCAGGCCTACGTGATTACGTGGAATGTCTTGCGAACCGATAACGAGGTTCTTCTTACCAGAGATCTGACCATCGCGAACAAAGTTGCGAATGTCGGAGCGCTCAGTGCGTGTGAGGGCCGTTTGGTCGTGTGACCAGAAGAGTGAACGATAGATGTTATAGTTCACAGCGCGACCTTCCCATGCCGAACGTTCGAAGACGTCGTATGAGTAGACGTTAGCAGCTGGATTGTTAACCCATCCGATGTGGTTAAAGCCACGTACGAGTGAGTCAGCATTGAGCTTACCAGCAATCTGGTTCGCTGTTGGTGTTCCGGTCGTGATGTTGTTTGTCGTTCCAACAGCCGAAACGAGGATGCTCATTTGCGACTTCTGGATGTAGAAGCGGACCGTCTTTGCGAAGGTGTTGTTGGCACCGTTTTCGTCAAATCCAGCCGTTACTTCTACACGGTACCGCGGTGTAACGTTGGCAGCCATTGAACCGAAGCGCGTTGGCGTCGTGTATCCGGCAAGACCAAAGTATGTCTGCGGTGTGAAGTTCGGAACGTTAAACGTCAGGTCTGCAATCTGACCAGCTTGAAGGTCCGTGTAGATCGTACGATCAACAACGGCACCACCCCATGTTGGGTTAGCAAGGTTGGTATTGTTGGAAACTGGTGTTTCCATGAAGATGCGAACGCGAACTGGTGTACGTGTTGTGGCAAGAGCGCCGCTGTTTCGTACACGAGCCTTGACGTCAACCGGAGCCTTCGTCATGATATACTCTGCATCGCTTGTTGTACCGGTTGTGCTGCGGTACGAAGCTGGGCTGAGGATGTCCATGACTTCAACATCACTGAGATAGAGACGACCTTGGAACTCATCAGCACCAATGTCATATCCGATACCCGTTTCATTACGAACATTACCATCAACGTCCGATGTAATGGCCTTAACGGTCATACCACGGTTGTTGAGAATCGATCCGATCGGTGGCTGCGGCGTAATCTTGACGCGGAGCTTCTGATTTGGAGCGATACCTTGGAGTTCATGCTCAGCAACGAAGTTGCCAACGACCGATGCACGATCCTGACCTGTCCAGGAGCGCCATTGATCAATTGTCTGGAATTCCGCTGTCGTACCGGCGCTGACGATACCGCTGTTTTGAGCGACTTCGACGAAGCGAGCGACTGTGGAGTTCGGAGCCCAGAAGGCGTTGTAGTTCGACATCATTGGATTTGGTGCATTCGCCGGGAGGTACTCGCGGTTAAGCGGTGTCTCACGGAAGAGTGTACCAACGCTGAGGAGAGCCGTTTGTGCAAACGTAGCTGCATTGGCAGGAGCTGTGATGGCGATGGCGTTATTGACAACGACCGTACCATTACCTTGCTGCGAACCAATACCAACGATAGCACCAGGACCTGTCAGACCGTCAGATTCAATGTAGACCGTGTTGTTGGCTACTGTATCCTGACGTGTGAAGTAGTCAGCCGTATGTGGCGTGAGGATGTCGTTGTTCATACGACGTGTGAGCAGGTGAACGCCGGCCATCGAACCAGTGTTCGCGCCACGACGCAGACCCCACACAACGTTGCTACCAACGATCGTGTGCTCAGGACGTGCAGGAGCGGAGTAGATACCACCCGTGCTCGAAACGTTCTGATAGTCGTTACGAACTTGTTCAACAACAACACCACGGCTCGTTGAGTCGCCGCTGACGCCGCTGATTTCGTTCGCCAGGATACGTGCATCCATTGTGTTGTACGTGTTAGCACCGCCAACTTGAATACCCATGGCATTCTTGATGGCTGCACCCGTCACCTTACCAACGTTATAGATGCGGTTTCCAGCAACTGTTGCCTTGTCTTCATGACCAATCATGACGCCGGCAGCAGCTACGTTTGTGATCACGTTGTTTGTGATCGTTGTGTTTTGGTTGTAGTACGGTGTGTAAACGTTTACACCACCCTTGATAAGGGTACCCATACCGAGAGAAACAACGCCGTAACCAAATCCAGAGATTTCGTTACCGGAGAACGTGTTGTTGACGTTCACAAGCGTGTCAAGACGCTCACCGTTGTTACCCGTTGTTCCAACCGGAACCTTGGCGCGGCTGACGATACCAGCGGAGTACGACAGTGTGTTACCACTAACCGTGCGCGTATCGTTCTCATAGACGAACTGCGAGCCCACAAAGAAGATTTGTGGCAGGTTCGTCGTGTAGCTAGCCGTTGCATTTGGTGCATTGGCGATAACGCAGTTCTTGACTTCAACGTTCGACGAACCTTCTTGGAGATAGAAAGCTGAACGATGTGGTGTTGTAGCGTTCACTTCAAAACGAAGTGACTTCTGTGTACCACCGTCGAAGCGGAAGTAACCCGTCGAGTTCGAGAACTGGCGGATGTTCGGGAATTCACGAGCGAGTGCATTCGTGTTATTCGGGAACAGTGACTGGCCGAAGAGGATACCAATACCATTCGCTGTGTTCATGCGAATCGTTACAGCACCCTTCGTGAGTGAACGATCAAGGGTTGGCTTAAACGTTACCGTATTCGTAGCGCTCATTCCCACAACAGCAGTTGTGAGGTCGAGAGCTGGTGCATTCGGTGCGAAGAATCCAACGCTGTATTCAGCATCCGTGAATTCAAACGTTACAGGTCCGCTGACACCCTTCAGGAAGAGATCGTCAACAGCTTGCTGAATAGAGCCGTAGTTGCGTGGCTTACCTGCATTCTTGGAGCCAATTGTGTAAACACCACTCAGGTTTGCGTCAACCGTAAACGTTACACACGTACGGTTGTTAGCAGCAACCTGATCACCAGGCATTTCCGTCGTCATACACGCTTCATAGGATCCACCATCCGGTGGCGTAAAGAGCGGGAACTGAACGAGGGCAATGTTGAGAGGAACGGCAGCATCGATCGAAGGAACGATTGCCGTGCGGTTGTAAACAAGATCCCGATTTGGAAGCTTGTAGATCTGCATACGTACAGGTACATCCGTAAGGTCAAGAATACCTGTGTTCAACACAGTACCCTCTGGGCGCATCGGACGATTTGCAAAGAAGCGTCCACCCGAGCTAGGAACGATGATGGTACCTGCAGCTGCCTCTTCGTTGTAGGTTACTTCGAAGATGTGCTGTTCACCCGTAAAAGGTTGACAATTGTTCGATGCACCCTGATCAATTGCATTGTTCAGCGTGGCACAATATTCAACCGTGTACTTACCAGCAACCGTTGGAATAAACGATCCAGTTGGGAAGTCAACATTAGCTCGATCTCCTGTGTTCAGGTTACCGGTCCAATTTGTTTCTTCCGTCGTGACCACTGCTCCACCCGGATAGGTGCGAACGGTTGCACTAATGTCAACGTCCGTTACCGGATTCAGACCAACATTTTGGATCTGAGCAGCCAACGGAAGGTTAATGTTGATTGGATGCTTCTTCGGCAATGCCTGTGGCGAACGGATTTGAGAAAGTGCGACGTCATTCGGGAAGGCAACAACAAAGGCCTTAAGCCATGATGTTACACCGCATGGCGAATAGAAGTCCGACTCGACGCGATAAGCACCACCTACGGCGTTTGTAAGGTCAAGGGCACCACCCGTTCCGGCATATGGTCCACTCGCATCCGTGAATGTGTAGGTTGTTTGACCAGATCCCGTGCCCGTGTACGGAATGAGTGAGTTTCCGCTCATTCGAGCTTCATACACAACGTTCGTTGACGGAAGTGGGCCAACGACACGGTAGCTGAATTGATAGCTTGTGCCCGGTGACTGGAAGAAGGTGATCGATGGCTTTGGATGCGCAGCGTCCGAACCATTGTAATTATCACCACTCTTGAGAATACGGCGAGGATCCTGATCATCAGGGAACGACTGTACTACGCCAGTAGCTGAGCCAAGGCGAACCAACGGACGAAATGGCTTGTAGTATTCGTAGACGTAGTTGTTGTAGTCGTACCGATATCCCCAGAGGGTATAGGCACCATACTGCGGATTATCGCAGTTTTTGCGATTCTCAGGGGAAAACGTGTAGGAGTATCCGTGTATCCACGGGGCTGTGTTACCCGGATATTGATTGTACGGACCGTTCGGTGGGTTTACGTGTGTAACGTAATACCGAGTAGCAATGGTATTGTATGTCAATGTCGTATTGAGATTTTTCCGGCAAATCTCAACAACGATGTTTGACGCACCATCCCAAGTGAAGTTATTCTGGAACTGCCAGTCAACCCACGTCGTGTCATTTAACGCGATTGGATTAAGTGTGTAGTTCGAATTGTAGTAGACCTGCGTCAGGCCAGTTTGCCACGGCGGTGTCAGGGTGTTTTGTGAAGCCGGGATGTGCTTCATCTTGATCGTCAGCTCCATGTCCCAACGGACTGCGGAGATGAAACGATACCCAAGTGATGAAATCGGGCCTGCACACATGCCGGCCGCCAACATGTCCGCTGCTCTAATGACGTACTGCGACTTGTTTATAGTCACGTAGTCATAGAACATGTAATCGTAGTGTGCCTCGTACACGTTGTTCGGGTACGGGTAGACCATGGGATAGTCGTAATTCAGCATCGTCTTGGGCGCAGCGGCCTGCCCAGGAACTACATACAGCCGCTGTGCGGACATGTATGCGCTGCCGACTACCATCATCAGTGCGAGTGCGAAGGCTGCACGCCACCGATGCGAAGAGAGATTCAACGCTCTCATGGGTAATCCCTGCAAAGGTTGTGGATGGGTTGTTGTTGTTGACCTGTTCATGCGTACTGTTTCGTGTGGAAACAAGCGAATCAGCTCCTTGCGACGGTCACGTGTCGCAAGGACCCTCTCCACTCACATCGTGAAGATAATGTTTCCATTTCGGAATGCAAGGGGAATCTTTTGATGGTTGAAAAAATTCAACCCCTCCAGATGTCCCTTGTTGACTGCTCCAACACTCAATTATCATGCTTCGGTTCCTTACGGTTAGGTTTCTCCTTAACACGTTTTGAATCAAGGACATAGCGCGACGGGAGAATGGTCCTCCCTTGACTTCTCCAGGCCTGTCCTACGGTGCTTTCTACCCGCCGGATACCCGATTCGGTTCGCAAGTTGGTGTAGGTCTCGTTTGACCGAATCGGGGATGTGACGTACTGACCTGGAATGGCATAAATGACCAAGGAATCGCCATTCACACCCGTAATCGTTACGGCCTTACCATTCAGAATTGCTGTAACCGTTCCACGCATGTCCGATGCTATTCGATATCCCGATGTATCAGGATCAAGTGCGCGATAGGTTGCCCCTTGCGCCCCCTTCAAAACAAGGCCGATACCAGCATCATAACGAACGACATCATCTTCTGCACCGTACATGTTCCCTGATAGGATGAGGTCTGAGTAGTCATCTCCATCCAGGTCAACAACTGTCACTCCAAGTACAGGAGAAATCTGGGCAAGGGGCGGAAGGGGCTTGGGAGTAAACACACCCTTTCCATTGTTGACGAGGATAAGACTCCTCATCTCGCGGGCTTCATGTTTACGAGCGCGTTGCCTCTTCTCCGCATCAATCATTGTGTCAAAGGATGCAGTTGCAAAGTCTACGTATTTGTTGAATTGCCGATTAAGGGTTGGCATCTGTGAGAAGACCTTCATTCGATCTCGCACGAGCCGTCTGGCCGTGTCCGGCCAGTAGGTTATGAGTCCGTCTACAGATCCGTTTTCATCAAAGTCATCGTACCAGATTTCAATTGGCTTGTTTGGTTGTGGTCGGTATCTCGTATTAAGGCCAATGTTGCCGCAGATAAGATCCATGTCACCATCATTGTCTACGTCTGCCGATGTTACACTATACCACCATCCTACGAGCGTGTCCGTGCCCGCTTCTTTTGCGGTGTTTACAAATTGTGAACCACGCCGTTTCCAGATCTGTGGCGCTATCCATTCACCAACAACAACGAGTTCAAAGGTGCCATCCAGGTCGGTGTCGGTCCAGACAGCAGAGCGTACAATGCCACAGTTACGAAGGTCTGGTGCAAGTGAGTCCGTTACGTCTCGGAATCGACCCGCGCCGTCATTGATTAACAACGCACTTCGGTCACACTCGGGATAACGGTCAGGTCGAACACCTCCGCCGACATACACGTCAAGGTCTCCGTCATTGTCAAAGTCCATCGCACACATGGCGGCTGCATTCGTCGTGAAGGGGAAGACGTCGTGTGTGACGGTCCACCGGCCATTAGGTCTCGTATAAAGACGAGACCGAAACTCCGGTCCGTCAGGATCAAACTCCGCGCCTCCACCCGCAATGAGGATGTCATTTTGCCCATCATGTGTAAAGTCGGCAACGAGTATCACCTGATCTTCACAGCGTCTGTCAGAAACAAAGAGGCTATCAAGTGTTCGTTCCCACGTACCTCCATCTCGTTGAAGAAGTACTGTCGTCGTACTACCCAACGCAGACCCGATAACAAGGTCGTCGCGCCCGTCATCGTCGACATCGGCAACAGCAATCGCTGGACCTCCCCATGAAATGCGGGTCGGCATGAGACGATACCGTTTAAAGTCATCGAATGTGTTTTCGACGTGTTTGTATGGTGGTGATGGTAGACGCGTCAGTAAAGGTTTCGACGCTATTCTGTGAGGTGTGGATACAGTCGCCGTTGAGGGCGTAAACACCGCTGAATACGTGTGTTCCTGGAGTTCACCGGGCATAGATATGCTACGCCGGCCATTTGGCCAGTCAACGATAATGCTATCGATACGTTGTGCCATACCAATACCTACGTGGATTGGTGCATCAACGGATGACTCAAATCCGCGAACAGTGACGTACTCTCGTTTCCACCGCTGATTTCCACTTACGATAGTGACGATGGTGCCGTGATTAGAAGCATTAACAGGGCCAAGATCTACACGTACAACTCGATGATTGGGGAAGGTGGCATCGGCTGTATTTCTGTACACAAAGACTACCGTGTCGATGTTACTCACAACCAGGTCAAGGTCACCGTCACCATCGAGATCTCCATATGCTGCACCAAGGGATGCCGATATGTCATCGAGTCCCCACGCTGTTGAAACGTCATCAAAGTTGAGTGTTGATGTTTGGCGAAATGCGCGATTGGGTTCTCTGAGAAATTTTGCCGTTGAGGGCAGTCCATCCGTGCGCGATAGATTGTAGACGTAGTCCTGATTTGTAATGTCTGCTGTATAACCATTGGCAACAAAGACGTCCTGTTTACCATCAAGGTCATAGTCAGCAATGAGGCAGGCCCAACTCCAGTCTGTTGCAGCAAGTCCAGTCATGTATCCAACATCACTAAACACACCTGCGCCACGGTTTATCTGCACCATGTTCCGCATGATCTGATTGGAGTCAAATGTAGGATTATAAATTGATTGATCTCCACTTGGACCAGCATTCGTAATCCGTCGAATATGATCACTCGGCAACATGTCCGTTGTCATAAGATCAAACCGTCCATCACCATCCAGATCGGCAATGTCGCATCCCATACTGAAAGCACTGTACCGGCGGAAGTTTGACTTTTTTTGACGCGAGAACAATCCTTTTCCGTCATTAAGAAAGAGGATATCTGCCAAGTTCATATCATTTGCTACATAGAGATCGATATCCCCGTCACCATCAATATCAGAGGCCGTAGCACTAAGTGACATTCCTTCGTCATCAAATCCACTCATGGCCGTAGCATCAACAAACGTTCCTTCCGGAGTTTGTCGAAAGAAAACATCAGGAGCACCGTAGTGTCGAGTAGTCGAAGGATTTGCACGTGATGCAGTAGGAGACTTTGCAGCGGCGGCGTTAGCATGGGTGATATCGCTGATCTTCGAGTAGACGGCAAGATAGATGTCGAGTCGTCCATCACGATCCGCATCAAAGGCCACGGCATGGGTTACTTCTGCGACAATATCTAGCCCCTTTTTCGCCCCTTGCTCAGAAAACACACCCTTACCATTATTGATAAAGAGTTTGCATGGATGTCTCCACCGACTCAGGAAGATGTCGTTATCACCATCGTTATCAATGTCAACGATAAGAACGCCGGTTGTAAAAATGAGATCGGAGTTCTGTAGTCCAAGGTTCGTTGTGACGTTTGTAAATCGAAAAGCACCGTCATTACGATAGACGGCTACTCCATTATTCCCACCAACAACAATGTCGGGCTTACCATCACCATCAAGGTCACCGATACCCACACCACTACCGGGTACCATAAGATTAATTGTGCGCAGAGAATCTTTTGACAGGCCAACGTCATACACGGACGGGCGGAATGTAATGCCCGTACTGCTGCCCGGAACGTTTTCGAACAAACGTTGGGCAACCACTAAAGAATGACTACCAATCGCGACCATTACGGTGATAATGATCGAACAGACTTTGACCATGTCGCTCCCCTGTCAACGTGCCTGGAGCGGGGGTTGAACCCGCACGTCCCTTACGAGACCCGGGATTTTAAGTCCCGTGCGTCTGCCAATTTCGCCATCCAGGCAAGACTTCTAATTTACAGAGCCTGCTACTTAGTCTCGGCATTGATTTTTGTGTGCCTGCGTGCTTTTATGATTTCTACCACGGCAGGAATCACGCTTATGACGATGATAGCGAGGACGACCAGAGTAAAGTTACTACGTACAAAGGGCGCGTCAGCAAAGACGTATCCAAGGATGGAGAAGCTTGTTACCCATACGACAGCACCAAGCATGTTATACGTCAAAAACTTCGAATACGTCATTTCGCCAATTCCCGCAACGAAGGGCGCAAATGTTCGAATGATAGGGACAAATCGGGCCAAGATGATGGTTTTCCCGCCGTGTTTTTCGTAGAAGGCATGGGCCCGTTCGAGGTGAGCACGATTTAGGAAGCGGGAAGCTCTGCCGGAAAAAAGCCGTTCGCCAATTCGATGCCCAATAGAATAGTTTACTGAGTCACCGAGGATGGCGGCAACAATGAGTAGAACTATCATAACGGTGATATCCATTCCTCCGCGTGCGGCGATAGCTCCAGCGGCGAAGAGTAATGAATCTCCCGGAAGGAAGGGTGTGACGACGAGACCGGTTTCGGCAAACACAATCAAAAAGAGAATGCCGTAGATCCACAGTCCGTACTCAGCTGTGAGATAGGACAGGTGAACATCAATGTGGAGGATAAAGTCCACAACGGCAGCGATCCATTCCATAATCTACCTTAACTCTTTTCGATGGCGCGTCTTAGAAATCCGTCGGCGTTGCGCAAACGCTCTTCGGCGTCGGCACGGCCGACATTTGACAGGATCATACACAGTGCCGTCTTGACCGAACCACCTGCCTCCGTGAGCACCCGTTGTGCCTCGTCGGACGCAAGCCCCGTCAGTCGTTCCACAATCCGCACGGAGCGCACACGAAGTTTTTCGTTCGTTTGTTGCAGATCTACCATGACGTTTCCGAATGTCTTACCGAGTCGCACCATGGATGCCGTTGTCAGCATGTTAAGGACCATTTTCTGTGCAGTACCACTCTTCATTCGAGTAGAGCCAGTAATCGCTTCGGGACCAACAACGGGACAGATGAAGATATCTACGAAGGGGGCAAGGGGGCGAACAGTTTCTTCGGCGTTTGTGGCAACAAGAATTGTTGTGTGGGACTGTTCATGTGCTTCGGTTAGGGCTCCAAGCACGTAGGGAGTACGTCCCGAGGCGGCAATACCACAAACAATGGCGGGCCGACCATCGCTGAGCAGACGTCGAACGTCGTTACGACCACCTTCAGGGTTATCTTCGGCCCCTTCCTGCGACCGGAAGACAGCGTCGGGTCCGCCAGCAATCAGGGCCTGGACCATATCGGGAGCTGTTCCAAACGTCGGCGGCATTTCCGAAGCGTCCACCACACCCAGGCGGCCAGACGTACCAGCGCCAACGTAGACCAAGTGGCCGCCTTGTCGGAGCACGTTAACAATCGCGTTAACGGCCTGGCAAATGTTTGGCAGCACCTGTCCAACGGCATCGGCAACGGTGCGGTCCTCAGCATGAATCCTGGCCACAACGTCTTCTGTCGACGCCATGTCGATATCCTCCGTCCGAGGATTTACGGCCTCCGTTGTCAGGCGAGCAAGGATATCGTGGAGACTCACGTGGGGATTCATGTCCTGCAAATCTAGGCAAGAACGGCTGTGCTGTTTGCCGGGAGTACTTTCGCAGCATACGCCTCCAGAAGCTCTTAGAGTTACCTCTTTTGGAGATTTCGGACGAGGTCCGTATGTTTGAAGTCCTGTCAATTCGACACGCACCTAAAGACACTCATGGCTCATCATAAATCAGCGATCAAGCGAATCCGTCAAAGCCGCGGCCGTAAGATCTACAACCGCGCCAACATGAAGGCAGTCCGCGAAGTGGTTAAGGCCGTTCGCACAGCCACATCGTTTGACGTTGCCAAGCCCCTTCTTGACAAGGCATTTAGCATTCTGGACCGCGCCGCAGCTCGTGGTGTGGTAAAGAAGAACACGGCAGCAAACCGTAAGGCAAGCCTTCACGCTCTTGTAAAGAAGCTTGAAGCAGCTGGCAAGTAAGTCAGTTCGTATCTACGACACCAGCAGAACGTTCACGGACCCGTAGCTCAACTGGATAGAGCATCTGACTACGGATCAGAAGGTTTGGGGTTCGAATCCCTACGGGTCCGCCAACTGGAAAGCAAGAATTTAAGCCGTATCACGAGAAGTGGTGCGGCTTTTTGCGTTGTGTGGAGCTATCACGTTATCTAGGTGCCGGGGGCCAATAGGTCCCCGGCACCTACCGTTGGCACCGACCGTACAACTACAACCACACGTCATTCTTTGCGCGTAAATCACTATCGGCATCTCCCGTGTTCACCACTCCTCGGGGTTCGATTATGATCGCGACGGCTTCTGTGGGGACAACCGGACGATGTTCAATGTTTTTACCGACAACGAACAGCTGACCAGGCCACAACGTGGTAGTCGTAATATCCCCTGCTTCATCTCGTATCTCCATGTCAAGCTGCCCCTCGAGAAGCAGAAAGAGTTCGTCGGTGTGCTCATGACGATGCCAAACAAACTCGCCCTTCATTCTGGCGATCTTTACTTGGTAGTCGTTTACCTCAGCAAGGACACGAGGTGACCAGTAGTCGTGAAGGAGAGATGCCTTTGTTACGAGGTCAATTGGTTGTTCAGTGTGCATGGAGCCCGTTTTGCCCCTTTCCAGAGTATGTATGGTTGTTTCTCACGTCGGCAGACATGCCGTTACTTGCTGTACCTTGGTTGATAGAGCTGAATGGTGAAGTCACCCGGTGCTGCCATGTAGGTGACGAGTCCATATCCGTGATCCTCAACATCGGAAGTAAAGACGACACCTCTGGACTGGAGTTCGGCAACCGTCGTATGAATGTTTTCACACCAGAAGGATATGGAAGCTGTACCCGACGGTACGTCCTCACCCTCTGTAGGATGGACACCAAGATCCGCATCAGGAGGTGTCATGATCAGCCAGCCGTCACCAACGTCAACTGCTGGTAGACCGAGTGTATCACGAAGGAAGATTCGCAGCTCCTCTGGCTGCGAAGAATAGAACATCCCATGCATTCCCGTAATCATTGTTTGCTCGTGAGATTGTGGTAGTTGTCGGTATGCGGAGCGATGAAACTTACGAGTGATGGTACTTATGACAATCATCGCTCAGTAAAGGCACAACAGGATGGTTCTGTGGATCTTGGTTATGCGAAATAATCCTTCACAAAGTGTAACTGTTAGTACATGTTTGGTTGTCCTCATACAGAATGCTTCCCCACACGTCCTTGGGAGACCGCCATGAATCGGACACTTTTCACCATCGTTGTTTCTGTTGCTTTTTTAACAACGGTGCTTGAAGCAAAGTCATGTATTCCGCCACGAGGTTCAAATAAGCGTGCAGTGCTTGCCGGTGGATATGCATGGACCGTATCAGGTGGCAACCTGCTGAAGATGGATAAAAGTCGAGGCCTTGTGGAACGTGTGGAGATCATGTCGGACGTACTTGTTGAACGGCGACATCGTCTTTCCGTTTCCGAAGCCGTTTCAACCAGGCCTCGAATTGATGGTGCTTCTAATCCACACGTCATGTACTGGACTTCTCAGAACACACCGATTGCAGGTAACTACATCCGTGAGATTCACATAGATAGTAACCAGCGGTTTGTCGCTGTTACTGACACGGCACTAAGCGTGTTTGATGGCACATCCTGGGAAACGATTTCACCATGCGGCCATCACTCAGGTCGTAAACATCGAATACTAGACTCGTTTGCGGCTAAAGAAGGTCTGTTTGTACTTACGGACTGCGGCCTTTGGCACTACAACAATCACTATGGTAAAAGAAATGTTTTCCAACCGACTAACACGTCATGTACGCTTAGTTACGGACGATTCTTTGTTGATGGTCTGGGAGTCACCCTTACGTTCACGTATGGTTCATACAACGTAACAGCCATATTTCACAGAGAATCGAAGATTCTAACAATCCACGAAATGACATACTTCAGTTCTACTGGAGGTTCGTACCAAAGGGTAATGCCCGACTTCGTCTCGGAGGTTGGTCTTTGTGGAATACATCCGGAAAAGATTCTGTTCAAATTGGAAGGTGCAGACACTAAGTCAGAGTTTTATCAATCTTGGTATCGTCAATTCGATGCTGACTCGTTGCACACTGCGATGGTTGGAATGATTGATGTTCCCGATCGTTATTCCAGACAAGACGTCGAGCTTCATAATCAGCCACTTCGACTTCCCCTTTATGACGTAGCGGTTGATCGTGTTGTAGCCGACGCACACGGCACACTGTTTCTACTAACGACGAGAGGTGTCATCGTTGTACCAAATGCTGGAAGGACCATTGCGCTGGACGACAACGGCACGCCTGAGCTTATCCCCTTCCCCAATCCAGCTTCAGTTGATACGGAGTTACGTTTGGAGGAGTCGGATATCGGTGGCGAGTTGACAATCATAAACTCGATGGGAACGGTTGTAGCCCGCGAAAACGTGACGTCTGCCACCATGAGAATTGTTACCTCGGGGCTTCCTGCCGGTCAATACGGCCTTGTTACGACAACACAGCGTAGCCGTCGGATGGGACGTCTTGTTGTGATGCGATAAGGCCTGATTGACCGAGCATATCTTCATCCGTCATGTGGGTCGTTACGCGTTGTGTGACAATGATGTAACGACCCACACTGACTGTTGACCGTTTGAGTTCGTTCTGTATGTTCGTACGGGGAGACAATCCATCGGGAGCTTCTGCTCCGGGGAGGGATTATGACACGTACGATTCTTGGTGCTCTGAGCCTTCTGCTGGCTATCACCAATATGTTTGCCCAGGCCGACCTTTCATCGTCCTTGTGGCTTTTTGGTAACGGTGTGCGTATCGACTTCCGAACAGCACCGCCGACGGTTACAACACAGACTGGATACTCTGCTTCAGAAGGTACAGCAACCGTATGCGATTCGGCTACCGGCCTCTTGAAGTTCTATTCCGATGGTCGGCGAATTTTTGGTGCAAACGGTAGTCTTGTGACCGAGAATGCGTCGATCGCGAATGCATCAACAACACAGGCAGCCCTCATCGTGCCGATTCCGAATGTTCCGAATCGGTATACACTCTTTACTGTTGAAGATGCCTCGTCAGCAGGACGTGGATTTTACATCGAAGTAACAGTGGCGGCTGACGGATCTATTACAACAAGCGGCTGGACTCAGTTTGCGTCAGCACTCACAGAGAAGCTCACGGCTGCACGGCACTGTAATGGTCGGGACTATTGGGTGTTATATAAACATCGTGATGGTCGTATCGCTGCGTTACCTGTGGGTTCAACAGGACCGCGAACGGCGGAGACGGTTGTTTCAGCTGGACTTCTGGCGGTAACATCAGTTGGGATGTCTCGCGGTGAAATGAAGGTATCACCAGATGGACGATGGCTTGCTGCCGTAAATGAACAGTCTGGTACTGAACTGTATGCGTTTAATAACTCAACGGGACAGATTACAAACGGACGCGTGTTTGATGCGGGACAGATGCAATATGGCTGCTGCTTTTCACCGAATAGCCGTTTGCTCTATACAAACAACGGTTGGACGTCACGTCCTACAGGAAACTCCATCTATCAGTTTGATCTCTTCGCCGCAGACGTTGTAGCATCACGTGTGGTTGTTGGAACCACCACGGCAAACATTGCACCAGGATTGATGCAGGTTGCCCCAGATGGTCGGCTCTACATAGCCATGGTGAACCAAACCTTTATTGGTGCCATCGAATCTCCGAATACTCCTGGCGTAGCCGCAACGTATACTGAGCAAGCCCTTGTGCTTGCTAATGGCTCATTGTGTGTGTTTGGCCTTCCAAACTTTCCGCAGAATATCTTTATACCACAAATAGTTCGTCGAGATACGACAGTTTGTGAAGGAAGTCAGGTCGCACTTGGTACAACTGCGCTCCAGGGCTACACGTATCGTTGGTTCGTATCCGGCAATGTGTTTGATTCTACATCTGCAAATCCTGTAATAACTGCTGACAGGAACCGACGGTATGTCGGTGTTGCAACAGACGACCGAGGATGCTCTATCACACAGGACGTACGGATAACTGTTAACCCATTACCAACAATTGATAACCTTGTTGATACCATCATCTGCCCATCAACGGCCGTTACACTTGCGGCCACGGTGCCAGCAGGCGCAACTGCTCAGTGGGATCCTCACCCGACACTTTCCACGACAAACGGACCAATAACCGTAGCTACACCAGCAGCCACAACAACGTATCGACTTACCGTGACGAGTGCGGAAGGATGTGTTACCCTGCAGGATGTAACCGTCACCATTCGCCCCATTTCGCCCCCTCGCCTCTCACCCAATGGTACCGTTGATCTATGCCAGGGAGAAAGTGTTCTTCTTCGCACTGGACTTTCGTCAGGAACGTTTGTGTGGAATGACGGTTCATCAGACAGTGTTTTGCTCGTCACTTCGGCGGGCAGATATAATGTGCGCCATATTGACACCAATGGATGTATCAGCACTGACACTGTTACGGTGCGGCAACTTCTACCACCGACGCTAACAACAACTCCTGATACAACTATTTGTATGAGTGCAAGTGTATCACTTACAGCATCGGGTGCTGAATCGTATACATGGAGCGGCCCATTCCTTGCCTCAACGTCAGGTGCATCCGTTACTGCACTACCTCAGACCGACACAACATATACCGTCGTTGGTATTGCTGCGAACGGATGTCGTGATACAGCAACGGTACGCGTATCTATTCGTCCTCGACTTGATCCTGACATTGGCGAACGCCAGCGATCAATATGTCCATGTGATTCCGTGGTAGTGGTTGTTCCTGACGAGGTTACCACACTTCGTTGGGACGATCTCTCTGTTGATCGACGTCGAGTCTTCCGCGGTCAACAACAACGTGTACTTAGGGGTCAAGACGCGTTTGGCTGTGACATTGCCCCCGTAACATTGACCATCGATACGATCGTGACGGATTGGACTTCAACAATTACAATTGATAAGCCAGCAAGCCGCGATGGTGAACGCGTGTCTGTTGGTATACGTATCGACGTCGACTCATCGGCACTTCCTTGTTATACTGTATCACCGACGGCTCAGCTATCGTTGGCATCGACAATCCTTGCTCCGGCGAACGATGCCTCACGTGGTTCAGTTGATGCGGCAGGAATGCGGACCATTCGGATACCGCTTGAACAACGGGATACGAGTTTTTTTGCGGCTCGCGAGTTCATCGCAACACTCGGCATTGACTCTGTAACCACGTTTACGATCGATCATGTCGATGTTAACGTGTCGTGCCGTATCGCTGGTAACTCCCTACCCTCAACATTTACACTCGAAGAAATTTGTCAATCGGGAGGTGTCGCTCGACTCTTCCGATCTCCGCCAACAGCAATACTTGGGCTGTGGCCAAATCCAACATCCTCTGACGTCGTTGTACGTGTACGTAACGAGCGGCATGAACAACTTATCCTCTATGTTGACGATGTACTTGGTCAGCGCAGATTCAGTAGGAGTATTGATGCTTCATCGTCAGTCAACGATGTTTCACTATCGTTTGACAATCTGCCAACCGGACGTTACAGAGTGATCGTTGTGTCATCTACATCCGTTCATACAGCAGCTCTGGAGGTTGTACGATGAAGCCAATCCTCGTCTCCGTGCTGAGCTTTCTACTGATGCACTCAGTGTCGCAAACACAAACGTCAGGCCTCTGGCGTATTGGCGTTACTGGTCATGTCGGTGTGAACATCCATGATGCCAACTTCCGTGAACTCCCAGGTATTCCGTGTTGTAGCCCAGGTTTCTCCGGAGGATCCGGCTTCGGCTGGGATGCTGGTTTGTTAGTCCGTGCACCTTTGGCAGAACGGTGGTTTGTAGACCTACGAAGCGGCATAATGTCGCTCGATGGAACAATGTCCGTCGACGAAGAACGTACGGTAAACCTCTTTGGTGAAGCAACCGATGCTACATTTCGCCATAACCTTGAATCATCAATTCTTACACTTCGATTTGATGTTCTTGGAGCATTTCGTTTAACGGACCGTTTTTCTCTCCTTCTTGGTCCAACCTTTGTGCTGCCTTTCTCGGCTACCGTTGACCAACGTGAAGTACTTGTTTTACCTGAGGCCGGTACGTTTGAGAATGGACAGCGAGAACGTCTGACTGCGTCAACAGATATTCCAGACGTTACATCGATCCTGCTCATGATCACTCTTGGTGCATCATTCGACATCTCACTCGACGACGATGAGCGATGGAATGTGAGCCCTGAAATCCTTCTGTCGTACGCTCTTACCGACGTAACGTCGGCTGTACCGTGGACCATCCATCCTCTACGTGGTGGTGTCGCCGTGTCGTATGCACTTGGCAACATACCACAAGAAGAAGGTGCTGTTAAGGGGCCGGAAAGGGGCGACATTGATGTTGACATTGATGCTGTTGGTGTTGAATCAGACGGACGGGAGACACCAACCGTTGTCGTTCGTGTAGAAGAGTTCCTTGGTACAAACGTGAAGCCCCTTTTGCCCCTTGTCTTTTTTGACCAGGGATCTTCGACGATTCCGGAGAGATATCCCAGGAGTTCTTCGTCCAATGTTGCAATGTTTACAGAACGCGGTCTGCATGAACTGGGAATGCTCGACACATATCATCGAATCCTTGACATCATCGGGAGTCGGATGAGGGAGTTCCCTCAAGCGACCGTCACACTCACCGGTTGCACGAGTGCTGACAACAGTGAACCGGCATCCAGCACACTAGGACGTGATCGAGCAGAAGCTGTCCGAGACTATCTCACTTCGGTATGGAACATTGCACCAACGCGTATTCGCGTTGAGGCTCGTGGCCTTCCAGCACTTCCATCCAATGTAAAGGAAGCTGACGGACGTGAAGAAAACCGACGTGTGGAGATTGAGGCGAATGATCCGCGCATTCTTGACCCTGTGTGGACGACGGATACACTTCGTACCGTATCTCCGCCGGCACTACGGTTCAGCCCAACGGCCACGGCAGACAACGGAGTTGCCAGTTGGAGTATCGTTGCACGTCAGGGAAGTCGAGAACTCAAACGTTTTGATGGTAATGGTGATGCTCCATCGTATGTACTCTGGAACCTTGAGGATGATCAGGCACACAGTCCTCGAACAGAACAACCTCTGACGTATGAGCTGACGGCTCGTGATACACGTGGTGACAGTGCAACGTCAGAGACCAGGTCCATAGCCGTTGATCTCCGCACAATTCGCAAAAAAAGGGCAGAACGTATCGAGGATAAGGAGATCGATCGGTATGCCCTCATCGGTTTTGACTTTGGAGATGACAAGATACAGGGACGGAATGCTCGACTTGTTGAGCGTATTCGGCAGAAAATCTCCATTGCCAGCACCGTCGACATTGTGGGATCTACTGATCGTATTGGCGACGAGGACAACAATCTTCAGCTCTCTGAACGTCGTGCCAAGTCCGTTGCTAAGGCTCTTGACACAAAGAATGTCTCCGTCGTTGCCGTTGGTGAATCTGCACCTGTTCACACCAATGACCTACCCGAAGGCAGATTCTACAACCGGACAGTTACACTCGTTGTAAAAACTCCGGTGGTGGAATAAAGAAAGTCTACGGTATACTGTACACACCTCGTCGGGCAGCAACACCAATCATCAGCCCGATACCATCACCGGTGACATTAAAAAAGGGATTCACCCCACCGAATCCAAATGGGTCCGAATTGTCACCGTATGGCGAACGTAAATAGCGAGCGTATGTAGGTTCAGCAACATACAGCCGATACGCCACTGTACTCTCGTCAACGTTTCGGAATAGTGGCATCCAGACTTCAACAGTGTCTTTCATTGATGGACTCGCACTTGATACAACGTAGTCAGCAGATATCGACATCGGGAAGAGGACATCAAGTCCAAAACGTCCTTCTGGTTGTTGTGCCCAAACAACTGATCCGCCATCAACAACTGCCCTTATTCCGATGTAGGTATACCGCGACCCCCAAGGCTGAGCTGAGTCAATATGACGCACTTGCAAGATGACTGGTTCTGAAGGGATTCTTGTAAGCGCTGTTGCAGTTAGTCCTTCACCCTGTGCTACGATACGAACCTCCCTACCGTGCCACGATTTGGCTTCGATTGGGTTGTCAAAGAACCGCTCTGATCCAGGTCGACACGGGAACTCGGTACCATCGACCGTCATGCGAAGTTGAGCATCACGTAGAAGGTATCCCTGATCAACTTCATCCTCCAGAGCAGGAATAGTCTTCGTCAACATGATTGACACAACAACCGACTGAGAGTCGCCCTGTGTCGAGTCAGCAATCACAAATCCATCCAGAACCAGGCGTTTATCGTACGGTAGATCGACGTCTAAGGTTTGCTCACAGCCGAGCAGAATAAGCACAATGAAAGGCAAAATGATGATTGTATGTTTCATTGACGTCTCCGTTTAGAACGTAAACCGAAGCCCAACGGTAGGAATGATCGGAAACAGTGTTAGTTGTTTGAATACCCTGCCGTATTCGCCAGTAACTTCATTGTAGTCATACGATGTATACAGAGCAAAGGGATTTCGTCTGTTGTATAGGTTATATACATTCAGGCTGAGCTCCCATGGAAGGCCGAACCATGAGTATTCATGAATGAGATTCACATCCATCTTATGAAATGGCGCCATTCTCCATCCATTACGCTCGGTGTAAAAGTCGCGCGTTGATCCATATTCGTTCACAATATACTGTCCACTTGGGACGGTATATGCCGCTCCTGTTGCGAATTGCCATGTCATTCCACAGCGCCACGACTCCCCGAGTCGGTATTGCACCGCAAGTTGGATGTCGTGCCGTCGATCATATCTCGGTGTAAAGGTCTTGCCATTATTCAATTCGGCAAACGTTCGGTCTGTCCATGCAAGGGTGTATCCAATCCAGCCTGTAAAGTCACCAATCTGTTTCTGAAGGAAAAACTCGATACCATAGGCCGTACCAACACCTGATGTGAATTGAGATTCAAGCGGTACGCCTAGTGTGAATTCGGCATCATCACGATACTCGTAGAGATTCTGCATGTCCTTGTAGTAGGCCTCGATACTAAATCGATACGTGTTGTCAAAAAGGGAGGTCTGAAATCCCAGCACACCTTGTAGACTGCGCCCTGGCTGCACAGTAGACGTTGATGGAAACCATACATCGGTTGGTAAGGCAATGTCATTACGGACAATCAAGTGCAAGAATTGGTGTGCAACGGCAAAGGAAGCCGTAAAACTCGATGTTGACGAAACGTCATAGGCAACGTTGGCACGAGGTTCAAATCGAAGCCAGCCTCCTTGCTGAAACCAGTAGAGACGGCCTCCAAGGTTTGCGCGGAGGTTCGAGGTTAATGACCATTCGTCCTGTACAAAGACAGCAGCATCCAGACCCTCGATTCTCGCTTGATTAACATCGTTGATATCAACATCACTAACGTCTCCCGATACGCTACTCATAAATGTATGATGAGTTACGTCATAACCGGCCTTAATCATGTGGTCTGGATGAACACTCCACTGTAGCTCGGAACGGAGTGTCCAGTCACGAATTCGGCTTGCCGTTGCAAAGCGTGTCGTATTGCTGCTTCCACCATTGCTAAACTGGCTTTCCGTGAGGTCTGTACCGAAGGAGTAGTCGGTAAAAATGAATGACGTCTGCAGGAATGCATCTGAAGCTGCTTCCCATGTCCAACGAAGATTCGCAGTACTGTTCCCCCAACCGATATCAATACGATCCATATCACCATCCTCTGAAGTGAGAACATCTCGTCCAAAGTAGCCACTGAGAAACAGACGATGTCCATCGCCGAGTTTCTTGTTGATCTTCATATTAAGATCATAGAAGTAGTATGTTGGGACTTCATCATCTGGCGATGTTGCAAGGGCTGAGATGATATCGAGGTAGAATCGTCGTCCGGATACCATAAACGTCGTTGTAGAGTCAATAGGCCCATCAATCGCCATACCGCTGGCAATCAGGCTGATACTCGCTGATCCTTTTACACGTTCTGCATTACCTTCCTTCATAGCAATGTCAATAACACTTGAGAGACGTCCTCCATACTCGGCAGGAAATGCACCTTTGATAAGCTTAACATCCCGAAGGGCATCGGCATGAAAAGAGCTGAGGAATCCACCGAGATGACTTGGATTATAGACTGTAACGGCATCAAGAAGGACAAGGTTTTGATCGGGTGATCCACCACGCACGTAGAGCCCACTTGATACTTCAGATGAAGATTTTACACCAGGAAGAAGTTGTAGGACTCTAAAAACGTCGACCTCTCCTCCAAAGGCCGGCATTTCTTTGATAAATGCTGGTGTAATTGTTACGGTACTCTGCCGCTCAAGAGCAGACCCCATACGATCGGCAGTAACCTCAACTACACGTCCTTCGATATCCTTCGTCTGCAGAGATATATCGAGGCGTACATTGGTATCGTTTGATGATATGACAACAGCCGTAACTGTTGGTGCATATCCAACTGATGTGATGACAACGGCATATGTGCCAGGTTCGAGTGAACCGATACTGAAGAATCCATAGCGATTCGTATAGGCACCACGAACTGCCTTTACACCGGGTGTGAGGCTGTCCTTATGGAGGGCAACCGTTGCTCCAACAATAGCTTCTTTGCTTCCATGTTCTGTAACTGTACCAGATACAGTACTAGCAACAACAACATTGCAACAACAGAACGACAACATCAGAATTGCCGCCGCCAAGAACATATTCATAAGCAATTACCCCGAGTTACCCTCACGCCGCATTACCCCTCAACGTACATCCGTTGCAACATCAATCAATTGTGGTAGAACCACACGGTGCATATCGAAGATACGCTTCCATCAATATTGTACGACCCCTTTTGCCCCATACCATACTGTTATGCAGTACAGAAATCATACAGCGCTGAGTGGGGGGTTGTAAAGTTACGGGGCGAAACGGGCTTCAACACCTGATACGTAATGATTTATCGCGCGAGATATCGACGGAAAGTGGCATAGATTATAGGAATAGACGATTCCCATACACCGGCCTTGGTGGCAATATCGGGCCAGGCTGTAACGGCCTTTGTAACCTCTTCGACGATGTTTCGTGCCTGACCTCGTTTGAGAAGGGCAACCCTACCACATTCCTCAATATCGTCAAGAGTGAAGTGATCACGTTTCCCATTCAACGTCATTTGATGTGTCGCTGTCCAAAGTCCGCGCGGATTAAACGAGAATGTACAATCATAGGCTGGCGCAAGCGACCACACTCCCTGTTTATCCATGAGGAAGGCAATGTTTTTTACATGATCATCCTGATTGCGAGCAATGATATTGAAGACCATCCGACGAAAGAACTGCTCGATCTGCTGTGGTGGCAGCCTAAGTTCTCGCATTGTGTGGAGCGCTTGTTCATATGAATAGAGACCGGCAATATTAAAATCGGCATGCACCATAGCACCAAGTGTTTGCATATGGATTTTTTTACCATCTGGCGTGCGATCAAATCGTCTCGTCATAAAGTGCCGACGACCTTGTTCCTCAAGGATTCGACATTCCATCATATCGATTCCAGCAGCTCGAGCCATGATGGAATAAGCGTACTCAATCAAGCCATAACCAACGGGATCGTTACCTTCCTTGTCTCCATTCCCGTGCACACCATCAAATTTTAGTAGCCAATGTTGGAAGCCTTCGCCTACGTCGACTTGTCCAGATCGTACTTCATTTGTTGTTGGATTCCATGCAATAAGGGCCTTGGCTCGTGCTCCACCGGCCGACGTACCGACGAGGAGAATGTCGCGAAGAGACTGCTCTCGGGAGTCCTCCGAGAGATCGGCTCGAAATGCGTTACGTTGAGACAGAACATCACTTGCAAGACGAACCAGTTCATCAACTTCAAGCGGAATAGACTCCCGAAGTTCGGGGCCACGCCGTGGTTTGTACTCTAGCGCGCCCATACCTCGGTTTCCGGTATAACACAGGCGTTCAACGACGTTCATCGACTCAGCACTTCTGCCTTGTCGGGCGAGCCATGCATCAATAATGGCATTCCCAAACTTATCTGGTAACGAGTCAGCGAGTAAACCAGGGAGACCTCGAAAGGACGTTCGCAGTAATTCTGGGAATGAGAATACGCGTGAGCTTAATGGCATGTGTAAGGGTGCCACCTGGATACCGCTGCGCTGGAAGGCATCATCGTATTGAAAACGAACAACGTCCGTGCCGTCGTCAATGCTGACGGCACCAATGGTACGTCCCCAAAGAAGCACTTCTGCGATCACGACTCTTCGCCCCATGACCATGGCTTCTGCTCAGCCGAGGACGATTGAGAGCTTCGTACACGTTGTCGTGGACGACCTTTCCGTCGGAGCAAATCCATAGGTTCTGGTTCAGCCTCGGGAAGAACTGTATTCAGACTATCGATAACATCGAGGGCACGACAGATGCGAACGAATGCAGTCAGCTGTGTAGCCGAAGTACCGGTTTCCAACCGTTCGACAGTACGTTTAGAGACCCCGGCCTTTTCAGCCAGTTGGGCTTGTGTGAGATTCAAAGCGATCCTGAGTGCGGCAAGGCGGCGGCCGATCTCCTCCAGGATAGTGTCATCAGACTGTAGGCCAGAAATCTTCATAACGCGACAAATATGACGAATAATCTATGATATTCATCTTTATTCGTCGTATATGGCGATTACCGAATGATTCAATCCTATCTGTTTATTCGTCGCTTTCGGCGAGTTAAATGTATATGGATGACGTTTTTCGCCGTGTTTGACGAGATATTGGCGTGTGTCAATTCTCCGGGAGAACTCTCCCGGAGAATTGTCCTGGAGAACTCTCCCGGAGAACTCTCCCGGAGAACTCTCCCGGAGAATTGTCCCGGAGAATTGTCCCGGAGAATTGTCCCGGAGAATTGTCCCGGAGAACTCTCCCGGAGAATTGTCCCGGAGAACTCTCCCGGAGAATCATCTCACGATTATTCCAGCATCAAACTCGCCAGCCGTGATCTGCAATGGCGTCGTTGAAAGGTCAGATGTGCGGGCGAAGTTTCCCGAAAAGGTGCCCGTAACTCGTCCTGTAGCAGGCCACGACGAGACCTGTACCGAACCTGTCATCGCCGTATATGTGCGTGTGCTATCGCCGTCAGTTATGACCAGATTGATCGTCGTGCCCTGAAGTGCATTCACCTGCCACGTGCCCGCAGCAGCGCTTGCAGTTGTGATCGTAAGGTTAAAGCCCTCCGTTATCCGACTTGTGATTCCTGTAAGTGTGATTACACCTACGTCGTTCTGAGTGGTCGCAACCGCAGCTGTGTCGATGTTAAGCGTATTAAATGAGGCATTTGTGTATCCCTCACCGTTCACCGTCATTCGATTTTTGGACGACGTGAGCGGGCCTGCTGGGTTATCAGGATCTCGCTGACATGCAACGAGGGTACATACAACCAGGACAATTGAAAGAAGTGTTGATGTTGAACGCATTCAGTACATCCGTGCTTGTGTGTGGTCAAAAAACTCTGTGAGTCGGTGATGGCGTTTCATCTCGGCAATCGTCGATGACGTAAACGGTTTCTCAATGTAGTGCTGAACGATCGAATATTTACCCGCCCGTTCATGATCGGCGGCGTCAACCGATGAGGTGAAGATTACTACGTCAACACTGTCAACGTTCCCATGTTCGGTAATTGCATCAAGGAATTGCCAGCCGTTCATGACTGGCATATTGATGTCTAATAGAACGAGGCATCTCCGTCGTATGCGTGATAGGTAGTCGAGTGCGTGTCTACCATTCTCAAACGTTGTAACGTTGGCCTGAACACCACTGATGTCAAGGATCCTACGCACGATCATAACGGTGATCCGATCGTCGTCGACGATCATAATCTCCCGCTCACTTGTGCTGCCGTTACCCAATGCTGTTGATAGAGACGTTTTACTCATAGTGTTGTCGCATCCTCCGATGTGCCCCTTTCGTCTTCGGCCCCTTTACTAATCACGATGTCCGTCGATCGTTTGGAGATATCGCGAATGATTCCGTCAATCTCCTGCGCCGATGCACCAATGTGACCAAGGATGGAAACAAGGTCTCGACGTGATGCCTCGTCTTCGAAAAGAAGATTAACGAGGCCAATTATACGAGCCAACGGTGCTCGGACAAGATGTGATTGCATCCATGTGATTTCCTTAAGAATTGCATTTTGGGCTTCAATTGTAGCAACGTAGTCAACAAGAGCAGATGTGTGCTTACTCCGCTCAATGGAATACACGATACTCTTATATAGTGACATAGCCGAAAGTTCGTCTTTTAAAAGATAGTCGGACACGCCAAGTGACATCGACTTCTTGCTGAACTCAAGATCGGTGTATCCTGTAAGTGCAATGACAGGTATGGATCTCCACAGCGTTACAGCTTCTGTGATGAGTGATTCACCAGCAGCATCCGGTAATGATAGGTCGAGTAGAATAACGTCATGTGTGATGCCCGAAGTTTTGCAGGCATCGCGACCTTCACAGAAGGTCGAAACACTATCTACATGTGCTTTGGGTGCATGTTCGAGAATGTATTCCTCGATGAGTAGAGCATCACCTTTATTGTCCTCTATCACAAGGACGTGGTATTCGTTACGGTCAATCGACATCGGTCGCCTTGTTTTCCGTGGGTAGGCGCACTATTGTAAACCAAAATTCTTCAATGCTTGACACAACATTAATAAAGTCTTGAATCTCTACGGGTTTAACGATGTAGCAGTTCGCATGCTCCTGATATGCCCTCTCAATGTCACGATGACTTGATGACGTTGTGAGCATAATGACAGGAATACGACGCAACGTCTCGTCACTCTTAATTCGAGCAAGAACCTCGTGACCATTCACCCTGGGTAGGTTGACATCCAATAGGATCAGATCTGGAAGTTGTGATCTATCAGACCTTACTATGTCCTTTAGGTATGTGATTGCGGCCTCTCCATCACGTTGTACAATGACATCATTGGCAATCTTTGCGTCAGTAAGTGCCTCCGTGGTGAGAAGAATGTCCCCTTCATTATCCTCTACGAGGAGGATACGTATTCGGTGAATCATGTGTCCCCTGTCGTCCTGTCGTGAGAAAAGTCGTTCAGTTCCTGCCAGTTACCTTCGATGGAATGTCAACAACGAACGTAGAGCCGTTACCTTGACTTGATTCAAGGAAGATTGATCCTCCAAGTGACTCAACAATTTTTTTACAAATGGCAAGACCCATTCCCGTACCAGAATATTCATTCTTTCCGTGAAGTCTCTGAAAGATCTGGAATATTCGCTCATGATACTCTGGGGCGATACCTATCCCATTATCACGAATTCGGAACTGCCAGCCCGTTGCCGTCGGCGTATGATCGATAACAATATGCGGTCGTGATCCCTCTTGCTGATACTTCAATGCATTCGAGAAGAGGTTTTGGAAAAGTAGCCGGAAAGCACCTCGCTGTCCGTGAATAACGGGCAAACGGCCGACCTCAACAACGGCATTAACCTCTTCGATTCGTTTGCGATAGAGTGTAACGATGTCGTCAAAGATATCCCGAAGGTCAACGGCCTCATCTGCATCATCAAAACGGCCAACCCTCGAGTATTCTAACAAGTCAAGAATGATTTGGCGCATCCTCTTTGCACCGTCTATGGCAAAGTCGATGTACACATGTGCTTTTTCATCAAGCACGTCATGATACTTACGATCAAGTTGTGTAAGAAAACTTGTTACCATTCGAAGTGGCTCTTGCAAGTCATGCGACGCTACATAGGCAAACTGCTCAAGATCACGGTTTGACCGTTCAAGTTCAGTGAGACTTGCTCGAAGCTCATCATTTAATCGCTCAAGTGACTCTTCGTACTCTCGGCGATGCGTAATGTCCTGGATCGCTCCAACCACTCTAATCGGGCGTCCACTTCGGTCTCGGATAATCGACCCACGATCTGAGACAAAGGCATAGGATCCGTCAGCTCGCAAGAACCGGTATTCATGTTCCCAGAAACTACAGATCGGATCATTCATAGCTGCTTCGAAGGAATCGCTTACATCCCGTACATCATCTGGGTGGATCGACGTCATTCGTGAAGCAAAACCCGCAGTGGCATCTGTCAGGTCATTACCAGTTAGGGAACGATAACCATCTCCCCAGTAAAACGAACCTGACTCAATGTCCCAATCCCATATAACGTCGTTTGTTGTTTGCGCCACGCGTTCAAAACGCTCATTTGACTCTCGAATACGTTCCTCAATCTCTTTACGTTCGGTAACATCCTTAAAGAACACAGAAAGACCGGCGGCAGATGGATAAGCAGATATCTCGAACCATCTCTGCGTTTCATGATGATAATCTTCAAAGTGAACAGCCATTCCCTCGTGTAAGGCACGGCTATATGCTCTGTACGAAGGTGACTCTTGATAATCTTCAAAGAGAACCCATAGATTTTTACCAAGAACATGTTCCTTCCGTGTTCCAAGGAGTCTTTCTGCTTGCGCGTTCCAATACAAGACCGTCCAATTCATATCAACGGCAAAGAATCCATCACCGATACTTTCGAGAATCGTATTCTTCTCTTCCAACGTTTGCATCGCTGCACTTTCAGCTCGTCGTCGCTCTGTAACATCGGTAAGCAAGACAAGGATCTGCTGCTCAGATTGAGATGAGGCTTCAAATGGTGCAACAGCGCAAGTAACCCAGTACGCCGTACCCGATGCGGTGACACCTTCAAACTCGCCCTGCCAAATCTGGCCGTTCTTTGCCGACCGAAGAGCATCTTGAGGGAGGATAAGGGGCTGGTTAGCACCAACGGGCTTTACCGACAAGCCTATCAATGTTGATCGGTCATAACCAGTTAGTTGTGTCACCTTGGCGTTTACATCAATAATCTCACAGTTCTCATTCAGTGTAATCACAGCAGCCGTTGCGTCAACTGCCATCTTATAGTCCAACAAGCGGCGATTCATGTTCTGAATCGCAAGTTCAGCACGCTTACGATCGTCGATATCTTGAATACTACCAATGAGTTTCACACATACGCCATCACGGTACTCAACGTCTCCAATGGCTCGTACCCATAACACTCGTCCCTTTGCCGTACGCAGTCGAAGTTCAACATCAAACGTCGTACCTTCCTCCATACTCCGCTGCAACGCTTCCTGAATGATTGTTCGGTCGTCATCAACATAGAACTGCACTCCGTCTTCGATGGTCATTTCAGCATAGTCCTCTACTTCATGGATCTTCATCGTCATGGGTGACCACCAAATTCGATCCGACAGAATGTCAACCTCCCAGCTGCCTACTCGTGACATCGACGTTGCCTTGTCGAGAAGAAGTTCCAAGCGCTGTTGTTCCGTTACATCCTTTGCAACTCCGAATACAAGGCCACGTTCCACGGCTGGGGCTGCATTCCACATCAACCAAACTAATTTTCCTGACTTTGTGATGTATCGATTCAGAAATGCAACTGTCTGAACTCCATGGGCGAGACTTTCTAGCTCGGCTCGTGTCCGTTCACGATCGTCTGGGTGTACAAAGTCAACACAACTACTTGTAAGCAGCTCTTGTTCCGAATACTCAAGAATTTCGCACATCGCTGGGTTTACCTTTCGGAAACCGCCTCGAGTATCAAGAACCGCAATCACATCTGGGGCGAACGAGAACAGTTGATGATGTTCTTCTTCGATCTGTTTACGTCGAATTTCCAGTCCCAGACGCGATCCAAATCCATCAAAGAATACGCGAAGTTCTGACGTGGTACGATCTCTACTGCGTGAACCAAGGACTAACACTCCGAGAATTTTACCTGAGTCAAATACGGGTATACCACACATTGCATGTAGTCCCGCCTCAACAAAGAGCTGACGGCGAATGAGTCGTTCATCGTTAGGTTCAACTGGCCATATCGTAATCTGCTGGGACTGCCATGTTGTTCCTGGCAGACCAAAACCACGGCGTAGACTTGGCCGTGCATGAAGTGGATGTAAATCTCGAAGTATATCAATCGTGCTGAACTGAGAAATGAGTGTGAGCACGTCTCGGTTATCATCATGGATCCACATCTCAGCAAAATCAAACGTACCGAACTGTGAAATCAGTTCCAACGCTGATACAAGGCACGCATCAAGCGACTGCTCACGGGCGAAAACCGTACCAAGTTGATTCAATAGTATCGACTGTTGTTCGCGTGTTTTTCGTTCGGTGATATCACGCTCAATAGCGATCCAATTACGGCATACGCCGTTGGTGTCGAGTACCGGTGCTACAGCGAATTCAACCCAGTACTGTGAACCGTCCTTACGATAGTTGATCATTTCTATCGTACAGTGTTCGCCTTTCTTCAATGCTTCGTCAAGTCGTACCAACGTCCCGAGCTCTGTTGCTGGACCGTGGAGAAAACCCGGCGTGCGCCCCACGACCTCATCGGCTCGATAGCCTGTCATTTCGGTGAAGGCCTCGTTCACGTAGATGATATGTGGGCCCTCATTTGGTACGAGCTCTGCGTCAGTAATCACCACAGCATCAGTCGTATTCGTAACAACTGACATTAGAAGTCGGATTCGTTCCTCATCTGCTTTCTGATCAGTTAGGTCAACCATAGCCCCAACCATTCGTACGGCAGCTCCAGACGAATCGCGAACGATATGGCCGCGATCGTAGACGAAACGATACGTACCATCTGCGTGACGGTATCGATACTCACCTTCCCAATAGGTTGCATCCGAGGCAAGCGCGACACTCAGACTATCACTCGCAACGTGAATATCGTCGGGATGGATGTTTTCCTCCCACGATGATATATGAGGTTGAAGAACCTTCGGATCATAACCAAAGACGTGATAGAATGACTCCGACCAGAAAAGATCGTTTGTCGTTAGATCCCAGTCCCATACGGCATCAGCGGTTGCCTTCATGACCAGGTCGTAACGTTCGACGCTCGTACGCAGGTCCTCAGCGATCTCACTGAGTCTACGCTCGGACGACAGTCTTTCTGAGATATCTCTACCTACGAGATACAGCGAACGAGTTTGTTTGTCCCAGTGTACTGACCAGTCTGTTTCGACCGATTCGGAAGCGGCACTCAGTACTCGAGCAACGATACCACGGGCATCCGAGCCATCAATCACGTGCTGAAGGCTTGTTAAGAACGCGTCGCGATCATCCTCATGGATAATCTCTGTAATCGATTTACCAACAAGCTCGCGCGCTGGCACTCCCGTCAACAGTTCAACTGCTGGGCCGATTACCATAACGGTGCCAAGCTCGTCAACACTGCAGATAATATCGAGCGATCCATTGAGGAGGTTTGCAATCTTTCGTGTCTGCTGTTCAGCCTCTACTCTAGCTATGACGTTCTGAATCTTGAGAGCCAGAATGTCAACAAGTGTCGCAATGAGCACCCGTTCTTCATCTAGAAATGGTAACTCCGACGAGATGATCTTTCCGCGAGAAGTATCTACACGTACGGTGATCGTTACGATTCCGGCATCAAGCTCTGCATTTGTCGAAATAATAAAGGGCTCTGTTTTTGCAATCTTCGCACCGTACTCACACGAGATTCCGTCAAATCTCAGTTCTGCGTGTGTGACCTCCGGCTCATGAAAGCCTTCAACGATAATCTTTGCAGCGTGCTGCAACATCTCTTCAACGGTAAGATCTCGTTCAGATAGGTCGGCGATCTTGTACAGTATAATCTGCTCTTTAACGCGCTCGTCATAGTCGTGTAAAGCCTTGCGCAGTCGTTGTTCCGTGACGACAGTCTCCGTAACGTCGACGTCAAATCTGAAAACCTCAACTGTATCACTCGGAGTGACAACTCGCGTAAAACTTGATCGAAGGTGTCGCTCCGTGCCGTCAAGTAGTCGAATCCTACAAGGAAATGTGGACTGCTCTATCGTACCTAGAATGAGTGACTGTATAATCGGTTGAATAGTTTGAGCATCCGGGTCAACAGAGACCACTTCAAGTACATTCTTGCCCACAACTTGTTCTGCAGTCACACCGTAGATCTTTGAACATGCGTCATTCCAGAACCCGACTCTTCCCTCGGAATCGAGTGATTGTATTGCTATGTTTGTGACTCCACTAAAGACCGATATAAACTTTCGTTCATTAGCCTCTGTCGTCGCTTTTTGCTCCTTCTCCTGAGTTACATCAAGCACAACTGAGTCCCAGACAACGGTGCCGTCGTCAAGTTTTGTCGGCGTTCCAGTTCCACGGTGCCATCGTAAACCCAGCGTCGGGTGATGGTATCTCCATTCGTGTCGCCATTGAGACAGATTCTTGGCTGACTCCTCTATCGTCCGCATGTGTTCCTGGACATCGCGCGGATCATATCGATCCCAAACCTGCCTGTTATCCCACATAGCCTCCGTCGCTGAAACGCCCCATAGCGTAGCGGCCCCTTCACTCACAAAATAGAGTGAATCTGTGCCATCCGGAGAACGTCGATACTGGAACACCGCCCCAGGAATATTGTCAGCAATGGCTGCAAGTCGTATCCGTGCCTCTTCTGCTTCTCCTGGATCCAGGAATACGACATCAACAATCGTCCCTTCGGATGTTGGCCTGGCAAGCATATTCGCTACGTACCGACGATACGACTGTGACCGATCGTAAATTCTCGTTGTCGTCCTCTGACGAGCATCGAGATCAGCAGAATCTGATATCCATTTACGTATCGTAACGAGATCATCGTCATGCACTGATCGCCAAAAACAATTAGCGTCTTTCACGAGATCGTCTGGTAAACAACCAAAGATCTGTTGTGTCGACTCACTTGCATACAGAATCGAATAAGCACCGTGATGATCTCTCAGTAGGCGCATAAAGACACTGTCCAAGCAGCGCGCAATTGACTCGAATCTATCGATTGCTTCGTAGTCTGAAGAGACATCTTGTAGTGAACCATAGATACCAATGACGCGGTCATCTCTAATCTGTGGGTGACCCGTAATGCGCACCCATCTACTTGTACCACCAATCGTTCGACATCTCTTTACAATGTTAAATTCTGTTCTTTTGTGGATACAATCACTGATTCTCTGGGATACGTCGTGACGATGTTGGTCACCGAGCACGAACGACGACAATAGCCCCAGATCTGCCCAGCTTTTTGTTGTCAGATCCAGGATTGCTGCTGCACTTTCCGTCAGTACAATTCGTTGTGTTCGAACATCAAGAAGCCATCCACCTAAATGAACACTTGCTGATGCTTCTTGAAGTAGCCAGCGATTTCGTGCCTCGTTCGTCACATCTTTCAGGAGCGAGACAACAAAACACTCCTGTTCCGAGACAATAAACTTTAGGAGTGTGCCCTCAACATCAACCGAGGCACCGGCGACTGAACGAAACTCCCAGGTGAGAGTTGTCTCCGTTTCATTGTCGACAAAATTTTGATAGATACGAAGTGCATCGGCGTGGACGGCTGGGTCGAGTACTGTTGTAAATGACCTCCCGATGAGCTCATTTCGACGTAGTCCCAGCATTGTGCAATAAGCGTCATTTACCTCTACGTATCGTCCGAGCTGATCATTAACACAAGATGGCATCCGTCGACTGGTAACAATGGCTCGCACCTGCTCAAAAACTGCCTCTGTTCCGGGCCTATTCCTAGCACGATGATCTTGCTGCTCGTCTTTGGTATCGTTTACTGAACGATTCCTGACACCGGGACCACGCTTCATGGCACCTCCTCTCGTAATGGGCTGGAATATAGGAAATTCCCGTACGGAATACGTAGGAGGGAACGATGCAGTACCGTGTTGTAACACAATGGTAGAACATGGGAGATAGTGCCCGATTTGCCCCTTATCACTACAATCTGCAAATGACTACATTTGGTGATGACATACCTCACTCGTCGAACTGCTCTTCAGGCTATCGCAGCTACCGGCACATCGTTCATAGGTATTACTGAGGCCCTTGCTAACGCATTGTCTCTTGCTACTTCTGCGTCGAGCAATGACGACGAATTCTGGTTTACTGTTCGGCAGGCCTATGCCATCGATCCAACGATCGTGAATCTCAATAACGGTGGAGTCGCTCCATCACCACGATCAGTTCAGGATGCGCTTCGACGTGCAACGGAGCGCGCAAACGAGATACCTGCCTACGAAATGTGGCGGAATCAAGAGCCACAGATTGAAACGGTGAGGCAACGACTAGCGACGATGTTTGGTGTTGACCAAGAGGAAATCGCCATTACACGCAATGCCAGTGAAGCCCTCGAAACTGTCCAGTTGGGATATCGACTTCGCGAAGGCGATGAAGTCGTTACAACAACACAAGACTATCCTCGAATGTTAACCACGTGGGAACAGCGTGAACGGCGTGACGGCATTGTCGTTAAGCGCGTAAAGTATCCAACACCACTCGTAAACTCTGATGACTTCGTCGACGCCGTTGTTTCTGCATTCACTCCGCAGACGAAGGTAGTACACATTTCTCACATTGTCTTTCTCACCGGTCAAATTCTTCCGGTTCAGTCTATCTGTCGTATCGCAAGAGAACGAGGAATTCTTTCAATTGTTGATGGAGCCCATTCCTTTGCCCACATCCCCTTCCGTAGGGCGGACCTTGACTGCGATGTGTTTGCAACATCACTCCACAAGTGGCTCAGTGCGCCGATAGGGACAGGGATGCTCTATGTTCGGAAGGACCTTATTCCTTCTATTTGGCCCTTGATGGCTGCACCAAAGACTATGGACGCAGACATTCGCAAGTTTGAAGAGATTGGAACACATCCTGCTGCAGTTCACAACGCAATTGGTGATGCCATAACGTTTCATCAGACGATTGGCGCAGAGCGAAAGGCTATTCGTCTACGCGAACTCCATGCGGTTTGGACGGACAGACTTAGCGCCCATCCGTCCGTGCGCTTTCTTACTGACATTAAGCACGTAAACAATCAATGTGGCCTTCGGCTCGTACACATTGAAGGTACTGATCCCAATAAAGTTTCACAATGGTTACTCGACAAACATCGCATCTTCACGGTGGCCATCGTTCACGATGAGTTCAAAGGCCTGCGGGTTGCTCCAAATGTCTACACCACAAAAGACGAGATGGAACGGTTTTCCGAGGCGATGACGAACATCGCCGATGGCCACGTGCCGAGCGTGAAGATGTAGACTATGATGGTCGGAATGTTCCGTTCCGACTCTTCGGACGGGGTGGCTCTGCAGCATTTGGCATAAACACCTCATCGATTTCTTCTTGCAACGACTTCCTCTCGTGGAATCGATCTTGGTCTCGTACAAACGATGCGAGGATTTCCAGATGCCAAGGTGGCAAGAGAGTAACGTGCACACCATCGTCCCAAAAGAAACCATTTGTATCACCGCGCTTCTCTTGTTCACTTCGAATGAACTGAGAGGTTACATCGAGAAACCTTGGAATGAATGAACCAACGGACTCTTCCGCGGCAGCTGCAATCAGGACGTGAACATGATCCGGGCGGACATGAACAGCAGAGCAGGTGCAGCCTGCGATCACGGCTGTTGTATGAGCGAGATGTTCAATCTCACGACCAACAGCCTCTACGTCCAAAACTTGATTATCGCCTGGAATTGCGATCAGGTGGATGCCAATCATTGTGGCAGATCCCGTCATGTTTCGCTTCATGACCATAACTCTTTCCTTTGTGGTTATGTGAGGTAAACAGGGATTGAGCACTTGCTCACAATGACCATGTGGTAATACGGCATCAAAACGTGACAGTCCGTATGTTCGGGAACCTTTCTTTCTCACAGTTTTCCTTGTAGGAAATCCGGAGCACCGTTATGAACGTTGTACTAATTCACGGCTACAGTGCCAAGGCCGATGATCTCCGCCAGGGCCTTGGGAAACATCTCCTTGCTGCCAATTCTCGGAAGGGGGCAAAGGGGCTACCGAATCTCAAACTTTGGTATGCTGATTACAATTCTCTTGATAATCAGGCCTGTCTGGAAGACATGGCAGAGGGTATGCACCTGGAACTCAAACAACAGGGATTATTGAATGGCGGACCTCGTTCATTAAGCTTTGTTGTGCACAGCACGGGAGGACTCGTTGTGCGGCAATGGCTCAAGCAGTATGCATGGGCGGGGTCCCTTGACCTCTGCCGATCTATCGTCTTTCTTGCTCCGGCAAACTTCGGCTCACCACTCGCTCATAAAGCCAACTCTGTTCTTGGCAGAATTGCCAAAGGAAATCGCAGTGCTCAAGACTTTCTGGAAGTTGGCGAGCGAATCGTCAAAAGCCTCGAACTAGGGTCACCCAAACAGTGGGAACTAGCTCACTTTGATCTATTCGATCACAAGGGCACGATCTATCATCCGGATGGTATACATGCCTATGTCATCACGGGTACAAAACCGTATGGTGGACTTCGATCACTGATTAACGAGGAGGGTACGGACGGTACGATCGTCGTGAGTGGTGCTGGACTCAATTCACGGAAGTACGTGCTCGACTTTGTTCATGCCTCAAGTCGTGAACTTACAGCAGACTGGTTACAAACGGGTGCACTTCCATCAACACCATTTGCGACACACGGAGCATGTGATCATGGAACCGTATTAGACAATGCTGACGTCATCTCGCTGGTCTTGGACTCCTTACGCAGGCAGACGCCGGCAGAGTATCAAGCTGCGCATGCCGCCTATGACACCTTCAGCACATCGTTCCCGACGACGGAGGACGTGTATCAACAGTTTCATGTTTGTATGACTGATGACCGGAACATGGCCGTACATGACTTTCACATGCAGTTTAACGTATGGCATAGAAGTCACATTACGGTTGAGAAAAAGCACGGATGGTACTTTGCGAAGAAAAAGGTCTCTCAGGACGAGGAAGAACGTCGGCGAAGTGACGACCTCAACGAAATGTTACGATCGGAGTGTCACCCACACAGCGATGCACCTCATCACCGACGCTTTCTGGTTAACCAATCGAAGCTGAAGAAAATCGTAAAGAAGAAACGGGACGACGACTATGTTGTTAGCATCAATATACTGGCCTATAGTGGCGACAGTGAAATAGGCTACAACACGTCAGAGTTTAACGACCTTATGATATACGATCCCAAGGATCCAGGGGCTATATCGTTGTTTTATCCAAACACAACGACACTCATCGACATTCGAGTGGATCGTCACTCTCGATTGGTCACCGTAAGGCAGTAGCGACATGCGATTCGAGGTAACAAAACGAACAAGAATCTTTGCTCGGATTGGAGCCATCACCACACTTGCTGCCGTCCCATTCTCCTCACTAGGAGGCTTCGGGTCGGACACGCTGCGTTGGATCCTCACTGCAATTGGTGTAGTTCTAGGAGTCGTTGGATACATTCTGACGAGAACCGCTGGGACCCAATCGCAGCTAATCTCGGCGGAAATGAAATCGGACGAACTCGTCCTTACGTATATGTCACCGATATCTGACATCACTCGTGCGATCCCGATTGCAGACATTCGAGACATTCAGCTTCGTGATGATATCCGGAAGGACAGCATTTATGAACCTGACCTATCTCTCTCGATTATCGGACCTTGTATCGTCATCCGATACCGTGATCGCAAACGTAGGGTACTCTTTGCAGCTGCACCGATACCGATTACCACACCGTGGTTACGGGACTTTCTTGTCTACCTCCTAGAACACCATCAGCATACATTCTTTCACAACAAATTGCCATGCAGTCGAGACGACGTCAAGGCATGGATAGACGAACACTGTAGAAGCAGTGAGTCTTCCGATGTTGCTTTAGAGTTCCGTCAGCGTACACTCAACTCACTGATGCCATGACCTCAACAAAACGAATACTAGTCTTATCGGCTGGTGCTATAAGCTTCCTCCTGGTGGTAGGATTTGGGTTTTGGCAACTCTTTCATGAACGAGTTGAGACGGCAATTTCAACGGCCATTGACGACTACCTCCGAGGTCGTGTCGAAACGGAGGCCTTCCGACAGTCTGAAGGTCGACTACGCGTCGAGATTGGCAAACTCGACTATGGATTTTTCAGTGGTGAACTCACGATATCTCAAGCGACTGTACGGATATACGACTCGACGAAGCACGTACAGCTATCAATAGTGATTGACAGCACAAACGTCGTTGGACTTTATCCATGGGACATTCTCCGGGAGAATGGTTTATCGATTGGGTCTGTTGACGTGCATGGTGTTCGGGTTCGGAGGGTCGTTGATGAAACAATAGTCCCACTAAATCTCCGGGAGGATCCTCCCGGAGATTTGAGTACTTCAAAGTCCAAGGTAGTTCTCCGGGAGAACTCTCCCGGAGAATTGGATACACCAACGTCAAAAATGATTCTCCGGGAGAAACCTCCCGGAGAATCGGATCGAGAAAGACTGAAACTTCATGAGCAGAAAGCAGACTCATCCTCAGTACCGCTTCAATTACCACAGTTGCCTTCAGCCGATAGTATTCTTTCGGCATTGGCTGCAACGATCTTACCAACAGAAGTCGTACCCTTAAACATTGAACGAGTGTCAATTGATGCAATCTCATGGATTGACGTTCGGCGTTCCGACTCGGTTGAAACGTCTCGAATTGATGGAGGTAGGTTCACCATAACATCTATCGCAGTTGACACGGACACCACAACTCCCCTCATTGGGGACGTATCTGTTCATGTCGCGTCTCTTACAAGACTACTTCGCCCAGATACGTTTGTACATGCGGTGAACATTGGCCTCTCCTCTGAACAGTCAGACTCGTCACTTACATTTAGTCACGTACAATACATAGTCGACTCATTGATATCATATGAGGCGCGCGATGTTGCGTTTGCGTACAAACAACATCGGCTTACTGTTGGATCATTCCATATGCATCCAATTCATGATGATGTTGAACACATTCGTAGAATCCCGAGAGGTTCTGACAGAATCGAATTGTTTGGCAAACGCCTCGTGCTAGATGGTATTGACCTTACTTCATTGACACAGGGTACTGCAATTCATGCGGATGTGATTACAGTTGGAAGCGCAAGCATCGACATCCTGTCAGACAAACGCCCCAAAGAGCGAAGACTACGGCAACAGCCACCACCACAATTATGGCGACTCATTCGCCAGTTACCATTTAGACTTGAAGTTGGAGCTATACGAATGAGAGACGTTGGCATCAAGTATTCCGAATGGACAATATCTCCATTACAAACCGCAACACTCGTTTGGAGTAAGGGAGAATACACGATTACGGGAGTCACAACTGACACAACGTCATCAATTTTAGACGTACGTGGAACGACTCAGTTCTTGCGATCAGCATTGTTAGATGCGCATATAAGAATAGACCTCCGTCCACGTCGGCATGAGTTGACAGCTACGGGAACTGCAAAGAATCTCGACTGTCGTGATCTTAACACCTTTCTTATCGAGGCAGAGCGGATCCGAGTCACGTCTGGACATTGTTCAATTGCCACCTTTGACATAGCAGTGTCGGGTCGAACGAGTCGGGGTAGTGTTCATCCCGACTATACAGATCTCAATCTAGAACTTCTTCGAAAGGATAAGACGTCGGGATTGCTTAGCGGCATCGCCTCATTTCTTGCCAATTGGCTTGTTGTGCGAAATGACAATACCGGTTCTGAAGCACGTAGGGGGCTGACATCAATGAAGCTACCGCAGGATGCGGCATTGATGCAGACTATCTGGTTTCCTCTGAGGAAGGGAATTCTTGAAGTTGTGAAATAAACCAGATTACTTCTCATCACTTCTCCGACACTTCTCCGGGAGGATCCTCCAGGAGATTTAGATATGGTATGGGGCGAAGGGGGCACGTAGGACTTCTCCGGGAGGATTCTCC
>ERZ761609.173-NODE-173-length-87425-cov-52.422319_pt1 | contig 87425 bp, 70 predicted proteins | sample MGYA00511163_ERZ761609 | MGnify/ENA primary metagenome ERZ761609 (study PRJEB28899, sample SAMN02445070) | bioreactor sludge metagenome | biome: EBPR sludge | place: Australia: Brisbane, Thorneside Wastewater Treatment Plant | collected 2011-12-16 ...
ATAACTCATAACTCATAACTCATAACTCATAACTCATAACTCACAACTCATAACTTTCTCATGTTCCAATTTGAAAACAGCGCTTGGTTATACGCATTACTGCTTGCTCCGGTATTTTGGTTATTTTTTAGGGCAAGTATGCAATGGCAATGGAAGGCAATGGAGCGTTTTGGACAAATGGAACTCATAAACCGGCTCATGCCCGATTTTTCTGTTATAAAGCGGCGCAATAAATTTACCCTCTACCTGCTGGCATACTGTTTCATTGTTTTAGCGTTAGCAAATCCACAAATAGGAGCCAAATTAGAAAAAGTAACCCGAAAAGGCATAGATGTAATGGTTGCCCTTGACGTATCAAAAAGTATGCTGGCAGAAGACCTCCAACCCAACCGGCTGGAACGGGCGCGGCAGCTCATTTCGCGCATGATAGACAACATGAAAGATGACCGCATTGGGCTCATTATTTTTGCCGGCAACGCCTACCTCCAAATGCCGCTTACAGCAGATTATGCCGCCGCTAAACTGTTTTTGAAAACGGTAAATACCGATATTGTACCTACCCAAGGTACCGCCATTGGCGCTTCCATAGAGCTTGCCCTGCGCTCTTTTCCCGAAAAAAACATGAAACACAATGCCTTGCTCATCATATCAGACGGAGAAAACCACGAAACCGAAGCTAAAACCATAGCAGAAAAAGCTGCCGATGAAGGGCTTGTTATTTATACGCTGGGCATTGGCTCGCCCGAAGGAGCGCCTATACCAATTATAACAAACGGGCGTAAAGCCGACTATAAACGCGATGACAGCGGCAACCCCATACTCTCTAAACTGAACGAAACCATTTTGCAAGACATAGCCCAAACAGGCAGAGGGCAGTATTTTAGAATTACCGGCTCCAAAGACGAAGCCTCCGAAGTACTTGCTACACTTGGCAACATAGAAAAACGACAATTTGAAGACCATATTGTAACCGAATATGCCTCGCAATTTCAGTACTTTTTGGGCATTGCCTTATTATTACTGCTGATAGAATTTTTTACCTCCGAACGCAAAAATACCCGATGGGCAGGTTTTAACCTGTTTGGCGAACCTGCCAAATCTAATAATACATAAATTTTAATTTACAACCAATAACCCGCCATGAAACTCCATACTGCTGTTTACTGCCTTTTTTTGCTACTTGCCGCACTACCTACACAGGCTCAAACCGATAAGCGCACTATTATACAAGGCAACCAAAAATACCACAATGCCGAGTTTGGTTTGGCTGAATTAGACTACCGCGCAGCGCTTGATAAAAATAATCCTAAAACCGCCCATATAGCAGGTTTTAACTTAGGTAATGCCCTCTATAAACAAGGACGCTACGAAGAGGCTGCCAACCAATATGAAACCCTTGCCAAACAAAACCAAAACGGCGACAAGGTTCTTATGTCTAACACTTTTTACAACATGGGTAATGCACTCCTGAAAGCTAAAAAACTGCCCCAAAGTATTGAAGCCTACAAAAATGCACTTAGGCAAAACCCGCATAACATGGAGGCTAAATATAACCTTGCCTACGCCCAAAAACTGAAACAGGAAGAACAACAGCAGCAAAACCAAGAACAGCAACAGCAAAACCAAGAACAACAGCAAAACCAAGAGCAACAGAGCCAAGAACAGCAACAGCAAAACCAAGAGCAACAGAACCAAGAACAGCAACAACAAAACCAAGAGCAACAGAACCAAGAACAGCAGCAACAAAACCAAGAGCAGCAAAATCAGCAGCAACAGCAAAATCAATCGGGCGAACAACAAAATGCTGAAACCGCCCAACAAATGCAGGAGCGAAAACTGAGCAAAGAAGAAACCGCCCGACTGCTGGAAGCGCTCAAAAATGAGGAGCTGAAAGTGCAGCAAAAACTAAAACAGCGACAAGCAAAAGCCACTAAAAACCACGTAGAAAAAGACTGGTAAATTTTAACCACCCCTTATACTACAAGCTACCCCCATGTATGATTTAGCAGTAATAGGCGGCGGCATATTAGGCACTTTTCATGCCTACCATGCCCTGCAAATGGGGCTTACCGTTGCCCTGTTTGAAAAAAACAAAGAACCCCAAGGCGCTACCGTGCGAAACTTTGGGCAGATTGTGCCATCGGGCATGAACCCCAAGTGGCAAGCATTGGGCAGGCAAAGTTTGGCTATATATCAAGCTATACAGCAACAATTTAACATCAGTATTGTAAAAAACGGTAGCATTTACCTTGCCTCTAATGCCCAAGAAGTACAACTGATAGAAGAACTGCACCAAATAAATAAAGCAAATGATTACCCCTCTGAGCTGCTTACCGCCGAAGCCTGCCTGAAAAAATACCCCGCCCTGCGCAAAGATTACTGCCGGGCAGGCTTGTTTTTTCCCGATGAACTATCTGCCGACCCGCGCTATATGATACACCAAATACAAACCTACCTGCGGCAAAACCCCCGTTTTACCCATTTCACCCAAACCCTCATTACCCAAATTGATACCCAAACAAACGCCTGCAAACTGACCGACCACCTAAAAAAAACCTACCAAGCCCAAAAAGTAGCGCTTTGCTGCGGCAGCGAGTTTGAACTGCTCTACCCGCACCTTTTTTACCAAAGCGATATGGAAGTGGTAAAACTCCAAATGCTGAGGCTGCAACCCAACACATCGGTAAAACTGCCCGGCAATATCTTAACCGGCCTTACCATTAGGCGTTACGAAAGTTTTCAGCAATGCCCCTCTTACCAAGCCATAAAAGCCACCGAAAACCCACAAGCCTACCACAAAAAATGGGGTATTCACCTACTGTTTAAACAAGAAGCTGATGGCAGTATTATTGTGGGCGACTCGCACGAGTATGCCGATGCACAACATAAAGACCAACTCGATTTTTTTATCAGAGACGATATAAACCGCTATTTTATAGAAGAAACCAAAAAAATACTCAACTTACCCAACCTCCAAATACAAACCCAATGGGCAGGCTTTTATGCACAAGGTAAAAATACCGATATTTTTTACCATAACTTGCATGATAAAGTTCATATAACTACTGCCATAGGCGGAAAAGGTATGACCGCCGGCCCCGGCTTTGCACTGCAAAATATAAAAACCATTTTTAACCAATAATACCCGCAACTCCATGATTAAATTGGTTGTTTTTGATATGGCTGGCACTACCATAAATGAGCATAACGTAGTATATAAAACCCTGCACAGTGTAATTAACCAAAACGGCTACACCTTTACCCTAAACCAAGTGCTGGAACAGGGCGCCGGAAAAGAAAAAAAACAAGCAATTGCCGATACGCTGAGTTTGCACAACAAACCCGTTAAGCCCGAAGAAACCGATGCCCTTTATGCCCAATTTTTGGCTGCCCTTAATGATGCCTACCTGCACATGGAAGTAACACCCATGCCCGGCACCGAAGAACTTTTTGCTTACCTCCGCAGTAAAAAAATAGGCATAGTGTTAAACACCGGCTATAACCGCCCCACTGCAGAGCTGCTCTTAGCCAAACTAAACTGGCAACAAGGCATTCATTTTGACCACCTCATTACCGCCTCTGACGTGCCAAGAAGCCGACCTTTTCCCGATATGATTTGGCTGGCTATGCAGTACCACCAGCTTACCAACCCCCTAAATGTTACTAAAATTGGCGACTCTACCGTAGATATTGAAGAGGGTATCCAAGCCGGCTGCGGGCTTACCATAGGCATTACCACCGGCGCACATACCCGCCTGCAACTGCTGCAAGCAAAACCCACTGCCGTAATTGACCACCTAAGCGAACTGATGAACATGATGTAACACCCTCATCGGGTTTCCCTTTTCACCTTTTGTATTATCATTTTGCTAAGGTTTTTACGCAGCCTTTTAGTGGGTAAATGTATATGCTTATCCACAGGGTTATCCACAATTTTATCCTACTAATACCCCCTTGTTTGCCCAAATATACATTGCCCTTTATTTGGGCAAGGATATAAACATTTGCAAAAAATAACACTCATAAAATCCTGAAAATCAGATAGTTGTAAAAAATGGTTTTCCACAGTTTTATCCACATAAAGCCCACATTTTGCCTTGTGGGCGGTGAATAACCTGTTACTTATGCACCCCACTTATCCACAGGCAGGGTTTATACACTTATACACACCGTCTATCCACCAATTTTACACAACCATGACACAACTTGTCCACAAGCTATGAAGCGTTTAGTTATACACAAGCCCCAATAACCCTCTATTGTGCATAAATGCTGCAACCCTTACCAATCAATACCTAACGGCAACAATAGGGTGTTAATAAGGCTACATAAACTGTGCATTACTACCTGCTTATGTTATTGCGGTGTGGGGTTATTCACTTATGCACAGCCCTTTATTACTATGGTAGTTTTTTTTAAAAAAAAATAACACAAGTAATAATAGTATTTTTGCGCATTGGGGGTAAAATTGAAATTGTGTACCCAAGCCAAAACCAATCTGCAATCGGGCTGTTTTATTGGTGGTTATTGCCCAATTGCGGCTTACACAGCGCCATCAAAGCAGGTTAATCTATCGGGAACATCATTTTATTCTCCCCATGCCTTTAAAAGCCTTAAAAATCGGTTTGCAAAAATGCTTCACAATACCTACCTTGCAAGGCTTTTTTAGCCATAAACTGTGTATAACTATGGGCTTATGCACAACCTAATGTGGATAACTGACTTTTTTAACCATTTCCTAACCTAAAACTAATGTAAACTTAGTGTGCGCACTTGGTAAAACCTTTGCGGTAAAGCATTAAAGCCCATAGTTTTGCTGATTTATTCATCAATTTTGTTCACTATCTATAACCACTCACTATGAACCAACTTCACCGTTTCGTTTTTGGGTTTCTAATCTTGTTAGCAACCATTGCTAAGGCGCAGGTAATTACCTGGGCACCCGTTTTTCCGCTCGATTCTGATTCAGTTACCATTGTTTTTGATGCCGGCCAGGGCAATGGAGCGCTTGCCGGTGTAGCGCCACCCATTTATGCCCACACAGGCGTTATTACCAACCTAAGCACCGGACCCACCAACTGGCGCTACGTAAAAGCCCCCTGGGCTACCAACCTTCCCGCCGCTCAGTTGCAGCCCTTAGGCAACAACCTGTACCGCATAGGTTTTAGGATACGCGATTACTACGGCGTGCCGGCATCTGAACAAATTTTGCAACTCGCTTTTGTGTTCCGAAATGCCAACGGCACCATAGTAGGACGCTCTGCCGATGGATCCGATATTTACATGCCTGTTTACCAGCCCGGCTTATACAGCGCTTTTACGCAGCCTACCGCCAAACCGCTCTTTGTAAATGAGGGCGCCCCTGTTAATATAGAAGTTCAAACCAGCCAAACCGCCGATATTAACCTGCTTATAAACAATACCCCGGTAGCTGCGGCTACTGCTACACAGGCGCTCAACTACAATACCACCGCATCGGGCAGCGGGGTAAACTGGGTAAAATCGGTAGTAAACAATGGCGCTACCCAAGTGCTCGACTCGTTTTTTTACTTTACCATCCCCTCCTCTAACATTGCCCCGCTGCCGCCCGGCGTGCAAGATGGCATTAACTATATAGATGATAACACCGTTACCTTAGTGCTGTTTGCCCCGCTAAAACAGTTTGTTTTTGCCATTGGCAGTTTTAATAACTGGCAAATAAACGAAGACTACCTCATGCACCAAACGCCCGATGGCAACAAGTACTGGATTACCATTAGCGGACTTACGCCGCAGCAGGAATACACTTTTCAGTACCTGGTGGACGGTAATATACGCATTGGCGACCCATACTGCGACAAAATCTTACATCGGTTTGACGACCCCTTTATTTCCGCCTCCACTTATCCCGATTTAATTCCGTTTCCTACGCAAGCCCAAGGCAATATAGTATCGGTATTACAAACCGGACAAACGCCCTACAACTGGCAAACCACCGGTTATGTGCGTCCGCCAAAAGAAAATTTGGTTATTTATGAGCTGCTTATTCGCGATTTTTTGGGCGCTCATGACTATGCCAACCTTATAGATACCCTCCCTTATTTACAAAACTTAGGCATTAATGCCATAGAACTCATGCCCATTATGGAGTTTGAAGGCAATATCAGTTGGGGATACAACCCCATGTACTACTTTGCGCCCGATAAATACTACGGACCCAAAAACGACCTTAAACGCTTTATTGATGAGTGCCACGCCCGCGGTATTGCCGTTATATTAGATATGGTACTCAATCACTCCTTTGGGCAATGCGCCTTGTTCCAACTATACCCCAATGTAACCCAAAGCCCTTATTACAACGTAGAAGCCACCCACCCCTTTAATGTAGGGTACGATTTTAACCATGAAAGCCTTGCCACCCAATACTTTGTGGATAGGGTAAACCGATACTGGTTGGAAGAATACCGTTTTGACGGCTATCGTTTTGACCTCTCAAAAGGTTTTACCCAAACCAACAGCGGCTCTAATGTGGGCGCATGGAGCAATAATGATGCCTCCCGAATTGCTCTGCTCAAACGTATGGCTGACCAAATGTGGGATTTTGACCCCGATGCTTACGTTATTCTGGAGCATTTTGCCGCCAATAGCGAGGAAATTGAACTATCTAATTACGGCATGATGCTGTGGGGCAATATAGTGCATACTTACAACGAAGCTACTATGGGTTATTTGGGCGACTCTAACTTTGGCAGTGTTTCTTACAAAAACCGAGGCTGGACTTACCCGCACCTTATAGGCTACATGGAAAGCCACGACGAAGAGCGCAATATGTATAAAAACCTTAACTTTGGCAGCCAGTTTAATGCCGAACACAATGTGCGCAACCTTAGCGTGGCTCTTAGGCGTGTGCAGCAGGCATCGGCATTCTTTTATACCGTACCCGGTCCTAAAATGCTGTGGCAGTTTGGCGAAGTGGGCTACGATTTTTCTATCAATTACCCCACCAATACCGATGCCTCGCGCACCGACCCCAAACCCATACGCTGGGATTATGCCGAACATACACAACGCTACAACCTTTACAAAACAATAAAAGCCCTTAACGACCTGCGCCAATACCCCACTTTTCAAACTACCGATTTTTCTATTTCGGCAAGCGGGTATGCCAAGCGCATTTACCTAAACCACCCCACCATGAACGCCGTAATTTTGGGCAATTTTGATGTGGTTACCGCAAACGTATCGGGCGTTTTTCAGCACACCGGCACCTGGTACGATTACTTTACCGGCAATCCGTTTGAGGTAAACAATACATCGGTTACTTTTAACATGGCACCCGGCATGTTTTACATTTTTACCGACCAGCCCCTCCCCACCCCTGAGCTTACTTACCCCGTAGGCATTGGCGCTAATACATACAGCAGTTATGACTATAACCTTGCCTGCGCACCCAACCCCGTGCAAACGCAAACCCAAATAGCTTACCAACTGCCCCAAACCGCCCATGTTACCCTTACTGTTTATACCCTTATGGGGCAACACGTAAAAACCCTGCACACCGGCTTGCAACAACCGGGTAAACACCAAATTAACTGGAATACTGACAATGAAACCGGTAAACAAGTGGCGGCAGGCAACTACCTCATCAGATTGGAAGCCGGCAGTTACGTAGAAACTGCCAAAATAACCGTTATACGCTAAACCATCACCTTTAAAATACAAACCAACTACTTAAAAATCGCCTGCGGCAAAACCCAATGCCGCAGGCGGTTTTTATTTGAAATGGAGTTTGTAGGGTAAGGTAGCGGCGGCATGCAAGTAAAAAACGCCAAAGTAGCAGAGAGGGCAGAGATGGTCAATTATGCAATAGTTGTCAGGTAATAGTTCGTCTTTTTTGCTCCTTTTTTTACCAAGAAAAAAGTAGATAAGGTTAAAAGTTGAACGACTGTTAAAGTTAGGAGTAGGTTTTTATCACACTTTCCGCACCTAAAAATTTTATGTTTGATTATCAGGGACTTATAGGTATGGGTGAATTTCTATCGAATTTGTATCTGTCTTTAATATCCTTAAAAACAGCATTATAAATATAATTATTTTTTTAGAAAAGTGGGCTTTATAATTACCGCCCCCGGTTTCGGTTTTTATGTGCCGCTAAACCAACCCGGCGCTTATGCTTCTTGTGCCCAAAACGGGTAGTACAAAGTATAAAAATGACGGTTATGCCCTAAAACTGACCGTATTTTTATTTTTACTGCTTACCTTTGTTGCACCAACATTGCCGCAAACTCATGAAGATATTTTGCATAGGAAGAAATTACGCCCAACACGCCAAAGAATTAGGAAACGCCATACCCGATGAGCCCATTATTTTTGCTAAACCCCCTACCGCCCTACTCAAAGATGGCGCGCCTTTTTACCACCCCGATTTTTCAGACGATATACACCACGAAGCTGAAATAGTGGTGCGTATAGCTAAAAATGGCAAACATATTGACCCAAAATTTGCCCATAAATACTACGACCACCTTACCATAGGCATTGATTTTACCGCACGCGACCTCCAAAGCCGACTTAAAACCAAAGGACACCCTTGGGAAATAGCCAAAGGTTTTGACGGTTCTGCCCCCATTGGGCAGTTTGTGGCGCTTAGTACCCTGCCGGCGGTTAATAACATCGGGTTTACCCTGCTCAAAAATGGGCAACCCGTGCAAAACGGCAATACAGCTAACCTCCTTTTTGATTTTGATACTATTATCAGTTATATTTCAAAATTTTTTACCATTCAACAAGGCGACCTCATTTTTACCGGCACTCCCGAAGGGGTGGGTAGGGTGCAAATAGGCGATGTGCTGGAAGGTTTTATAGGTGAGCAAAAACTACTGCACTGCGAGGTAAAATAACACCCCAACAACCCGGATGCGCCATGAACAATATCACCCACAAAATTTACACGCTTAGGCAGGCAATAGCGCAGGCTACCCTGCAAGTGAGCAATACCCAAACCCTGCTTGCCATTCAGGAAAATAAAGTACCAAAAGGCAATATATTTGAGTTTGCAAGAGCCGCCGGTTTACTTGCTATTAAAAACACCTCTAATGTAATACCCGATTGCCACCCGCTGCCCATAGAGTATGCCCATATACAAACCCAACTTACCCCTGATGGCATAACCATAACCGTAGAAGTACACACCATTTACCGCACCGGCGTAGAGGTAGAAGCCATGCACGGCGCAGCCATAGCTGCTCTTACCATTTATGATATGCTCAAACCCATAGATAAAGGCGTAGCAATAACGGGGGTAAAACTGTTGCAAAAAACAGGCGGAAAATCCGATTTTACCGATACCCTTGCCAAGCCGCTTACTGCCGCTGTTATTGTATGCAGCGATACCGTGAGCAAAGGTAAAAAGCCCGATACTGCCGGTAAAAGCATTATAGATAGATTGGCAACCTTTGGCATTAACCAACCCGCTTACCATGTTATACCCGATGAGGTTGCTGCTATACAGGAATTGGTTTTGCAACATGCCGATAACCATGCAACCGATTTGGTACTGCTAACCGGCGGCACCGGCTTATCGCCCCGCGATGTTACGCCCGAAGCCATTACCCCACTCCTGCACCGCCCCATACCCGGTATTATGGAAGCCGCCCGACAGTATGGGCAAAACCGCATGCCTTATGCCATGCTTTCCAGAGGGGTGGCAGGGTTAAGGGGCAATACGCTTATTATTACCCTGCCCGGCTCTACCCGCGGCGCACAAGAAACCCTTGATGCCTTGTTTCCTTATTTGTTACATATTTTTAAGGTGGCACAAGGCGCCCGGCACGATTAAAATATAGGTGGTGAATTAAGTAGGCAAGTGCGTTAGTACTTAATGTAGTGATCCATTACCATGCCTTTGGTTTTCATAAAGTCCATAAAATTGTACTCCATGGTAATGGTATTACCCTCGCGGGTAGTAACGGGGTTCATACCTTTCAGTTTTACCTTTTTAATTTTGTTGGGAAAATGGTAAATAACTCGGTATTTAGGTTCGCCCATTAGGTCAAACATTTCTTTGTAATCGTCTATCTCGTGGTCATGTTCGGCTTCTTCGCCGGGTGAGTAGCTGGTTTGGCGGTATAATTTGCCCTTTTTGCCTTTAAATTTAGTGGCTATTTTACCTAAACCGGTATCATTACTGTTGTCTAAGGCTTGGGCTTTATTAAGAGCGTCAATAGTGGCAAAATCGTAGGTAATGGCATATTTATACTCGTCTATACGTTCTGAGCGCACATTAGATATGCCACTTATGCGGGTATAAAGGCTCATATCGGTTTGCAGCATGTTGTCCATGCTCATGCTTTCTTTGAGCGAGTCGGGCATAAACATACTCAACATGCCCATCATAGAGCTCATATCAATGGTAACGCGGTTGGTGCCCGATTGGCCGTTTTTAAGAAAGGTTACTTCTTCTGTAATGTCAAAACAGCCGGCTAAAAAAAGCATGAGCCCCAGTAACAGGGCGATAAAGGTATTTTTCATAACGTTGGTATGATAAAATTTTGGTTAATAAAGAAGGAGTAGTGGTAGTTTGGTATGTAATTACCGGCAGCCGTTTTTTTAGGGCAGTTATTAGGGTTTATGTTTTTGTTCCTGCACCAATTGGTTGCATACAAGGTTTACCGCTTGCGGTATGGCGTTCATTACCTCTGCAAAGGCAGCTATTTTTTCGGGGGTAAACTGTTTGTAGATGAGGTTATTTACCCTGTAAACTCCTTTTAATGCCTGTTTTCGCATTTCGGAGCCGTAATCGGTAAGGCAAATGTAAACCTTTCGGTTATCGGTTCCATCTTTGCGGCGGTAAATTAACCCTTTTTCTTGCATAGATTTGAGCAATCGGGATAAACTATTGGGTTCCATGCCCATACGGGGCGCAATTTTGGTAACCGGTGTACCTTTTTGTTCGTTTATGGTGAGCAAAATAAAACCGGCAGCCATTGAGCTGTTGTATTCCGATGCCATTTCGTTATACATTCGGGCTATTTCATGCCATACAGAGCGCACTTTGTAAACCAAAAATGCGTCTGCTACTTTAGCAAATTCATCTTGTTGGTGGTAGGTTTGTAAGTCTTGGTCGTCCATTATGCAAGTGGGTGAGTGTGGTTGTATTGTAATGGGAGGTGGGTTAATGGTATTTAACAGATGTCGGGTTATATTTTGCAGCTACTGAGGTGGCAAATTTCGGGTCAGAGCCCCAAAGGAGCGGTTACTTTTCTATCATCAGTTTAGCAAATTTAAGAACAATACGTTTTTCGCCGTCTGTATCAAATAAGATAATGGCAAGGCGTTTATCACCTGCGCCTTCTATGTTCAGTACTTTACCACGCCCAAAGCGCTGATGATAGACCACCTCGCCCGATTGGAGTTTAGTGGTATCATCGGGTTTAAAATTAGCCGGCAGCGGCGGGGGTATATTGAGTTGATTTTTTTGTTTTTCCTTTGCTCGGCGCACATTATCGCCAATACTGTCTTTAAAACTTTGGTAGGTATCATTTCGGGCAAAAACGGCGCTTTTGTGGGTAGCGGTTTTGGCTTCTACATGTACCGATTGTATTTCGTCAATAAAACGGCTGTGTGTGCTGTATTGCAACTCGCCAAACCGGTATCGGGAAAGGGAGTAAGACAGGTGGAGTTTGTTTTGGGCTCGGGTTGCCGCCACGTAAAATAAACGGCGTTCTTCTTCTAATTCCTGCACGTTTTTCATAGAAAGCATAGACGGAAAGAGTCCTTCTTCTAAACCTACAATATACACACACGGAAACTCTAACCCTTTGGCAGTGTGAACGGTCATGAGTTTTACCTTGCCTGTATCATCTGTATTATTATCCATATCGGTAAACAAGGCTACACCTTGCAGGTAAGCACCTATACCGGCATCGGGCGGGTTAGTGGTATTAGCGTTTTTTTGGTCGTCTGTAAATTCTTTAATACTGTTTAACAGTTCCTGCACGTTTTCCATGCGGCTAAGTCCTTCTATTGTTTTATCATCATTGAGGTGTTTGAGCAAACCGGTTTGTGCGCCTATAAATTTAGCTAATTCGTAGGCATCTTTTTGGGGTTGCATATTGATGAAAATTTGCATCATTTTAGCAAAATTGCTAACTGATTCTTTGGCAGCGCCGCCCAATTCATAGGCATGAATTTTAGAAATTACCGACCACATGGGTATTTGATCCTTATTAGCCCAGGCGGCTATTTTGCTAAGGGTGGTATTGCCAATGCCGCGTGTGGGGTAGTTAATAATACGGCGCAGTGCTTCTTCATCGTTTGGGTTTACGGTAAGGCGCAGGTAGGCAATAAGGTCTTTAACCTCTTTACGTTGGTAAAAAGAAACGCCGCCGTAAATACGGCAGGGAATCCCCTTGCGGCGCAGTTCTTCTTCAAAAGCGCGCGATTGGGCATTGGTACGGTATAGTATAGCAAAATCTTCGTTTTTAAAATGGTTTCTGAGGCGCTCTGTGTAAATAGAGTCCACTACCATTCGGGCTTCATCGGTATCGGAGGCGGCGCTAAGGAGTTGTATATTTTGCCCATCGTCGTTTGAAGTCCAGATATGTTTAGTTATTTGGCGGTTATTACCGGCTATAATGCGGTTAGCTACGGCTACTATTTTAGCGGTAGAGCGGTAGTTTTGCTCCAATTTAAAGGTGCAGGCATGTGGGAAATCTTTTTCAAAATGGAGGATATTGTCTATGGTAGCGCCTCTAAAAGCGTAAATACTTTGGGCATCATCGCCCACTACGCAAACGCAGTTGTGCAGCTCGGCTATTTTTTTAATAATGGCATACTGGGCAAAATTGGTGTCTTGAAACTCATCTACCAGTAAGTACTTAAATTTATTTTGATATTTTTGGGCTATATGTGGGTGCTGAAAAAGCAGTTCGTACATTTTTACCAACAGGTCATCAAAATCCATAGCGCCCGATTGTTTGCACCGTTGCACATAACGCACGTAAATATCGGGCATACGGGGTATTTTTGCCTCGGCATCGGCAAGGGCAAGGGCTTGTGTTTTGGCGTAAAGGGCGGGGCTGATGAGGCTGTTTTTGGCGTTTGAAATGCGGTTATACACCACATTTACCTTGTAAATATCGGGGTTTAGGTTGAGTTCTGCAATAATAGTTCTGAGTGCGCTTTTGGAGTCATCGGTATCATATACCGAAAAATTAACCGGGTACCCCAATGTTTGGGCTTCTATGCGCAAAATACGGGCAAAAATGGAGTGAAAAGTGCCCATCCATATTTTACCCGATGCTTCTTCGCCCACAATGTGTTTTATGCGTTCTTGCATTTCGCGGGCGGCTTTATTGGTAAAGGTGAGGGCGAGTATTTCCCATGGTTGTTTCCCTATATTGATGAGGTGTGCAATGCGGTAGGTAAGCACCCGCGTTTTGCCCGATCCCGGACCGGCTATTATCATAACGGGTCCTTCGGTACATTCTACGGCGGCTCGCTGTACATCGTTGAGCTGTGTTAGGTAGTGTAACGACCGTTTAACAGATTTTTGCTCTTGTTGTGGCTGGGGTTGTTCCTGCTCAGGGGAGTCAAATAAATTGGGTTGCATAAGGCAAAGGTACACTTTTTTGGTTGTAATAAACCATTTTTGCAGGTGGGCAGGGTATTTGGGAGCAGGTATTTAAATCCTTTGTTGGGCAATTGTCAGGAATTGGCAGTTAGGGCTTGCTCAAAAAGTTGGACAAAGGTATATACCTCTTCAAAGGTATTGTATAGCGGGGTAGGAGCTACTCTTATAACGTTTGGGTTGCGCCAGTCGGCAATTACACCGGCGTGGGTAAGGTGGTCAAACACGGCTTTTCCGTTATTGTTGTTAATGAGTAGCGATAGCTGGCAGCCGCGCCGGGCGGGGTTAGCCGGAGTAATGATGGTAAAAGCGGGCTGGTGCAGGCGTTGGTTAAGTTGGTGGAGCAGTTGTTCTAAATAGCCGGTAAGTTGTATGCTTTTATGGCGCAGGTTGTGTATGCCTGCCTGGTCAAAAATTTCGAGCGAGGCGCGGTGTGCTGCCATAGGTAAAATTTGGGCGTTGCTCAGTTGCCAGCCTGCAGCGCCGGGCTGCGGCACAAACTGGGGTTTCATTTCAAATCGGGTTTTTTCATCATTTCCCCACCAACCTGCCAAACGGGGCAGTTGGGGGTTATTGGCGTGTTTTTCGTGTATAAACACGCCGCTTACGCCGCCCGGACCGGAGTTGAGATATTTATAGGAACACCAAGCCGCAAAATCAACCCCCCAATCATGCAGTTGCAGGGGCACATTGCCTGCGGCGTGTGCCAGGTCAAAGGCTGCTACTGCGCCCACGCTGTGTGCAGCTTGTGTAATGGCAGGTATATCAAAAAACTGCCCCGAATAGTAATTTACCCCGCCTATTAAAACCAGCGCCAGGTTGTTGCCTATTTGGTTAATGGTTTGCAAAATTTGGTTGGTATGCAGGTAATGCTGGCCCGGTTGGGGTGAAATTTCTACAATGGCGTTATCGGGGTTAAAACCGTGCCATTGTGCTTGGGAGGCTACCGCATATTTATCGGAAGGGAAAGCCGGGGCTTCAATTAAAATTTTGTAACGGTGTGGGGTAGGGCGGTAAAAACTTGCCATAAGGAGGTGCAGGTTTACCGTAAGGGTATTCATAACCACTACTTCGGCAGGCAAAGCGCCCACTAAACGGGCGGTAGCATCGGTTAAAAAATGGTGGTAGTAATACCATGCATTTTTAGCTTTCAAATGACCTTCTACGCCCAGTGTGCGCCAGTCGTTTAGTTCTTGTGTTATGTAGTTTTGTACGGTTTTAGGCTGTAACCCCAGCGAGTTGCCGCAGAGGTAAATAACCTCTTTACCTGCTGCCGTTGTAGGTATGTAAAACAGCTCTCTGAAACTGCTCAGTTCATCGGCAGCATCGAGTTGGGTATAATGGGGTAAATTGGCGGTATGGTTTAACATGTTGATAGTGGGTAGTTTTTGTAGATAGTATATGGTAGTTGGTACAACCATTCGTAACTCTTCACTTCTCCCCTTCTGCGTCTTTGTGAGAAACAAAATCGGAATGGTAATCGGTAGTGTTGGTAAAATGTATTTAAACGCTTGCAAAATTGGCTAAACGCAACGGCGTTTCAGGTTGGAGAACCTAACGAGCATTTTTTTGAAGATATAAACCCCAAGGAAAAGAAAGTGGCGAGGCTTGTTTACTATGGTTGTTGCATAACTGTGCCGCAGTGTTTGCAAGTGCGCAGCGTTTCGGAGCCGTAATACTCGCTCATTACTTTGGGCAGTTGGGTTTCAATATCGGTAAGGTCAAAGTAGGTTTCGTGGAGTTTGCTGCCGCAGTTTTCACAAAACCACAAAAAGCCGTCTTTTTCGCCCGGTTTGCGGTAGCGTTCTATTACTAAGCCTACGGTATGAGGACCGCGCTGTGGTGAGTGGGGTACGCAGGCAGGCAATAAAAACATTTCGCCTTCTTTAATGTGGATATCAACCGGTTTGCCATCTTCAATAATTTTTACCACTATATCGCCTTCTACTTGGTAAAACAGTTCTTCTCCTTCTTCATAGTGGTAATCTTTTCGGGAGTTGGGTCCACCCACTACCATTACTATAAAATCATCGTTGGCATGATATACTTTTTTGTTACCTACGGGGGGTTTAAGTAAATGGCGGTTTTCGTCTATCCACAGTTTAAGATTAAAAGGTCTTGCTACGGGCATGGCAGTTTGATTTATGTGATGATGAACAATTGCAAAGGGAGGTAATGTTGGGTTAAATGGCATTTCCTTGTTTTTCGACTTTCAGGGCGGTTTTAATATCTACTCGTTTTCCGTCTATTTTGGCTACAATAAAGGCATCTTTAATGCCCATTCGTTGAATATCTTTTTTAAATGCTTCGGCTTCGGAGTAGGTGGTAAACTTGGCTAAGGTATATTTATCTAATCCGTCTTCTTCGTCGTTGTGCAGGTGGTTAAAAGATTGCCGGTACCGGTGCAGGTTAAAGTATTTAAATGCGCCTATTTGCACTTCATAGTGCAGCCCGTCGTCGGTAATAAAACCGCCTACAATGGGCTGCGGTGTATGCTGCATAAACGTTAGTTTTTGTTGCAGACTGTCTCTTTCTTTTAATAATGCTTCATACGTTTTTGTTTGGGGCGAGTTATTTACCTGATTATCCAATGATAGGTAATTGATAGTAGAAACAGGGCTGTTTTGGGGTTTAAGGTGGGTATAAATGGTGTAGGCAAGGAGTAGTAAAAACAACCCGATGAACGCATATAACCATCTTGCTTCTTGTTGATATCTGGACATAATGTAGTGCGTTTTAAACGATGAACGTAGGGGGGAGTAAATTACAAGGCTGTTAAGGCAAATATGCGGTTTGGTTGAATCCGTGCATACAGGATTGTTTAGGGCAACAAAAATACAAATAGCTCCCGAATTTTAAGCAAGAATTTACACATTGGGGCAATTTTTTGGGTAGTGGGTACTTGGTAGATAGTAATTGGTAGTTACCATTCAGACATCTTCTAATCCCTCCAAAGGACGAATATCTCACTCTTGACTTTTTATAGGTATTGCAATCTGTAAAATCGATGTTTTGCGTTAAATTGTGGGGCGTGGGTACTGAGCCACTGCATAAATCGGGTAAAACCGAGTGCATTTTGTTGTTTCCATTGTTCAAACTCGGTTTCGTTACCATTTTTAAATATATAGTAGGTATAGGCTTCCATGTGTCCGGCATTATTTACCTGCTGCCACCAGTCAAACAGGAGGTTTGGGTAGAGGGTGTTGTATTGGTACAAGTTCCACTGCTCCAAAAACCTTAGCCGAAGCAGGTAAATAGCAGCAATATCTTTGTTTTTCATTTGTGGCTGTAGGGCACGGGTGCTTGCATCATCTACGGCTACCTGAAACGGCGTTTTTTCTCCTTCCTCGGCAGCGCCAAGCATAATATAGGTGCGGGCGCGTTCGCTAAAACTAACCCAGTTTTGCCAGGAGGAATTGGGGTTTACCATCATGCTTTCGCGGTAAGTTTTGTAGAGCAGGGCGCTCATTTCGGTAGAGCGGTTGGTATTAGGCTCTAAGAGTAAAAATAGCTCACCGTATAAAACAGCCCAAATTTTTTCGGAGGAGTAGCAAAAGAGTTTGGCTGCCCAATAGTAGTTAGAGGCAAAATCGGGGGCGTTTTGGATACCTTGCTCCCAAATTTCAACTGCCCGGTCATTATCGCCTTCTTTGTAAGCCATACCGCCCAGCTCGGTATATAGTTGCCCTGCATTAGGAAATCGTTTTATGCCTTCTTTGTAGGTGTTTATCGCTTTAGCGGGTTGTTTATTGAGGTCGTAGGCATTTCCGAGCAGGCGGTAATATCGGGCATCGGGCGTTTTAGTTTTGCCCAGCACTCGTTTCATCTCCTTTATTGTTAAGTAATAGTCTTTTTGTTTGTAATATAAGTAGGCAATTTCGTAAGACAGGTTAAGGTTTCGGGGGTCTAATTTTCGGGCTTCTTCCATTAGCTGTTGGGCGCGGACATAGTCGCCATTTTGGTCGGCAAGTACAATAGCTTGTTTTGCCAGCGCCAGCGCTTTTTGGGCGTTGTTGGCGTTGGTTTGTTGTGCCGGCACGGCATGGTAGCACAATAAAAACAAGGTTATTAAAACAAAACGAAGCATGCAATACCGAAAATCAATGATGTATAAGGAGGAAATGCCGGTAAAAACGCAGAACTGTTTCCCGATGGACTTAAAAACAATAACTGAGCCAATTATATTGTATTGAGTAGTGGTTAGTGGTTAGTGGTTAGTTTTGGTAGATTGTACATGGTAGATAGTATTGAGTAGTGGGTACTTGGTAGTTATCTCGCAATTCATAATTTTTCACTTTTCAAATGGTAGTTAAGGCGCTAAGGTTTACCCAGCCTTCTCTGTTATCGGGCAGGGTAATACGTGCCCAACCGTTTGTTTGCTCATTGGTACGCACTTTTACCCCTGCCGACAAGGTGTTTACTTCATCGCTGCTATCCGACGGTCCTTTTCTGACGGCGGTGTTTTCTTGCATTACTATGGCATAGTGTGTATTGGCAGCAAGGTCGTATCGGTTAAATGCTAATGCGTGTAAAATAATGGCTAACGCCAAAAAAGTTACTGCCAAAGCAAAGGTGATTTTTTTACGGCTTACCAAATTTGTGCGCATGAACCCTATGCCCGATGCTGCCGCTACCCACAAGCATACTACCGCTCCCGCTGCCCAGCCCCCTGCCGGCATAAAACCAAGCAGGTAATGCCACCAGCGAAGGTAAAACAATGTGGGCAGCTCATCGGCAGGTTGGGTAATTTGGCTCTTGGCTAAACTTAGGTTGTTTTGGGTATTTTTATTGTTTGGTCTTAGGCGTAAGGCTCGCTCATAGTACAAAATAGCGTTGGCGGTTTGTTTTTGTTGGTAGTAGGCATTGCCCATATTATGATACAAACTTGCCGATTGCCAACCTGCCGCCGTTAATGACTCATAAAGTTGTATGGCTTGGTTATAGTTGCCGGCTTGGTATTGTTGGTTTGCCTGCTGTAGTATTTCTTTGGGGGTTGGCTCTGAAAAAGCCAAGCTACTTGCCGTTAGCAGCAGGCAAAGTAAGTATATGCGTAAAAGCGGTGTTTGCATGGGTATATGTTTAACTGGGGGGCTGTTTATAAAAACGGTTGCCATTATACTTGTTCTTTATGCATATTCAGTTCGTTTTCTACTTGGGTAATGGCTTGCACTGAATTTTGATAAATTTGGTGCATGTTCACACTGCCGGCAGCAGGGGCAAACAGGGCAATTTCGCAGGAGGCAATTATGCTGAGCAATTGTTCTATACCGGCATACGATACGCCGTTTTGTGCAAGTATGGCAGCTATATTGTTTTTATCTAACTGGCTGGCAGGAATATGTACGCGGTGGCTGAGGTAAGCCCATACGGTACGGATAACCTCATCATAAAAAGCGCGCCGGTTGTTTTGTTGTAAATGAGATTGAGCCAGCGCTAAACGCTGAACAGCTTCTTTTTGTGCCATTTTTTGGCGTAGGGCAAGGGGGTCTGTTTGCTGTTGTTTTTGTCGGGCAATAAGGGTAGATGCTGCTGCAAAAGTCAATAAAGGCAGCGCAAGCAAGGCATAATAGATTGTTGTACCAAAAAAAGAACTGCCTTTTTGGTACAAACGCAATTGAGGCTGAATGGGAGCTAAGGTTTTGGGTTGTTGGGTGGGAGTGGCGGCAGCCTTGGGTATTTCTTTACCTTGCCTAACGTTTAGGGTAATGGTTTGTGCGGAGGCGGTTTGGTAGCTGCGCGTTTCGGGGTCAAAATAGCTGAATGCAATGGCAGGAATAATGATTTGTCCGGCTTCGGAAGGTATAAGGGTATATTCATAGGTTTTTCTGCCGTTTACCTTATCCATTTGCACAAAACTTTCTTCGTTAGTTAATGGGTCAAAGGTATCTAACGAGGGCGGAAAATTGGGTTTAGGCAGGTCAATCATTTTAGGATTTCCGGCTCCGGCAATGGTAATTTTAAGGCTTACCGATTCATTGGTTTGCACATTGGGGTTGCTTATGGCAGTGCCTATTTGGTACTGTCCTACTGCGCCGGTAAAATTATCGGGTTTACCATTTGGGGGCAGGTCTGAAACGGTTATTTTAATAGGGTCGGTAACAAGTTCTATTTCTTTATTGGCATAAAAAAAACCGCCCCAAAACCCGCCGCCCTGCTGGGGTATTCGGGCAATAGCCTGTGCAGTAAGGGGTTCTATTTCTAAAATGCCGGAACGCTGCGGAAACAGGGCGTATTTTTTTATTTCTACGGTTCGGTATTCTTTGTTTTTAATGGTAACGGTACTGGCGGCGGGCTGGTAGGTGGGGCTAATATCCTGTACCCAAAAACCGGTAAAAGGCGGCTGCGTTTTAATGCCGTAGTTACCTATGTCCACATTGGTATAAAGACGGTAGGTAATGGTAACCTGCTGCCCCACATAAACCTTAGTAGTATCGGGAAAAGCGCTAACCCATACTTGCATATCATCGTTGCCGGCGTTGCTGCCCCCCCGTGCAGGAGCAGGCGCAGTGGCGGGCGGTGTTTTAGCCTGTGGTTTTGGTGCTGATACGCGCACACTTACGCGCTCGCTGCGCAGGGTTTGGCGTTTTCCGATAACTACAGTGGCAGGTGGAATGGTATAATTGCCCGCTTTTTTGGGCTGCAATATGTAACTAACGCTTACGGCGCTGCTCATGCTGCCGTTTACAAGCTGAGTGGTTTGCGACTTGTTTGGACCACCTACTATGTAAAAATCGCTCAAATCGGGCGCTTGAAAATCATACATTTTGGTATTTTCAAGCAAATAGGTAATCTGAAAACGCTCATCGGCGCTAACGTTTACCGAAGTAGGCGAAACGCTGAACGTTTGCGCCTGCCCCTTGTTGTGCCACCCCAAAAGAACAAGGATTACCGCCGCCCGGCACAGCAACTGCCAAAATAGCAGAGCCGGCTTTTGTGCTGCCCCCCAGCCCCCCCTCAAAGAAGGGGGGAGTTTATATTGTCCGTTTTTCAAGATTTTGGGGTACGTTTTTAGGGTGATAATGCCTGTTTTTTTCAGAAAAAAAGCGTGTAGGGCAGGACAAATCGGCTCTTCCCAGCCCATCCTCAAATAAGGGGGGAGTTTAGTGTATGTTTTTGGCAAAGGCGTTTTAGGTAAATTTTGCATGGTAAACAGCGGAGTGGTCAAAAATAGGGGTAAATGAAGCAGCATTGTTTGCATTTTCATTAGTTGTTATTTTTTTGGCATTTCTATGGTGCATATCACAGCGTAGTGGTCGGAGTAGTTTTTATTGATAATATAAAAGTCATAAGGGGTAAATTGTTTGCTTAGCAGTATATAATCTATGCGCAGGGTGGGCAGTAAACCATTGTAGGTATTACCAAACCCAAAATCGCCCAGTAAGAAAGCATCGTGCAGGTTTTTAGAAATGGTATGGTAAGCATAAGAAGCCGGCACATCATTAAAATCGCCGCATACAATAACCGGATATGGCGATTTTTGGATATAATCTTGCAAAATTCGGGCTTGTGCGCTGCGTTTTACAAAGCCGTTGCGCAGTTTAGCTAAAATGCCAAATACCAAGGTTTCGGGGGCACCGCCGCCCGATATTTCGTTTATATGTTGCACCTCTTTATTTGCCAGTTTAAAAGACTGTAGGTGGGCATTAAAAATGCGCACCGTTTTACCATTTATATCGGCATCGGCATAAGCCACTATATTGCCGGTAGAGTTGCTAAACACTATTCTATCGGGGTTTTGGAGGGGGTATTTAGAAAAAATAGCTTCGCCCCAGTGGTCTTTACCTCTTAGGGTAAGCGTTTTTTCAAAATGGTAGTACTTATAACCCAGTTCGTTTACCAATAGTTTTACGTTGTGCAGCTCGCCCTTATCTTCGGTATAAAACTCCTGAAAGCAAATAATATCGGGATTTTCTTTGCGTATCAGGTTCAGCATCCTATCGCGGGCGGGTATATTGTCTTTCCAATTATAGAGATCAAAATTTCGCACGTTGTAGCTCATTACCTTTACCTGCTGCGTGCCGGCGGCAGGTGGGGTGGGTGGCAGGTTGCTGCCTGTTTGAAAGGCAAAAGTTTTGGCAAGCATATTATAACCCAGCGCCAATACTATAACCATATACAAAAACTGCCGCCATTTTTTGCGCCATACCCAGTAGGCAGTAAACAGCAGGTTTAGCATAAGCGTGTACGGATACCCTAATGCCAGCGCCGCCGGAAACCAAAGCGTTTCGGGCTTTATATAGGGTGCTGTGTAGGTGCATAGCAAGGTTATAACCGCTATGAGGTTAAAAAAATATATCAGTTTATCAAACAAACTTAACCCACCTGCACGCATATATTGGTTGATTGCAAAGTTATTGCAAAGGTATGGCTATTTGCCTATTTTGTAACGTTTGGCGGGGGTAATCTCTTATGAATTGAGCCAAATAAAACCCCGTTTTTATGTCCCGATGGTTTATTGGGTAGTATGCTTTGTATTATAACGTAAATATGCAAATAAAAAAACTAATATAATAATATATTTATTTGCATATATCCGCCCCCTGTAATGCACCCGATTTAGCTAAATACGCTTTCAACTATTCATTTTTTACCCCCCAAAAGCCTGTCTTTGTTTTACCTATTTAGTCGGTTCTCTTTTCGGCGTGGGGTTAAAACACTTCATTTATCAGATGTTGATTTATTGTAATAATAAATATTCTGCCATCAACTCCTCCATTAATACCCTTTCAAACAAATTGTTCCAACACCCAAGTGTATGTGTGGTAATGCAGCGAGTACAAAAACGCATTAAAGCAGAATGGATTACATGCTGTTGTTGCTTATAAATTATGTAAAAAGCGCCTAACCGGTTATTGAAAATGAATGGTAATGTAGGTTGTACTTTACACAGCTACTTCTACATGTTGGGCAGTAAAACATGTCATTTTCTGTTGGTTTAATCATTGCAGGAGCAAAACAAGACCATACTGTGGCGGCATGGTGTGTAGAGCTTTATGCTTCCAAAAACTTTGTGGCTATGCTGAGCGGTCTAAACGTGTAGCGCTTTTTTATGCGGTGTGCAGCGGTGCGGTGCAGTATATCGCGCAGGGTTTCAATTACCTCTATGGTATGCTCACCTTTGTTAATCATGATACACTCAGCAAGGGCGGCGTGGGTGGCATCGGTAATTTCGGAACGGGTGGCAATGCCCGATTTGTTCAGGTTGTCTAACACCTGCGTAGCCCATATTACCGGTACGTGGGCTGCCTCGCAAATCCACAGTATTTCTTCCTGCACTTCGCTCATACGTTCAAAACCTATTTCCACAGCCAAATCGCCCCGCGCAATCATTACCCCAAAAAATGGTTGTTGCATACCCTCCAACAGCAAATCGGGCAAATTGACAACCGATTCGGGCGTTTCTATTTTAATGATGATATTGGGAGGCTGAGGAGTTTGGGCATTGAGCAGGGTGCGCAAATAGGCTACATCGGCAGCCGTTTTTACAAACGAATAGCCTACCAAATGGGCATGTTCGCAAATAAAGGGCAGGCACCGGCGGTCAAACTCGGTAAGAGGAGGCATATTGAGTTGCGAATCGGGAAAATTGATGCCCTTATCTGCTTTTATCTGTTTTTTTTCCGATGAAATTCGGGTAATTCTAATCCCGATGCGGTCTTTTTTTACCTTTTCCACCTGCGTTCTTATTACGCCATCGTCTATATACACGCGTTCCCCTTTTTGGAGGGTTTCCAATATGCCCGGCTCGCCGGGGCTAATAACCACATCATCTTTTTCAAAACTGTTGTTGTGGTAGGCAAGCCATATTATCTGACCCTCTTCTACCTTAACCTTGCCTTTTTCTTTGCCTTTGTTTAGCAACAGAGTGCGCAGTTTGGGTCCGGCTAAATCCATGTAAATTTTACAATCTAATTTGGTGTGGTAGCAGGCTTTTTTGAGTTTGTTAATCATTTTTGCCCAGGTTGTTTCGTCATCGTGGGCGCAGTTAATGCGTGCCACGTTCATGCCATTTTGCAGCAGGTTTTTGATGAGGGCATAGTTATTGGCAAACGAGGTATCAAATGTAACCATAATGGCGGGCACCTCGCACTTCTGTTCCGACCCAAAAAGGTGGCAACTTTTGGTTTCTATCCACCTGTGGCTTGCCTCATAAGTGCATGAACTTAGCTCATGCGGATCATAGTGTTTGCCCAATCTTTCCATAATAGCCTGCAACTGCCGGTGTACGTGGCTTTCGGAGCTGGCAAGTGAAGATAAGCCGTTTATGTGCAGCAAATCTTGCAGATTGCGCAGGTCTTGGTTGCGCAATACCATGTAGTGAACAAGGTTTTTTGCCGCCCGTATTTGCTCGGCATGTAAATTGGGTAAGCCCAAAATCCTCTTTCCCGATTCTGCCAGCATGTTACTTTCTAACTGCTCTAACTGCTGCCGTATGGCAGATAGCGTATTGGTTTCCATAAGGGGGTAATTGTGCTTTGCAAAGGTAAGCAAATTAAGCACAATAAATTTATTGCCGCCTCTCCCCTACCGCCACGATATTTCGCACCAAACGGGGAGGTGGTCAGAAATTTGGCGTGCTTCGGACAAGTTTTTGCACAGCGGCACAAAATCAATAATACCGCTTTTGAGGTTGTTGAGGGTGCCGGTTTTATAAAATAGGTTGTCGTACTCGGCAGCAAGGTAGTTGCCGTTGGCATCGGGCTTGGTTTTGAGGCTGGTTTTTTGGTTTTGCAGTACCGGTTTGTAGCCTTTAGCTTTTAGCTGGTTAAAGGCGGCATTTTTTTCCGACAGGTTAAAATCGCCCATTATGAGGAGGTTGTCTTGTGGGTACAGTGTTGGTAGTTCTACTAAATGAACAATTTCGGCAGCAGGGTTTTTATTGACGGGTACTGCATGAAAATTGGCTAAAAGCAGTTGTTTCTTACCTACGTCAAATCGGGCTAAGTAGGGCTCGCGGGCTATTTTATCGGCTAAACCCCTGTCTTTTGCCAACCAGCCACTGCCGCGCACTTGAATGTGTTTGGTTTTGTAAAGAAAGGTATAACGTTCAGAGCCCTCGCCCGATGTAGGGTCGCTGATAATATAGTCCCATTTAGCGCCTCGGCGGTTTAGTTCTTCGTTTAGTTTGGCTATGGCGCGGGGTCCGTTTAGGGTGGTAGAAATTTCTTGCAGCGCTACAATATCGTAGTTTTTGAGTACTTCGGCGGCAAAACGCACTTCGTCGTCATCTTTGCTAATGCCCATGTTATACAAATTCCATGTAACAATTTTTACCGATTTTGGGGTGGTTCCGGGTGTCGGATTAGGATTAGGGTTGGGGCTGGGCGGCGGCGGATTGGGTGTGGGCTGGGGGGTAGGCGGAGGCGGGTTATTGGTTGTTTGCTGCGAGGTTTCTTCAATAATATCTTTAATTTCGTACCAGGTTTCTTCTACAAAATCCCAATGCAGCGCTGCCATTACTGCCAAACCAATAAATGCGGCAACAAGTATGAGGCGGAAAAAATTTTGCTTTGCGGTATTCAATTTAGCGCGGTTAGTAGAGGGTTTTCTTCGGGTTTTTCTTTTAGTAGTCATCGGGCAAAAGGGGAGTAGGTTAATAAGGGCGTTAAACGAGTATGCCCACCGGGGTAAATCGTTCAAAAACTTGGTCGGTATGCGGGGCATGAGCAATTTCGGGCGTAAGGTCTTGTCCTGCCCAGTGTTCATAATGTTGTCCGTTTCGCCACATTCGGCTATTAGAAACATCGTAAATAACCCCTTTGTAAGCCACCCATATTTCACTTCGGTCTTGTCCGTTTCTGAGCGCCAGTTGGCTTAGGGTAAATGAGGGCAGAGGTGGTTGCTGCATGGTTTTTAAAACAAAATAGCGTAGTCAAAGGCAATTGGCACAATTCGGCAAGGGTTTCTTTTTAGTCTGCCGAAGAGCCTTTAAATTGGTGATTTTTGTTTTTAAACAATAGGTTAAAGGTGGTAAGCGAGCCGTAAATGCGGGTTATATATTGCTGTAAATTAACTTTTTCTTCATCAGAAAGTTTCGTGTGGGCGTTAATTTGCTGCTCCATAACGCGGAGCCGGTCTCTTGCCATCACTATTTTGTGAAAAAACACGTCAATAGGTATTTCTTTGGCTTGCAAACCTTCATCGGCGGGCTGAATAATAATTTTACCACCTTTCCAGCGCTCGCCCAGTTCTACTACTTCTTGTAGTCCGCCCCATTTTTCCAATAAACTGCTCAATAAACGTTCCACGTCGCGTAGGGTAACGGTATCTTTGGGCGGCTGCACAGCTTCTATTACCTCTAACTGGGCAGTAATGGGCAGTTCTACATTGCCGTATTGTATAAACGTAATTTGGTAATTAGTAGGAGCTACTTTGGTTATTACTCCCACGCCATACTGGGTATGTTTTACCCTTGAACCTATGCCAAGTAGTTCAGAATTTGTCATGATGATGCATTTTTAGAGGGCAAAAGTAAGTTAAAAAAGCCAAAACTAAAAAGGGAATAAACCCGTGTTTTGGTGGATTTATTCCCTCTCAGCAAAAAAACATTGCAAGGCCAATGGTGCAAGCCTAAGTTGTTGTATGTTTAGGCAGGTTGGCTGTTTACTTGCGCTTGTCGCGTTTATTTTTGTTTTTGAGTCTTTTAGATTTTGTACCTTCTAATTGTGAGTAATCATAATTTTGGAGGTAGCTGTCTATTTGTTTGTCTAACTGATTTTGGTCTAAGGGTTTTGCGGTATTGGCAGGCTGAGTTGTTTGTGCAGGTTGAGTAACGGGGGCAGCTTGGGGTTGCTGCTGTGCGGGTTGTGTAGCCGGAGTAGTTTTGGGTTGCTGCTGTGTGGTGGTTTGCTGTGGTTGGGCGCCCTGTTGTTGAGGTTGGGCAACGGGTCGGCTGGGGTTATTTGCAGGTAAGGTTGATTGGTTTTGCGGTGCGGCTGTGTTGTTAGAGGTGGTACTGTTGTTAAAACGGGTATCACTTTGCGTACCGGCAGCAGGTTTGGTGGTTGTATTACCGGTGTTATTCTGCTGTTGTGGCGGCGTTTGTGTGGTTGTTTTAGGAGGCTGTGTATTGGTATTAGCTACATTAACAGAGGGCGACCGCACATTTTTGTCTGCACTTTGACCTTGACTTTGACTTTGGTTTTGATTTGTATTTCTGTCTGCATCATAAGTTACAGTAGCGTAAGGGTTATTACCCGATGAAACAGCAGGTGGCGGGGCAACAGGCGTAGTAACAAAAGATATTTTATCGGGTAGGGTATTATTGCCCGATGTGTTTTGCGAAGTTACTACCGGACTGCGAACAACAGCTACATCTTGAGCGCCTGTGGCAATATAAGGATTGGTGGCTGCTCCGGCGGTAGTGGGCTGTGCCTGCGCTTGTGGCGCAGTAGCAGCAGGAGTGGCGGCGGCTTGCACTTCGGCTTTACCTAATACGCGCACTCGGGCATTGTTTTTATATTCTACCAAAAAAGCATCTGCAAAGCGGGGATTAGCCTGCACACTGCGTAAGGCGTTAATTGCGGTGGTTAGGTTGTCAAAATTACCAATCATTACACGGGTAATATCGGAGCCGGCTGCCTGTTCGGGAGTTGGGCTGCCAATGGCTGCAAGCGTGTTAAATTCAGCCATGTTTACCTTTCGGTATGCGCCCACTTGTATTTTATACGAAGTGCCTTGTGGTGCGGCAGGCGCTGCCGTAGTAGTATTGGTAGTGAAGTAATTAACGGGCAGGTTATCAACAGAGCGGGTTAAAACAGCAGCATTGCCCCTTATAGAAGCTACTTGTTGGGTAGAGGCTTGGGTGGTAAAGTAGCTTGGTGCGGTATTGGTTTGGTTAACCACTCCTATGTTTTGCGAAATGAGAAAATCCATAGTTTGGAAGTCTGCATTTGCTAATCTTATGTTGCCTTCGGGGTCAATGAGGTAGGAAAAAGGAAATCCGGTAACCTGATATTGGTTTGCAGCGGTAGTATAAAAATCTTGAACATGGTGTGTGCCGGGTAAATTATCTATTTTTATTGCCGTAGTCCATTCTTGGCTGTTTTCGTCTAAAGAAACCGTCATTATTTTTATACCTCTCATGCCTTCCTTAAAAAGGGTATTCTGAAAACGGTTGTATATATGCGTCAGGTTGGGGGCGGCAGTTCTGGAGGCAGGGCTCTGTGATGACCAAAAGTGCAAAATAGTCCAATAACCTCTTAATGAGCTGAGTTTTTGGTAGTTGCCAAGATTATCGCGCAAGTTAATTTCGGGGGCTTTTGTGCCTATGGCAAGTTGTGCTTGTGCGGGCATACTAATGGTAAATGCCAGCAGCAAAACTAAGGCAGCCCATAAACGGGTATGAACAGCAGGAGTATTTTTTTTCATGATAAAAAATGTTTTTCAACAAAATTAAAAAATTTTGGGCATTGGTAGAGAGTTTAGGTATGGGTTATACAGCAAAACTCGCACACCCAATTAAAGTGTAACCAATTTAACCGGTGGCGTTTTGTTGCTTACAATAAGCAAAATAAAGAGTAAGGTTACTCTTTTACAGGTTGTCCGGTTTTTCGGATACGATTAGCCGTAGTAGAATTTTCCTCTTCTATGCCTTCTTCCAATTCTTGTTGAATAGAAGATTTAGCCTGATTAAACTCTCGTATGCCTCTACCTAAACCTCGGGCAAGTTCGGGTATTTTTTTACCGCCAAACAAGAGTAAAATAACCAGTACAATTAAAATCATTTCTCCGCCACCCGGAAGCGAAAACAATAAAAGCGCATGCATAATTAACGGTTTTTGTTATTACAAAGATAGGGCTTTATCATTAATAACCAATGTAAAGCCGGTAAAGATGAATAATTTATGGCAAAATAACGCAAAAAACAGGTGTAGAGATGTGTGTGGAGTTAAAATTTGGTAAAATTTATGTTGCCAATGGGGTTAAGGCGCTGTTTTACCTGCTAACAAGGGGTAATAGGGTTATTTTGCAATCAATTATCTGTTCTGTTAAGAGGCGATTTATGTTGCCCCATAGGGTCAAAACTTGCAGGCATTTACCGGTTAAATTGGCATAATGCATGTACCCTATTCAACTTGCTGCCTTATTTGTTTAGAATAGCGGGTTTGCGTTCAACTGCAAAAAGACTTCACAAAATTATACAAGTTAAACTGCTCATTTTCTTGTAGTTGTTTATCAATAATAAGGGCAAGCCGGCGGTGGTTAATATCTTTTAGCCGGCATTTTTGAATAAGTTGCAGCGCTTTTTGTGCCAGCAAAAATGTTCTTTTAGCGTTGTGCTGTTTGTGTTGGTTGTGCAGCAGAATTTGCCGCAGGAGTTCTTCCACCCCTTCGTTTTTGTTGGCTATTGTTTTTATGACCGGCACATTCCAGTTGACGGCAGGTTTTTCGTGCAGCATTTTGCTAAGGTTTCGGGCAAAGGTATCGGCATTTTGACGGTCGGCTTTATTAACCACAAAAATATCGGCTATTTCCATAATGCCCGATTTCATAGTCTGAATTTCATCGCCTGCTTCGGGTACCATCACCACTACCGTAGTATCTGCCAGCCCTGCTATTTCTACTTCCGACTGACCAACGCCTACTGTTTCCACAAAAATATACTCAAATGGGGCGCTTCGCACTACGTCAATAATTTCTATAATTTTATCGGACAGCCCACCCAATGAGCCTCTGGTGGCAACAGATCTGATGTATATAGCCGGATTGTTGAAGTACTCGTTTAGTCTTATGCGGTCGCCCAGCAAAGCGCCGTAATTAAAAGGCGAAGTAGGGTCTATGGCAATAATGGCAATAGACGCTTTTTGGTTAAGCATAGCGCCTACTAATGCATTTACCAAGGAGCTTTTGCCTGCTCCGGGTGGACCCGTAACACCTATTACCGGAGTAACAGGATTGGGGGTAATATTTTGTAAAAACCTGTCGTAACCGGCACCCTCGTTTTCTACCAAAGAAATTGCCTTAGCAATGGCATGAAATTTTCCCTCTGCCACTTGTTGCTTAAGTTCGTTTAAGTGCATGGCTATAGTTGGGGGTGCGGTTATTTGGGGTTAAATACTGCGCTAAACAACGGTGCTTGTAGTGTAATTTATACTATATACAGCTAAAGCAACTTGTGCAGCGGAGCAGAAAAAATGCGACTCGGAGTTAGTCGTGAAACGATTTTAACTTGTCTTTAATAGACGAAATTAAAGACTCTGATGCTTTTTTCTGGGGGAGTTTATTATTTAAAAATTCTTTCAAATTGGCTGCCTGATTTCGGTGTGCCATTTGTGTGCCTGATCTATGGTTGGTTTTAACCTGATTGGGCAGGTATTTGGCTTCTTTAAGGTTATTGCCGCCGGTTTCCTGCGGGTTTACACTACTTTTCCCGTCGGCAGGATTTTCTATTTTAGATTTCATGTTACTTCGTTTTTAGGTGTTTATTTGTCTGTTTTTGGGTTTTTGGTTTAGCTTTAGATTAGTACGTCTTTTTGACAAACAAAATTGCAAAAAGTTGCTGAGAATTGTATGCTTTGAGGGGATTTTTTTAAAAAATTGAGCTTTTTACCTTTTTGGTAGGTTTTGCACCGGCCATATAATAGGGTTTAAATGCTGCACTATTCAGCGTCTTCCTTACCAGCATCATTAATACCGCCTGCATCATCTGTATTATAGCCCATTTTAGCAGCATAATGCGTTAAAAACTGCTGCATTTGTTCTCTTGATCTGTGTAGCCTGGAGCGTACTGTACCTTCGGGAATTTTTTCTATTACTGCAATTTCGGCATATTTAAAACCCTCTAAAAACAGTAGCAGAATATCCCTGTACTTAGGTTTTAATTTATTTAATGCGGCTACTACTTCATCGCTCATCATACTGTCGTAGGGGGCTTCTGTAAAATCAATACCTCGGCTTAGTTTTTCATCTGTTGTATGTGGGTGCTTTTTAACCGTTTCGGTATCGCCATCAATAGGCATTTTTTTGTCTTTCCGGTACTTGTTTATGAATACGTTCTTCCCTATCATAAACAACCATGCTTTGGCATTAGTTCCCTCTTTAAAAGTTTCAACAGATTTGATCACCCGTAAAAAGGTTTCTTGCACCAAATCATCGGTTGCTTCGGGGTTGTTATTGGTAAGGCGGAAAAGAAAGCGCTCTAAATCGTCAATATAAGGCAAAAATACCTCTTCTATTATACGGTTTCGTTCTTCGGGGGTTAGCTTAACCGGATTTTCCTCCATAAAAAAAGCGATGTTTTTGTTTGGGTGTTAGCGCCATAATGGCAACATGTTTTCTGCTTCAGCCTTAAATAAATAGTTGCCGGAGTTGTGGTGAGCAACTTGTGGCAGTGTGTGCCGCTACCATAATAAGGGCATGCCCGCAGGGTTAATGGCGCTGATTGGTAAAAAGTTGGTGCAAAGAAAACAAATACAAACGAAATGAACAAACCTTTTAAAAAAAGTTTACTTTAAATCATACATAAATAATGCTGTGGCACTGCTAATGGGTTGTAAATGCATGACAGTTTTGCCTAAATAGAGGCAGCGTGTATTTGTTGGGCAACACCCGGCATTGCCTGTTGGGTAACGGCTACATGCGGTGGAAGCAGTTGTTTGTTCAGTTGCCGTAGTATTTTGTTCAGGGCAGGCTTTTCTATACCATAAAGCCTAAGATTACCAAGTGCCCATTTTACTTGTGCCTGCCATTCTTTGGCATTTTGTTCTGATAGTTCAGGCGAGGCATTTTTTTCTGAACCATTGCTTGATTTGGGCAATAAGGGCTGCAAAAATAACTGCAAGAGTTGTTTGGCGGGCTCTGCCTCCATTACTTTGCGGCAATACAGCTCTATGCGCAAGGTGTTGGGCAATGTGCCAAACGTTTCTAAACGCACATCAGGAAAACCGGCGTTTTGTGCAAACCGGTTAAAATAACTCAGGTATTGTGTAAGCGCAGTTTGTAAGGCAGCAGTAGCCTCTATTTCGGTTTGCCATATGTGGACATGCTCCGATATATTTATGCCCTGCCGCATATAAAGGGCTATTGCGTAAAAGCCCATTTTTGAAAGTTTATCATAGGGGCTACGGAGCGGGTTTTTTTCCAATCCTATTTCTGCCAATTGAAACAAGCGCGCCATAGTATGCGGTAAACAATACAGTTGATTGTTTGATACATCAAGCTCCCTCAATCGGGTTAATTCACCTATTTGCTCCGGCAGGCTACTTAACTGATTATCAAATGCTGATAAAGTTTGTAAGCCCGATAAATGTTCAATGGCAGCAGGTAATGTACTCAGTTGATTGCCCGATACATCAAGCGATACTAACATGTTTAATAGGGTAAGGGCTGCCGGAAATTGGGTAAAACAATTATGGCTTAAATCTAAAAATTGTAATTTTCTGAGCAAAGAAATAGCGGCGGGCAAACCACAAAGTTGGTTCTCTGCCAAAAGCAGGGTTTGCAATTGGGGTAAGTTGCAAACAACACTCGGTAGCATTTCTAACCCGTTGCTGCTAATATCGAGCAGGTTTAATGCGCTAAGTTTTGATAGGTTATCGGAAAAGGTGATTAACTGATTTTGTCGGAGATGTAGTTTTTTCAGATTTTGCAAAGCGCCTATCTGAGGACACAGGTGTTTGAGCTGATTTTTAGACAGGTCTAACTCTTCCAATTGGGTTAAGTTGCAAATACTGTCTGGTATTTGCATAAGGTTATTGCCCGATAGGTTAAGCGTGCGCAAATTTTTGAGCTCACTTATTTGCGGAGGCAATGAGGTAAGGTGGTTTTCGCTCAGTACTAAATGCTCCAAATGCTCCAGCCGCCCTATTTCGGGCGGGAGCATGTCTAACCGTCTGCTAAACAAAAACAAGGTTTTTTGTTTGCGCTGCTCGGCTTCTTTAATGGTTTGAAGTATGGAGTGTTTAATCATTTACACGCAAAAGTAACTACCATATTGGTAATAGCAGCAAATGAGATGTCATGTTAAAGTCATATTTTTGGGGGGCAATAAAATTGCGTCTTGCTTTTGGGCAAGGTTTTAGATAGCTTTATATGCCATAGGTATTTTGGGCAAAGGTATTTATATGTTTTTGGCTGTTTTAGTTTTTCTTGCTTAGCCCAAATTGGGCATTTTACCTCTTTTTTTGCGAAAAATTTATTACCTCCCTCAATACCCCAAAAAAGGACTTATGGGTTTGTCAAGTTCAAACATTGCAGCGCCGCAACTACCTACCCTGCGTTTTAGTCTTAACCAAATTCTTTTTTTTAACCGCAAGGGTCAGCACAAAGCTCGCAAATACTTGGTGTTCTTGGCGTAAAATCTTACCAATTACCCTGCAAATACGCCATGAGCCTGCATGATGGGCAGTACATCATTGGTGCCAATCAGCCGCATCTGTGTTATCCGTGTACTAATTGCTGCCCTAAATCTTATCAATTACCCTGCAAATACGCCATGAACTTGCAGGGTGGGCAGCACCTAAGTAGCTACAAAAAGTTTAAGGAATTTGTGTTTTTTGCTAACAAAAGTTGCAATTGCAAAAAATAGTGGTAATTTTGCGAACTATTTTCACAATCATCGGGTTTACAAAAGGTTGCCGGTTTAATTCAACAGCCAATAAAAACATAAAACCCGCATTTTTTTGTAACTTTACGCCAAATATCCGTTTACAAAAAGCTTAACCCCAAAAACAAGTTTTTATGCAAAATAATTATGGTGCCGACAGTATTCAGGTGCTGGAAGGATTGGAGGCGGTAAGGAAACGACCGGCAATGTACATTGGCGATATAGGCTTTAAGGGGCTGCACCACTTAGTTTATGAAGTGGTTGACAACTCTATAGATGAAGCGCTTGCCGGTTACTGCCAAAATATATTTGTTACCATAAACGAAGACAACTCCGTAACCGTACAAGATGATGGGCGGGGCATACCCGTAGCCATTCACTCTACTGAGGGGCGCTCTGCCTTAGAGGTGGTAATGACCGTGTTGCACGCCGGCGGTAAGTTTGATAAAAATACCTATAAAGTATCGGGCGGTTTGCATGGCGTAGGCGTTTCGTGCGTAAATGCCCTGTCAGAATATCTGAAAGTAGAGGTAGAGCGCGATGGCGGTTTGTTTGTTCAGGAATACGAAAGGGGTAACCCCCAATATGCCGTAAAACAAATAGGCAATAGCACCCGAACCGGTACTACTACTACCTTTAAGCCCGATTACCAAATTTTTACCACCCTCGTTTACAACTACGATACACTTGCCTCACGCCTTCGCGAACTGGCATTTTTGAACCGGGGCATACGCATTACCCTTACCGACCGCCGCGAAAAAGACGACAAAGGCAATTACCCCTCCGAAGTGTTTCACTCCGAAGGCGGCTTGTCAGAATTTGTAAAATACCTCGATGCCAACCGTACCCCACTCATTGATACACCTATTTATATGGAAGGTGAGCGAGATATGGTATCGGTGGAAGTGGCTTTGCAGTACAATTCTACCTACAACGAAAACGTACACTCTTACGTAAACAACATTAACACCATAGAAGGCGGTACACACGTATCGGGTTTTAGGCGCGCACTTACCCGAACCTTTAAAAACTATGCCGAAAAAAACGGACTGTTCAGTAAGGTAAAGGTAGAAATAACCGGCGATGACTTCCGCGAAGGGCTTACCGCACTCATCTCTATTAAAGTGCCCGAACCACAGTTTGAAGGGCAAACCAAAACCAAACTGGGCAACTCTGAAGTAGCCGGTATTGTAGAAGGGGTAGTGGGCGATAAATTAGTGTCTTTTTTAGAAGAAAACCCCCGACAAGCTAAAACCATCATTGAAAAAGTGGTGCTTGCCGCCACCGCCCGAAATGCTGCCCGAAAAGCCCGCGAATTGGTGCAGCGAAAAACCGCCCTTACCGGCAGCGGTTTGCCCGGTAAACTTGCCGACTGCTCTAACAAAGACCCCGAAAGCAGCGAACTGTTTTTGGTAGAGGGCGACTCGGCAGGCGGTACTGCCAAACAGGGCAGAAACCGCGCCTTCCAAGCTATTATGCCACTCAGAGGTAAAATTCTGAACGTGGAAAAAGCCATGGAATACAAAATTTATGATAACGAAGAAATAAAGAATATATACCAAGCGCTGGGCGTGTTCCAAAAAGAAAATAAAGAACTGAACATAGATAAACTGCGCTACCATAAAATAGTGATTATGTGCGATGCCGACGTGGACGGCAGCCACATTACCACCCTCATACTTACCTTCTTTTTCCGCCAAATGAAAGACCTCATTGAGCGAGGGTATATCTATATTGCCACGCCGCCGCTTTATTTGGTTAAAAGGGGCAATAAATCTGTTTACTGCTGGACAGACGACCAACGCGATGCCGCCATTAAAGAACTTGCCGGAAACGACGACCCTAACCGCGTGGTAAATGTGCAACGATACAAAGGTTTGGGCGAAATGAATGCCGAACAACTGTGGGAAACCACCATGAACCCCGATAAACGCATACTCAAGCAAGTTACCATTGACAGTGCTGCCGAAGCCGACCGCATTTTCTCAATGCTTATGGGCGACGACGTGGAGCCCCGCCGAGAGTTTATTGAAAAACACGCCAAATACGCCCGAATTGACATTTAATGACCAACACCAATTTGTTTGCTCTTACCCCTACAAACAAAACCCTAACTAAACCGCACCCAAACCCATTTTTGCTATGCCCTCCTTAGCTTCTCTGCTCAAATTTGCCGCCCAAGCCTCTTGGTTAGGCATCAGTCGCCTTGTTTTTTGGGCAGTGGCAGGGTTAGCACTCAACATAGCGCTGTTTTTTTGGCTGCCCAACTTGTGTGCTACTGCACAAACCTCTTTCTGCGCAGCTAAAATAGCCGCCATAGTTTTGTTTTGGGTGGTATTTCCGGTGGGTTATGCAGTGGTGGCATATAAGTTTGCCATTCAAAAAGTAATTCACTTTGCTTATGTGCAAAATAAAGATTACTTTTATGCCTATACCGTAAACCGCCTTGCCGATTTTTTAGACCGCAATAAACTATCGGGTTCAGTAGTAGGTGGAGGCGGAAAACTCATCGGGCGCTTTTTTGACAAATTAGATAACATGCCTTTTGTTTTCAGAGCCGTGTTGAAATTTTTGAAAAATATGGTGCCCATTGGCGAAATTGTAGAACGAGCAACCAAAAACGAAGGCATTACGCCCGAAAACGAAACCCGAATTGCCGCCCGAATTGCCGAAGAAACCGATAAATACATTGGCAACGAACTGCTAATGCCCGATTACACCTTACACATCATGGTGCTGGTGGTAAATATTGCGGTTTTTGGGTTGTTTATGTGGCTTGCCCGATAAAAGAAGTAGGGTTAATTATCCTGTGTTAAACATTATCGGTTTTTTATCATTAATACAAAACAAATAAATTAAATAACAAAAATCAAATCTTAAAACCACCTAAAAACAATAAACATGGCAACCCAACAATCTGGCTCAGATAAAGAAAAGGCGCTGCTAATGACCGTAGCCAAACTCGACAAAATGTTTGGTAAAGGCACAGTAATGAAACTTGGCGACAAACAAGTAGTTAAAGCCGATGTAATACCTACCGGTTCGCTTGGCTTAGATATAGCTCTGGGCATAGGCGGCTACCCGCGCGGCAGAATTATTGAAATTTATGGTCCTGAATCATCGGGCAAAACCACACTGGCTATACACGCCATTGCTGAAGTGCACAAACAAGGCGGCATTGCCGCATTTATTGATGCCGAACACGCATTTGATAAAAGTTATGCCGAAAAATTGGGCGTGGACGTGAGTAACTTGCTCATCTCACAGCCCGATAATGGGGAGCAAGCTCTTGAAATTGCAGACCACCTCATTCGCTCCGGCGCTTTAGATATTGTGGTAATTGACTCAGTGGCTGCCTTAGTGCCGCGCGGCGAGTTGGAAGGCGATATGGGCGAATCAAAAATGGGTTTGCAGGCAAGGTTAATGTCGCAGGCATTGCGCAAGCTTACCGCTACCATTAGCAAAACCGGCTGTACCTGCGTTTTCATAAACCAGCTTCGGGATAAGATAGGTGTAATGTTTGGCAGCCCCGAAACCACTACCGGCGGTAACGCTCTTAAATTTTATTCTTCGGTTCGCCTTGATATTCGCCGAATTGGGCAAATAAAAGTGGGCAACGATGTAGTGGGCAACCGCACCAAGGTAAAAGTGGTAAAAAACAAAATGGCTCCTCCTTTCCGCAGTACCGAGTTTGACATTATTTACGGCGAAGGCGTTTCTAAATTAGGTGAAATTATTGACTACGCTACAGAATTAGACATTATTCAAAAAAGTGGTTCGTGGTATAGTTATGATGGCAACAAAATTGGTCAGGGACGCGATAACGTAAAAACATTCCTTAAAGATAACCCCGAACTGCTGGAAGTGCTGGAGCACAAAGTAAGAGAAGCTATGTTTGCCCAGATTGGGGTAAGCGCTCATTCAGACGATGATGATGACGACGATTTTGATGCCAGTGTAGATTAACCAGAACAAACACCAAAACGGTATGTAACTAACATACCTGCCATAAACTCACTAATACGGTTTTCTATACTACTACTCAAAAGAGTAAAACGCTATCATTACCTTGGTGTTAAAACAGACACTATCAACAAAACTTGTAGGGCGAACTATAAAAACAAAACATCGGGCAATTTACCGGAAAATGGTAAATACCCGATGTTTTGTTTTAGTAGCATGGAGTTTGCCTATTAGCAGGTTATTTGCCGCATTGTTTTAGTGTTTATCGCCGCAACTGCTCTCTGTTTTACTACATGCACCGGCAGACTTGCAGCAATTGGGCAGTTTATTAAAGGCAATTTCATTAGCAGGTACATCATCAGCACGGTATCCGGTATTGCTTACTACGGTGCGTAGCTTGTCGGCAGATACCTTTTTAGGGTTATATTTAACGGTTAGCGCCTTGGAGTCAAGGTCTAAATTTACGGCTTTTACCCCTTTGGTGTTGTAAATGGCAGTTTCTAATCGGGTTTTACACATGCCACATAATGCTGAGGTAGTAATGGTTACTTCTTCTGAACCTTTGCTTTTTGCGGTTTGTGCTTGTGCAGGCTGTACGCCAGCGCTAAGTAAAATGGCTACAGCCATTAATGCTACAAGAAAAAAATACTTAGTTGCTTTCATTTTTGGTGAATGTTTGTTTATGGTTTGATAATTATTTGACTTAGTAATTAGGAAAAGGTTAAATGAATGGAGTAGTTAAGGTGGTTCTCTGCAAAACGGTGTAAAAAACGGACGTGATATTAGTTAACAGGATAAGGAATTTTGAACCGGATACCGGAGTAAAACATACGCCCCACAATAGGACCCCAAACATTGGTGGCATCAAACTGGTCGCCAAAGGGTTGGTGGTGGTTTAAAATGGGGTGGTGCTGTGTAAAGCCACTTAGGTTTTCGCCGCCCACGTACCACTCAAAATTGCGGAATATGTAGGTAATTTGTGCATGGAAAATGAAATAATCGGGCGATTTTTCGGGTGTAAGGTTTTGAATACCGTTGTCTAATCGGGTATTATAGAGGTATCGGGCACCATGCCATTGGGTGGTAAAATCAAATTTCCAGTGGCGGTTAAGGGTTTCGTAGGCAATGTTGAACAGAGCCTTGTGCTGCGATTGCATGGGCATTTGGAGCAAAACACCATTATAGGTAGCGCGTGCATCGTCAAATTTGTATGACAATTTTATGTCCACCTTTTTAAGAATTTCGTGGGTGGCTTCAATTTGAAAACTATTGGCAAAAGATTTACCGTTTAGGTTATACACTTGCAACAGGTTGCCGGTAGAGTAGGCATCGGCAATTACCTGATTTACAAAATCGGTTCGGTATAGGTCTATAGTTAGGTAGCCCTTGCGGTCAAAAAAATGAAGTTCTTGGGTAAAGTTTATGCCGTAGTTCCATGCTATTTCGGGGTTAAGGTTTTCCTGAATATCCAGCTCTCGGGCAGAAGCAAAAATACCCATATTTTGGGCAAAAACATTAGCAACCCTAAATCCGCGCCCTACTGATGCCCGCAAAGTGGCATGGTCAGTAGGGTTATAACGCCAGTGCAAACGGGGGTTGAGCATAAAACCGTAAAGGTTGTGGTAATCTGCCCTAATGCCCGATACCAAACTCAGTTTATTGGCATGGCTGTAGGTATATTCTGCAAAAATGCCCGGCACGTTTTCGGTACGCACATAAGGAGTGTTGTTGTAGGTTTCGTTGTAGTCATCGTGCATAAAACTTGCACCGGTGGTAATCTGGTGGTTAGTAGTGCCTAAATAAGTTTGGTAAAGCAAGTTTAAATACAGATTTTTTTGGATACCAGAATAGGTTTTAAGCCCGAAAAACGCCTCTTGACGGTGGTAAATGCCCGATACCATAGTGCCTATACTGGTATTGGGTTTGGGCAAAAAGAAACCCGTTTTGGCAAAAGCCTCTACTCTTTGGGTGTTTATCCCTATACCATACCCGTTGGCTATTGAAAGAGGCGCTTTGGGGTTAAACGAAAGTTGCCCGCCGGTACGGTCTTCGGTGAGCATTTTTACCCCAAACATAGATTCCATGTTTTTGCCATGATATGTCCAGCGCTGGATACCGGTAAAGAGGGTATATTTAGGCAGGTCTAAAAACGAGTCCTTGTTATGGTCAATATCGTTTTGCAAGCCCGAAACATGCAGCAGCGCCAAAGTGCTCCACCGGTCGTTGAGTCGGTGGGCAAGGTTTAAGTTGCCTTCTAACCTGCCCATGTGATTAGCGTAGGCATTAAAATAAAGCCGGTCAGATTTTTCGGGTTTTTGGTACTCTACGTTTATTTGCCCGGTTATGGGTTCATACCCATTGGTAACAGAGCCGCTGCCTTTGGTAATGGCTATGGCATCGAGCCACGGACCGGGTATGTACTGCAAGCCGTAGGTAACGGCTAATCCGCGCAGGGTGGGTATGCCCTCGGTAAGCATTTGCACATAAGCGCCGTCTAAGCCTAACATGCGCACATTTTTAGCGCCGCTAACGGCATCAGCTTCGCCCACCTCTACGGAGGTATTGGTTTGAAAACTTTCAGATAAATTGCAGCAGGCAGCTTTGCGCAGTTCATTAACCGTAATCATTTCGGTTTTTATGGTTTTTAACCCCGATATAAAAGTGCTGCCCACTTTATCGGTAATGTTTACCTGTTGCAGCGCTAATCCACTGCTAAGGGCAAACAACACTTCTTGCTGCGCAGGGGCAAGCGCAATGGTATCATTGTTATAGCCTACAAAACTGGCAATCAGTATGTTTTGGTCGGGATGCCGGGTAAGGGTAAAATTGCCTTCTATATCAGTAGTAGTGCCGGTGGCAGCGCCCAGCCAGTAAACGTTAGCGCCTACTACTACCTCGTTATTATCGGCAATAACTTTGCCTCTGATTTGGTTTTGTGCGTACATGTTGCCGGTGGTTGCCATTATACACAAGCATAACCACAATACGGACGGTAAACTATGTTTAGAATGAGATTTCATTTTAAATTATTTGTTAGGTAAGTGAATATCCGCAAAGGGAAATTGAAAGGGTACAATAAAGTTGCCCGGTCTGTTTATTGCCAAACAGCCGGTAAAACATCATTTTCCAAAACCTAACAAATAAAAACCTGCAACAGGGCGCAAGCCGCGTTGCCCCATGCAGGAAGGAGTGGGGGAGGTGGAATGAGGTAATCTGCTTCAAATTTTGCGCCCGATGGTTGCAGCACAAAAAACGGCAAAACCGCCGCTAATGCCGGAAACGTTAAGCTAAAAGCCGATTGTATTTGTGTAGAGCCCGATTGGGGCGAAAACAAATCTGCCCGAAATGCTATGTACTTAGACTCATAGCTGCAACAAGGATTTTGTGCCTTGCTTACCGCCAATGTTTGGCTGGGGGCTCCACAAGCGCTGCTTATGCCTTTGGTGCAGCAGGCATGTTTTACCACCGGTTTGTTGGCGCATTTTTCTATGGGCAGAAAAGAAAGCTCATAAAAATTGCTGCTTAGGCAAATATGCTCATTTACAGGCAAACCCACAGAAGCTGCCAGTATTAACACTGCCATTGTAATGGCAACTATGTTTTGCACTTGTTTGAGCATTTTTGTAAAACAGTAACCTTGTGAACACAAAGATAGGGTAAAAAAGGTTGAGTTTGGTGAAAATAATCTTGTAAAATGACGGTAAAAAAACGACTAATTTTTTTTGCAAAAAAAATTAGTAAATTCGGAACATTTTGCTAACTTTGTTGGTAATTAAAGCACCCAATTACTTTAACCCTAAAACGACCAAGTTATGACCAAGTTACTAACCATTAACCAACGCACTGTTACAGTCAGCTACAAAATACTGGCGCTGGCTTTAGCCGTAGTATTGGTATGCAATGCCATGGTTTATCGCATTGCAGGCGGTTTTTCTGCTGCCACCACCAAAGCTGTAACCGATATAGGTAAACGGCTCTACCTATTAGACCAAGCAAGCGCTTTTGTGTATGACCTTGAGGGGTTTGAGCATAAAGTGCGCCAAGTGAGCCGCAAATTAAACATTCCGGCGGAGTGGTTAATGGCGGTTATGCACTCAGAGTCTAAGTTTGATGCCTCTGTAAGTAATTTCAGGGGCAGCGGCGCTACCGGGCTCATTCAGTTTATGCCTGCCACCGCCCGAGATTTTGGTATTACTACCCGACAACTGAAAAACCTGAGCCATGTAGAACAATTAGACTATGTGTATCAGTATCTTAATGCTAAACAACAGCAGTATCGCCCGTTTGAAACACTTACCGATTTGTACCTGTCTATCTTGTATCCTAAGGCATTGGGCGAGGATTTTTGTTATACGTTGTATGCCAAACCTTCTGATAGCTACCGTTTAAATATAGGATTAGATATTAACGGAGATGGCAGTGTAACCGTACAAGATGTGGATAAATACCTGAAACGAAAGTACCCCAGCGCTTACGTCATCAGCAAACCCGGAAAAACGCCCGATACAGATATTAGAATGATTAGCTCTGTGGGCGGTGGTTTGTAGTATTGCAGTATTTGTTGTTTGCAAAGAAAACCTCCGTCTGCCTCAAATGCGGTCGGGGGTTTTTCTGTGTTAATCAGCCTAAGGTTTTTTAGCAAACAATTTATTAAAACGGCTGAGGAATAGTTTTAAGTATTATTCCATTTCGGGTTTGCCATGTTTGCCATACACCATCATAGCTTTAATGAATGGGGTAAGCTCGCCGTCTAAAACGGGCTGTATGTTGCCGGTTTCTACGCCTGTGCGCAGGTCTTTTATGAGTTTGTAAGGATGCAGTACGTAATTGCGAACTTGGCTGCCCCACTCAATTTTGCGCTTGCCACTTTCTACCTTAGCTTTTTCCTCGTTTTTTCGTTGCAGTTCTTGTTCATATAAACGAGATTTGAGCATTTGCAAAGCTGTTTCGCGGTTTTGCGGCTGCGAGCGATGCACTTGGCACTCCACTACTATGCCCGATGGCAGGTGGCGTACACGTACAGCAGTTTCTACTTTATTTACATTTTGCCCACCGGCACCACTTGCTCTAAAAGTATCCCACTCTAAATCGGAGGCGTTTATTTCTATGTCAATGGTATCGTCTACCATGGGGTAAACAAATGCCGAGGCAAAAGATGTATGTCTTTTGCTGTTTGAATCGAAGGGCGAAATGCGCACTAACCTGTGTACGCCACTTTCGCCTTTTAAGTAACCATAAGCAAACTCGCCTTCAAATTCGAGCGAAACCGATTTAATACCGGCAACATCGCCCTCTTGTAGGTCTAACTCGCGCACTTTAAACCCGTTTTTTTCGCCCCACATCACATACATGCGCATGAGCATAGAAGCCCAGTCGCAACTTTCTGTACCGCCGGCGCCGGCATTAATGGTAAGAATGGCATTTAGCTGGTCTTCGGGCTCATTTAGGGTGGCTTGCAGTTCAAGGTCATCTATCAGCGCCAGCACTTTTTCATACTGTTCATCAACTTCTTCAGTGGTTGCTTCACCTGCCAGCGCAAACTCCTGCAATACGGTAAGGTCATCGTACTCTTTTGCGGCTGTGGTGTACAGATGTACCCAGTGTTTGTTGGTTTTTATAGATTTCAGAATGGTTTGCGCCCGTTTTTGGTCGTTCCAAAAATTGGGCTCTACGGTAAGCGCTTCTTCGTGTATAATGGCTTCGGTGCGGTTATCTATGTCAAAGATACCTCCTAAGGGCAGCCAGCCTTGTGTGCAGCGTTTTGAGCTGTTCGGTGGTCATGGTGTTTGGGCGTTTAACAATAAAATTGCAAAGGTAGGTAAAAATAGTGGTAAATGAATAAGGGAGGTGCAGCCAACCCAATAACTCCCTTTCAGATGAAGCCTGATGGGGTTAGTTAGTTGTGGCGCCATTTAGGTTTATAGATATATCATTGCTGTATGATTGGTCATTAACGCTTGTAAGCGAGCAGTACAAATATGGTTATCATAACAACAGTAATGATTAAAATTTAAGAAAATAGGGTTCAGAAAGCGATGTATAACCCTCACTACCTCAATACACTCATAAACAAAACGCCCGATGAAGTTATGTTCATCGGGCGTTTTGTTTATGAATAAAAAAAATGGGTTCACTTTAATCTAAAGCCAAAAACTGAAAACCCAATACAGTTTCTGGGAGCGGGTTTACTCTTGCCCGGGTTTTAAGCCGTATTTAGTCATAAACTTACGGTATAAGGCTTTTTGCTTGTTATCCAAGTTTATTTGTCTGCCTTGTATAAAGGCATATTCCACAACGCTGGTGCGCATATCTAACAGGTCGCCTTTGGTAACTAAGATGGTGGCGTCTTTACCACTTTCCAATGAGCCGCAGGATTGGTCTATGCCCAGTATTTTAGCAGCATTGAGGGTAATAGAGCTAAGGGCTTGTTCTTTGGTTAAGCCAAAAGCAGCGGCAGTACCTGCATGAAAAGGCAGGTTTCGTTGTTGCCAGTAGGCATCATAACCGGCGCCTACGGTTATGCAGTATAAAACGCCGGCATCTTGCAGCAGTTTGGGCAGTTTATAGGGCAGGTCGTAGTCTTCGTCATCGCGGTTGGGCAGGCTATGGGTTTGGTTAATGATAACCGATACGTTGTTGGCTTTGAGCAAATCGGTTACTTGCCAGGCATCGGCAGCGCCCGATAAAGCTAATTTGAGCCCGTATTTTTTGGCAAAGTTTACCACATCAACTATTTCTTTTACGTAATTTACGTTTACAAACAGTTTTTTAGTGCCGTTAAACAAGCCGCACATGGCTTCCATTTTGAGGTTTTTTTCGGGGTGTTTATCGGTTTGGCAGTAGGCGCGGGCTTCTTCAAAAAAAGACTTAATGGTTTCTACCTGTTCGCCGTATTTTTCGTTGAGTTTAATGCCGCCTTGCTCTGCCCACCAGCCTTCGTAGGTAAACATTTGCGACCAGTTGAGCCATACGCCTTCATCGGCTTTGTAGGCGGCATCTTCCCAGTTCCACGCATCAAGGTGCACTACGGTAGAGGCGCCGCTGATAACGCCGCCCTGCGGGGCTACCTGTGCCATCAGTATGCCATTAGAGCGCAGGGTAGGCAGCACTTCGGAGTCGGTATTATAGGCAATAATAGAGCGGATATTGGGGTTAAGGTCGCCCACTTCGTTGCGGTCTTGGGTGGCTCTTACGGCAGCTATTTCCGATAATCCGAGTGCGGTGCCGGCGGCTATGATGCCCGGGTAAATATGCTTGCCGCTCACATCAATAATGGTAGCGTCTTTAAGGTCAAGTTTAATGGTGCGCCCGTCTCCAAAGGCGGTAATTTTACCATTGTCCATCACTAATACACTGTTTTCCACTATTTGCCCGTTGCCCACGTGGGCAGTAGCGCCCATAAGGGCTATTTTTTTAGTTTGCGGCGGTGCGGGCAGGGGCACGTTAGGGTCTTGGGTTTGGGCGGTGGCAAGTATAGCAATACCTGCAAGGAAAAGGAAAAATATAGATTTAAAGCAGTTCATTGCTTATGTATTTTGCGTATGAAAGAATGAGTGGAGAGTTGGGTTAGTGTTCGTTTTGGTCTTCGTGATAAAAATCCACGTATTCGTGGTCGCCGTGGTCGCCGCAGTGGTAGAGGCGTTTTTTGGTGGGCATTGGTTTTTGGGTATCGCCGCCTTTTGCTTTTTCGGCAAGCATTTTTTGGATAAGGCGGTTGCGTTCTTGGGCTACTTGGGCGCGCAGGGCTTGGTCTTGCCGGGCGTCAAAATAGCGCACACCGTCCACATAAGTTTGTAGGGGTAGGGCGTAAATAGAAAGCGGGTTGTTGTTCCACAGCACCACATCGGCATCTTTACCCTTTTTAATGCTTCCCACGCGGTTATCAATGCGCAGCATTTTAGCCGGATTAAGGGTAACCAATTTCCAGGCATCTTCCTCGCTAAGGCTGCCATATCTGATGGCTTTGGCGGCTTCTTGGTTCATGCGGCGCGCCATTTCGGCATCATCGGAGTTAAAGGCGGTGGTTACCCCCATTTGGGTAAGGATAGCGCCGTTGTGCGGTATGGCATCTTGCACTTCCATTTTATAAGCCCACCAATCAGAAAAGCTGGAAGCATTAACGCCGTGCGCTTTCATTTTATCGGCTACTTTGTAGCCTTCTAAGATGTGGGTAAAGGTGTTTACTTTAAACCCAAACTGCTCCGCCACGCGCATAAGCATGGTAATTTCCGATTGCACATAAGAGTGGCAGGTAATAAAACGCTTGCTCTCTAATATTTCTAAGAGGGTTTCCAATTCAAGGTCTTTTCGCAGGGGTTTGAGGGCTGTTCCCTTAGCGGCGGGTGCATTTTTAAGGTTGCCATACTCGCGGGCGCGGGTAAAGGCATTTACATAAAACTGCTCTACACCCATGCGGCTTTGCGGAAATCGGGTAGTATTGTCATCGCCCCAGTTGCTTTGTTTAACATTTTCGCCAAGGGCAAATTTAATAAAGCCGGGTGCGCCTTCCATTTTAAGCCCTTCGGGCGCAGCGCCCCAGCGGAGTTTAATGATAGACGATTGCCCGCCTATGGGGTTGGCAGAGCCATGTAGTTGCTGAATAGTAGTAACGCCGCCGGCTAAGTGTCGGTAAATATTAATATCTTCGGAGTTTACCACCGTAGCTATGCTCACCTCAGCGCTACTGGCTTGGGTGCCTTCGTTTACACCTTTGCTAATGGCTATGTGCGAGTGTTCGTCAATGATGCCGCAGGTGAGGTGTTTACCGGTGGCATCTATGGTTTCGGCATCTGTGGGAGCGGTAAGATTTTTACCTATGGCGCTGATTTTGCCGTTTTGAATAAGTACATCGGTTTCTTTTAATATGCCGTCTGATTCGTTAGTCCAAACAGTGGCATTTTTAAAAAGAACGGTTTTGGCTTGTGGGCGCTCTGCAAAGCCATAGGCGGTAAAGGGGTAAATTACAGGTCCCGGTTCATCGGGTTTTTCTTCTTTTTTACCGTCTTTGGCATCGGGCTTATCCTTATCCTTGTCTTTGTTTTCATCTTTTTTAGACGCATCGGCGGTTCGGGTGGCAGTCCAAGAAATAAGGTTGCCGTTGGCATCGTTGCCGCTGCCTTTCCATGAGCGGTCATCGGTATTAACCCAGCCACTCAGGCGTACCATGCCTTTACCCAATTTGGGTTGGTTAATGCTGTCGTTATCGGTGGCAAAACTGAGCGAAATGTTGAGGTCTTGCAGGCTGTGTTTTAACTCTATTTTTTTGGTGGTGTCGGGCAAATTGATAATAGCTTTGGGTGCATCGGGTTTACCGGTTACTTCCATATTGTAGGCAATACCGGCAACGGTAAGAGTGTAAACGCCGGTAATATCGGTTATGCTCCAAGGTTTTACCACATAACGTTTGCCATTTACCCAGTTTTCGTTGAGTTCTGTTTTTTCGTCAAAAACGGGTTTCGAGGCAAGTATAAAATTGGCTATTTTACCGGTTTCGAGGCTGCCGGTTATGTTGTAAACACCCAGCATATTGGCGGGGTTATAGGTAAGGGCTTTAAGGGCATCTTCCTCGCTCAGTCCGGCTTTTATAGCTTTTCGGAGGTTTTTGGTAAACTGTGCCATATCTTTTGAGCCCGATGTAGTGAGGGCAAAGGTAATACCGGCTTTGGCAAGTAGGGCAGGGTTAGAGGGTGCAAGCTCCCAGTGTTTCATTTTAGCAAGGTCAATGTTTTGGGCATCAAAGGCATTTTCCACATCGTAGGCATCGGGAAAATTGATGGGCAAAATAAAGGCGGCTTTGGTAGCTTTTAGTTCGTTTAAACGGTGGTATTCGTTGCCGCTGCCTTTTATGATGTATTGAATGCCAAACTCATCGCCAATTTTATCGGCGCGGAGGGCTTCTAATTTGTCGCTCACCTCAAAAATTTGAGGCAGGTTTTGGCTTTTGTTCCATGCTTCTAAGGAAATGTTCAGTTCTTCTACTGTGGGGTTAACCTTGGCATACCACTGGGCATCGTAGTAGGTTTGGCGCAGCAGGGCAATAACACCCATTTGTGAGCTGGGGTAATCTTGCTTTGAGCTGCCCTTAGAAAAAGAGAAATGAGCTGAGGCGCGGTCTTTTACAAACAGCTCCTGCGGTTTACCGTCTGCCAGCGTCACCACCGCTCCGGTGCCGCGGGCTATGCCATCGGGCAGGTGGGTAAGCGCCGCTCCAAAACCGGCATCTCTAAACTCCTTGGCGCGCTTGGCATCGGGGGTAAACTCTTCGGCAGCATTTACTTCGGGCTTAATGGCTTGGTTCCAGTTGTAAGCGCCTTTTTTATTGCTCTCGTATTGTTGCCCTCTGCCAAAGCCGCCTTCGCGTTTGGGCATTTCGGGCATACCGTAGCTGGTATAGGGGTCAATAAATGAGGGGTAAATGTACTTACCCTTGGCATCTATAACCACAGCGCCGGGCGGAATGGTAATGTTTGTTCCTACGGCTTCTACCACGCCTTTGCGAACAAGGAGGGTGGCATTTTCTAATTTTTTGTTGTAGTGGGTATAAACCGTAGCGCCGGTAATAGCATACAACCCCTCGCGGTTATCGCGCACCCCGTTAAAGTTCTGTTCAAAGGTGGGTTGAGCATACAGCAGGCTGCAAGCGGTAAGCAGCAGCAGCCCGATGAGAATGGTACAGCGTTTTTTCATATTGATTTACTCAGTTAATTATTTCGGTAAAAATTTGTCGGTTTTACAAAGATAAGGCAGCGCCGGTGGCAGGTATGAGCATTACCAATGCGGCGAGTTAAGGTAGTTTAACCTATGTGCCAAACCGCAAAAATAAGAACTTACCCGCACAAATAGCGGTAAAGCGGTACATGCAATGAACAATTAGGCTTATTTTGGGGCTTTTTAACACCATTTAACCGTTTTGCATGGCTATTAACTTGCACATACCCTTGCCTATTCATCTAAAAACATCAGGTAAGGCAGTTATTTTACTGCATGGCTTTTGCGAAGACGGGCTCATGTGGCAGCATTTTGCCCAAGAATTAAGCAACCATTACACGGTTATAGCGCCCGATTTACCCGGTTTTGGCAGCGCCCCGCCCCTGCCCGGTATTACCCTGCCCAATATGGCGGCGGCAGTACGGGCTACACTGCAAAACTTGGATATTAACCAATATGTGGTGGTGGGGCACTCTATGGGCGGATATGTGGCGTTAGAAATGGCAAACCAACAACCCGATGCACTCTTAGGGATTATGCTGTTTCACTCTACCGCTTTTGCAGATGATGAAACCAAACGCGCCGGACGCGAGGCTGCCATAAACTCCATACAGCAATACGGCGCCCGCCCCTTTTTGACCCATTTTTTTGAAGCGCTGTTTACCCCCCGTTTTGCCCTGCAACAGCCCGACATGGTGCAAGCCATGAAACAACGTGCTGCCCAACTGCTGCCTCAAACCCTTACCGATGTGCTGCAAGCCATGAAACAACGCCCCGATTATACGCATCAATTAGCCGATTTTAACTTTCCGGTGGGCTTTATTGCCGGCGCTGCCGATACCTTTGTGCCATGGCAAAAAACACTTGCCGAGTGTCATCTGCCCAAGGTTAGCTCTTTACACATTTTGCCCGATGTAGGTCATGCCGGTATGCTGGAACAGCCCTTGCAAACACTTGGTATGGTAAAAGCGTTTACCGATTTATGTTTTTTACTTGCCTAAAAATGGGTGTTTTGCCCTTTACCGTATGCCTCAACGCTTTTTTTTAGAAATAGCTTACCATGGTAAAAATTACGTTGGCTGGCAAATACAGCCCAACGGCGTAAGCGTGCAACAACAGCTAAACCAAGCCCTTAGCCTGCTGCTGGGCGAAAACACAACAACCTTAGGCTGCGGACGTACCGATACCGGCGTACATGCCAGCCGGTTTTACCTTCATTTTGATGCCGAAAAACCATTGCCCGATGATTTGGTTAATAGGCTGAACCGCTTTTTGCCGCCCGATATAGCGGTAAAACGCCTCATAACCCAAGTGCCGCCCAATGCCCACGCCCGATTTGACGCTACTTACAGAGCCTATAACTACCATATACACTTTAACAAAGACCCTTTTTTAACCGATTTTAGTTTCTTTTTTCCGTGGAAACCCCTCAATATGGAAGTAATGCAGCAAGCCGTTGACCTGCTGCCGCAATATACCGATTTTAGAATGTTTTGTAAAACAGGCGCCGGCTCCAAAACCACCATTTGCCAACTTTACAAAGCCGCCATTTATACCGATGAAACCCGCCAAACCATGCGCTTTCATATAGCCGCCAACCGGTTTTTGCGCGGTATGGTGCGCCGCATAGTAGGTTGTTTGTTGTTTATGGGTAAAGAAAAAATTACCTTACAAGAATTTAAAGAGGTGATGGATAACAAAAAACCGCAGTTTCCCTCCATGAACATATCGGTGCCGCCGCAGGGCTTGTTTTTGGCAGAGGTGAAGTACCCATATATACCTAATTAAAAGCATTTATTTGCTAATATAACTGCAAAACAAAGCATACAACCACGCACGGCAATTCACTTACAAAAATAAGTGTTCAAACCTTGTTTTTAGTCAAAACAAGGTCATTTAAGCGCAAAAAGGAGATGAGGGTTGGTAAAACTCCGTATCTTTAAGCCTCCAACCGATTTTTCTCATTCAATTGCCCAAAATTTCTGAAACTATGTACAGTAAACAGGCTAACAATTCTCTTTTTTTGTTTATTGCTCTATTAAGCACAAGCCTATTTTTTACCACCGCTAACGCACAGCCTACTCGTCTTGTGTGGCAAGATAAGGCAGAAAGCGCCATAACGGTTAAAGGCGAGCGCTTCATAGTGCCTACTCTATACCGCACCCTTTTATTAGACCTTGAGGCAATGCAAGAACAGCTCAGCCTTGCTCCTTTAGAGTTTACCCCGCTTGCCCAAACCAATCCTTTAACCCTAATCCTGCCCATGCCCGATGGGGGTTTTGAGCGGTTTGCCGTAGTACTGTCGCCCATTATGGAGGAAGGACTGGCAAAAAAATTTCCGCAAATAAAAACCTGGGCAGGGCAAGGTATAGACGACCCTACCGCCACCATTCGGTTTGATATTACCCAGTTTGGGTTTCATGCACAAATCCTTTCGGCAGTACACGGCAGAATTTTTATTGACCCTTACAGCCGCAACGATACAGAACATTATATCTGCTATTATACCCGAAACTACCCTAAACCCGCAGGTAAAGAGTTTTCGTGCTTAGTGCCCGAAAATGCACATAAAGAGCGCATCAATTTTACGCCCGAACAGTTAGACGAAGCCATGGCTAATTTCCGCTCTTCTGACGGACAACTGCGTACTTACCGAACAGCAGTGGCAGCCACAGGCGAATATACCGCTTTTCATGGCGGTACGGTAGCGGCAGGCGTAGCAGCCATTACCACCTCTCTTAACCGCGTAACCGGCGTATATGAGCGCGATGTGGCTGTGCGTTTAACCTTAATTGCCAACAACAACCTTATTGTTTACACCAATTCATCAACAGACCCATACAGCAATAACGACCCCGGCGCATTGCTTGATGAAGTTCAAGGCAATATAGATGCCGTTATAGGCAGCGCTAACTATGATGTGGGACACGTGGTAAGTACCGGCGGCGGCGGTGTTGCCAGTTTAGGCGTACCTTGTGTAGGCGGCTCCAAAGCCCGAGGCGTAACGGGTACTTCCAGCCCTATAGGCGACCCGTTCGACATTGACTATCTTGCACATGAAATGGGGCACCAATTTGGCGCACAGCATACCTTTAACGGCAATGCCGGCTCATGCAGCGGCAACCGCTCTGCCAGCAGCGCTTATGAGCCGGGCAGCGGCACTACCATCATGGCATACGCAGGCATCTGTTCACCACAAGACCTGCAAAATAACAGCGACGACCATTTTCATGCCCAAAGTAATGCTCAAATTATTGCTTACGTAACTGCCGGCTCAGGTAATAACTGCCCCGTTAAAACTGCCACCGGCAATTTAGCTCCAACTGCCGATGCCGGACCCAGTTATACCATTCCTAAAAGTACCCCCTTTTCGCTCACCGGCGTAGGTACAGATGCCAACGGAGATGCCATTACCTACTGCTGGGAGCAGTGGAACCTTGGCGCGGCAGGAGCGCCCAACTCTCCATCGGGCGATGCTCCTATCTTTCGCTCGTTTAGCCCTACTACCAATCCCATCCGCGTTTTCCCTAAATGGTCGGATATTATCAACAATACCCAAACCATAGGTGAGTTGTTGCCCTCTTACGGCAGAACACTCAATTTTAGGCTCACCGTGCGCGATAACCGCTCCGGCGGCGGACGCATTGCCACCGCCAATACCAATGTGGTAGTTGCCGATGGCGCCGGACCTTTTCAGGTTACAGCGCCCAATACCAGCGGTGTTACCTGGACAGCCGGCAGCACCGCTACCGTTACTTGGAGCGTAGCTAATACCACCGCCGCACCGGTAAGTTGCGCTAATGTAGATATTTTGCTTTCTGTAAATGGGGGCACTACTTACCCGCATACCTTAGCTACCGGCGTACCAAATAACGGCTCAGCCGTAGTAAACATACCCATTATACCGGCCACTACCCAAGCAAGGGTAATGGTGAGGGGGTCGGGCAATATCTTTTTTGATATTTCTAATGCCAACTTCAGCGTTTCGCAGCCCTCTACTCCCACGTTTGTAATGGCGGTTTCGCCTACTGTACAATCGGTTTGTGCGCCGGCAAATGCTACTTACAATATCAATATTACCGGGTTTGCCGGGTTTAGCAGTGTGGTAAATTTTTCGGCAGCAGGAGTGCCACCGGGCGCTACTGCCGTTTTTTCGCCGCCTACTGTTATCCCTTCGGGCACTAATACCCTCACCATAACCAATACGGGCTCTGCCCAGCAAGGCACCTACAATATCACCATTACTGCCAATGGCGGCGCTATTACCCAAACCGCATCGGTGGTGTTTGCTGTATCGCAGGGAACACCCGCGCAGGCTATTCCTACCTCGCCTGTAACCGGCGCTATTAACGTATCTACCACACCTATTTTTGCATGGATACCCATAGCCAATGCCGCTACTTATACCCTCGAAATTGCCAACAATATAGGGTTTAGTCCTGTTTTATCAACACAAAACAACCTTACTACCAATACCTATACCCCGCCTGCCGGTTTGCTAACTGCCAATGCCACCTACTATTGGCGGGTGCGAGGCGAAAACGGCTGTGCCAATGGCGCTTTTTCACCCATTTACAGTTTCACCACTGTAACCTCCACTTGTACTACCTACAGTAGTACCGATGTGCCCAAAAACATATCCAGCTCAGGTACGCCCACCATTACCTCTAACCTAACTATTTCGGGTTCGGGTGTCATTAGCGATTTGAATGTAAAACCCCTAACCGGCACACATACCTATATTAACGACCTTGTGTTTAACCTGCGCAGCCCGGCTAATACCACTGTGCTGTTGTTTGGTAATATATGCGGCAGCCAAAACAATTTTAACGTCAACTTAGACGACGAAGCTGCCTCTGCCAATTATCCTTGCCCGCCTACCGGTGGCGGCACATATAAACCGCAAGGATCACTTGCCGATTTTGATGGGCAAAATGCCAACGGTACTTGGGTGCTTACCGTAAATGATACCTACTCAGGCGATGGTGGGCAGTTGCAAAACTGGGGGTTAGAAGTATGTGTAGCCTCCACACCGCCTACCGCTTTCCAAGTAGTACAGTTGCGGGCATTTTTAGAAGGCGCTTACAATACCACTAATGGCAATATGAGTACTAACCTGCGCACCGGCACCAATATCATACCGCTTGCACAGCCCTATAATAAAGTGCCATGGCTTTACACCGGTACCGAGTCAGTAGGAACAGCTACCCTTATTCCAACCAATGCTACCGATTGGGTTATTGTTGAAGCCCGAAGCGCTACTGACCCCAACGTATTAATTGCCCGCCGTGCCGGATTTTTGCTCAACAATGGTTATGTTATTGACATTGATGGCACGGTAAATGGGGTTAAATTTACCACCCTCACAAATGGCACTCCCTACTACTTTGTGCTGCGCCACCGCAATCATGTGGACGTAATGACACCACAGCCCATTACCCTATACAACCACCAGGCATCTTACGATTTTACCCTTAAAGTGGATAATGCCGCCGGCGCCAACCAGCAAAAACTGATGAGCAACGGCGTGGCTGCCCTTATTGCCGGTGATTATGACGGAAACGGTGTACTTACTTTTGGCGATTTTAACGTGTTTGTAAACCAAAATCCGGCTTCTAACCTTTACCGAGAAGCTGACGGCAACCTTGACCGAAATGTTAATACCGCCGATTTTAACCTGCACCAAATAAATGCCGGACATATAGGTATCAGCCCGATAAGGTACTGATAACCCAATTGTAAACAGCTAAATGGGCTGTTTGCTTTTGATTACGGGCTTAAAATAGGCGTACAGGCTTATTTTAAGCCCGTTGTTTTATATTTTGGGTAGTTTTGGTAGATAGTAGTGGGTAGTTTTGGTAGTCGGTATCGGGTATATAGTACTTGGTAATCCGCAATCCACAATCCGATAATCCGTAGTAACTCCAAACTCATAATTCATAATTCATAATTCATAACTCCTAACTCATAACTAACCAAGCCCAAACAAAAGGAATAACCATATATACAGCATCAAGCCGGTCTAATACGCCGCCGTGGCCGGGTAAAATGGTGCCGGAGTCTTTCACATTCACATTGCGTTTAAGCATAGACTCAGCCAAATCGCCCCAGGTGCCCACCACAATAGATAACGCTGCCACCACCAACCAATCAATGAGCGAAAGGGCAGGTACTAACCAATACGCAATAAGGGCTATGAGCAGAGTAAGAACTGCTCCTCCTATACTGCCCTCCCATGTTTTTTTTGGCGAAATGCGTTTAAGCAAAGGTGTTTTACCTAAGTATTTACCCGCAAAATAAGCGCCTGTGTCATTAGACCAAATTAAAAAAAATACGCCCAGCACCACTAAGGGTTGATATGTTTGCTGAAACTGTGCAATGGCGTTTACCATAGCCAGTGGAACAACGGTATATAAAATGCCCGAAAGGTATAGCCCAAAGCGCACAAAAATGCCCATAGGCTGAGCATATATTTCTTTTACAGCCGCCAGCATTAACAGTGGCGGCAATAGCGCCCAACTTATGCTTGGTAGCCAACCCATAAAAATACCCGATAGCACAAAATACACCACCGAACCCATGGCCACTACCATTATTTTATCGGGTAACGGATTAGTAGATTGTAAGTTTTGGTAGTTTTGAGCAAGTGTAGTAAACTCCCACAAACTGCCTATGGCAAACAACCATAATAGTGCCATTAGTGGATAAGCTCCCGCAAACAAACAAGAAAATGCCACTCCCGCCAGCACAACGGCGGTTAATACCCGAGCGCCTAATCCACTCATGCGTTATGTTCCTCAATTAGTTTTTTTGCCTCCTCAGCATGGCTTACGTGGGTATATAACTCGGCTTCACCAAAAACTATGTATGATGAGTCAGTTTTATTAATAACCACACAGGCTATGCCGTTGCTTTCCAGCATGTTTTTTAAAATTTCGGCTAAGTAGCCTTGTGTTACGCTAAATACTTTTACCCAGTCTTTTTCCATGCCGGTTCTTGATAATGAAAAAGAAAACTTTACCGCCCCTTGCTTTGCTCCTTTATGGGTTAGCTGTGTTACGGAAAAGCAAAGATACGCTAAAACCGTTCATTTACCAACCGGTATCTATTTAGGTGGTAAAACACTACCACAAAAAGCTAAAACAATGACTACCGCAGGAAATAATAGACAAATTATGTACGTTAAACGCTGAAAAACGCCGCCAAGAGCTCTATATTTACCCCGCATTTATCACTTCTCTTAAAAACAAGCCCATGAAACAAAGGTTATTGCTTTCATTTATTGTATTGTTGCTTTTTTCGGCTCTAACTTATGCCCAAGATGCTAAACCAGCAAGTAAACTCAAAGGCTCAAAAGACCGCTTAATTTTAGAATTTGTTCACGACAACTGGTTAGAAAAACCCGATGACATAAAACTAAAGTGGTATAACCGAGGGCTTAATCTGTTTGCCATGTATGATGTGGCTCTCATAGATGATAACGTAAGTATTGCTCCGGGGGGTGGGTTATCTTTTTCCAATTATTATCACAACGGCTTTTTTAGTGTAGATGCCAATGATAATACCCTTTTGCAACCACTGCCTAATAAGGTTTTTAACGGCACTGATTCTATTACCCTTGGCAATTCAAAACGCAATAAACTCAGCACTACATTTTTTGATGCTGCATTTGAATTGCGTTTTCGCACAGACCCTAACAAAGTAAACAAGCGGTTTAAGTTTGCTGTAGGTGCACGCGCCGGTTACCGCCTTGATGCTCATACAAAATATAGAGGCGATGACCTTGCCGGCAGTGGACGCGAAGTTTTTGTGAAAACTAAACTCATTCCAAACCTTAACCGCTTCCGATACGGATTAACTGCCCGAATGGGTTATGCCAATTTTAACCTCTTTGCTTACTACTCTCTGTCTAAAATGTTTGAAAAAGACAAAGGTCCCGAAATTACCCCCTTCTCAGTAGGTATCAGTTTTAACAGCCTTTAACAGTGTGAGTGGGTAGTAGTGAATAGCCCACTACTGAATACTGTCTATCAACTATCCGCTACATAAGTTGTTTAATTTCGTCTATCAACTGCCTATCGTTAGAGAGTCGGGGTATTTTATGCTGACCGCCTAATTTGCCTTTGTTTTTAAGCCATTGGTAAAATGTGCCTTTGGGCACGCTAATTACCATCGGCAGGCGCATAGCCATATCCTGAAAGCGTTTAGCTTCGTAATCAGAGTTTACCTGTTTTAAAGCCTCATCTAAATGAACAACAAATTCATGGAGGTTTTGAGGTGGTTCAGAAAATTCTATCAGCCATTCATGAGCGCCGTTGCCGGTATCAGAAAAATAGACAGGTGCGGCGGTATATTCCTGCACCTGCGCATGGGTAAGCCGGCAGGCAGTTTCTATGGCTGCATCGGCATTGTCTATTATAAGCTCTTCGCCAAAGGCGTTAATATAGTGGCGAGTGCGTCCTGTAACACGTATGCGGTAAGGATTTAAAGAGGTAAACATAACCGTGTCGCCCGGCATATAACGCCATAAGCCGGCATTAGTAGATATAACAAGGGCATAGTTTTTACCCAATTCCACCTCCGGCAGGGTAAGGGTAGCGGGGTTTGCGCTGTTAAGCTCCGACATGGGTAAAAATTCGTAATAAATACCGTGGTTGAGTAGCAGCGCCATATCGTTTCGGTTAGGCATATCCTGAATGGCAAAAAAGCCTTCCGATGCATTATAGTTTTGCCAATACTGCACCTTTTCTGAGGGAATAAGGTGGCTAAACACCTCGGCATAAGGCGTAAAACTAACGCCGCCGTGCAAGTACAGTTGTAAATTGGGCCATACTTGCAAAAGGTTAGTTTTGCCGGTTATTTCCAATACCCGCTTAAACAGCACCAAAAACCAGGTAGGTACGCCTGCAAAGTTGGTAATATCTTGTTTAACCACCAATTGAGCAGTTTTTTCTAATTTTTCGTCCCAGTTAGGAAGCAAGACAATTTGGGAAGGTGGGGTGCGCAGGTATCGGGCAACAGGAGGTAAGTGGCTCAGCAATACAGCAGACAAATCGCCGTATCGGGCAGTTTTATTAAACCGGTTAATTTCGGAACTGCCCCCTATGATAAGGGTTTTACCGCCATACACCGTAGTTTGGGGGTTGTAATGAATGTATAAAGCCATTAAATCGCGGCTGGCGGCAATGTGGCAATTATGGATAGCCTCAGAACTTAGAGGGAGGAATTTGCTTTTATCGGAAGTAGTGCCCGATGATTTGGCAAACCAATAAATAGGTGTGTGCCACAGCACCATTTGTTCGCCATTTAGGGTTCTTTGTATATAGGGTTTCAGCGAGTCATAATCTTGCAGGGGTGTTTGCGCAGCAAAATCCTTAGGGGTTTTAATGGTCTTAAACAAGTGTTCTTTTCCCCAAATAGTATTAGTATTTGTCTGCACAAGATATTGCAAAATTTGCTCCTGATAAACATGTGGGCGGTGCAGCCACTCCATTGCCTTTTTAATGCGTTTGTAAAAAATGTGCCTGATGAGGTTGTTGAGCAGGGAGGTCATGGTATTTGCGCTGATAAGAGCAGGTTGATGCTGCAAAGTTCGGGATAATGTAAATTGTTATTAACCGGTTACATCAAAAACTTTTCGTTTTAGCTCAAAATGCTGCCCTAAATACACCCTGCGCACTTGTTCATCAATTGCCAGCTCCTCGGCAGTGCCCGATTTTAACAAATTGCCCTCAAACAACAGGTAGGCGCGGTCGGTAATAGAGAGGGTTTCCTGCACGTTATGATCGGTAATCAGTACGCCTATGTTTCGATATTTGAGTTTAGCCACAATTTTCTGAATATCTTCTACAGCAATGGGGTCAACGCCGGCAAAAGGTTCGTCGAGCAGAATAAACTTAGGGTCAACGGCTAAGGCGCGGGCAATTTCGGTGCGGCGGCGCTCTCCTCCCGATAGTACACTGCCTTTGCTTTTGCGTACATGTTGTAACCCAAATTCATCGAGCAGCAATTCTAATTTATCTTTTTGCTCTTTAAGGCTTAGAGCAGTCATTTCTAAAACCGCTTTTATGTTGTTTTCAACGCTCAAATCTCTAAAAACAGAGGCTTCCTGTGGCAGGTAGCCTATGCCTAACCTTGCACGCTTGTACATAGGCAGGTAGGTAATGTCTATATCATCTAAAAAAATGGTGCCGCTATCAGGCCTAATTAACCCCACTATCATGTAAAAATTAGTGGTTTTTCCGGCGCCGTTAGGTCCCAGTAATCCCACTATTTCGCCTTGTTGCACCTTGAGCGAAACCTGATTTACCACAACACGCTTGCCGTATTTTTTACTTAGGTTATGTGAATGTAGAAGCATGGGAGTTAGTTGCGAGTTATGAATTATGAATTATGAGTTATGAGTGGTTAGTACCCACTACTATCTACCAAGTACCATTCACCATCTACTACTAAAACTTAACATCTCGCACATTTACTTGTATGGCTATGTTGTTGTTATGCTTATTCTCTTCTAAGGTAAAACAAACGTCAAAGGTTTTTCCGCTGAGTATAGCTTCATACAAATTACCCATATTATAGGCAATACCCTTTACCACCGGCGAACCCTCTTGTTTTAGGTATAATTTAAGGTGGTTATTACCCACAATACTGGTCCACTTAGTAGCGCTTACCCCTTCACACACAAAAACAGGTCGGGTGTTACCGGGTCCAAAAGGAGCAAACTGCTGAATTATATTAAAAAACTTAGTATTAATGTCTTTCAGCGGCAGTTCGGCATCAATTTGAATTTCGGGCACCAGCATAGACTCATCAATAGTATCAGCCACTACAGCCTCAAACCGGTCAATAAAAGAATGCAGGTTTTCGGCTTTCATAGTAAGCCCTGCGGCGTATTTATGCCCTCCAAACTGGTCTAATAAATCACTACAGGCTTTTATGGCGTTATAAATATCAAAACCCGGCACCGAGCGCGCCGAGCCCGATACAATGTTATTGGTAGCAGTAAGTACAATGGTGGGTTTAAAGTAACGCTCAATGAGGCGCGAAGCCACAATACCAATTACGCCCTTATGCCAATCGGGTTTATAGAGTACGGTAGTTTTTTTATGATGAAAAATCGGGTCGTTTTCTACCATAAGCAGGGCTTCTTCGGTAATGCCCATGTCAATAATTTTGCGCTCCATATTGCGAACTTGCAGCTCGCCGGCATTTTTTTTAGCGCTGGCGCCTTCTTGCGAAAGGAGGAGCCTAACAGCGTGTCGGGCATCATCCATCCGTCCGGCGGCGTTAATGCGTGGCGCTATGATATATACTATATCTGAAATAGATAGCTCCCTGTTTATCGGGTTCAATTCCATGAGCGAGCGCAGTCCGGGTCTCGGGTTACGGTTTAACTGGCGCAAACCGTAGTAAGCCAGTACACGGTTTTCGTCAATAATTGGCACAATATCGGCGGCAATGCTAACCACTACCAAGTCAAGGTATCGGGTTACTTTTTTAAACGACAGTTGTTTGGCTGCTGCCATAGCCTGTACCAATTTAAAAGCAATGCCACAGCCGCTCAGTTCCTTAAACGGGTATTGGCAGTCGTGCCGTTTAGGGTCAAGCACAGCTACGGCATCGGGCAGTTCTTCGCCGGGGCGGTGGTGGTCGCAAATAATAAAGTCAATATCTTCTGATTTGGCATAAGCCACTTGCTCATTGGCTTTAATACCACAATCAACGGCAATAATGAGCGAAAATCCGCGCTCTTTTGCCCAGTTAATACCTTCTACCGATACGCCGTACCCTTCCTTAGTACGGTCGGGAACGTAGTAATCTACGTAAAAGTACAGGTCTTTTATGAACCCGTATAATACAGCAACCGCAGTTGTACCATCTACGTCATAATCGCCATAGACCAAAATTTTCTCTTTCTTTTGCATAGCCCTGTCTATTCGTTCCACCGCCTTGTCCATATCCATCATAAGCAACGGATTGTAGAGGTGTGTTTCTAAAGACGGGCGAAAAAACTTTTTGGCATCTTCAAAAGTTTTTACTCCTCTTTGTACCAGCAATTTGCAAAGAATGCGATTAATTCGTAGGGACTCATAAAGTTCATCAACTGCTTGCTCGTCTGTTTCGGTGAGTACCCATCGCTTATTCATTAAAGTATTTTTTTCACTCAGGTGGGCTGTGTTTACCCGCTTCCCAAAATGCAAAGCAAAACACTAACCCTTTTACTTGCCCCTCACTACTGTTTTCTACACTTATGCGCCCTCCCCTTTGCTGCCACAATGCCGGTACTTATAACCCACTACATGGCATAAAGTTTAGGTTTGGCGGTTTAATACCTCGTTTTTGTCAGTATGGCAGCAAGCCAACTGTTTGATTATGCCATTGTTGCCGTTTTTGCAGGAGGGCATATTTTTTGCCCACTAACATCGGTTACTAATTGTGCATAATCATAAAACCCCAAAAAAGGCAAAAGCGTTTACCGGCGTTGCAACTTTATAGTAAAAAAAACAAACCAAGCAGCCAACTAAACCGGTAAACTCCAATACTGCGCCACTAAACTTGGTTAAATGTGGTTCATTTTGAACGGCTGGCAATTAAAATTAGTTATACCTTTGCACTTAAGTTTAGTATTAGTGTGCTAAATTCTTACTTTTTATTAAAACCAGAATATTATGTCGGGCTTTTTAGGCAAAATAATGGAGGCTATTTTCGGCAGTAAGTACGAAAAAGACGTTAAATCCATTAATCCCCTTGTAAAACAAATTAACGAAGAATACGCAAAACTAAAAGCGCTCTCGCATGATGAGCTTCGGGCTAAAACGGGTTATTTTAAACAACGCATTGCCGATTACCTTTCGGGTATTGATGCAGAAATAACCGCACTTCAAAATGCTATACAAACAAACCCCGACATGAGCGCATCTGATAAGGAAGAGGTTTATGCCGAAATAGATAAACAGAAAAAAAACCGCGACCGGCAATTAGAGGAAATACTTAATCAAATACTGCCCGAAGCCTTTGCGGTGGTAAAAGAAACTGCCCGAAGGTTTACCGAAAACGAAACCATTACCGCTACAGCTACCGAGTTAGACCGCAATTTAGCTGCCAAAGAAGACGTGGACTATGTTTCCATTGAAGGCGACCAAGCCGTGTATAAAAATGAGTGGACAGCAGCCGGCGGACGGGTAAAATGGGCTATGGTGCATTTTGACGTGCAACTTATTGGCGGTATTGTATTGCACCAAGGCAAAATAGCTGAAATGGGTACCGGCGAAGGTAAAACCTTAGTGGCTACCCTGCCAGCCTACCTTAATGCCCTTAGTGGGCAGGGCGTACACGTGGTTACGGTAAACGACTATTTGGCTAAACGCGACTCGGAGTGGAACCAGCCTATCTTTAACTTTTTGGGCATTACCATTGATTGCATAGATAAACACCGACCAAACTCTGCCGCCCGAAAAAATGCCTATAATGCCGATATTACTTATGGCACCAACAACGAGTTTGGGTTTGACTACCTGCGCGATAACATGGTGCGCACTCCCGATGAAATTGTACAGCGAAAACTGCACTACGCTATGGTGGACGAAGTGGACTCAGTGCTGATAGACGATGCCCGAACACCGCTTATTATTTCCGGACCCGTAGAGCGGGGCGATGAACAAGAGTTTGAAGCCCTCAAACCCCGAATTGAACGCTTGGTTAAAACCCAGCAGGAGTTAGTGCGCAAGTTGCTGGTAGAAGCTAAAAAACTGATAGACGAAGGTAAAGCAGACGAAAAAACCGGCGGACTGGCGCTGCTTAGAGCCCATAGAGGGTTGCCTAAATACAAACCGCTTATTAAATACCTGAGCGAGCCGGGTATTAAAAATATACTAACAGGCACTGAAAACTATTACCTGCAAGAGCAAGCTAAAAGAATGCCCGAAGTAGATCAGGAACTCTTTTTTGTAATAGAAGAAAAAAGCAATCAGGTTGTATTAACCGAAAAAGGAGCTGAGCTGATAACCCGCGAAGGCGAGGAAACAGACTTCTTTATTATTCCCGATATAGGCGCGCGGGTTGCCGAAATTGAGCTGCAAACCCAACTATCGGACGATGAAAAACAACAGGAAAAAGACCACATTTTACAGGATTTTGCTATTAAATCCGACCGTTTGCACTCAGTAAACCAATTGCTAAAAGCCTATACCCTTTTTGAAAAAGATGTGGAATATGTGCTGCTGGAAGGTAAGGTAAAAATTGTAGATGAGCAAACAGGGCGCATTATGGAGGGCAGGCGCTACTCCGATGGGTTGCACCAAGCCATAGAAGCCAAAGAAAACGTAAAAGTGGAAGAAGCTACCCAAACGTATGCCACCGTTACGCTTCAAAACTTTTTTAGAATGTACCATAAACTTGCCGGTATGACCGGTACTGCCGAAACCGAAGCAGGTGAGTTTTGGGAAATTTACAAACTTGATGTGGTGGTAATTCCGCCCAATAGACCTATTTCCCGAAAAGATGAGGAAGATTTGGTTTACCGCACCGCCCGCGAAAAATTTAACGCCGTAATTGACGAAATTGAACGCCTGCGAAATGCCGGACGACCGGTGCTGGTAGGTACTACCTCTGTAGAAATATCGGAATTGCTGAGCCGTATGCTCGACAGGAAAAAAATTCCGCACAATGTACTCAACGCCAAACAACACGCCCGCGAAGCCGAAATAGTAGCGCAGGCCGGTAGCGCCGGAGCTGTTACCATAGCTACCAACATGGCAGGCAGGGGTACCGATATTAAATTAGGGCAGGGGGTTAAAGAAGCCGGCGGGCTTGCCATTATTGGTACTGAACGGCACGACTCGCGCCGCGTTGACCGCCAGTTGCGCGGACGTGCAGGCAGGCAGGGCGACCCCGGCAGCTCACAGTTTTACGTGTCGCTCGAAGATAACCTCATGCGCCTTTTTGGGTCAGACCGCATATCGGGTATTATGGACCGCATTGGTTACAAAGATGGCGAGGTAATTCAACACAGTATGATTACCAAATCTATTGAACGCGCACAAAAAAAGGTAGAAGAAAACAATTTTGGCATCAGAAAACGCCTGCTCGATTACGACGAGGTAATGAACGTGCAGCGAAATGCCATTTACGCCAAACGCCGTCATGCCCTTTTTGGCGAGCGCCTTTCTGTTGATATTGCCAATACCTTTGCCGATTTATGCGAAGAATTGGTGAATAGATACCACGAAACGCGCGACTTTAAATCCTTTAAAATTGATACCATTACCACCTTTACCGTAGAACCTCCTTTTGGTGAAACCGAATTTAGAAGCCTTAAATCCGAACAACTGACAGACCTCCTTTTTGATGCCGTTACCAATGCCTATAAGCGCAAGTGCAGCGCTATAGCCAAAGAATCGGCAATGGTATTGGGTCAGATTTTAGAAAATCAGGGCGAACAAGCTGGCTTGGTGTATATTCCTTTTTCTGATAGCGCCAAAACCTTAAAAGTGGTGGTGCCGGTAAAAAAATCGGTAGAAACACAAGGCAAATTAGTGGTTAAAGAGTTTGAAAAAAATACCTCGTTAGTGTTTATTGACGAAGCATGGATGGGGCACCTGCGCCAAATGGACGAACTTAAAAACTCCGTTCAAACAGCAGTGTATGAACAAAAAGACCCCCTGCTCATTTTTAAACGCGAAGCTTACCACTTGTTTAGGGAAATGATAAACGAAGTAAACCTTAAAATTGCCGATTTTCTGTTTCAGGCTACCCTGCCCGGCATGGCAAATACGGGCGAGGTTAAACAGGCTACTGCCCCTAAACGCACCGATATGAGCAAGGTTAAAGCCGGCAGAGATACTTCGCTTTCGGGCTCCTCCGATAATACCAATAACACCGCCCAGCTTAATACCAATACCGAACAACCCCAAAAACCGGTTACCTTTAAACGCACAGTGCCTAAGGTAGGACCTAACGACCCCTGCCCCTGCGGTAGCGGGCTTAAATACAAAAAATGCCACGGTAAACCCGGCGCTAATACACAGGTGTAAAGGAGTGAGCACATTGTTTTTGAACCTATTTGTAGTACACTGTAAGATTTAAAAAAAATGGATTCTATTGTATTTGATGCGCAGTTGGCTGCCAAAATAGACCATACTCTGCTCAAACCCGATGCTACCGCCGCTCAGATAGACCGGCTTTGTAAGGAGGCAGTGCAGTATGGTTTTGCGGCAGTGTGTGTGCCACCCTATTACGTGAGTAGAGCAGCAAAAAATTTGCAACCTACCTTGGTTAAAGTGGCTACGGTAATAGGGTTTCCGCTGGGCTATCAGTTTTCAGAAGTAAAACTGCAAGAAATAGATATGGCTGCCCGTTTAGGAGCTGCCGAAATGGATATGGTGGTAAACATTGCCGCCGTAAAAGATGGAGAGTGGGAACTGGTAGATACCGAAATACGCGTGGCAGCAGCCCTTACTCATCAACACAAAGGTATATTGAAAGTTATTTTTGAAACGGCTATTCTTACTCCCGATGAAATAATATCTCTATGCCGTATTTGTGCCAATGCCCAAGTGGATTTTGTTAAAACTTCTACCGGTTTTACCGGCGGTGGCGCTACCCCCGAAATAGTACAACTGATGCGCCAATCCTTGCCCAACAATATTAAAGTAAAAGCATCGGGCGGCATACGCACCCGCCAAGATGCCTTAGCTATGATTAATGCCGGCGCCGATAGGTTGGGTTGTTCGGCAAGTGTGCAAATAGTGGAAGCGGTGTAACTTTATGCTGCAACCTCATACTCCTAATTAACCTAAAACCGGTAAAACACCTGCAATTTGTATTGTAACCGCAGGCAAACGCCTATGCGCACTTTTTTTAACCCATTATTATCTCTTTGTATGTACTACCAACAAAAAAAAATCGGGCTTACGGGTTTTTTAGCTTTTGTCTTATTGAGCATGGTTTTGGGAAGCAGCGTTTCTGCTTTGGCACAAACAAGTGTTATGGGTATGCAGCCCAATGCGCAGGTAAACCTAATGGTAGAAGCACACAAAAAAGCCAATGCCAAAAAGCATACCACCGCCGGTTTTAGGGTACAAATAATACAAGACAGCAGCCGCGATGAAATTAGGCAGCAAAAAGGCGTTTTGCTGAAAAAATTCCCTGCCATGCGCGCCTACGAACTGTATGAGCAACCCTATTTTAAACTTCGGGTGGGCGATTTTACCAACCGTTTTGATGCCTATGTAGCCTTAACCAACCTTAAAACCGCTTTTCCGCTTGCCTTTATAGTGGCTGATAAGGTAAATATATCAGAATTGTAACCACCTGCAACATCGGGGAGGTGGTTTACAGTTTAATTTTACTACCGAGATTGTTGTTTTCGCTTTGATTTTTTAATGTATTGAATATCGCTCAAAAATTGCATTACCCCGCCCTCTAAGCATTGCTCATAAGGGGTGCAATAGTGCGTACAGAGCTTGCCTTTTAGGGTTACGTTTTTACCCCGCCACCGGTCGTTGGCAAACTTGCGCCGGTTGGGCAGTTTTTCCAGTTCGGAAGGGTCAATGAGTATGCCGCTAATGTAAAGTTGAGCGCCCTTAGTGCGCTGCCACTCACCTTGTATAATTTGGTTATTTATACAAGTATCTTTTTTAGGGTATAACACCGTAACGGGCTGCATAGGGGTGTTACTTTGTTGCAGGGGTTGTGCAATAATGTTATCGGTGGCAAGTAAAAACGTTATAACTACCAATAATAGGCGCATAAGGCTATAAATTTGAGGTTTTAAGACCGTGATAAAATTTTGCCGGCAATATTACGCCCTTTTTTACAACCAAAAGTGTCCTTTGTCGGTTTTTTGGTTATTCAGCACATCGGGAAAATTTTAAAAATGGCAAAAAAGCAGTTGCAGCGTTTTAATTCCGGCGATTGGGTAAAACTTATTTTTACCGAGCAAACCGGCACAGTAGTAAAGGTTATAGACGCCGAAATGGTGCAGGTTAAACTTGCCGATGGTGATACCATACCCGTTTTTACCGAACACCTTGAACTATTGGAAAAAACACCCAATGCCCAAAAACCTACCCCTAAACCCAACAACCCCCAAATTACTGCCGAACTACTCAAAAAGCAAAAGGAAGAGGCTGCCCAAAAACTGCTGCAAATGGGCTTGCGCAATGCAGAAGATACCGCCCCCGACCGCGGACTATACCTTGCCCTGCAACCTTTTTACCAGCCCGATGGCATTTTTGATTACTTTTTGGTGCATTTGGTAAACGATACCCCCCGAGCCGCATATTTTTCCTACCAAACTTACTTAAACGATAACACTATTTTTTCGCTAACTAAAACCCTGCCCCCCCGCGATACGCTTATACTGAACGATATTAAACATGACTGGCTTAGAGAAGATTATATAGACCTGTGCATAAACGGTAAACTACTGCTGCATAAAGAGGAGGAAAGTAATAAAAATGCTCCTAAATTGCCCGATTTTGACAAAACGTTTACCCCAAAAATAAGACTGCTGTTTAAAAATACATTAAAACCCGTTGCATTACTCCAAAACGCACAAGCTCACCTTTACCCCATTTTGCCCCCCAACAGCGCCATTGCCACAACCCAGGTTAAGCCGCCACCAGCCCTGCCGCCCATAGACCCCGCCGAGGTTAAAATAAATATGCTTACCACAAAAGAAGAACCCAAAGAGATAATACCGCTTTCCCAAAAACCAATTTTGCTAAATGCCGGTGAGCGCGAAATTGACCTGCATATTGAAAAAATAAAACCCGATTACAAACTGCTGCACAAAGGTGAGATACTGAGCCTACAGTTGCAAACTTTTGAACGCAACCTGCAAGAAGCCATTAAACTGCAAGAACGGCGCATGGTGGTAGTACACGGCAAGGGCAGCGGTAAACTGCGCACCGAAATTATGAATATCTTGCGCGAATACCCCTATATACAAGATATTACTTCCGATGATTTTCATCATAAGTATGAGTATGGCGCCACTACCATTACTTTTGCCTACTATTAAATTACCACACACACAAAGTTGAAAATTTATCATGAAAGAAAAAGTAGTTATAATTACCGGCGCTAACTCCGGCATAGGTAAAGCTGCCGCCATAGAGCTGGCAAAACAAGGCGCACATATTGTTATGGTATGCCGAAACAAAGAAAAAGCCGAAGCCGCCAAAACCGATATTATAGCCCAAAGCGGCAACCAACACATTGACCTGTATATATGCGACCTTGCCTCGCAAAAACAAATACGACAACTGGCTGCCGAACTCCGAAAAAATTACCCGCAAATTCATGTGTTGCTCAATAATGCCGGGTTAATTATGGCAGATAAGCAAGTTACCCAAGACGGTTTGGAAATGACCTTTGCCACCAACCATTTGTCGTACTTTTTGCTTACCAACCTCCTGCTCGATGTAATTACCGCCACTCCGCAGGCACGCATAGTTAATGTATCATCGGGCGCACACCAAATGGTGCGCAGCATAGATTTTGACAATCTGCAAGCCGAAAAATCGTATAGCATGTGGCAGGTTTACGGCTTGTCTAAATTGGGTAATATCTTTTTTACCTACGAACTTGCCCGCCGCCTTGCCCAGCAAGGGTGCGATACTACCGTAAACTGCCTGCACCCGGGCGTGGTAAGTACCAATTTTGCCCAAAAAGAAACCGATGCATGGTGGGTAAAATTAGGGTTTAAACTGCTTAAACCCCTCATACGCACACCCGAACAAGGCGCTGAAACCAGTATTTACCTTGCCTCCTCGCCCGATGTGGCAGGCATATCGGGTAAGTATTTTGATAGTAAAAAGGCGGTAAAATCTTCGCCGCTTTCTTACAACCCAGATATTGCCGCCCAATTTTGGGAGGTGAGCAGGCAGCTTACGGGCGGGTGATGACAACATCACCTAATGCCTTGCCATCAAGCATCAACACAAAACAGTAATCCATAAATAGTTTTGTGTATTACCATAGATACAAGCAAATTAGTTTAATAAAATAACCTGCACTGTGCCACCGGCACTATCATACCACTGTACTGTAATAGTGTTGGTGCCTTGACCGCTTAAAATAATGCCTTCCGTTACTATCCATTGGTAAGCGGTATTGGGTTGTAGTGGTGTGGTATAAGTACTTATTTGATTATTGCACAACTGACTATTGCCGGTAATAACGGGTGTGGTAGTGCATGCGCTGCAAGTATTGGTAGTGTATGCGGTTACATTTCCGGTGGCATTGAGGGTAAATTGGTAATTAACGTTATTGTAGCACAAACTATTTAACCGGTTGTTGGCATCTCTGCCCACCGGAACCTGCGTAAACGAAAAAACACAGGTAGCATTAGTATTGTAAAATCGGGTATGATTGAGCCCGTTTGCGTATAGGTTAGCAAAATATAAAAACTGATTGAGTGGTTCGCTACGTCCATTGTTAAATCTAATAAGGGCTAAATCGAGCGTTTTTTTTGTGTCTATAAAATACTGATTGGCAATAGAGGCAATAAACTCTTGCGGATTTTCGGTAAAAAAACCAGAGGGTATCATGCTTCTCAAATAGTTTAAATTGTCGGTGCCGGCTTGGGCTATAAGTTGTGTTTTGCGATTTTTAAGGGCAGTATTGCCTTCAATAAAAAAGGCATCAACAATATGGTTTAGTTCATGCGGGGCAGCCGAACAAAAAACATCGGATATACCCGGCGGCACATCGGGCGGAAATTGGTTTTCGGGATAAGTGCCTATGGTGTTTGAAAAAGAGTTTACACTTCCTTCGTTCCCCACTAAAAAAGAGGGTATAGCGCCATAAGAAGCTACCGGTGGCGAGCCCATTTCATCAGCAAAAGACATTAACCGCAAATTATGTAATTCGGGCTGCACTGCGCTAAATAATAACATAAGGTAGTCTTTCTGATTGGCATCTAACGAAGAGTTATCGGCAAGAAGAACAGAAAAGTTTGTCCATATATGCTTGTACTGTCCGGTCAATCCCAATGTGCTGGCTATTTGGGTTTTTAGTGCAGGAGTAAGGGATAGCGCATCGGCATAGGTGCGGTGCATGCGCTCTCTAATCCAAATAAAGTTGTTTTGGTTGGTTGGGTTATAGGCAATTCCCTTTCTAAACAATGCGGGGTAGGTGTTTATAAGCGTTTCTAAGCAGGAGAATACCTCTTGCCTAAGCGGGTTGTTTGCAGGTAATGACTTAACTGTTTCTTTCATAAACAGATTGGCATTTATGAAATCGGTACGAAGCGCAGTATTGGTTTGCAAAACAGTGGGCAAATTTGCAGCATTAGCGCCGGTTATGTTATTTAGTGTAGCACATGCCCCGGCAACGGTGTAAAGGCTGGCAGTATTGGGGTAGAAACCGGTAAACAGTGGTTGCCCATTATACTGGTTGGTGGGGTCGGAAATACCGGTGTCTGTCCAGTAAAAACCAAACTGCTGCCCAATTTGATTCATGGGGTATGCCGAAAGCCCACCGCTGTTATAGGCAACCCAAGACCAACCTAAACCCAACATTAACAAACCGCCGCCATTTTGCACATAGGTAAAAATGGCATTTTTTTCTGCCTCGCTATACGTTCCCCATCCATTACCAATCATTAAAACACCTTTACCCACTAATGCCGCAGCCGTTATTGTGCCGCTGATATTGGCAACAGCATAACCATTTACCTGCAACTGACTTTTAAGCGTAGTGGCATTGCCAAAATTTAACCACTCACCGTGTCCCGATGCTATTGCCACTTGGTTGGTATTGGGCTGGTCTAACCAATCAAATATGTTAAGGGCAAACGCAACGTTATTGAATTGTGTAATCTCTGAGTTAGAAAATACGCCTTCGTGCGCAAGCGCAACGGCTCTACCACTACCATATACACTTGCCAAACAAAAAACAGACGGATACGATGCAGTATTTATGTTTCCACTTACAATGGGAACAGCACTGCTATTATACGGAAACAAGGTAGATGGATACCCACCTCCCCAAACGGTACTTAGTCCTGATACCAAATTCTGGTAATTTTGCCCCCAAGCATTTGAAAAAATCAAACACAAAAGCAATGCAATTTGCAGCCTTGTTAATTTCATTGAAAATCATTTAAGTTTAGACGACATCATTTTAATAGCACTACAAATGTAATGCTTTGCTTTACAATTTGTACATCTTTTATCGCAAAATAACAATTGCCTGCTATACTCTGTAAATTTACCCCTATCTTTACCCTAAATATCACATGTGTTTTGCTATTTTTTTCCTAATCTTCTCTTTATTATCATGCTCCTGCTTCGTTATTTATACTCCATTTGGTCGGGTTTGGTATTTTTGGCATTGCTGCTGGTGGCAGTGTTGGTTTACAGTGTAGCCTCTGTTTTTGGCAGGCGCGGTTTTAAATACATGCTGGGTTACAATAAAATATGGGTAAACACCTGGGCAGCTCTTACCGGTGTGCGCTTTGAAATAACAGACAACCCTAACGTAAAAAAATCGGAGCCTTATGTGTTTGTGGTAAATCATACCTCTATGGGCGATGCAGTACTGGTAAATGCCGCCCTGAAACACAACAACTTTACCCCGCTTGCCAAAGCCGAAATCAAAAAAATGCCGCTGATGGGGTATGTGTTCAGCAAAGTATCGGTTTTTGTGCAGCGCGATAACCCCGAAAGCAGGCGAAAAAGTATTGAGCAAATGCTTGACCATGCCAAACACGGCATATCGGTTCTTATTTTTCCCGAAGGTACGCGCAATAAAAAAATGGAACAGCCACTAATGCCGTTTCATGCCGGCGCTTTTAGGATTGCTATTGAAACACAGTTGCCCATAGCGCCGCTAATCATCATTGGCGCTAACGACCTTATGCCCAACGAAAAACTGCCTATCAGACCCTGCACTATGCGCGCCATATTTGCCAACCCCATTGAAACAAAAGGTATGACCGAAGCCGATGTGCCGGCATTGCAAGAAAAGGTTTACCAAATTATGCTCAACTTGCTGCTTACACACCACCCTAAGTTTAAACAGCCTGCCAATACGCACTCATAAATTACGAAATTTTACTCCACTTGCTTCGGGTTTGTGAATTTTGGGCGGCAATATAGTTTTTCAGGGCTTGGTGCTGAGGTGCGTCAAGGGTGGGGTCGGCGGTAATGATATGGGCGGCGGCATTTCGGGCGGTTTGAAGCAGGTGGCTATCGCGTACTATATCGGCAATTTTAAGGTTTTGCAAACCGCTCTGCTGGGTGCCTTCTATATCGCCGGGTCCGCGCAGTTTTAAGTCCACTTCGGCTATTTTAAACCCGTCGGAGGTTTCTACCATAGTGTTCATGCGCACTCTGCCTTCTTTTGATAGTTTTTGACCGGTAATGAGTATGCAATACGATTGGTTAGCGCCTCTGCCCACCCGTCCGCGCAATTGGTGTAGCTGCGAGAGCCCAAACCGCTCGGCGCTTTCTATAATCATAACCGATGCGTTGGGCACATCTACGCCCACCTCTATTACCGTAGTAGCCACCATAATATGGGTTTCGCCCCGCTTAAACCGCTGCATTTCAAATTCTTTATCGGCGGCGCTCATTTGCCCATGTACTATGCTTACCTGATACTGTGGCATAGGAAAAGCGCGGCTGATGCTTTCAAAACCGTCCATCAGGTTCTTATAATCCAGCGCTTCCGATTCGTTGATGAGGGGGTAAACCACATAAATTTGCCTGCCTTCGGCAATTTGGCGGCGCATAAACTCAAACACTTGCAGGCGTTTATTTTCAAAAACGTGGCTGGTTTTGATGGGTTTTCTACCCGGCGGCAACTCGTCTATTACCGATACATCTAAATCGCCATACACCGTCATGGCAAGGGTGCGCGGTATGGGTGTGGCGGTCATAACCAAAATATGCGGGTATTTTTCATCGGTTTTTTCCCACAGGCTGGCGCGCTGGGCTACACCAAAACGGTGTTGCTCATCTATAACCACCAACCCCAAATTTTTAAACACTACCGTACCTTCAATGAGGGCATGAGTGCCTACCAAAATTTTGGTTATGCCCAATTGGAGTTTTTCTAACAGGTTTCGGCGGGCTTTTCCCTTTACCGAGCCGGTTAAGATGTCTATGCCTATATCCATACCGGCGAGTAGGCTGCTCATGTTTTGGTAGTGCTGCTGCGCCAGTATTTCGGTAGGAGCCATAATGCAGGCTTGAAACCCGTTGTCTATGGCAATAAGGGCGGTAAGCAGGGCAACTACGGTTTTGCCGCTGCCTACATCGCCCTGTACCAATCGGTTCATTTGGTGCCCGGTAAGGGTATCTCGGCGGAGTTCTTTTACTACGCGTTTTTGTGCGCCGGTTAGCTCAAACGGTAGTTGGTGGTGGTAAAAGTGGTTAAACACCTCGCCCACTTTTTCAAAAACAAACCCATGAAACGTGGTTTTTCGGTTTTGTTTTCGTTGCAGCAGGCGCATTTGGATAAAGAAGAACTCTTCAAACTTGAGCCTATGCCGGGCATGTTTGGCTTCTTCGGCATCGGCGGGCAGGTGTACCTGCTTAAAAGCGTTGAACCTATTGATGAGCCGGTATTCTTCAAGCAGGTCATCGGGCAGTATTTCGGTAACATCGGTAGGGCGAATTTTTTCAAACAGGGCTTGCACCAATTTGTAAATGCCTCTACTGGTGAGTCCGTTTTTTTTCATTACATCGGTTGTATTATACACCGGTTCTAAGCGGCTATCGAAACCGGTTTCTTCGTCTGCTGCCTGAATTTCGGGGTGAACAATGCTGTATTTACCAAACTTAAACACCGGTTTACCAAACACCAAGTATTGTTTGCCGGGTTTGAGCGCACTTTTAATAAAGGTAAGCCCCTGAAACCAAGTGAGTTCTATGGTATCGCCACCGGCATCGGTAAATGCGGCGCTGATGCGCTGCATACGCTGTTCGCCATGGGTTTGCAGGTTGCCCAATGTGCCCTTGAGCTGTACAGAAGGCATATCGGGGTCTATATCGGCTATGCGGTGCAGTTGGGTTTTGTCTATATACCTAAACGGGTAGTACTCCAGCAGATCGCCAAAGGTGAAAATTTCTACTTGTTTGCGCAGCACATCGCCGCGCTTAGGACCCACGCCGCGCAAGTACTCTATGGGGGTATCCAGTATGTTGTGTCCTTGTTTTTCGTTCATGGAAAACGAATTGCGAATTTCTGCGAATCCTTTTAGTTGTGTTCTGTACAGCAGGGGTTAGCGCGTATATTGTGCAAAAAATACTTGTTGGTATGACAACAACTCATTATGAACTATCTTTTTGACTTTCATGTTGTTACTCGCCATAAATTTGTTTCAGTATCTCGTTTAATCGTGTATTTAAATCGCCGTTAAAACTGTAGTTTGGAACATTCAATGTATTTAGGGCTTCTTGAAAACGCATGTAACCACCGTTATTTCTTAGCTCTATCCACTGAACATTCAGCATTTCTGCTTGCTGCTTATTTTTGTCTGACAATTTATCAGCCAAAAATATTGCCGGTTCTCTTGCAAAAATTGCATCTGCGCTTTCCGGATTTCCTTTGCCCATCAGTTTAACTTCTGTTCTCAGTTTTTTGCCGTCTTTTGAAAGTACATAAAAATCAACTTCTCTGAAACTCTCTGGGTTTTCATCTTGTGTATGATACTCAAACGGAACATTAAAAAGCATACAAAGTGTTGTCATTAATGGTTTTTCTACTTGCTTGCCAACGGTACTCCACATACCGCCGCGAATTTCTGCACGTTTTACAGCTATTGTGTTTATTACAGTTAAACTCTCTGCAACAGTTAAATCAACTGAAACGTCTTTGAATTTTATGGATAGTTTTACCTCAAAATCTTTTCTGCCGGAAGCCAAATCCTCAATGGTATTTTGTAGTCTTTTATAGTTGTCGTAAGATGCCTGAATGACGATTTCCTTGTTTGACGAATTGAAAGCATTGGTTCAGGTGTTCGGGTTATCCGCTACAAGTCCTCGCTACACTGTGGGTTTTTCTCCACTACCCCTCACCCAGTTTCAGTTTCTGCTATAAGTTCATTAAGTGAAACAGCATTTTCTTTAGGGTTCACTCCTACGCCATCTTTGAAACTACTATCCTCAAACTCTGAGACATACCAAACCCAAATTTCTTTCCCTTCGCTATCTGTTACTTTTAGTGGTTTTAAAAAAGCACCTATTGTAAATATTTCCGGCTCACTTTGAAATACTACGTTTTTCATAACACAACTCGTTTTAAAAATTTTTCTTGAATTTTAGTAAAGTTCTTTACACTTTCAAAAAACTCATCCAGCTCTTGATAGTTTTTGAAAACATATTCTTGTTTTATTTTGTGAAATGGATTTTTTTGTAACTCTCGTTCAAACTTTGATTTGTTTTTTTCTTCAGCAATAATATAGAGTTTTATCCTTAATTTATGAACCTGATAAAGCCTTAATAACCCCTTAGTAATGTCAGTTGAGTGTTCAACTTCAAAAGCATGGGTTGGATAACCTTCTTCATCAAACCAAATAACATCAATAAATTTTACTGTATCTATGCTTACAGCAGGAATGCTATCCTTTGGGACTTCTTTTTCGGAACACAAATCACCTAAAATCCCATAAATACTTTGTTTTCCTCTATCGGGTGTGTAGGTTCTATAATTTAGATAACTTCCAATCAAAATTAATTTTGCCTGAATATCAGAATGAGTTAATGGCGTTTCATCATTGACCTCAATATTTATAATTTTTGCTATTTTCTTTAAATGACTTAAATCCTTCTTTTGATTTGGGAAAAATATTTCAGCTACCTTGTTACAATATAAATCAGGAATTTCTTCAACATACAAACCATCTTCGGTTGTAATGCAGTGAAATTGAAATCCACCACTTTTAGTCTTTGATAGCTTTTCTTTATTTGAGATAAAGACAGAAAGAGAGCCAACACATACTTCAAGTTTTGTTTTAAATTTTTTTACTACAACTAATGCACCTTCTTTATTGTAATTATGCAAATCTTTCATCCCATTTTTTGTCAATCCATGCCAATCTTCTTTTCCTCCAAAAATTAAAAAAGGAATCTTATTTTCATCAACAAAAAGTTTTCTTGAAGGTTTAACTTGTGTAAGTTTTGTTTTTTGGATTTTTTCTAATTCCTCTAAAACTAACCTTCTATCTGCATCTGTAAATTTTTCAACTTTCATAGGGGTTATGCAGCATTAGAGATTGAAGTGAATACTCTTTTTTCTGCGTTAGCATTTGTGCGTTGAGAAAAAAGATTAAAACGGAAAGCTCTACCACGTCTTAGTCTTGGCTTGTGTGATAGCGAAAGCAGGAGAATACCTAAATAAAAAAATCTCAAAGCTAAACTTTTTGCGGTTTTTCCCATTGTGCCGCTACCGCCAAAAGGGTCAAAAACTAAGTCACCTTTGTATGAGTAATACTGAATAACTCGTTTGCAAAGTTCAACCGGGAAAACTGCGGAATGAACTTTATCAAAGCAGGGGTCAATTTTCCAAACATTGGTTGTTTCGTAACCTTCAGGGACTTTGCTGTTTTGAACAGTTTGCCAATCGTATTGGCGAATGTTCCAATCTAAAAGTTTTTCAGTTGATTTTCTGTAAACCATTAAATACTCGGTTACAGAATTTGGTTTGTAACCAAGTGGTTTTCTGTGTTGTTGAAAACCGCCAATTCGGTTTTTTACACTTGCTTCGGGTTTCATCCAAACAATGTCATCAATAAACTCCCACCCCATTTCTATTAAGTGCGGGTGAAGGTCAAACGGAATAGGGTAGCGTTTGCTGCTGTGTGCCCTGCTGATTCTAGGAATTATTATTGGCGAAGTATTTACAATTAAAAATCTGCCTTCTTTGGTAATTCTGTGAACTTCTCTAAAAACATCAGCAAGAAACTCTAAATATGCTTTATAGCTTGGATAAATTGAGTAATCTCTGGCGTTGTAGTATGGGGGTGAAGTGAAAGTTAAATGAATGCTTTCGTCTTTGAGCAACTTCATTGTTTCAAGTGTGTCGGCATTAACCACAACATTTTTCAAGTAGTCATAGCTTTCTGTGTGTGGTTGTGCATTTTTGTCTTTTTGTTCGGCAAAATACTCTTTGTAAATAATAGTCCTAACCATTTCGTTTTCGTGATTTATGAGCGGTTTTAAGTTGTTATCAACTTTGCTATCACCCTTGAAAACAAGTAGCCCCCGTATAGCCTGACAAACAATTTTGGGGTCAATATCTTGCAGAATTTCGGTCAATATAGTTTGCCCTTTTTCTGTTCTCATTCGTCCGATAGAAGAAACGGCTTCTCGTCTTACGTTTGTATCACTGTCATTAAGTGCTGTGTCTTTTAGAATTGGCAGATAGGTTTCTTTGCTTAGTTTTCCGATAGTTTTTACCGCCCAAAGTCTAACAGAAGCGTTTTTGTGAATAAGCAAATCGGGCAAAAAACTACCGTCAAAGTCTTTCGGGAGTTGTCCTAAGTTTTCAAGAATGAATGTAAGTGAACTGCTGTCCCGATAGTCTTTTACAAGGTGCGCAATAGCACCGTTGTTGTTTTTAAGGTCTTTAATGTATTCTTTTGTAAGCATTTATTTTAATAAATTAAAAATTAATAATATTATTTTATTTTTACACACTAAGCGTTTGAACAGTTTTTGAGCTTAGGTGGGGTGGATTAAAAAATGGATGGTCGCAAAAATCAGTTCTTTACCACGTGAAATTTTATTGTATTGCTAGTTCTCAATTAACCCCACTTCCGTTATAGGCGGCATGGGTAGGGGCTACAAAGATGAGTTTACCTTGGCTGTCTGCCATCAGTATCATACCTTGGCTTTCAATGCCGCGCAGTTTTCGGGGTGCGAGGTTGGCAAGCAGGAGGACTTGTTTGCCCACAATGGCATCGGGTTGGTGGTGTTCGGCAATGCCCGATACTACGGTGCGGGTTTCAAACCCTACATCAAGGGTAAGTTTGAGCAGTTTATCGGCTTTGGGCACTTTTTCGGCGGCGGTTATGGTGGCTATGCGCAGGTCTAATCGGGCAAAATCATCGTACTGAATCAACTCTTTGAGCGGTGCAAAAGCCGGTGTTTCATCGGTCAAAGGCGGTTCGGTTTGTTCCGATGTGGGATTTTTTGCTGCTTCGTATGCAGCCTTTGCCTTTGTTAATTTTTCGGTTTGCAGCGCTATGGCGGCATCGTCTATTTTTTCAAACAGCAGTTCGGGCGGGTTTACCGCTGCCTCCGGCTCTACGGAGTAAGTGCCGGCTAATATGCTAACTACATCGGCAGTGGTAAGGCGTAGCTGCCGGCTTATTTTGGCGGCGGTGAGGGGTAAAAACGGCTCTATATATACGCCTAACCACCCAATGAGCAGCAGGCAAACTTCTAATATGGCAGCCGTTTCATCGGGGTTTTGTTTATGGCGTTTCCACGGTTCTGTTTCGGTTAAAAACTTATTGCCTGCACGCGCCACGTCCATTATTACATTTAAAGCGTTTCTAAACTCGTATTGATGTATGGCTTGGTGCAGTTTAATGGGGGCTTGCTGTAGGGTGGTAAATACCTCTGTTGCTTCTGCATACACCATTTTGCGGGCAGTGGGCGCTATAACGGGCAGTTTACCCCCGTAGTACTTGTGTATAAGTACTATGGCGCGGTTTACCAAATTGCCCAGTATAGCCACCAGCTCATTGTTGTTTTTTGCCTGAAAATCTGCCCAACTAAAATCGCTGTCTTTTTGTTCGGGCATGTTGGCGGTAAGCACAAAGCGCAGCACATCTTCTTTGCCCGGAAACTCGGCAAGGTACTCGTGCAGCCAAACGGCATAATTGCGCGAGGTGGACATTTTTTCGCCCTCCAAGTTCATAAATTGGTTTGCCGGCACATTGGCAGGCAGGGTATAATTGCCCAAAGCGTGCAAAATAATGGGAAAAATGATGCAATGAAAAACGATATTATCTTTCCCGATGAAATGCACCAATTTGGTATCGGGATTTTGCCAGTACTCCTGCCACGTATGGGGCAGCAGCGCTTTGGTAGCCGAAATATACCCGATGGGGGCATCTAACCACACGTAAATTACTTTACCCTCAGCGCCGGGCAGCGGCACGGGCACCCCCCAGTTGAGGTCGCGGGTCATGGAGCGCTCCTGCAAGCCCTGCTCCACCCATGAGCGGCACTGCCCCAGCACGTGTTTTTTCCACGGTTCAGATTGTTGGTTGGTTTCAATCCAGTTTTTTACCCACGTTTCGTATTGGTTCATGGGCAGGTACCAGTGTAGGGTGGGTTTTAGTATGGGCGGGTTGCCGCTGAGCATAGATTTTGGATTAATTAAATCGGTAGGGCTGAGGGTAGAGCCGCATTTTTCGCACTGGTCGCCATAAGCGCCTTCGTTGTGGCATCGGGGGCAGGTGCCGGTAATGTAACGGTCGGCAAGAAACTGTTGATACTGCTCGTCGTAATACTGTTCGGTTTCGCGCTCGGTAAATACGCCTTGGTCAAACAGTTGTTTAAACACCTCCTGCGAGGTTTGGTAGTGAAGGGCATCGGAGGTGCGGTGGTAAATATCAAACGAAATGCCTATTTGCTCAAAGGCTTGTTTGTTTATGGCGTGGTACTTATCTACAATTTGGCGGGGGGTAATGCCCTCTTGCTTGGCGCGTATGGTTATGGCAGCTCCATGCTCATCGGAGCCGCATACAAATTTTACGTCTTCGCCATGTAGCCGCAGGTAACGCACATAAATATCGGCAGGTATGTAGGCGCCGGTAAGATGCCCTATGTGCAGGGGTCCGTTGGCATAGGGCAGGGCGGCGGTAATAAGGTATCTTTTGGGGGTGTGGGTCATGTTTGTTACTTTGTGGTACAAAACGCAAAGATACAAAAGTTTGTTGGCATACAAAAGGGTGGGGGGCATAGGAAGAAGATGTTGCTTATATACTGCTGCCATGATTAGGTAAGAAAACGGGGCATATTTACGCATTCTGCTCAATGCCCAAACCCCTCATCTGCCCAATATCATCATTAAAATAGAAACGCCACCCGCTCAGCGCAGCCGCAAAGTTTTTAGAAGCATAAAACCCGGTAATGTGCCACCAATAACAGTTTGGCAATGTTTTACCCAAGCAACTACAAAATAGGCAAAAAAATGCCGTATTTTTGCCGCACCGGCGCAAAAGCAGATGTGCAAGTCTATGTATTGCACTGCCTGTTTCAGTTAATACACTACTCAACCGTCATAACACTACACTTTTACCCCCATGCACTCTAAGCACCGAAGCGATGTAATAGAATGGAACAGAATACTCAACCCCCGCACACTGTTATCCGTATTAGCAGGCACCGGGCTGGCAGTATTAGCCATGAAAGGGTTTATGATACCCAATAAATTTTTAGATGGAGGTATAACCGGTATTTCCATTTTGCTGCACGAAATTTTTCACTGGAACATCAGTGTGTTGGTTATCTTGTTTAACATACCGTTTATTTATCTGGGCTACCTTCGCATAGGTAAAACCTTTGCAGTGCTTACCGTTATAGCAGTGCTGCTGCTGGCTTTGGGGTTACAGTTTGTTCATATAGAGCCTGTTACCAGCGATAGGCTGCTGATAGCTTTTTTTGGGGGTATTATCATTGGCTCAGGCATAGGGGTGGTAATAAGAGCAGGCGGCGTAATAGACGGAGCAGAGGTAATAGCCGTATTTACCAAGCGCCGCACCGGCTTGTCTAACACTGAAATCATCATGATTTTAAACACCTTTATTTTTTCCTGTGCCGCATTATACTTAGGTTTAGAAACAGCCATGTACTCTATTATTACCTATTTTGCCGCCACCAAAGCCACCGAGTACGTAGTAGATGGCATAGAAGAATTTACTGCCATGAACATCGTATCGTCAAAACCGGAGGAGGTAAAGTACTTTTTGGTTAATGAAATGAGTAAAGGCATTACCGTTTACAAAGGCGAGCGCGGCTACCTGCCCGGCAGTTACGAAATTAAAACCGATACCGACATCATTGTTACCGTAGTTACCCGATTAGAAATAAGACAAATGAGAGATGCCATTATGGAAATTGACCCCAAAGCATTTATCTTTGTTCAACGCATTACCGAAGCCTCCGGTGGTGTGCTGAAAGCAAAATCGGCAGCACATTAAACCCAAACATGGAAGAATATATACTTAACCTACTCAAAACCCAACTGCCCAAATCGCTCTGCTACCATAATTACGAGCATACCCTTTATGTAATGGACAGAGTTATGGAAATAGGTGAACACGAAAACTGCACCCCAAAAGAATTGCACTTGCTACGTATAGCCGCACTTTTTCATGATACCGGCTATTTAGAAGCCTATGAACATAACGAACCCATTGGGTGCCGCTACGCACGGCAGTACATGCAGCAATACGGCTATTCCACCAAGGATATAACGGCGGTGTGCAGCATGATAATGGCAACTCAATTGCCCCAAACGCCTACTACCAAACCCGAAAAAGTACTTGCCGATGCCGACTTGGAATACCTCGGAACCCCCGATGCTGCCCGACAAGCCGCTTTGCTGTATCAGGAACTGCTACACATGCACATACAACCCACCCTCACCCTCCATGAGTGGAATAAACGCCAAATTGAATTTATTAGCAGACATCGCTATTTTACCCAATACTGCCAAACCCACCGCGAACATCAAAAGCAACAATATCTAATGCAACTCTGCAAAGAGGCAGAGTAAAAGCGCCACCGGTTAGTTTAGAGCATAAGGTTTTTGTTCATCTATGTTTGCCTCAAAAATCAGTTCGCGGGTATCTAAATTCATAGCACACAAATACCCGTAACCTTCTATTTCTGCATAAACACAGCCTGCATCAATATCAAGAACCGACAAGGGTTGCCGGGCTGCGGCGCTAAGTATGGCAGCGGCAGGCATAGGCGTATGTCCGTGTATAATCATCCTACCCTCCAGCAACTCGGGTTTTATGTCTTTATGCCAGTTTCTAATCCAGATAAGGGCATACATATCTTCCCAAAAATTGGGCTTCCTAAAATTGAACCCCGCATGAACCAACCAATAATCATCGAGCTTAATGGTTAAGTGCAGGTTTTCCATAAAATCTATATAGTTGGCGGGTATCTCTGAAACATGGCTTACACCAAAACTTTGCAGCGTTCTGAGCCCACCTTGGTGATACCAGTTGCTTTCATAATTTTGCCTTTCCTCTTTTTGGTCTATTAGCATCATAGCCTCGTGGTTGCCCAGCAAACAGTGTACCTCATAACCCTCCTCTTGCAAACGCATAATCAAATCTAACACGCCTTTGCTGTCGGGACCTCGGTCTATATAATCGCCAAGCAGGTAAAGAACATCGGTTTTTTGAAGATTAAGCGTTTCAAACAACATTTTCTCAAAAGTGCGGCAGCAGCCGTGAATATCAGAAATAGCGTATCGTGCCATTCTTGGTGTTTTTAGAGATACAAAAAAGCAAAGTTACGTTATATTAAATATAACCGCCTCTAATTGGGCGCAAGATAGCTGTTTTGCCACAAATAGAACATAAAACCCGGATATTTGATGCCGGCAGGGTAATACCCCAAGCATAAAAGCCCCTACATACACCCATATCCCAACAAAACTGCTTACCTTTGCGCAATTCATTTCGCCCCCAAAATTAGTCGGAAAACCGTATATTTTTTGTGCCAAAAGCCTATCAGCGGCGGCAGGGGGCAGGTTAAATAATTGACTGTGCAGTACATCGGGTATATATTTTTTCGGGTAGCTGTTTTTTTCCTTTCGCGTTTGCCATTTGCAGCGTTGTATATTTTGTCCGATGCACTTCGGGTGTTATTGTTCTCGGTATTGGGCTACCGAAAAAAGATAGTACTGCAAAACCTGCGCCGTTGTTTTCCCGATAAATCGGAGCAGGAAATACAAACTATTGCATGGAAATTTTACCGCAATTTTTGCGATGTAACCTTAGAAAGCATCAAAACCTTTCACCTTAGCCCCCATGAATTGCAACGCAGAGCGCAGTTTTTAAGCCAATCGGTAGCCGATGAACTTTACCAAAAAAAGCAGAGCATAGTAGCTATATGCTCACACTACGCCAACTGGGAGTGGTGCGCTGTGGTGGGGCTTCATGCCCGGCAAAAAGCGCTTACCATTTATCGCCCGCTTGCCAACCCCTACATAAACCGCTACGGCTTGCAATCAAGGCAGGCTTTTGGTATGACCTTTGTGCCTAATCACCAAACCTCCATCACGTTTGAAAACCACAAAGACCAAACCATTGCCGTTACTTTTTTAGCCGACCAAAACCCTGGCAGCATCAAAAAAGCCTACTGGGTACAGTTTTTTAACCAACCCACCGCCTGCCCCTACGGCGCAGAAAAACACGCCCGCGCCAATAACCTGCCCGTTTATTATGTGCAGGTAAGCAGGGTAAAACGTGGTTTTTATACCATTACAATGAGTTTGCTGCACCCCAACGCCGCCCAAGCTGCCGAAGGCGAAATTACCCAGCTTTTTATGACCACCCTCGAAAAACATATTCGTCAAAAACCCGAAGACTGGCTCTGGACGCACCGCCGCTGGAAACACCAACCACCCGATGCTACAACACCATAAATATCATCAGCCCAACTTGTTGCCCTATAAAAACAAAAATTTTTTACCTTTACCTCCTACTTTTTAAACCACCCATTCTAACCAAACATGACCATAGGAATTTTAAAAGAGCCCGATGCCGAACATAGGGTAGCGCTACTGCCCGATGCGGTAAAACAACTCAAAAACCTGCAAGTGGCAACGGTATTAGTTGAAACCGGCGCCGGCAGCCGCTCCTTTGCCGCCGATGATGATTATGCCGCCAACGGAGCAGAACTAAGCACAGCAAACGCTATAAAACAACAAGCCGATGTGCTCATACGCATTACCCCTTTTGCGCCCGATGAGCTGGCAGGCATAAAACCCGATGCGATAGTAATTAGCGTGTTTCAGCCCATGGGCAATGCAGAGCCGGTACAAGCGCTTTGCCAACATGGGCTTACCACTTTCAGCCTCGATTTAGTGCCCCGCACCACCCGCGCCCAAAGCATGGACATCTTATCTTCTATGGCTACGGTGGCTGGCTATAAAGCCGTACTGATGGCAGCGGCGCATTTACCCAAGTTTTTCCCTATGTTTATGACGGCAGCCGGCACCATTACCCCCGCCAAAGTGCTGGTATTGGGTGCAGGTGTAGCCGGTTTGCAAGCCATTTCTACCGCCCGAAGGCTGGGCGCTGTGGTAGAGGCTTTTGATGTGCGCACCGCCGTAAAAGAAGAGGTAATGAGCCTGGGAGCTAAATTTGTAGAGGTGCAGGGCGCACAAGAAGATGCCGGCGCCGGAGGCTATGCCGTAGAGCAAACCGAAGAATACAAACAAAAACAGCAACAACTCATACAAGAACACGCCATTAAAAGCGATGTTATTATAGCCACCGCCCAAATACCCGGCAGGCGCGCCCCGCTGCTCATTGCCGAAGAAACCATTGCCAAAATGAAACCCGGCTCGGTTATTATTGACCTGGCGGCTTCTACCGGCGGCAACTGCGCCCTTACCCAAAACAACCAAACGGTGGTTTGCCACGGTGTTACCATCATCGGGCAATCTAATATACCTGCCACTGTGCCGCAAGATGCCAGCAAAATGTTTGGAAAAAACGTGGTTAATTTCCTAAAACTCCTCATAACCAAAGACGGCAGCCTACACCTCAATTTTGACGACGACATAGTGCAAGGCTCCTGCCTTACCCACCAAGGGCAGGTGGTAAACCAACGGGTAAAACAATCGCTAACAAGCTAAACCACCATTTTAACCACCTCAACCAAATATCATGACCGAAGTACTACCTTTTTTAAGCCAACATATTGTTGAAATTTTTCGCTTTTTAGGTCAGCACATAGAGGCTGTTTATATTTTAGCCCTTTCTATTCTGCTGGGCATAGAGGTTATATCTAATGTGCCTGCCGTACTGCACACCCCGCTCATGTCGGGCGCAAATGCCATACACGGCGTAGTTATCATAGGCGCTATCATTGTAATGGGTCATGCCGAACCCGATAATTACCTTGCCCTCATACTGGGCTTTTTAGCGGTGGTTATGGGTACGCTAAACGTAGTAGGCGGCTTTGTAGTTACCGACCGCATGTTGGAAATGTTTAAAAAGAAAAAATAGAGGGTAACTTGGTATTTGGTACATAGTACTTGGTAGTCGGTACCGGGTAACTGTACTCACCATTCACCACTAATCACTCATCACTAACCACTAACAAACATCATGGAATTTCAAGAAAACCTCCTCCATCTACTATATTTTCTTGCCTCTGTATCATTCATTTTCGGGCTAAAAATGCTCAGCAATCCCAAAACCGCCCGAAACGGCAACCTTATAGCTGCTGCCGGTATGACATTAGCTATTATAGGCACCCTGTTTTTGTATCATAGCCCCGAAGGCAAACCCATAGGCAACCTGCCTTGGATTTTTACCGGCATTATCATTGGCACCATTATAGGCACACTCATGGCAAAGCGGGTAAAAATGACCTCTATGCCCCAAATGGTGTCGTTTTTTAACGGCATGGGCGGCGCTTGTGCGGCGCTTATTTCGGTAAACGAGTTTGGTAAATACACCCAAAGCAACTACGCCGAAACCCTGTTTAACAGCGAAGTGTTGATGATTTTGCTGGGTATTATGATAGGCTCTGTATCGTTTGCCGGCAGTATGATAGCCTACGGCAAATTGGAGGGCAAAATAAAAGACTATGTGCTGCCCCGTCAGCAACTGTTTAATACCGTACTGCTGCTCATCATTTTAGGTTTAGGCGCTTTTATCATGAGCCAAACTGAGGGAAATTTGGGGCTGTTGTATGTGGTTATGTTCCTGTCATTAGTGTATGGCGTGTTGTTTGTGCTGCCTATAGGCGGGGCAGATATGCCGGTGGTTATTTCCTTGCTCAACTCATTTACCGGTTTAGCCGCCGCATTTGGCGGGTTTTTATATGGCAACAAAGCCATGCTCACGGGCGGTATTTTGGTAGGTTCGGCAGGCACTATTCTTACCATACTCATGTGCAATGCCATGAACCGCTCGCTGCTCAATGTATTAGTGGGCGCTTTTGGCGGACAGAGCGGGGCGGCAGGCGCTGCTCATGCAGGCGAGTTGGGCGTGGCAAAAGAAGTATCGCTCAATGATTGTGCTATTTTGTGCAATTATGCACAGCGCGTAATGGTGGTGCCGGGTTATGGCTTGGCAGTAGCGCAGGCACAGCATATTACCCACGAGTTTGAATCGGTGCTGGAAGCGCGCGGTGTAGAGGTAAAATATGCCATTCACCCCGTAGCCGGCAGAATGCCCGGACACATGAACGTGCTGCTTGCCGAAGCCGATGTGGCTTACGACAAACTATTGGAAATGGAAGAAGCCAACCCGCTCTTTAAAAATACCGATGTAGTGCTGGTAATAGGCGCAAACGATGTGGTAAACCCCGCCGCCAAAGACGACCCCACCAGTCCCATTTATGGTATGCCCATTTTAGATGTTGACGAATCAAAAACAGTAGTAGTACTTAAACGAGGCATGAGCGCCGGTTATGCAGGCATAGAAAACCGCCTCTTTTTTAACGACAACACCCGTATGCTTTTTGGCGATGCCAAAAGCTCTATTGAAAAATTAGTTCGCGAGTTGAAAAATTTGTAAAACCGATTGTTGTTGTTATGCCGTTTGGGGGAGTGGAGGAGCTTGTCAATCATTTGTTAACTAAAACAACATGAGAGAAATAGACAAAATACTTCTTGCATTAGAAGAGCAGATAACTACCGGAACATACATTTCGGCAGAAACCGATAAAATAGAATTGAAAGATTTATCGGGCGGCAGCAATTGGAAAGAGCTGCATAAAACGGTATGTGCTTTTTTAAATACAAAGGGGGGCATCATCATTGTAGGAGTAAAAGAAGACCAAAAACAACAGCGTTACACATTTACCGGCTACAATGCCAACAATGAAAGTAAGATAAAAGAGCTTTGCAAGTTGTTTACTGATGACAAGGGCACAAAAATAGATTTATCTGAGTACATTCGTCCCGATTTGATAGAAGTGAAACCTTTCCTGTCGGGACAGATTTGCCTGATTTTTATAGAAAAACTTCCCGATGAATTAAAATATGTATTTTTAAACGGAGAGGCTTGGGAAAGAAGAATTACCGGCGACCATAAAATACCTGACGAAAAAGTAGAAAGGCAAAAACAACTGAAAGATGAGTTAAAACAAGCTACCGAATTAGATTTTGTGCCCAATGCCACACTCAACGATTTAGATGCTGATAAACTAAATGATTTTATTATACGCCTCAACACAGACAAAAAGGTAGAAACCCTTAAAGCTGATATAACAGCTGCCCTCTCCTTTTTGGACAGAAAAAAAATGATACGCAATGGCAATCCCACCCTGCTGGGCATGTTGGTTTGTGGTAATCATATTTTTGATTTTGTAGGAGAAAAATGTGAGTTAGATGCGTATTTTGAAACAGACCGGTCATTAGCAAATGACCAAAAAATATACAAGGATAATATCATTCCACTAATGGAAAACGCATGGGCATTTACATTTAGTAAAACCGGAACCGGTGTAAGTGTTGAGCGCGGAGGGGTAGCAGTATATGAATATCCGGAGGAGGTAATCCGCGAAACCATTAACAATGCTTTGGCGCACCGAGATTACACTTCAAACAGGTTTTCAATTCTGCGAGTTAGGAATAACGAGTATATAGAAATCAGGAATCCGGGTAAATTTAGGCAGGAACAGGTAATTACCACCGAAGTTCCGATAAAAATAAGGCGAATAATACCCGTTCCCAAAGCACAAAACCCCAATCTTGCCGATGTATTAAAAGCATACAAACGCTGGGAAAGAAGAGGCATTGGTATGGCTACTCTAACCAATTGTGCCTTAAATAATCTGATTGATGTGCCATTTTACAGAATTTATACCGAAAATGAAATTGGTCTGTTTATTCCAAAAGGTAAAGTGCTTGATGCCAACTGTACAGCATGGCTAAATGGTTTTACAAAATATCTGCTCCAAAAAACAAACGGCAAAGAATTAACCAACGAGCAAAAAACCGTTTTGTCTTACTTCTATAAGTCGGAAAAACTAAACGATGCAGAAAAGTTTACCGTAAATTTAACCCCCGATAACAACCATTTTGAAGTTATAAGGCAGTTAGAAAACTGGGGTTTAGTACATAAACACCCTATAAGTACAATAGCATTACAGGTGTATTGCTTAGAACCCATTCTCAAAAAGACCGATTTTACAAAGGAGTTGCGGCAAATTTTTGGCAGCGCGTATGATAATTTAAAACCCGATGCCAAGGAGGTATTGGAGGCTATCTATCAGCAAAATGAATACGGAGCATTTTCAGATGTAAGCGCCAATTTAATAGGCAACCACTTATATTTCAGAAAAAATTCCTCAATCAATGTTGATGCAGCCATTCTCGCTATTAATGGGCGTATAAATACAATTTCGTTTTACTCCAAAA
>ERZ761609.175-NODE-175-length-86486-cov-88.422198_pt1 | contig 86486 bp, 73 predicted proteins | sample MGYA00511163_ERZ761609 | MGnify/ENA primary metagenome ERZ761609 (study PRJEB28899, sample SAMN02445070) | bioreactor sludge metagenome | biome: EBPR sludge | place: Australia: Brisbane, Thorneside Wastewater Treatment Plant | collected 2011-12-16 ...
CCCGGACGCCCCTTGTGGGCGTCCGCCCAACCTGCCGCCTCCGAGCGGCGCAGCCTCCCCCCGGGACTCTGCCTGACAACCCAGCCGCCTCTGAGCCCCGCATGGGGCAATGGGAGGAGAACTTAATTTATGGCAATTGCCAATTGGCCCGACTTCCTGCGGCTTGCTGGGCTCTCACAAGTGTTGGGGATCGAAATTCACGAGCGAACTGCGGGACGCTGTGAGCGGCGCGGCCTGGAAGTTTGCTGTGCCCCGAACCCCCGAACCCCACCAACAAATATCCCCCTCATTCCGCGCAGCGGCATGAGGGGGGCAGGGGGGAGTCTTTCCTGATTCAAGAAACATTGCTATAATATTGCATGCCAAAGGGTCAAGGCGAATGGGATAAAGTGCAAGCCACTAAAGCAAGAAGACTCCGCGCAAACATGTCGGAATCCGAAGTCATTCTCTGGAAAGTCCTCAAGGGCGATCAGCAAGGAGTTCGATTTCGAAGACAAGTCCCCGTCGGCCCCTATGTCTTAGACTTTTATGCACCGAGCATTCGGCTCGCCATCGAAGTCGATGGCCCGATGCACGAGGAGCAAAAAGATGCAATTCGGGATCTGTACCTCCAGGATCGCGGTCTGATGGTTTTGCGAATTTCCAGTCTCGGAGTGCGAAGAGAACTTGATCGAATCAACCTGTTAGAAAAGATTTACCAGCGGCTTAGCGACTTCCAAGAAGGCTCAGGGAGCTGACTCCCCCTCGGTCCCCCTCATGATCCCTGCGGGCTCATGAGGGGGATGACTCATGCGAAACTTAAAGCCCCGATCCCGTGTGCCTTCAGACTCCAAAAACGAGAGTACTTCCAAACACGATCCCCCTCATTCCGCGAAGCGGCATGGGGGGGGGGCAGGGGGGAGTCTTTCCTGATTCAAGAAACATTGCTATAATATGGCATGCCAAAGGCTCAAGACGATCACAATTCCCCAAAGCGAGGTCACGACGTTCAATTACAACTCTCGTGGTATGGTGAGCGACAAGACCGTTCACTCGGGCGCGAAAGAGAGCTACGATTACGATTCTCGGGGGCGACTGACCGATGTGACGTTGCAGACCAATGCTTCGCCTCCGGTGACGCTTTCTGAGCAAAAGTATGCCTATGACGCAGCGTCACAGATCATTCGCCACATCATGAATGGCGTCCATACGGTCTACACGTATGACGTCGCGGGCAACCTAACCGAAGAGTGGTTTGATGTCGACTTGAACGGGACGCCGACGGACTTTTCTGACGACACTTGGACCGACCGAGACGTCTACAACTATGACAACGTCGGCAACCGCACTCGCAAGCGAGTCTTTCTTGGCGGCAGCTCGACTCCGACGACAGACGATGTGTATACGTACTTCGCCGGCAACGGGGACTTGCTGGAGAAGATTGATCGAAACGGTAGCGCTTATCGTACGTACAGTTACGACGCGATGGGACGGACGACTTCGGTTTGGAAGACTGGGGTCGGGACGACGACCTACTCTTACAACGAGGATTCGAGATTGACGGGCATCACGTATCCTGGTCCAAGTTCGGATTCGATGACGTACAATGGAATGGGAACGCGCGTTTCGAGGAAGGAAAATGGCGTGACGAATGAATACATCCGCAACGGAGTGGGCGTGACCGATCCGAGGCGATGAGCTCGGGAGTTCTTGAGTGACCGCGATTTTTTGCATCTATCTTGGTTTTTCATTGCTCATCAGTGGATACTGGATTCCAGGGCTCTTTTTTCTCGTTGCTCCTGCAGTTGTCTTTCTGCAATTCTTTCGAGTGCTCTATTTTCGAAGGCAGCTCAAAGACCGAGGCGATGAAGGCTCGAAGAGAGGGATTGTTGGGGTTGTCTTTGCGATCATTGCCGCGGCGGGGATGGTATTGCCGGTGGGTGTCTCTTTTTCGGGGCAGATGGATTGGGATCAATATCTGACCAGCACGGTTCGGCTATTGGCGTTTTTTCTCAGCGCTTTGGCCGCTCTGAGTGCCGGGCTCATTCGGGCCGACACACGAAAGATGAGCAACGATTCAAGGTGAGGCTGAATGCCCGAAGCTCAGAGGGCACTATCGGTCAGTCCTCATCCAGAAATGCCTCCCATTTAAGGCGTAAAGGTTTGCTCGGGCTTGACGGTCTTAAAGGCATAAAAGTCGTTTCGGCGGATCGAGCCCCAGCTCAGAGACTTGACGTGTCCATCAGCAAAGACGTAATTGGCCATGTTATTGGTGTGTCCTGGGGTCGGGCGTTTGGCGTACATGCTGTTGCATCCCGGCACCGGTGCTTGGTCTTCGGCGTTGACGGGCGGGACTTTGCGCCCAGCTAGTTTGCTTGTGTCGCAATCAATAAACCCCGAACCCCAGATTCCGCCGACATAGGGGTCGTTCACATCGATCGGCCATACTTCGACCCAGGCGACGGTGTTCGCGGGCATTTCAATTTCGGTCGAGGCGCGCCCGCGGTAGGTCCAATCGCCGGGTCCGACCCAGGTAGTTACCCCGGTGTTGGAATCGAGCCCATTGGCCTGTTTCGTCATGAGGTTTCCCACGTATTGGTAGCTCCTCTTTTTGGCCTGCGTGCGCCATTTTCCGTCCTGAAATGGAACGGCGCTGGGGGCCACGCGCTTGGCGTGATCGCTCGGGCAATACCAAAGGTCGGCACTCTTGACATAGGGCATGATCTGGGCGTCGGGAGACACGTAGGAGGTGTTTCCGCCATTGACCGGGGGCGAAAGCGCCGCCCAAGCCGGATACCGGTCTTCGTAATCTGCGCAATAAGACATCGTTCCCATCCCGACTTGGCGGAGGTTGCTGATGCACTGGGTCTTTTTGGCTTGCTCTTTGGCGCGAGCAAAAACCGGAAAGAGGATGGCCGCCAAAATCGCGATGATGGCAATGACCACAAGCAACTCAATCAAAGTAAAAGCGCGTTTCCGCATAGAGTTACTGTATCTCATCTGGACCCGGCCCGAGAGAAACTCCAGCTAAAATGTGGGGGTGCAGGCAGAAAAGTTAGGTGCGGAACTTCGGTTTTGGCGGGCCGTGGCGCGTCTGATTCCACCTTGGCCGCATTCGACGGCGCTGGTCAACCGCCTGATGAAGCCGATCTATCTGCGCAAGCCTCGGCCCGAGGTGGTGGTCGAGGTCGCGGGGGCCCGAATGCGGCTCAGTCCGCACGAGGTGGTCGATGCGGCGTTGCTCTTCTATCCCCATCTCTATGACCGAAGCGAGTTCGAGTTCCTGCGGTCTCGTCTTCGGCCGGGGGATGTTTTTCTCGATCTCGGGGCGAATATCGGGGCCTATTCGCTTCGCGCCGCGCCCTGCGTTGGTCGCACGGGTCGAGTGCTGGCCGTGGAGGCCAATCCCACGACGTTTCAAATCTTGCAGGCCCAGCTTGAGCTGAACGATTTTCCCCAAATCGAAGCCGTCAACGTTGGGCTGAGCGATCGAGAAGAGGTTTTGGCGATGGCTTTGGATACCGGAGCCGGGCGAGCCGGGAATTCGTTCGCGGTCTCCTCCGCCCGTTCGGTGGATCTTGCGTGTCGCCCGCTTCTCTCGGTCTTGCAAGAAGTCGGCATCACGTCGGTCGCCGGCATGAAGATCGACATCGAAGGGTTCGAGTTTCGGGTTCTGCGCGAGTTCTTCGGACAAGCCTCGTCCGAACTGTGGCCTCGTTGGGCGATTCTCGAATTCAATCACCCGGTCGAAGGTGACCCACTCCAGTTAATGCTCGAGCATGGCTATCAGCTGAGGGGTCGTCATGGGGCCAACGCCCTGCTGACTCGGGGTTCCGACTAGCCCGCCCCCAGGCGCCGCAGCTCGTCGCGAAGGTCTTGCTCCAAACCCAGAAAGGGTCCCCGCGTGGGCCCCACGTCGCGATCCTGCAGGTTGAGTCCTGCTTTCACGACCCTCAGCGAGCCCCCTGACCGGAAGAGCTGCCGATAGGATTCCAGCGTATTTCCACGCGGCACTTCGGTCGGAGGAGTCAGAGCCAGCATCGCCGATGAGTACGCATCCTCCAGCCAGAACTCGTCAGATGCCGCCCGGGTTCGCAAGGCCAATGCCTGATGAGGCGATTCAGCAAGCGGGCGGGCTTGGACCAGGCCCCCGATGTCGCGCAGGCCCTCCATGACGCCCGGAGTGATGAGCCCCACCGGGTCGATCAAGATGATCGGCAGGTCGGCATGCTCGGTGATGGTCCCAAAAAACGAGATCAGTTCGTCGTCCCGAAGTCGGTAGTAAAACGGCGGCATGAGCAGCCCCGCGCGGGCACCACAGCGAGACGCATGTTGGGCCAAGTACAAGCTCTGCGTTGTGCTGAGGGTCGATAGATGGACTAAGAACGGCATCTGGCCCTGGAGCTCTCGCTGGACAATCTCGACGACCGCCATGCGCTCCTCGATGCTGAGCGCGGTGAACTCCCCGAGGTCTGAATTCAGAACAAAGCCCTCGGCGCCGCACTCCCGATACCATCGAACGAGTCGTGCGAGTCGGACTTCGCTCACCAAGCTTGTGTCGTCGACAAAAGCCGATGGGATCGGGACCAGCGGGCCGTGCAGATCTCGCATTCCAAAACCTACCGAATGGGTAACAAGGCGGTCTCTTCGATCACCTTATCTCCGACCGTCGCTCGCAACTTCAGTGGGATGAGTCCGCGGGCACCCGGCGGGCTGACAAGTTCGAGTCCGACTCGGGCGGTGCCCCGAGGATGAAAGATACCAAACTTCTGCTCGCTCCCTCGAATCACAGTCCAACCGTCCGGCGCAATGATCTGAAAGACTCCATCGACTCGCTTCGTCGTCTGAGAACGAAGCCGGACACTGCCTTTGATGACCTGGTTTCCTGGCTGCGACGTCAAGTTTTCGGGCAAGGTCAGGTCGAATCGAATCGGCTCCGAAACTAAGAAGCTCGTGCGCAAGGTGGTGGTCTGGCCTCCTTCACCCACCAACGTGGCCAAGAGCGTTCGATATCCGGTGGTCGCCCCGGTGCTGACGTCCAATCGATAGTCCACCATTGCGCGTTGGCGCGAGTCGACTCTCGGGAAGGGAAGATCTTGGTTGGCCGATCCGATTTTGGGGTCGCCTTCGGTGCGGAGTTGAATGCGACCAAAGGGGCTTCCGGCGGGGACGGTCATGTTGAGCCGAATCGGGATCGACTCGCCCGGGACGACCGACCGCGCTCGATACTCTGCTCCCCATTTGAATCCTTCGATCATTCCCGATCCTCGATCCCATTGCAAGCTGCAAAGCGCCGTTCGCCGTGGCAGAAAAGCCGTCGCCTCCACTTCGTCCGGAGCCACGGAGTCCATGCGCACCCCAAACTTCCGGCCCGCCTCGAACTTGGGTAAGTCTGCATCGAGCATCTTCATCTCAAAGAACCAGCCCTGAGCCGTCGATCGCGCGGCGGTTGTGATGATTTCGGGGATCACCTTCGCTTCGGTCCAGACCGGACCATTCCGGTCGGTCGCGTCGAGCCGACGGAGTTGCACTTGCCCGGTGCCGTCGGCGTATCGCACCCGGACCTCGATATTGTCGCGTCCGACGAGCCAACCATCTCCGTTCAGATCGAGGCTGACCTTGAGGTCTTGTCCGGCGGGAATTTCGGCGGCAGCAAAGAGCCACCCCGGTTCCCACTGCAGGTAGCTCTGGACTCCGCCGCTGGAACTGAGCCGATCCCACTCTTCGGGGCTGAGCTCGCCGTCGAGACGAGGAGTCATCGCCAGGCGAATCGGTTCGGCAACCTCGAAGTCGCTTGGGTCTTGAATCGGGGCCCGCCATGCAGAGCCGATTGTCGGAGAGAAGAGAAGGATTGCCGCGGTGAGCCCGGTCATATCGTTCTAGACGATTGGGGACCGGGCTCCGATGCGTTCCAACGGCTCAGACTTCAACGATTGTCCGAACGACTCCCGCGCGGTCATGCCGACAGGTGATTTCGTACTTCCCGGCACCGCGGACGACCCAGGTGAAGACCTGGACGTCGTCCGTTTCATCGATCTGCCAGCCGAATCCAGCTTGGGCCACCGAACTCCAGCCCCGAAGCTGCTGTCCGACCTCTCGGAGCGACCCGCTGACTAACCATTCGGGGGCCGGATTTCCCAGCCCAGCCAGCTCCACGCCCACCGGCTGAATCTCGCCGATCACGCCGCGGCACATTCGTTTGTCTTGGGCCATCTTGGTCACGGCGGTTGGTAACCAGCCGGTGTTCATCACCGCGATGCGAATCCGAGCGACGCCAGGCTCAAGGGGCTCGACTTTGATTTCTCGCAACTCCAGTTTGGGCGAGCAAAGCGCCTGCCAAATCACCCACTCGCTCAGAGGCGCGATCTCCTTTTCGAGCAGCTCAGGCGGAGGATTGCGCCAGGCATAGACCGCATCCCAACCGCCGATCTCAACTGGCCCGAGCTGAGGATGATCGAACGGCTTCCAATCGTAGTAGCCGCGACCTCCCAGCTTTTCGTCGCTCCATTTCAGCAAGGCGACGTCGTGCTCAAACGGGTGTTCTCGGAACCAATCGATGTACTTATAGTCGGTGATCCCGGCTTGTCGCTGCGGACTCCAAATCTCTGTCGTCCAGGCAAACACGCCCCGATGCTCATACATCCAGTCGTCAAAGACTCCGGTGATCACCTCCTTCGGGTGATATCGGAACTCGTGGTAATTGCTGATCGCCGGGTAGCCGGTCATCTCCTTGCCCTGATCACCGATGGTCTTGTAGGCCCAAAGGTCTTCGGCGGGAATGTCGTCGTCGGGCATCCGGCTCGGCGGCCTCAAGTGGACGCCACTGAACGTGTGAAAGGTCACCGCGCCACAAATGTTCGGCCGATCCACAATCGCTTGTACGGCGGCTCGAATTTCGGGCTCGCTCGTGGGGTAGGGGCCAGCCCCGTACTGCTCGTTTTCAGGACGCCATGCCGAAGGGAAGTTTCGATTAAAGTCGAGCCCTTGAGGTGTCGTCCGGCCCCGCATCGTCATCGAATCAAAGTGATGAAACAGACCCTCAGGCAACAGCCGGTAGTACGTGCCGCCGGACTCACCGGGCGCACGCTTTTGCATGAGTCTCGGCTCTTGCGCGCTGATCTTCCAGGGGCCGTTCGGGTCTGGGACTCGCATCGTCAGAAGTCTTCCGTCGCCATCGACATCCTGCCGCTCTAGGCCTGAGAAGTCTTCTTCATCGAAGGGGTACCGGCGAGTCCCGCTCCGAACGATTCGAGGGACGTCTTCCAGTGCCCATTCCGCCCCATCTGGCCCGAGCCTCGGGACCAGATAGAACGTTCGCGTATCGAGCGCCCGGGTCGCGGTGTCATTCCTTCCATATCCGGTCGTGAGCGTGTAGATCAGGTGCAGCACCGCGCTGCTGGCGCTGACTTCGCTCGCATGGATATTGCCATCGCACCAAAAGGCGGGCTTCTCATCATGAGGGCCTGACTTCTGATTCGTGAGCGTCATGAGCCAGATGTCGCGGCCTTCATGCGATTGGCCGATCGACTCCATCTGGACGAGGTCGGGGAACTCTTGAACCGTGGCTTGGAGCCATGCGACGAGCTCCTCGTAGCGCAAATAGCGATCAAAAACCGGCGTGGGCATGCCCGATTATAGGCCCCCGCAAGCTCTTTCCGCTCTCAGAGGGAAATAAAAGGCGAATACCTTGGATCAAGGGCCGACTTGCGATATGATAAGAGGGACTGTACTTATTGGAGGTTTGTCTTGACTTCGATTCTTCTTGCGCTTGCGATGGCTCCTGCCCCCGCACCCGTCGTTGACCTTCTCCCGGACATCATCATCTGGGAAGAGGTCCTTTATGACTACGTGATCGGCACGACAATGTCGAGCGAGCCCCCCGCAGGTCGGCCTTGTATCCGAATGAGCACCGCCACCGTCAACATCGGCGACGGTCGGCTCGAACTTCGAGGCGGAGCCATCCAAGGTAACGCTCAGACCGTCTTGCAACGCGTCTTTCGGAGCGACAACACCTTCTGGGATCGCGAAGCCGGTCAGTTCGTCTATCACGCGACTCACTCACACATCCACTTTGATGATTGGACCATCTTCCGGCTGCGTTCGGTCTTGCCGGGCGGCGGAATCGGTCCGATCGTCCGTGAAGGAGCCAAAACGAGCTTCTGCATTCTTGAGCTTCGCACCTACGACGGGACGATGCCGGGCTATAACACCGCTCCCGGTTACAGCTCTTGCGGTCAAGTTCAAGGGCTTCGACCCGGCCGAGCCGACATCTACGATTACGGTCTCACCGACCAATATATCGACATCACCGGGCTCGCCAATGGCCAGTATTGGCTCGAAGGAACGGTCGATCCCGAAAACAAGGTGCTCGAAAAAAATGAGACGAACAACACCTCTCGGATTCTCGTCAATGTCGGACCGAATCCGACCGCAGTCCCAGATGCGTACGAAGAGAATGATTCGGTCGCCCAGGTCAATGCACTTCCTGTTGGAGCCCCGAATAGCGCGAACCTCGGAACACTCTCAGGGATCAAAGTCATCAATAATCTGAGCATCGAAGATGCGAACGACTTTTTCAAGTTTACGCTCTCTTCGACGGGCACCTTGGGGGACTATATCTCGATCGGGTCGCCCTATGCCGGAGCCAACATCAATTTGCGACTGTTGAACTCTTCGGGGACGGTGCTCGCTTCCTCCACCAGTAGTACAAGTTATGACTACATTTCGCTGAGTGGCCGGGCACCTGGGACCTACTTTGTTCGAGTGGATAAAGTGACAGTCAACAATCCGCAGTACACTCTCAAAATCGAGCCCGCCGGAAACCAGCCGCCCTTCATCACAATCACGAGCCCAACGACCGACCTTTGGGTTGAAAAAGCGCTCGAAACAATCCCCGCGACGTGGCTTTGCAACGATCCCGAAGGGCAGCCCAAAACGGTCTCTCTCTATTCCGCTCCGTTCATCGGTTCACCTGATACCGAAGCGCTTCTGAGCTATCAAAATATGCCAGGAACAAACGAATTTGCCAATGTCAATACGGCCAATATGCCGGTCGGACCTTTGCACCTCTTGTTCCGCTGTAGCGACGGCGGCGCGGTCACGGATCGCTGGACACAAAGACCCGTTTATGTCTATCGAATGTTTGACCTCAACTGGGACGATGTCGTCAATCATATGGACTGGCATGTTCTCAATCTGAAGTATCCGATGTCGAGCTTCACTGACTACAGTTTTCTCAATCGGTACAAATTCCGAAGACTGCTCGATCATGACAAAAATGGTCGAATCACTTGGGAAGATATCGATGAGTTTTATGAGCACACTCACGACCACTAAGTAAAACACAATGCGGGGCCCCTCACGAGATTCGTGAGGGGCCCCGCATGCTTGTCCTCTATGCGCGCTCGACGAGTGCGCCCAGATGATCGAGATACCACTGATACGCCATTCGGATCCCGTCTTCGAGCGGTATTTGGGTCTTCCAACCCAGATCGGTCAGCAGAGTAACGTCCATCGTCTTCTCGGGGAAGCCGTCCGGCATGCTCGTGTCCCACTCGATGGGGCCAGAATGGCCGACGACTCGCTGAACCGTCTCGGCGAGCTCCTTGATCGAGACTGAGGACCCAGTCCCCACGTTCACATGGCCTTGCACATCCCCACGCGAAAGCAGGTGGATCAAGGCATCCGCGACGTCATCGGAGTAGAGAAACTCCCGCTTCGGCTTGCCCGTGCCCCAGACCGGGACCGGACCATTCGGCATCGCTTCATGGAATTTGCGAATCAAGGCCGGGAGCACATGCGACGTCTTAAGGTCAAAGTTGTCGTTGGGCCCATAAATGTTGGGCAGCATCGCCGAAAAATAGTTCCGGCCGTACTGGCGCGAGATCGAATCACAAAGAAAAATCCCGGCGATCTTGGCAATCGCGAAGGGTGCATTCGTCGGCTCGGGCTTGCCGGTGAGGAGAGCGCTCTCCGGGATCGGCTGGGGGGTCTCTCGCGGATACACACAACTTGAGCCCAAAAAGAGCGCGTGCGGCACGTCCGCCAGATGCGCCCCCCAGAGGACGTTGTGCTCGATCACCATGTTCTGCTCAATGAAGTCGGCCGGGTAGGTGTTGTTCGCGTGGATGCCGCCGACCTTCGCGGCGGCGAGAAGGACCGCTTCGGGTCGCTCGTCCTTCAAAAAGGCTCGCACTTGAGCTTGGTTGGTCAGATCGAGCTCCGTGCGCGACCGAGTCACGACGTTCTCGAATCCATGCACCTCCAGCCGACGCAAGAGTGCCGAACCAACCAGGCCGCGATGTCCGGCCAAAAAAATCTTACTTTGCTTCTTCAACGCTGGCATAGAGCTTAAATCCTTGGTCTTGAAGCGACTTGTGCCGCTTGGCTTCGTCCAGATCGGCCGCCATCATCTCCCGAACCAGCTCTGGCAGCGTCGTGCGAGGCTCCCAGCCGAGCTTCTGCTTGGCCTTCGTCGGATCGCCGAGGAGGGTATCGACTTCGGTCGGTCGATAGTAGCTCGGGTCCACGCGTACCAAGACATCGCCGGTCTTTCGATTTCGGCCGACCTCATTCTCAGCTTCGCCTTCCCAGTCGATTTGGATGTCCACCTCGGCAAACGACATCTCGACGAACTGACGAACACTGTACTGAACTCCGGTGGCGACGACGTAGTCATCGGGCTCGGATTGCTGGAGCATTAGCCACATCGCTTCGACATAATCCCGGGCGTGCCCCCAGTCGCGCAGAGAGTTCATGTTGCCCAGATAAAGGCACTTTTGGAGCCCCAAGCTGATCCTCGATGCGGCCCGCGTGATCTTCCGGGTGACAAACGTTTCGCCCCGCAGCGGTGACTCATGATTAAATAAAATGCCATTACAAGCGAAAAGGTTATACGCTTCGCGATAATTTCGCACGATCCAGAGGCCGTAGAGCTTTGCCACCGCATACGGGCTCCTGGGATAAAACGGTGTGGTCTCTTTTTGCGGGATTTCTTGGACTTTTCCGTACAACTCGCTTGTCGAGGCTTGGTAATAGCGCACCCGGCGGTCCATCCCCAAAATCCGAATGGCTTCCAACAATCTCAGCGTCCCCACGGCGTCGCTTTCGGCCGTATACTCGGGCGCCTCAAAACTCACTTTGACGTGGCTTTGCGCCCCTAAGTTATAGATTTCGTCCGGCTGAGTCTGCTGGATGACCCGAATGAGCGAGGTCGAATCGGTCAGATCGCCATGGTGGAGATAGAACGGCAACCCCGATTCGTGCTTATCGTGGAAGAGGTGATCGATCCGCTGGGTGTTGAAAAGCGAAGAGCGGCGCTTGATTCCGTGGACCGTGTAGTTTTTCTGGAGCAAGAACTCCGCCAGATAGGCGCCATCTTGGCCGGTGATCCCAGTGATGAGTGCGGTTGGCATAGGCTATTTCTTCTTCGGACTATACCTTTTGAGGCTCAACCGAACCGGTTAAGATCGGCTCCGTTCGTCCGTTGACTTCTGGAAGTATCGGCACGATGCCGCGAGTTCTTGCGGCTCAATTCCAGTATTCTGAGGGCCTATGGGGCGGATCATCGTGACGGGAGCGGCGGGATTTATTGGATTCCATGTCGCCCAAAAACTGTTGGCGCAAGGCGAATCGGTCCTGGGCCTCGATAACCTCAACTCGTACTACTCGGTCCAGCTCAAAGAAGATCGGCTGTCTTTGTTGCGAACATCCAACTCGTTCGAGTTCAAAAAAATCAGCCTGGAGCGCGCGTCCGAAGTCCGGGCGGCATTTGAGTCGTTCCGACCCGATCGAGTCGTTCACCTCGCCGCCCAGGCCGGAGTTCGGACTTCGCTCACTCAGCCCCAACTCTACATCGACTCGAACATCACCGGGACTCTCTCTGTCCTGGAGGCATGTCGACACACAGGCATTGAGAACCTAGTCTTAGCCTCTTCGAGTTCGGTTTATGGGGCCAATCCCGAGCCGGTTCTTTCGGTCCAACACCGCACCGACCATCCGGTCTCGCTGTATGGAGCGACGAAAAAAGCCAATGAAGGCATGGCCCACAGCTACAGTCACCTTTTTGGAATCCCGACCACGGCGTTGAGGTTCTTCAGTGTCTATGGACCTTGGGGGCGCCCCGATATGGCTCTCTGGCGCTTCACCGAGTCGATGCTCGCCGGTCAGCCGATTGATGTGTACAACTTCGGCGAAATGAAGCGTGACTTTACGTACATCGACGACATTGTCCAGGGGGTCCTCGCGACCTTGGCGCGTGTCCCGGATCGCGCGGACTCCGGAGCGCGATTTCGAATCTACAACATCGGCAACCACCAGCCCGTGCGCCTCATCGAGTTCATCGAACTCTTGGAGAAAGCCTTAGGGATCGAGGCCCAAAAGAACTTCTTGCCGATGCAGCCCGGGGACGTCCTTTCGACATGTGCCGACATCAGCGACCTGATGGCCGAAACCGGATTTTGCCCGAGCACCCCCCTCGCCGAAGGCATCACCCGGTTCGTCTCTTGGTATCGCACTTACCACAACCTCCCCTAATTCGCCTGGCAAATTTGCCGATCATTCCTAGAGCAGGTCGAACGCCTGCGGGATGGACCCAATCATGATTCGATGGACTCTTCTTGCCCTCTTCATGGCCTGGGCTGGCATGGCGCTCGCCCAGCCAGCCAGCATGACTTCTTTGGGGGACCTCCCGGGTGGAACGACCCGAAGTGTGGGCTACGGCATCTCGCGCGACGGGTCGTGGATCGCGGGATCGAGCTTTTCGCCGAGCGGTGAAGAGGCGATTCGATCCGACGGCTTGGCCCTCTTGGGCCTGGGAGACCTCTCGGGCGGCTCCTTCGGCAGCATCGGCTACGCCGTCTCGAACACCGGGCTCGTCGTCGGCATCGGCACCTCATCCAGCGGGTTCGAAGGTTTTCGGGCGACACCCATGACCGGCATGGGCGACCTCCCTGGCGGGTCCTTTTCGAGCACGGCAAGAGCGGTGACGCCGAATGGAGCGATCATCGTCGGCATCGGGACCGGAACGTCAGGCTCGACGGCTTGGCGATGGCAAGGCGCAGGTCTCGTGGCCTTGGCCGACCTTCCTGGGGGAACTTTGTTCAGCGAAGCTCACGGAGTCAGTGACGACGGGCTGGTGATCGTCGGTCGAAGCTCCAGCGCCGCCGGATCGGAGGCTTGCTTTTGGTCGGCTGGCACAGTGACCCCGCTGGGTGATCTGTCTGGGGGCGCCGTGAGTTCAGTCGCATTCGCGACCAATGCGGACGGCAGCGTGCACGTGGGGTGGGGGACCTCAAGCAACGGACAAGAGGCCACCCGGTGGGCCCTGGGCGTTCCAACCGGCTTGGGTGATCTCAGCGGCGGGACCTTTTCAAGCATCGCCTATGGGGTCAGCGCCGACGGCCAAGTGGTTGTCGGATCGGGCACCGGCCCGAGCGCGGTCGAAGCCTTTATCTGGACTGCCGGCATGGGAATGAGGCGTCTTCGGGACGTCTTAGTGGTGGACATGAAGGTTACGGGGCTGACGAACTGGGGCCTCATCGATGCTCGCGCCATTTCTGCCGATGGACGGCGCATCGTTGGGACCGGTCTCAATCCTACGGGCAACCGCGAAGCGGTCGTGATTCAACTTCCTCCTCGGGGGGCGATCTCCGGCTGGGTCCAGCAATCAGGCTACACGGGGTCACTTGCTTGGGCCACGTTCAGCCTGGAGCTGTTGACGCCCGGCACCCAATCGGTCGTTTTCCAGCAGAACTTTCTCGTCGATTCGCAACGGAATTTCAGCGTCCCGACGTCGCTCCGAGGGACCTTTGATGTCGCCATCCAAGGGCCAGCCTGGCTCCGCAAGCGCTACCCCAACGTCGTGATCTCCGATCTCGGCTCGCCATGGATCGTCGTCAACCTCGTCCCAGGAGACGCCGATGGCGATAATGAGGTGACCAACGCCGACTACAGCATCTGGGCCTTTTGCAACGGCGCTTCGCTGGGCGAGCCGCTCTACGATCCACGAGTCGATTGGGACGGCGATGGCGAGGTGACGAACGCGGATTACAGTATTTGGGCCTCACAAAACGGCCAGGTCGGGGATTAGACCGAACAGTTTCGAGGCCAATCCTCGTCCTGAAAGACATGTGGGGGAAGTCCTGGTTTCTCAAGGGCGCCGTGGCGCTCGCATGCCTGTGCCTATCCGGTGCCGCGCTCGGGCAAGGGTACCGGCCGGGCATGCATTTCAAATATCTCGAGACTGACCGAGCGGGGTACTTTTTGCTCGACCCGGTGGCGATCACGTCTCAGCCGATCAAGCGGCTCCGATGGGCTTCGGATGGTCTTCGACTTCTGATCGAAACCGCCCCGCCGGTTTCAGCGCAAAAGGTCCTGCCGACCGCCCCGCGCTGGAGTTTGCTTGAAGACGACAAGCCCGAGACCGCGTCCCTGCAGATTTGGGACAGTGTTTCAGGGCGTCTCTCGACTCCCTGGAAGCCTTCACCCGACCTGCCTAACCTGGAGACCGGCGAGTTTCTTTCGAACGTCGATGTGGTGACGGCCACCGTCGAATTTGGGACCGAACTCGAGCCTCAAAAAATGCCGGTCATGTTCAATCTCAAGACCGGGCAGGTTCGTCGAATCTTCCCCGAGGGTCAGCGGTATGTGTTCGCCGACGCCTTGGTCTCCGACAAACTCCCCTTGTCGGTCTGGGTTGTTTCGAAGGCGGAAGAACCCGGGTTCAGAACCGAAGCCTATCTCGTCGATGCAAATGGGGCGATCCTCAGGACCGTTTCGACTCAACTAGGGAGCCGCGAGATCCTCCTGGAGTTCGTGGGCGAAGAGATTTACGGAGTTCGATTTGGCGAGACGGTGGATGGAAAACGGCCGCCGCCCCAGTATTTTGCGATCGATGCTCGATCTGGAAGGGAACGAGCCTTGATCGAGCGCCCTCGATTTCGCGACGAGCGAGAGCCGCCCGCGGCTCGGCCCGAACTCGAACTCACCGACATGGATTCGGCCCCCGGACCGACGGGTCCGCTCGTCCTGACGAGCCCGAATCTCCGGGGTGGGGAGCCGCTCATCGTGAGCATGGACGCTTCGTATGGCGAACTCTCCTCCGATCTCAAGACCGTCGTCTACATCTCAGACGGAGTTCTCCTGGCCCGCCCGATCATTCGAGTTGAGGGCGAGGCATTACGAGCCATGTTCGACGAGGTGGAGAGACTAGACGCCATTCAGAGAGCGAAGCACGTACTCATGGCGATGCTCTCTTACAGCGCCGACAACGAGGATCGGGTGCCTGAACCTGCTGGTTGGAAAACCAGCCTTCTGCCTTATCTGAAGAATGAGGCGGTGATGGCCGGATTTGAATTTACGTACCAAGGCCCCCGCGAGTGGAACAAGATCGAAGAACCTTCGAAAACTGAGGTCGGCTACATCCGAGTCCGGCTGGGCCGGGCGGTCGCCTATGCCGATGGGAGTGTCCGCTTCATCCCCGACGAAAAAAAGCCCGGCTAACGTCGAGGATGAGCCGAATCATATGCCCGCCGGACCGCCTCCAGGTCGAGCTGAGTGTATATCTGCGTCGTGGCGATGCTCTCGTGGCCTAAGAGTTCTTGGACCGATCGAAGATCAGCGCCCGCCCGCAACATCGACACCGCGTAGGTGTGCCGGAGCGTGTGCGGGCCCACCGGCTGGCTCCACCCTGCATCCCGAGCCAATCGGTGAATGAGGCCGTACGCGGTGCGTCTTTGCCAAACCAAGCCCCGGTCCGACAAAAAGACGTTCGGGAGCGGTCGCTTCACCAGAGCCGGTCGCCCGTGCTGAAGGTATGTTTCGAGGCGATCTAGCGTCTCGGCCGGCAGCGGCACCCGGCGAGTCTTCTCCCGCTTGCCGGTGACGCTGATCTCCGCCGCATCCAACCGCAGATCATCCATCCGAAGCCCGATCGCCTCGCTGACCCGCAGCCCAGCTCCGAAAAGCAACTCCAAGAAGGCGCGATCCCGAAGCCCAGACGGGGACGATAACTCGGTCTGTTGCATCATCTCGCGGACCACCTCAAGGGGCAGCGCCTTAGGGAGCCGAATGGGCTTTCGAAGGTTCTCAGCCGAAGGAAGTTCGACCTCGGGGCCGCGCCCTCGGGATTTCAGAAACTTGAGCAAGGTCCGTAGCGAACTCAGCTTGCGCTGGGCCGTCGAGGCGGCAGTCGGACTCCGCAGGGAACTCTGATATTGGCTCAGGTGCAAGAATTCCAACTCGTGCCAGCCCGTCAGTTCGAGCTTAGCAAAGAACTCCGACGCTTGTCGAAGGTCGTAGCGATAAGCCGTCAGGGTGTGCGCACTAGCCCCTCGCTCGAACCGGAGGTGGTCGAGGAAGGCGTCGAGGTCGGCGTCAAAACTTGATTTCTTTTCCAAATCCAAACTCTAGGACGGATATACATCAAGTCATGGATCGTGGGTCCGCCCGCACCCTCCATTCGGTCCAACGAATACTCCTTTGAAAGTCGGTCGACAAAGGTCCGATAGCGCGAGACCTTCAGTCGCACGATGTCGCTGAACACTTCGCTTGTTTCGCGCATCGCTTGTTCGATCCGGGCGGGATCGTCCACTTCAAAGCTTGAGGCGACGATGTAGTCGGGCTTCAAGTCCAGCAAACGAACATCCCAGTCGAAGCGCTCCTTGGGGTCGGGCGGAAGGAACTGAATCACTTGAATCTGCGGATGTTGGGCTTGCCAAGCCAATCTCGCCCGCTCGCGAATCTCAAACGGGACCGCCCGAGGCAGCGCGGTCGTCGGCCACAGCGACGGCGTTTGGAACCAAGCATCCGAGACGATGCCCACCCGGATCGGGGCTTCGGGGCGAGCCTGGGCCTTGAGATAGTTGGCGGCGGCATCGCGGGGATCGATGTCCACCATCATCAGGCTCTGCGCGAGCACTTTGCTGAGCAGGCCTCCCCAGACCAAGAGCCCGAGGCCCACGACGAGTTTCCATCGCCGGTTTGGATTTTGGTGGGCCTGCCCGATCAGCCAGCCTGCCCCCATGGCCACGATCGGGATCAGCACAATCACATAGCGAAAGAACTTCACTTCGGCCCGGGCGATGAGGACGAACGTCACCAGAAAGACCACCGCCAGGGCCCAGGCCCAGACGTGCCGACGCCAACAGGCTGCCGCGAGCCCGGCCAGACCGAGCAAAAACGCCCCAATGCTGAGGCCCTCCATCAGGTTGGCGATGTGGAACAGGGCCCCTGGGGCCGTCGCCACAAACACCAGACCATGGCCCTCGGCGGTGTGAGCGAGCTCATAAGCAAAGTCCCGCCGAAAGATCTGGGGCTCGGTCAGAATCCCGGGAGTCGAGAGTAAGAAGGCGGCGACGGTTGCGACAAACGCCACGAGCCCGGCCCGGAAACGGATCTGGCTGGGTTGAGAAGCCAGCGCGAAAATCGTCGCCAGCAAGACGAGCACCCCGCTGTATTTGGTCCCCATCGTCAAGCCCGCAAACAGTCCAGCCCAGTAAAAATCCCGGGGCACACCCAGCCAGGTCGGGGGTGCCGGTTCCTTCTCCGCCATTCGGCTCGGGATCAAGCGTAAGGCAAAGTACAGCGAGGCCGTCGCCAAAAAGGCCGCGAAAACGTCCACCGTCATGAATCGCGAATGGATGAGGTGGCCAGGCGCGACCGCCAAAATCAGCCCCCCGGCGATCGCCCCGACGAGGGAGGTCCGGCGGTGCAAGATCAGAAACACGAGCCAAACAGTCCCCGCTCCGGCAAGCGCTGAGATCGCGCGACCGGTCGCGGTGTCTTGGGCGGCTTCTCGCCAGTTCTGGATCGGGTCTGACGGATCGAGTTGCGTCGGATGAGGAGCGACGAGATTGACCGCGCGGACGACGGTCAGATACAGCGTCCCGTAATTGTAAAACGACGGCGAAAAGTCTCCTTGGGCCGGATTCAAGTTTTGGGTGACTACCCAGTTCCAGGGCTCATCCGGGTGCAAACTTTGGTGACGAGCCTCGCCGGGCATGCCCCAGCCGATGCCCAAAAACCGAATGCCTAAGGCGACCAAAAAGAGAGCCCAGCCCCAAAAGTCAGCGCGGCTGAGCCACGGTGACCGCGCTGGAGACGGGTTCGACGCCATGGGGCGATGTTAGCACCTCGATGAAGTCTTGGACAAGGCGCGGGTCAAATCGCGTCCCGGAGAGCTCGCGCAACTTGTCGACCGCCAACAGGTGGCCCATCGACCGCTCCAGCCAAACGTACTCGGTGATGATGCACAAGATGCGCGCCTCGATTGGAATCTCCTCCCCACGGGTCGAGAGGCCGCTCTCCGCACCCTCAAACGGCGCATGGTGAGCCCGAACAATCCCTGCGACGTGGCAAAGGCTCGGGATCATTTCGAGCATCGCCGCCGAGACTTCGGGGTGACGCCAATAGGTGGCGTGGTCGGCTTCGGTCCATTCTGAAGGTGCGTTCGCGTTCAGGAGTCGGTAAGGAACCGCGCAAAGCCCGATGTCTCGGAGCTGAGCCGCCGTCTCCAGGTCGCGAAGCTGTCGAGGACTCAATCCGACCGCTTCGCCGAGCGCTGCGCTCAGCCTCACGACCCGGACGGTCAGCCCGTGATGGGAGGGGAACCGGAGTTCGACCGCCGTCCCGAGTCCAGCCATGGAGTTCTGAAATCGCTCAATCACTTGTCGAGGCAAGACAATGCGTACGTAAAAGACCAATGCCGCCGTGCCCAAGGTCAAGAGGATCACAACGGATGCTGCGTACGGCGAGAGGATCGTCATGCTCCGGCCTCCAACACGGTGGCGGTAAAGGCTTCGACGACCCGAGGATCGAACTGAGTCCCGGCGCATCGCTTGAGCTCTCGCAGGCCTTCTTCTTGACTCATCGGCTCTCGATAGGTTCTTCGTTCGTGGGGCAACGCCCCGCCAACCATCGCGTCAAAGGCGTCAGTCACGGCGATAATCTTGCTTTCGAGCGGGATCTCGACATCTCGAAGCCGACCGGGATAGCCGGTGCCGTCCGGCCGTTCGTGATGATGGCGGATCCATTCGGCAAGCCCAGCGAATTCGGGATTTTGGCGAAGAATCTGTGCTCCGAGCTCCGGATGAAGCCGAACATGGTCCATTTCAGACTCGGTCAGCTTGCCCGGCTTATCCAAGATCTCTTCGTCGATGGCGATCTTTCCGATGTCGTGGAGCAGGGCTGCATGGCGAATCTGAGCCGCCCGCTGGGTCGAGAGCCCCAGCCGCAGAGCGGTTCTCTCGGCGAGCCGAGCTACCCTGCCGAGGTGCCCGTGAGAATAGGGGTGGGTCCGCTGGAGCATTAGAGTCAGTGTGATGACTGACTCTGTATAGGTTTCTTCCAGTTGGTTGTTCAGATGTACTGCCTGGCGAATCGTCAAGAGCGGGACAAACAGAAGGGGTAATGCCCACCAGATGCCGTGATCGATCAGCACGAGGACCCCGAGTGAAGTGAGCGAATAAAGCGCCAAGAGCCCGACGACGCCGATCAAACTGCGTGGCGTGGAGTCTTCACGCTGCCCGACTTCATGCTGACGCCCCAGGCTGAGCACCAAGCCGACGTGGCTCAAGACAAAAACCGATGCAAACACGACTTCCTCGAAGTGAGATCGAAGCCATTCGACCGGCAACACCGCTCGGCAGCCCGCCAAGGCGAGCGTAGCGACGCTCCCCGCTCCCGCCGCGAGCGCCAAGTGCAGCAAGATTCGACGCCATGCGATCCGATTTTGGTCGGTTCGAATCAAAGCCATGCCCGCCAAGAGCGCGCCGACGCCGCTGGCCGCCAGAGCCCAATGCGAAGACCCGATGTGAACCATTCCCACCAAGAACGGGAGGGAAAGAGTGATGCGAAAACCCCTTCGGGGAAGATCAATCGGAATAAACTCGGCCAAGATGGCGAGTGTCGCCAGAATACCGATCAAAATACGGTGCTCCGTCGAAACGGGGCCGGACGCGGCCATCGCCCAGACAGTCAGCCCGATGGCGCCGAGAACAATCCATCGAACTCCGATCCCTGACTTCAAGAGTCGTTGCTTTCTTGCTCGCAATGATGATCCCTCTTCGAGCTGATGGGCTCGTCGGATCGTCCTGATCCATCAGTGAAGCCGGTTTGAAAGCGACACTGCCGAGATGACCTGTCCTTGCACAGCAATTATACAGGCATTGAAGCCGAAGTCCAACACTTCAGACACAAAAGAGGGACCAAAAGATGCGCAACGCAAACACTTTTGGTCCCTCAAAAGGGATCGTCCAGGGTCTCAGGGCTTGTTCGTCTTGACCAAACGCATCACCGAGCGGCCCTTCAAGCGCTGTTCTTGAATCGGAGTCCCCGGGAATTGAGTGATCTCGATGGCCGTCATGCCCTCGCTCTTCGCTTCCGCGTAAACCGTTCGCTTGGTCTTCAGGTCCAAGTCGAACTGGATCGTCGCCTTCAGCTGTAGCTTGACCGACTTCAAGCCAGATTCTTCGGGCCGAGTCCGCATCATTTGATTGACAAACGGCGCGGCATCGGTATCAAGGTTGAGCCGAGCCTCAACCCGGTGGACTTTGCCAGCACTGGAATCGACCACGCCCTTGTATTCAAAAGTGTAGTCAAGGCGTTGGACTGCAGATCGCCCAGAACTCCCGAGCCGCTGTGGAGAATAGCCGACCGTTCGCTTCCAAGTGTCGCCGACCTTGACTGGATCGACGTGCAGTTTGGGGCTGAGGTCCAGAGCAGAATCGAGGCTCCCCACAAAGAGTGCGAGCCGTTGAATCTCGCTTGTAAACGATCCGATCATGTTCGCTTGGGGAGCCGGGCTTGGACTGGCGGAGCTCGGCATCATCGCAAAAATCGAAGGAGGCGGCTCCGAAGGCTCGCCTTCGGGCGGGCGAGAGGCTTCTTCTCGCTTCTTGGCTTCTCGCTTCTGGCGCTCCTCGTCAGCCTTTTTCTCTTTCTCCGTGCGAACGTCCTTCATCGCCAGAATTTCGTTGATCGGCGAGAGGTCCATCTGCATCTTCCAGTTCGTCCACATGACCCACTCTTTGGGGGCCGATTCGCCGGTTTCGCCTTCAATTTCGGTCATCGTCGGTCGTGAATAAAGGATTTGTGCAATCCCATCGGTCTTGAGCGACTGAACTTCGACGGTGAAGTTGTAATTCAAATCGACGTCCCGGGGAATGAACGTCCGAGTCCGAACATCTTTGACGTCGGACTCCAGCCGGGAGCGGACTTCATAGACGTTGCGCTCACCTTGAACGAATTCCCGGTTCAAAAGAATCGGCTCGGCTGCCGCCTGAGGGGTCAGCAAACTAGCCGTAAGAACAAATGCCAACATACAGTCATTCTAACGCCGTTGATCAGGATTTGCGTCGGCATTCAGTCGGTTGGCTCGACTTTTTGTTGAACCGGTCCCGTTGAAATTGGACCACAATAGGGATTCCAGGATGGGAATACAAGAAATTCTGCTGGGAATCGCGGCCTATGGGATCGGTTCTTTGCCGTTCGGAGTTTGGGTGGCGAAGGCCAAAGGAGTTTCGATTCTCGAGCGAGGCTCGGGGAATCCGGGCGCGACCAATGTGTATCGAGAATGCGGCGCCGCCGCCGGGCTCACTGTGTTCCTTCTGGATGTTTTGAAGGGCTTGGGGCCGGCCCTAGCGGGTCGGTTCTTGCTCGATCATGAGCTGGCTCCTCTCATTTTGGGTCTCCTTGCCGTGGCTGGCCATTCGCTCTCACCGTTTCTCAAGTTCAAAGGCGGGAAGGGCGTCAGCACCGGTCTCGGTGTCCTGATCGGATCAACTCCTTGGGTCGCGCTCGCCGCCTTCTTGGTATTTTTGGTCAGTATGCTGGTGTGGCGTTTCGTCAGCGTCAGCAGTTTGCTGGCGGCGTTGGCGGTGTTTGTGTTCGGGTACGTTTTTGGCGACCCTGTCGGTGCCGTCGTCGGTTATGGCCTGTTGTTCGTCTTTGTTTTGGTGAGGCACCGATCGAACCTTCAACGTCTTCGCAACGGAACGGAGCGGAAATTTAGCTTCCGTCGTTCCAGCTCGACCGACCAGCCGGAGAATCAAGACCCCGAGAATGGGCCGCCTCAACATACCTCCTGAGATTTTTTGGTCGACGATCTTGACCTGGATTCTTGTGGTCGTGTGGATCGTGGCGCTGGTGGGGTGGATGGTGATGGGCGAGGTGGACGTCCTCAGCGGCCTGGGGGGGAGCTGTCTCGCCGTCGCCCTCGGTTTCTTCTCCATGAATCCGCCTCAGATTTGGGTCTCTGGGGCGATCGCGATGGCGATGACCGTCATCACGCTTTCGGTGCCTGCGGCCAGCCGAGCTCTGAACCAATTCCAGTTGGATCAAATCGAGATTGAGCAGGCAGAAAAGGCATACCACTCCATGCTCAAGGCGCCGCAAAGTGTAGGAATGGGCCTCAAACTGTCTCAGTTCCTCTATCAGCGCGGCCTGGTCCACCATGCTGCGGAGTTGCTGCGAAGCCTCCTCCAGGGAGCGAACCCCAAGGTCTTTGCCGATGAGTTTCGGCAACTTCGACTCTACGAGGGCACCGCCGAAAACTCCAAAGCCCCCTTGGAACTTCGTTGCCTGAAATGCCAGCACGCCAACCCAACGAGCGCCATGAAGTGTCAAAATTGCGGTGCTGCTTATCTCGGACCCTACATCCGAAGAGGTTGGGGCATGCGATGGGACCTCCGCAAGGCCATCGCGGTGGTCTTGCTTCTGATCATGCTGGGGGTCACCATTCCGCTGAGCGCCACAAGTTTGCCACCCGGGGTCGGCTTGGGGGCCGTGTTGGTGCAGATCGGACTCGGGGGTTTCATCGCCTTCCGAGCTTGGATCACCGGATAGCCGCCCAAGCAAGCAAGAATAGACATTGAAGAAACTCGACCGCTATCTCCTCCGCGAATTGCTGATCCCGTTCCTGATCGGAACGGTGGCGGTTGTGTTAATGTTTCAGGCCAATACCTTGATCGCAGTCTCGAAGGAGATGCAAGTCCAGCAGCTTCCCGCGTTGGCGATTTTTCAATACATCCTTTACCGCACGCCGGGCTATGCCAGCATGACCTTGCCGGTCGGAATGGCTTTGGCCTCGTCGCTGGCGTTGAGTCGCTTGACTCGGGAATCCGAACTGACCGCTATGCGGACGGCCGGCGTCTCGATCTTGCGCGTCGTCCGGCCGGTCGTGATCGTGGGATGTTTGGTGGCACTCGGCAACTTCTGGATCGTCGAACGAGTGATGCCCCAATCCGAAGTTCGGGCGCGGACGATGATGAACCAACTCGCGATGCTGGGGGCAGCCCCGACGTTTCGCAGCAACGTCGTGATCAACATCAAGAGCTACACCGCCAGTTTTGGCACGGTCTCGCGGGGTGCCCCGGACGAGGTCTTGCTCACCCAGATCCTCCTCATTGAGCGGCCCAATCCTGACGAAGTTTGGATGTATTCTGCGAAAGATGGAACATATCGTGCGGGTGTATGGACCCTGCGCGAGCCCTATCTGCGCATCCTGAAGGGCGAAGACCTGGTCGTCGCCAAAGGCGTGCAAAACCTGGTGATCAACGAGCCGATCAGCATCGGGAACCTGCTGGCTCAGCCTCAGCCGACCGAGCAGTCTCTCGAATCGCTCTCCAAAGCGATCCAGCAGAATCGCCAAATGAAGCGCCCGACGACCGAGCTTGAGATCGCTTACCACTCCCGGTTCAGCGTGCCCGCCGCGTGCATCTTGTTTGCGCTCACTGGGCCGGTTTTTGCCATTCGTTTGTCTCGGAGCGGGGCCTTTGTCGGCGTGCTGCTCAGCATCGTCTTGGTGCTCCTCTACTACAACGCCTTTATCATCTCGACCGAAGTGATTGGGCGGCTGGGTTGGGTGCCGCCGGTCCTCTCGGCCTGGTTGCCGAACCTCATCTTCTTGGTCTTGGGCTTTCTCGCATTGAGGCGTGCCGAATGAGGCCGGTTGCGATTCTGCTGGGCGTTGCGCTTTTGGTCTGTACATCTTTCAGCCAGAATCTTTCTCAATCCCTTCGAGCGATGGGGAAGGCCATCGCCGAGCGAGGAGCCCCGAATCGAGCCGCCGCCCCAGCGGAATCCCAGTTGCCTCAGACTCCTCCTCGACGTGCGGGCGAGCCGTTCGTCTTGAGGAATGCCGACCAATTTGAGCGGCGAGGGAACTCCATCGTGGCGTCGGGTGACGTTCGATTCAGCTTTCGAGGTTACGACGTGGTCTGCGATCGGGTCGAGGGCGATCTGAGGACCAATATCTTCACGATGAGGGGGAATGTGATCCTCTCGGGGGCCGATCAGCTGATCCGGGCCAGCAGCCTGCTCGTGGACTTTGATCGTCGGACCTTTCGGTTCTTGGAGGGGTCGGCTGATCTCGGGCCCTCCTTCATCGGCGGAAACCTGACCGAGCCGATCTACATCCGCGGTCAGGCCGCATCCGGCTCCTCGAAGGAGGTCGAGGCCGAGCGCTGTGGCCTCACGACCTGCGACCATGACCATCCTCACTTTGAGCTGGTCGCGCGGCGAATCACGATTCGCCCCACGAAGCGCGCCATTTTGCGTGACGTCGATCTTCGAATTTTTGATAAGAGCGTTTTGCGAATTCCATATCTCGTTCTGCCGCTCAATCAGAACGCCGAGCGACAACTTCCCGAAGTCGGGCAAAGTCGAGATGAAGGCTACTTTATCAAGACCAAGTGGCCCATTGAACTCCGGGGAGAGGATCTCTTCACGGGGCGACTCGACTACTACACCAAACTCGGAAACGGATTCGGCGGAGATTACGATTATTCCCGCGAGACTCTAAGTGGATTGTTGCGAGCCTATACCGTCACTCGAGGAACGAATGGCCTGACGACTTTTTGGAATCATCGACAGTTGTTTGGTCAAAGCAATTGGACGGTCAATGCGAATTACCAAAAGAATAATTACACGACCGCGCCCGACAATACTCAGGTCGGAATTCAAACGCAATACACGATCCCGAACGCGAATGGTTCAACGAGCTTAAGCATCTTTCGAAACTCAAACGAATCGGCGAGCTTTCGGTCGATCAATCAGAGCTATAACTTAAATGATCAGCGACGACTTTTTCGAAGTATTGCCTCCAATCTTGCCCTTAATCTCACCTCCAGTGAGAACCAGAGCGGAACGGGGCCGCTCTCGCGCCGATCCATCCTCGATCTCAACTACACCGCCAGTCAAGAGCTAAGACAGTTCACCACTCAGCTAGAATATCGACGCAGTATTCCGATCACGGCGGATGATAACTTTTTCTCTTCATCAGACCGCACTCCGACGATCTCGATCCGGAGTACGTCCGAAAGACTTTTTGGTCCCCGGATGGGGCAAGTGTTGCCTTTTGGAGCAGAGATTTCCATTGGCGAAATCGCCAACCCAGGACTCCAAAATCGCATCACAAGGATTGGATTTGCATGGGATTCTCGGCAACAAACTGATCCCAATAAGCGGTTGAGTTTCTCGGCAACAAATCGGTTTCGGCAAACGCTCTATAGTGATGACACAGCGCAATACTTGCTGGGGACCGATCTCGGATTAAAGTATCAAATGGCGGCAAAATCTTCAGTCAATTTGCGCTATAACTATCTTCGACCCTACGGATACACTCCGCTTACGATTGATAATTCTGGAACGACCAATATTGTTGGGCTTGATGTCAACTGGGAAGCGCGCAAAGATCTCAATTTTTCGGTGCAAACAGGTTATGACATCCAGCAACTCAAGCTCAAGTCGGTGTCCCCCTGGCAAAACATTCTTTTTCGGATCGACTATGCTGAGGGTGGGAATCGATTTCGCGCCCGCACGACCGCGAACTACGACAATGCGTCGCAAATCTGGCGAAACATCCGAACCGACTTCAGTTGGCAAAGCCCGTGGGGTCCAGTGTCGGGGGGAGTGCAATACGATGCCGCCCGAAGCACCTGGAGCAACGTGACGCTTCTCTTCGACACCTTCAAGTTCGGCAAGGTGACCACAAGCGCGCTGCTCTCTTACAACGGGTACCTCAAGAAGTTTGAGGCCACCCAGTTCCAGGTCTCCTACGATCTCCACTGCACCGAGCTCGTTTTGCAGTTCCAAGACAACACCACCGGGTTCCGTTCTGGCCGCGAGATTCAGCTCTTTCTGCGACTCAAGGCGTTCCCGCTCGATAGCCTTTTTGGCACGGGTCGTCGAGGTCAGTCGATTCGGGGCGGCGGGATCGGGTTCTAGCTCGACGCACTTGAGTAGTGCCGGAGCGCAAAGTTCCAAAACCACCGAGACACCACGATCGCAACCACCGTCCAAGCGAGACCCAAAGCGATCAATGTCCCATCGACCCCGCGCACGAGAATCCGAGTCGGTACCGTCGCGATGAAACCGAGCGGCAAGATATATATAAAGAAACGTTGTAAACCTGAATGGAAAATCTCGACGGGGTAGCGCGAGACTTGCATCACCGTCTCGCCGAGAACCCAAAGATTGTCGACCCGTACCAGCCAGATGCCTAGGGTCATCAACAGCAGATTCAGCGAGTAAAACAGAGCCGTTGAGGTCAAAACCAAGACTCCATAGGCACCTATCTGGGCGGTATCCGGCTGAATCTGGGCTTCTTGAAGCCCGTAGAAGATCATGACGATCCCCGCGACAAAGGTGCCTAACTGGTCGAAGTTGAATTTGCGAGTGCTTACCCAAAATTGGGTATCGATCGGCTTGGTGATGACAAAGTCTAAGGTTCCTCGCCGAACCTGCTCAGGAATCTCCATCAGCGACATGAAAAAGGCGCTTGAGAGCGCATTCATCACCGTACATGTGGCGGCCAAAACAAAGACTTCGCCGCGAGTCCAGCCCGCGATCGAGTTCGTGTTGCGAAAGATCACCAAGATGATCAGCAAAAAGAACGTGATCCAGACAAGATTTTGAAGAATTTTTGCAAAAAAATTGGCGCGAAACTCCAGCTCACGAGCGAATGAGCTCACAAAGAAGGTTCGATAGATCCGGGCAATTCTCCGCAATTCGCTCGGAGCGTACCCGCTGAAGCCGAAGAGGGAAGTTATACTTCGGGCAGCGTGATCGAGCTTCTTCGGACCCTGGTGTTTCTTCTCCTCGGAGCCATGATCGTGGCTCGCTGGCTCCGGCGTCTGGATCGACTCGATCCGGCCGAGGCCTACGGTCTCGGGGGCCTCCTCACGATGGCTCTCATCGGCTGGTTGAGCTTCTGGGTTTTGCTTTGGAACTCGGTCCTCGTCCAATGGTTTCCGCTGGGTCTGCTCCTTCTCTATCCAATCTTCTGCCGGTCGAGGGACCATCTCGACACCGTCCGATTTCAGCTCCCCAAGGGGCCGATTCGGCTTGCGCTTATCCCGATCTTCCTGGCGGTGGGAATGGGATGCGTCGCGGCCGTCGCCCCGAGCACGGCGATGGATTGGGACTCCCTGGCCTATCATCTCGCGGTGCCCAAGCTCTGGCTCGATGCCGGCCGGATGTTCTATATCCCGCATATCCACCACAGCAACTTTCCGTTTTTGATCGACAATCTCTTCGTCTGGCGAGAATCGGCGAGCCACATCGGGTCCAAAGCGGTGACTGTGGCGGGCTTTGGGTTTGGTCTGATCTGGCTATTTGGTGTGGCTCGCAGAGTCTGGGGAGGACAAGCCGGTTGGTGGGCGTCGATGCTCTTCGCCGGGGTCCCGGTCGTGCTGTGGGAATCCGGCACGGCCTACATTGATGGGGTTCATGGGCTCTTCGCGGCGGGTGGGGTGATTTACGCTTTGCAAGCCGTGTTGCAGGCCCGGAATGGGGATCCTGCTCGGCCGTTATGGGTTTTGTCGGCGCTGATGCTGGGCGCAGCTTTAGGTTCAAAATATACAGGTCTTCAGACGTGGGCCCTGTCTGGAGTCGTGATCTTGGTCCTAGCTTTGCGCTTCGTCCCTACCGAGCATCGAAAGCATTGGGTGCGCGGAGTGGCGTTGGTGGGCCTTGGGTCGGCCCTCATCGCGTCCCCGTGGTATGTTCGCAACGCCCTGAACACTGGAAATCCGGTCTATCCCTTTTTCTATGAACAGCTCGGGGGCCGAGATTGGGATCAACGGCGCGCTGATATTTACAAGAATGAGCAGCAAACCTTTGGCGTAGGGCGCACCGCCGAGGGCCGCGACGTCCTTCAAATGCCCCACGCGGTCCTTGGATTGGCCTACCAACCCGGCCGCTACGTGAATCCGGGCCAAACTGCGGGCTTGGGTTATCCCGTTGGCGCCGTCGGGTGGTCGTTGCTTGCGGTGCTCGTCCTCGCGGCGCTGAATCGGCGTCGCGGCGATCTGTGGTCGGGAGGATTGCTGGCAGTGGTCGGCCTATCTCTGGTGGCTTGGTTTTTTCTCAGCCAGCAGTCTCGATATATTGCCAGCCTAGCCCCGTTGGTGGCTCTGCTCATCGGGAGCATAAGGAGTCCTGCCGGAGTCAGGCTCGCCGCCGTTGTGATTCCTCTCCAACTGGTGGCAACGTTGGTGACTCAGTCCAAGTGGGTGACCCAAGACCAACTCCCCGTCGTGTTCGGAAATGAGAGTCGAGCGGACTACGTCCGCAAGCGGGTGCCGTTTGCCGAAGCCGCCGAGACGATCCATCAGAAGGTCCCTTCCACCGGCCGTGTTGCACTCTATGATGAAGTCTTTGGCGTTTTCTTAAACGTTCCCTATGTCTGGGCGAATCCGGGGCACTCGACCCGAATTCCATACGATGAGATGCAAAATGAGCAAGATTTTGCGCGAATCATGCAAGAACAAGGCTTCACCCATGTCTATCTCAACTTCCAGTGGCAGGACCGCGGGTTTTTGAATCGGTGGCTTGGGGCCATGGGCGTTTTGGGGTCGGTCACCCCCTTGCCGCCCGATGAGCGAGCCGCGCTCATGGCCAACTGGGAAGTGAAGTGGAAGGTGCTTGTGGCCGAGGCCGTCGCCCGAGGCGAACTGATCGAAGTCGCTCGATTTCGGTCAGGAATGCTCTTTGCCTTTCGAGCGGATGCATCGTAAGCGGGAGCGCGCCCGTCACTAAGTGAGAAGTCCTTCGAAAGGACGCAAGAGGTAACAATCGATATGGCAGGTGGTTTTGTGCCCGAATCGGGGCCGACTCAAGATGAAAAGACTCAGGCGATGCTGGTGTGGATTTTGGCGATCTTCATTGGCTTCATCTCTCCGCTGATCTTCTATCTCATCTCGAAAGAGAAGAAATTCGTGTTTTGGCATGCCGCTCAGTGCTTGACGTTCAACTTGATCGGGCTCATTTTTGCCGTGGTGACATGCGGCATCGGTGGTCTCGTCGTCTTGGTTTTTAACGTCATTGCCGCGATCAAGGCGAATGAAGGGGTTTGGTACGAGCCGCCCGTCACCAGCAACCTGGCCCGGAACTGGTTCAAGGTCTAAGCCGCTGGCTCGACGAATCGAGATATCTTGGGGCTTCGCCTGTCCAACGATCCAGGCGGAGCCCGCGCTTTCCGGGTCTAATAGAGCGGAAAAGGATGTTGAACGAAACCGCCTTTGAGCGCCGGCGTGGCGTAGGAGAGCCAGAAATCCGTACGGGATTTGCCCAAGTCTTCGTCAAAAATTCACCCAGCACCGAGCGCGTGGCCGTCCTGCGAGGGCTGGCTGATGCACAAGTCAGAATGGACTTTTTCAAGCTCACCGACAACGGATTCCAGTTCCTGGTCTCGGAGCCCGACCTGCCGGAGGTTCGCCGAGCGCTCTCCGAGCAATCGGTCGAGTTTGAAGTGCAGCCGGGTCGTCAGGTCGTCCACATCCCCGCCGTGAATATTCGCGATGAAGATGGGCTGATTGCCGACCTGGTCGCAGTGGCGATTCAGTCGGGAGCTTCGATCAGCCATCTGGGCGACCGGCACGATCGCCTCCTGATCGTCACCGACATCCCGGGGGCCGAGCTCATTCGGGCCGCCATCGACCAACGCAACCAGGCCGAATCGCGATGAAAGTCAAGGTCCTCAAGTTCGGTGGAACCAGCATGGCCACGCCCGAGGCGCGCCGCCAGGCGGCCTATCGAGTTGTCTCCAGCAAGGACCAGGGATTCTCACCTCTGGTGGTGGTGAGTGCCATCGGCCGCAAAGGGGCGCCTTATGCGACCGACACCTTGATGGGGCTTCTGAAAGAGATCGACCCAACGGTGGAGCCGGATCCCCGAGAGATGGACCTCATGATCGCTTGTGGGGAGATCTTTTCGAGTGTGATTTTTGCCCACACGTTGAAGACCTTGGGGCACTCTGCGCAGGCCTTTCGAGGAGGTCAAGCAGGGATTCGCACCGATGGGGTGTTTGGCAATGCCCGCATCCTCTCGATTCATCCCGTCAGCTTGCGCCGGAGCCTGATGGAGGGTCATATCCCCGTGGTATGCGGCTTCCAAGGAATCTATGTGCCGGGAGACGGCTCGCCAGGCGGGGAGCTAACGACGCTGGGCCGAGGGGGAAGCGACACCACCGCCGCTGCGTTAGGCGCGGCCTTGAGAGCTCACTCGGTCGAGATTTTTACCGATGTTGACGGGGTGAAGACCGCAGACCCAGACTTCGTGCCCCAAGCACCGACGCTGCGCAAAGTCAGCTACGCCGAAGTGGCTGAGATCGCCCACTTAGGCGCGAAAGTCCTTCATCCTCGGGCCGCTGAGATCGCGATGAAGTACTCGATTCCACTCTGGGTCAAGAACACCTTTGGCGATGATGAAGGGACTGAGATTGTCGCCGACACCGAAAAGCCAGATCGACGATTTAGCGGCGTGACCCACACCGGGAAACTGGTGATGTTCGAGTTCAGCTTGTCCGAAGTCCCGGTGGAATGTCGCCGTTCGGTCGAAGCCCACGTCTACGGGGTCCTTGCCGAAAATGGGATCAGTCTCTTCATGATCAACCATTCGGCTTCTGGATTTGGCTTTTCAGTGCCTCGAAGTCAGTTTCCCGTAGTGTCGTCGCTTCTGGATGGGTTCGTGTTACCGCTCGGTGACCCCGATCGGTCGGTGGCGTTCTTTCAACTCGGCGATCAGCCTTCGCCTGAAGCTCGGGCGCAAGCCCGGGTGTTGGGTTCGCTCGGCCCTCTGGCGAGCGTGGGCATCCGCATGATGGAAGGTTGCACGATGGTCTCGCTGATTGGCGAAGAAGGCGTCCGGGCACCGGGGATCTTTCTCAAGATTCTGGAGACCCTGGATTCGATTCAAGTGCCGGTCCTCCAGACTGCTGACTCCGATCTGAGCTTGAGCGTCTTGGTGCCCGAGTCCGAAACTGCGCGCGCCGTGCGCGCCTTGCACGAGGCGTTTGATCTCGAAGAAGTTCGCTGATGTCGTTCTTCTTACCGAATGATCGACCCGCGCTCATGGCGATCCTGAATGTGACGCCGGACAGCTTTAGCGATGGTGGCCAGTTCGGAACACCCGAAGAAGCGATCGGCCGAGGTCTGGCCCTCATGGCCGAAGGAGCGGATTTAGTCGACGTTGGCGGAGAATCGACTCGACCGGGCAGCCAGTCGGTGGCCCTGGAGGTCGAGCTTGAGCGCGTCATGCCGGTGGTTGAGGGGCTCGTGCGAGCTGGGGTGCCGGTCAGCATCGACACCAGCAAGCCCGATGTCGCCCGGGCCGCCTTGGCGGCAGGGGTCCAAGTCCTGAATGATGTTACGGGCTTTCGCCAGGAGGCCATGCGCGAGGTGGCCCTGGAGTTTCGGCCCGCAGTCGTGGCGATGCACATGCAAGGAATTCCGGCGACGATGCAAGCCGCGCCCGCCTATGACGATGTGGTCGAGGAAGTCACCTCGGAGCTGGTCCAAACGGCGCACGAGCTCACGGCGAGAGGGCTTGAGCCCAGCCAGGTTTGGCTCGATCCGGGGATCGGATTTGGCAAGAGCTACGAGCATAATCTGTTGCTCCTGCGCCATCTTTCGAGGCTGGTTGCGCACGGATTCCCCGTGCTGGTGGGAGTATCTCGCAAGACGTTTCTTGGCCGCATCCTAGGGGGTGACCATCCGGCCCCTGTGGCCGACCGATTCGAGGCGAGCCTTGCGGCTCAGCTCTGGTGCCAAGCGGCCGGAGCGCGCATCATCCGCTGCCACGATGTCCGTCCGGCCCGCCGGGTGATCGATACCTGGGCGGCGCTCGCCGGGGCCCCCTAAAGAAAGAGCTCCCCCACAACGTCTGCGTGTGGAGGAGCCTGGTTCGAACGGTCGTCTGATTTACTTTTTGACGAGTTCTTTCTTCGACTTGCCGTTGTTTTCGTGCCCGTCCGTCACTTCGAAGAAGATCTCTCCTTCGTCGTTGACGTTGGCCACGACGGTGTCGCCTTCCTTGAATCGACCCAGCAGCATTTGCTCACTGATCGGGTCTTCGATGAAGCGCTGAACGGCTCGTCGGAGCGGTCGGGCCCCCAGGTTTGGATCGTAGCCCTTATCGACGAGCAGGTCTTTGACCTTTTCGCTGAGCACGATCTTGAATCCGTGTTGGTCGGCCGCTTCGTTCACCCGCTTGAGATAGAGATCGGCGATTTGCAGAATCTCGTCTCGCTTCAGGTGTTGGAAGACGATGACCTCGTCGACGCGGTTCAAGAACTCGGGTCGGAAGAGCTTTTTCATCTCGTCCAGCATCTTGTTCTTCATCGACTCATAAGTTTTGGGATCGTTGATATCCATTCGGACATCTCGGAAGCCCAGACCCTTGTCGAGTTCGATCGGCTTCACGCCGACGTTCGAGGTCATGATGATCAAGGCGTTGCGGAAGTTCACTGTTCGACCTTGGGAGTCGGTCAGCTGGCCGTCTTCGAGCACTTGCAGAAGAAGGTTGAACACTTCCGGGTGCGCCTTTTCGATTTCATCGAGCAGCACCACGCAGTATGGATTGCGTCGGACGGCTTCGGTGAGCTGTCCGCCCTCATCGTAGCCCACGTAGCCCGGGGGCGCCCCGACTAAGCGGGAAATCGCAAACCGCTCCATGTATTCGGACATATCGATCCGAACAATGTTCGACTCTTTTTCATAGAGATAAGCGGCCAGGGCTTTCGCGAGCTCGGTCTTTCCGACGCCAGTGGGGCCTAGGAAAATAAAGCTTCCCATCGGCCGCTTCGGATCCTTGAGCCCGCTTCGTCCTCGACGAATGGCTCTTGAGATCGCCGAGACAGCGTCGTGTTGACCGATGATGCGTTGGTGCAAATCGTCTTCCATGCGGAGGAGCTTTTGCGATTCGCCTTCGACCAGCTTCATGACCGGGATTCCGGTCCAGCTTTGGACGATTTGGGCGATTTCTGTTTCGCCGACGACCGGGTCTGGCTTTTCTTCGGCCAACCAGGCGTCCTCTCGCTCCGCGATGGAATTTTCAAGCTCGTCGCGCTCCGCGTTGAGCTTGTCGACGGCTTCCTGAGTCCCAGATTTTCGGCTGAGGTGATCGATTTCAGCTTGCATTTTGCTGACCTTCACCTTGTCTTGCCGAACGTCGAGCGGCGGCAAGCTACGCTGCAGTCGAACTCGGCTCGCCGCTTCGTCGATCAGGTCGATCGCTTTGTCGGGCAGAGTCCGGTCGGTGATGTAGCGTTGGCTGAGCTGCACCGCGCTGGCGATCGCGTCATCGGTGATCTCCACGTTGTGGTGAGCTTCATACCGCTCGCGCAGGCCCTTGAGGATGTCAACTGCTTCTTCCTCGTTCGGCTCGCGCACCTTGACGGCTTGGAATCTTCGCTCCAAAGCTGCGTCTCGCTCGATGTACTTTCGGAATTCGTCTTGAGTGGTCGCCCCGATGCACTGCAGTTCGCCACGTGCCAGGGCAGGCTTCATGATGTTGGAAGCGTCGATGGCACCTTCTGCGGCGCCGGCGCCCACCAACGTGTGAAGCTCATCGATGAAGAGGATCACTTGGCCTTCCGACCTTCGGACCTCTTCCATCACTTTCTTCATCCGCTCTTCGAACTCGCCTCGATACTTCGTTCCGGCGACGAGCCCGGCCAAGTCGAGCGCCACGAGGCGCTTGTCCTTCAGCAGATCGGGGATGTCACCGCTCACGATGCGGAGAGCGAGCCCTTCGGCGATCGCCGTCTTTCCGACGCCGGGTTCGCCAATGAGACACGGATTGTTTTTGGTTCGGCGCGAGAGAATTTGCATCACGCGCTCGATCTCGGACTGTCGTCCGACGACCGGGTCAAGTTTGCCCTCACGGGCAAGCTCGGTCAAATCCCGGCCGAATTCGTCGAGGGTCTGAGTCTTTGCAGACGACCCCGGGGTGCTGGAGCTTCGAGTTCCCGAGCTTGAGCTCGATTTTCCTTGGCTTTCGTTGTCCTGAAGCGCCATGACCTCGCGGCGGGCTCGCTCCAGTTCGACTCCGAGCTTGGCCAGGACTCGGCCTGCCAAACCGTCGCCTTCGCGAATCAGTCCGAGCAACAGATGCTCGGTCCCGATGTAGTTGTTATTGAGGTTACGCGCCTCATCATAGGCAAGGTCGATGACCCGCTTGGCACGAGGCGTCAGGGTCATCTCTTGGCTCGGGCGGGCATCTCCTCGGGGGAGTTGCTTCTCGATCTCCGAGCGAATCCGACTGAGGCTCACGCCCAATCGGTCGAGCACCCTCGCCGCCACGCTGTCCGACTCGCGGACCAGGCCGAGCAGGAGATGCTCAGTCGAGACATAACCTTCGCCAAACTTCTGCGCCTCTTCTTGGGCGTAGAAGACGACTTTGCGAGCGCGCTCCGTAAATCTTTGCCACATAGTTTTTTTCACCTTGACGCGGGTTCCCGGTCCAATAGGGTTCGACTACCCGAATCTTCACTCTGTTCTACGTTTCTTCCACGTCGTTCGGCGAATAGGTATTCGTCCCTAATTTCTGGACGGATTTCAACCACCGGTTTGATCGGTGCTCGGACGTTCCTTTTAAGGTACCCGACACCTTCGACTTACGGGAATCTTCGGCTGGGCCTTTTGGCAGGTTTAGGGGCCGCGCGGTCTCCCGCCAAAACCCTGGTAAAGTCGAGGGCAAATGCGAAGTGATGGACGTTTGGCCGACGAGCTTCGGCCGGTCACCCTCGAACGGGGATTCGCCAAATTTGCCGAGGGCTCGTGCCTGATTCAAATGGGGGACACCCATATGCTGGTCACCGCCACTGTCGAAGACCGAGTGCCCCCGTTCATGAAGAACTCTGGCAAAGGCTGGGTCACCGCCGAGTATTCCATGTTGCCCCGGTCGGGCCGCCAGCGGAACCAAAGAGACTCGAACCGAGGTCCGAATGGCCGGAGTATGGAGATTCAACGGCTGATCGGAAGGTGTCTCCGCACGATGATCGACCTTGAGGCCATGGGCGAGCGGACGATTACCTTGGACTGTGATGCTCTTCGAGCCGACGGCGGTACTCGGACTGCCGCAATCACCGCCGCTTATGTCGCGGCTTACGACGCCCTTCGCTGGATGCAGAAGCAACGCATGATCCAACGAATGCTGATCAGCGAGCCCGTCGCCGCAATCAGCGTCGGAATCGTCCAAGGCCAGGTCTTGCTCGACCTCAATTACGACGAAGACTCGACCGCGATGACCGACATGAACGTCGTCATGACCGAGTCAGGGGAGTTCATCGAGGTCCAAGGGACCGCCGAGGCCCGACCTTTCTCAGCGGAAACGCTCGGCAAGATGTTGGCCATGGCCAAAAAGGGGATTCAGCAACTCAATCAGCTCCAACGCGAGGTCCTGGAAATCTAGGTGAAGCTCGTTCTCGCCACCCACAATGCGAAAAAAGGGGCAGAAATGCTCCAGATCCTGGGAGAGAAGCTCCCGAACCTCGAGATTCGGACTCTCGCCGATTACCCGGGCGCCCCGGAGCCGGACGAGACCGGCACAACTTATGAGGCGAATGCCTGCATCAAGGCCGAATCCGCGCTCGATTGGACCCAGGAATGGTGTGTGGCCGACGACGCTGGCCTGGAGATCGATGCGCTTGGGGGTGAGCCAGGACTCTATAGTAAGAGGTTCGCCGGGGAAGAGACTCCGTTCCCCGAAAAAATGGCTCGAATCCTGGAGTTGCTCGCCGGGGTTCCCGAGGAGAAGCGCACCGCTCGCTTCCGATGCTGGGTCGCTTTGGCTCGGCCCGGCGCACCCACCGAGACCTTTGAAGGCATCTGCGAAGGCCGAATCACCCTCCAGCCGAGTGGTCAGGGTGGTTTTGGTTACGACCCGATCTTCGGATTGCCCGCGCTGGGCTGCACCATGGCCGATTTAACCGCCGAGCAAAAGCATGCGATCTCGCATCGGGGCCGAGTGCTGGCGCAACTCGGAGCCCGACTCCGAGAGTTACAATCGACCCCGGTGACGCCCGCCTCTTGAGGCGATCCGGCCCAAGCTGGGTACAACAGGCTAGCGACAGAAAGAGGAAGACCCGGTGGAGTAGCCATGGCGCGAAAAGAACTCGAAGAGTGGATCTATATCTCGGGCGCTGACCTACGGGCAGGCGCCGAAGAACTCCGAGGCCGTCCAGTCAAGCGAGCCCGCGGGCGGGGGTGGACACCTCATGTCGACGTCCTGGAGACCGAAAAACGGATCTGGATCATCGTCGAGCTCGCTGGAGTCGCCATCGACCAGATCGGCATTTTCTACAGCCAAGACCGACACTCCGTCACGATCCGGGGCATTCGGGAGCAAGAGGCCCTGCTTCAAGGCGAACGGGCGGTGTATCACCAGCTGGAGATCGAATATGGCGAGTTCGCGCGCGAGATCGCATTGCCCGATTCCCCGATTGACCCGTCTCAAGTCCGTGCGACTTATCGACAAGGGCTTCTCACGGTGATGATCGCCAAAACCGAACCCGAGCGGGCCATCTATGTTCGCCGTACCCTGACGGTGCGATCCTCGGGCCCGAAATCGACGTAGTCATGATCAAGATTCACCCCCGAATGGCAGACCTGAAAATCCCCTTGGAAGAACCTGATGCCGCCGCTCTCGAACTCGAAGCGGCGATGCAAGATGCCGAATCTGACCCTGAAGAGCGGACTGAGATCCCCGGTGAACTCAGCCTGCTGCCGCTCCGCGAATCCGTCGTTTACCCGATGCTGATTGCCCCGCTCTCGGTCTCGCGGACGTCGAGCATTCAGCTCATCGACGAGAGCCTTGCCGGCAACAACCGAGTCATCGGGATCGTGACCCAGCGAACCTCTGACCAGGATGAACCCGGGTTTGAGGACGTGTACGACGTGGGTTGCGCGGTCATCATCCGCACCTTGGTCAAAATGCCCGATTCGGTTCGCTTGATCGTCCAAGGCGTCGCCCGATTTCGGGTGGTGGAACAGCTCCAAGTCAAGCCGTATTTGCGGGCGAAAGTCGAAGTTCTTGACGAAATCATGCTCCCCGAAGACAAGATCGAAGAGGGAGAGGCCTTGAGACGAACCGTCGCTGCGCTCTTTGAACACGCCATTCGGCTGAGCCCGATCTTGCCGGATGAACTGCGCAGCTTGGCTGGCTCGGTGAACGAAGTCAACGTGATGGCGGACTTGGTCGCCGCCCACATGAACCTGAGTGTGCCCGACAAGCAGCGCATCCTCGAAGAGCTGGAGGTCCTCACCCGACTCAAGCTCTTGCTGGAGATGCTGAGCAAAGAGGTCCGAGTTCTCGAACTCAGCAGCAAGGTCCAAAGTGAAGTCAGTGCCGAACTGAGTAAGTCTCAGCGGGAATACTACTTGCGCGAACAGATGAAGGCGATCCAGCGCGAGCTGGGCGAATCGGACGACCGCACCGAAGAGTTAGCTGAATTTCGCAAGCGGATCGACCAGGCGGGTCTCCCCGAGGTTGCCCTCAAGGAGGCGAATCGCGAATTCGACCGGCTGAAGCGGATCAATCCCGGCGCCCCCGAATACACCGTCGCCCGGACTTATCTGGACTGGATGACCTCGATGCCGTGGCAGCAAGCGACCGACGACAAGATCGACCTCAAGTTGGCTCGCCAGGTCTTGGATCGCGACCATTTTGGGCTCGACAAGATCAAAGCGCGCATCATCGAGTTCCTTGCCGTCCGCAAGGTGAAGACATCGGGCACGGTCCGCCAGCCGATTCTCTGCCTAGCGGGTCCGCCGGGCGTCGGGAAAACCTCACTCGGACGATCTATTGCCGAAGCGATGGGGCGGAAATTCGTCCGGATCAGCCTCGGGGGCATGCGCGACGAGGCGGAGATTCGAGGTCACCGACGCACCTATATCGGCGCACTCCCCGGCCAGATCATCCAAGGCATCCGCCGAGCCGAGACGAACAATCCGGTCTTTGTGCTCGACGAAGTCGACAAGCTGGGCAGCGACTTTCGCGGCGACCCTTCGAGCGCGTTGCTCGAAGTCTTGGATCCCGAGCAGAACTCGACGTTCCGAGATCACTATCTCGATGTGCCCTTCGACCTCAGCCGGGTCTTTTTCGTCGTCACGGCGAACCGCCTCGACACGATCCCGGGGCCGCTTCGAGACCGAATGGAGATCATTGAGCTCGGCGGCTACACCGAGGAAGAGAAGCTGCAAATTGCTCGGCGACACCTGGTTCCGAAGCAGCTGAGCGAGCACGGCCTGACCGATCGGCAGTTCGACCTGAACGACGAGGCTCTGGCCGCGATCATTCGTGGCTACACCCGAGAGGCGGGGGTGCGAAATTTGGAGCGCGAGATCGCTTCGGTCATACGAAAAGCGACCTTGGCAGTTGCCGAAGGCCGAACCCGACCGATTCCAGGGACTCGAAAATACGTCGAAAAAGCCCTCGGCGCTCCCCGATTCAATCACGACGAAGTGAGCGAGCGCGACCTCTTGCCCGGGATGGCCGTCGGCTTGGCCTGGACCCCGGTCGGCGGCGACATCTTGTTTATCGAAACGACTCGAATGCCAGGCTCCAAAGGGCTGATCGTCACGGGTCAACTCGGCGACGTCATGAAGGAGTCCGTCACCGCCGCGCTCAGCTACGTCCGCGCTCATGCCTCGAAGCTAAAAATTGACCCCGAAATCTTCACGACCTCGGAGATCCATGTCCATGTGCCCGCCGGGGCCGTTCCCAAAGACGGACCGAGTGCCGGGATCACGATGTTGACCGCGCTCGTCAGCTTGCTGACCGGGCGCCGAGTCCGAGACCGCCTCGCGATGACAGGGGAGTTCACGCTCTCAGGGCAGGTCTTACCGGTGGGAGGGATCAAGGAGAAGGTCTTGGCGGCTCACCGCGCCGGAGTCTGGACCCTCATCCTGCCCAAAGACAACGAAAAAGACTACCGGGAAGACGTGCCGCCCGCGATCCAGAGCGAATTAACCGTTCATTTTGTTCGTAAGGCAGATCAAGTGTTACGATTGGCGCTGGAGCCGCCCCGGGAACCTGAGCCTCCTGGGCGGCGTCCCACCCATCGGAACACCAGCCGGTAGGTATACTGGCGCACTATTCCAGGAGCAGGTGATCGCCTTGGGCTATGCCATCGAAACGCGAAATCTAACGAAAACTTACAAGAGTAAAAAGGGCGGCAAGGTCAACGTCGTCGATGATCTCAACCTCATCGTCGAAGAGGGCGAGATCTTCGGTTTCTTGGGCCCGAACGGGGCCGGAAAAACGACCACCATCAAGATGCTGCTCGGCATCATCTACCCGACCGATGGCGAGGCTTACCTCCTCGGCAAAGAGGTCGGCGACATGAAGGTCCACCAAGAGATCAGCTACTTGCCCGAGAAGCCGTACTATTACGAGCACATGACTGGGCTGGAGATCTTGATGTTCTACGGCTCCCTCTTTGGAATCAAAGACAAAGCCAAGTGTGAAGAGCTCCTTCGCAAAGTCAATCTCCAAGGCGCGGGCACCAAAACGATTTCGCAGTACTCCAAAGGCATGCAGCAGCGGATCGGCCTCGCGCAGAGCCTTCTGAACGACCCGAAGCTCCTCTTTTTGGATGAGCCGACCGGGGGCTTGGACCCGATCGCTCACATCGAAATCCGCGACCTGATCTTGCGATTTCGCGACGAGGGCAAGACCTGCTTCATTTCAAGCCACGAATTGAGCGATGTGGAGCGGATCTGCGACCGCGTGGCGATCATCCACCACGGCAAGATTCGCAAGCAAGGCCGTCTCGACGACCTTCTCCGGGGTGGACGATTGGAGATCACCGCAAACGGCGTCTCCGACGCCTGGGCCCACAGCTTGCAACTGCCCGAAGCCCTGATTTCGGCTCGAGATGGCCGCGTGATCATCGACATGCCCGATAACCATGACTCGAACGCAGTTCTCGACGCCATTCGAAATCAAAAGGGCAGCATAGTTAGTTTGATCCCGCGACGAATTCGGCTGGAAGATCTCTTCATTGAGACCGTCAGCGATCGCGGGTCTCGACAAGAAATTTCGGACGTCGCACCCAACGCGTAAGGAAACAACCCACGGATGAGAGTTATTTTTTCCATTGCTGGAACCACAATTGGTGAGGCGGTTCGTCGGCGAATCCTCCTCATCATTCTCTTCATTGGCGTTCTCTTTTTGGCGATTGCCCCCGGGCTTGGAGCCCTCACCGCCCGCCAAGAAACATCGATCTTGCGCGGCATGACGCTGAGCATCATCTTGCTCACGAGTGCCGTGATCGCCATCGTCCTCACGATGTACATGATTCCGAACGAGATCGAACGTCGAACGATTTACACCATCCTGTGCAAGCCGGTCCAACGTTGGCAATTTTATCTTGGGAAATATCTCGGCGCGGTCGGAGCTTTGGGGCTCATGATGGCGTTGATGACCGCTGTCTTGATCTTCGTTTTTGCGATCATGCAAAAGGGAAGTGCGGGCGATATTCCCCAACTGGCCCAGGTGCCAGCGATGTACTTCGTCCAGATGAGTATTCTCGCTGCCGTCGCGATGTTCTTCAGCACGTTCACATCGCCGCTGGTGAACTTCTTTCTGAGCGGCGGAGTGTATCTGCTCGGCTCGGTGATGAACCCGTTTTTCGAGACGTTGAGTAACGACAAGGATGCTCACGTCGTGACGAAAGGGTTCGCATGGTTTGCGAACACAGTTCTGCCGAACTTTGCGAATTATCAAGTCGCGAATCCGATCATCAACCCGACACAACAGATCGACACCCAGTTCGGATACTACATCACCACGATCGGCTATGGACTGGTCTACATCGTGGCGCTGTGCGTCGCCGGAATTTTGATCTTTGATCGTCGAGAGGTTTAACCCACCGTGAAGCGAAAAAGCGTTCTTCCTTTCTTTCTCTGCATCCTCATCTGCTTGGGGCTCTGCGGGACGTTGCAACGCACCGCAATCTTCCCCAACTGGTCGAAGACGTACTCGGTGAAGCAAGAGGGAATTCCATCGACCCTTTCGCCCGAATATCTCCTCTTTGCCATGGCAGGATTCCGTGAGCTCATCGCGGGCATCTTGTGGGTTCGTGCCGATTCGTTCTTCGAAACAGGCAACTACGACGCGGTCCTTCCGCTGATCCGATTGGTGACGTGGCTCGACCCCAAGCAGATCGACGTCTACACCATCGGAATGTGGCACATCGGATACAACTTCACCGACGAACAGCATCGATCCGATCGCCGGTATCTGCCCTCGGCCATCGCTTTGGGCAAAGAAGGTTGCCGCCGGAATTCCGAAACCTATGAACTCTTCTTCGAAACAGGATGGGTTTGGTTCCACAAAATCGTGGACGACTTTCCTCAGGCCGTGAAGTACTGGGAAGAAGCCGGGAAGCGCGATGATATCGACTTTACGCCGGCTCGCCGAAACCTCTTGGCCAACGCCTATCAGCGTAATGGCCAAATCCAAGAGTCAGCCGACCTGTACAAAACCCTGCTGACGGCGGCCGAAAAGCGATTCAAAGATCAACCCGAGGTCTTCACGAACTTTCAAAACCGCGATACCATCGAGCAGAACCTGGACACTCTGCTCGTGCGAATGACGCAGCGAGGCTGGTTCGCGAAGCAAGGCGGCCACTTCGAGCAAGGAGCCTATGACTCACGGCCCCCTTGGGACGTCAAATTCGGAGCCCGAGTCACCGTCGAGCGACCCAAGGTCTTGCGGATTCAAGGGAATTGGAACGTTCTGCCGGTCGGCACTCGCATTCGGGTGATCTTGCGCGACAAGGACTACCCCCACGCCGTTCCTGGCGGGATGGACTGGGATTGGAAGACCGATGTCTCACTCGATCCGCCGACCGACGAGACGTTCATGCAAGACGACCTTTTCGTTCGAAACCGCCGGTTTAACCGCCAAATCGACATGAGCCGCGACGTCGGAATGTACCCCTTCAAGGGCGAAAACTACGTCTTGGAATTCTTTTATTCGCCGCGCAGTGCTGCGCATCACATCCAGGATAAATTCTCTTGGAATGGCGAGGGAATGACCGATGCGAACCACCTCAACACCGAAATTCGCCCGGGCCAAAGGGTGATCTTCGCCCAACTTGAACTGACACGAGACCAGCTCTTGCGGCTCGGCGACTGGTCTACCGAAGGCGGAAAGACCCCGGTGCTTGAGCTCAAAGGCTTCGTTCCTTCGGCGACCAACACCGCCGACCAGGACCTCGTCCGAATTCCGAACTTGCGGGCCGAACCCTAAGCGCCTCGACAACTGAATATCAAACTCTCACCAGACCGCCGGGAACCGTACGGCAGCAGATGGGTGAACCGCGTCAGGGCCGGAAGGCAGCAGCGCTAAGCCCTCCCTCTGTGCGATGCGTCATTCCCGGCGTTCTGGTCTAAACTAAGGTGGGAACTACACCGTGTCGCATATTGCCCTCTACCGAAAATATCGCAGCCAGACCTTTGGCGAACTCATGGGGCAAGAGCACGTGATTCGGACCCTGCAAAACTCGCTGAAGCAGGGCAAAATCGCCCATGCCTACCTGTTTACCGGGCCTCGCGGAACCGGGAAAACCTCCACAGCCCGGCTTCTCGCCAAGGCTTTGAACTGCGAAAAGGGGCCTTCGGCGGAGCCTTGCAATGAGTGTGAAATCTGCCAGTCGATCACCGAAGGGCACTGCATGGACGTCATCGAGATGGACGCGGCCAGCGAATCCGGCGTCGAGCAAGTCCGCGAAAAGATTGTCCAAGTCACGGACTACGCGCCGAACTACTGCCGCTACAAGATCTTTATCATCGACGAGGTTCACGATCTCTCGGCCAAGGCTTTCGACGCTTTGCTCAAGACGATCGAAGAGCCTCCCGCCCATATCGTTTTCATCCTCGCCACCACCGAGTTTCATAAAGTGCCTCCGACCATTCGGTCTCGGTGCGTGAAATTCGACTTCCACCGGGCGACCCTGGCCGAACTGCAGCACCGCCTCCAGTTCGTCTGCCAAGCCGAAGGGGTCCCAGCCGAGCCGGGCGCACTCGCAGCGATCGCCCGACTGGCGGACGGCGGATATCGCGACGCTCTGTCGCTCCTGGAGCAGGTTCTCCTGTCGAACGAAGGGGACCTGACGCTCTCGACCGTTGTCGATCAACTGGGCCTGATCGACACCGAACTTCTCGACGATCTCTTGCTGGCCATGGCCCATCAAGAGCTCAGCCGCGTGACTCAGCTCTTTGATCAAGTCAGCCGCAAAGGTCGCGATCCTCGACACGTGGTCGAATCGCTGCTCATGCGGATCGCCGACCTGACCCGGGCGGTGCTAGGCGTCGAGGTCGGATCGGCGATCGACTCCAGCGTCGAGGCCGCGACCAAAGCCGCCGCGAGCCGTATTGGACTCGAAAAGCTCGCTCACTTGCGAACCGGATTGCTCGAATCACACAAGCATGTTCGGGAGGTGACGATCCCCCGCATTTGGCTGGAACAGCAGCTACTCGCCATCGCCCTCGGCCCATCCGTTCCGGCCTCGGGGATGGCCCCCGCTCGGGCGGGAGCGGCCGAGGCCCCGATTCAGGCCGCCGGTCCATCGTTCAGCCAGCGATCCGCCAGTCCGCCGGCGACTCCGCGAACGCCAGCACCTTCACCACCCCCGGCCGCTCCGGCCCAAGCCCAAGCCGCGCCCGAGCCGCTCGAAGGAGTTCACGCGGTGTGGGCCGCGACCGTCCGCGAGCTGAGCGAAAAATCCGAAATCGCTCGAAACAAGCTCGGCTTGACCCGGGTGCTCGAAGAGACCGAGAGCCAGATTCGAATCGGCTTTCCGCGGCAAATGGATCTGGATTGGCTGATGGAGCGCCCGAAGCAACAAGGCATGATCAGCGAAGTCTTCCAGCGGATGGGCGGCCCGGCCCAGCTCCGACTGGTCTATGAACTGGCGAAGGCCAAGCCGAAAGCGGGCGACGGAGACACGACCGCCAGTGCAGAAAAACCGCTTGACGGAGAAAACCTCCGCCAAGCGGCCATCGAAGTGCTCGACGGACTCTGAGGATTACGGATTGTTCAGCTTATCGATGGACTTTTCAAGGTTTTTCCAAGCCTGATTTTCGGATTCGCTCTGGGATCGTTGACTGGCACTGGCAATCCATTGTTTGGCTTCCGCTTTCGACATCGCTCCGGACTGGACAGCGGTCATCAGAACGGGACTGAGACTTAATCGGATGCCCACCTTATCGGAATCTCGCAAAGTTTCCATGTGCTTTCGATTTTTCTCAGAAATTGCCTTATGGGCCTGAATTTCCTTCATGACTGCCAAATTCTGCTGAGAGACCTCCTTCAGCTCTTTGCGGTCTTCGGCGGACAGAGTCTCTTCTTTCGCTCTCTTTTCTTTCAATCGTTGCTCGTGGGCGTCGATTCGCTTCAAGAAATGATCCCAACCCTGCTGCTCTTCGGTCGAATCAGATCTCAGCCGAACCTGGCTGACCCACTGTCGAGCGTCTCCGGACGTCATCAGCTCATTTTCTAAGCAAACCAAAAGTACCGGTCCAAGGTATGCCCGCTGCTGAAAGGTTTTCCCCTCGACAAACTGCCGCATTTGAATGAGCTGCCCTGGCTTGAGAGATGTCTGCTTCTTGAGCGTTTGCATCATGTCCCATACTGACCGAGCTTCTGGCGACAAGTTAGCCACCGCGCGTTGTTGTTCAGGTTTGAGGTGTTTTAGTGTTGGGTCGTTCGATTGAAACTCGCATCCAAAAGCGAAAATGGCAACGACGCAAAGAATCAGATTCGTAAGGGCTTTCATGATTATTCACACGAGCAAGGAGCTCTCAAGTCATTACACTTAGCGAAGCAACTTACGCTCGGATTGATCTGGTCGCAACAGGCATGACACCAAAAAAGCCAATCGCCTGAATTGGGGGGCTCGTGATTGCACATCGTAACGCAGTCCGAGGTCGTACAGCGCCTTTTGCCGTCATCCTGAATTGCGATCACCATTGCAGCAAATGCAAGACCAGTGATAGTGAGTACGATCAAGCTAAGAAATTGCTTCATAATTGAACAATACCCCCCCCCCAAGAGATGCAAGTCATCAATTTTTAGGACAAAGCAAAGTGCTAGTTGCTCAGGACCAGCCGATAGGTGTACTCCAGCTTGAGGGTTTTTCCCGCCTCGACCGGAACCGACCAAACGATCTGATTTCGAGAATTTAAGGCGCGAACCCCGGCCCCAAGCTTGGTAGCTTGTCCTGAATTCGAGACCGTTAGAACTTCGCCAGTGAGAGACTTTTCGATTCGCATGTCCACCGAAGTCGATTTGCGATTCGTGATGGTGAGCGTTCCGGCGAGAGTCACGCGGTCAAAGGTCCGCTTCCCGGCTCCCCATGGGAGCTCGATCGTATCCCGGCTGCGCTCTTCTTCGGTTGCGGTCGCAACGACGTCGAGCGCCTTCGTGATGCGAAGGCGAACTTCGGCACCCTTGCTAGTGTATTTCACGGTGTCTTGGCCGAGGACTTCGCCGCGCTGGACCGTCATGGCCGGGGCGGTTGTCAGCGGGATGTCGCCCGAGTTCTTAAACTTGAGGCTATGCCACACGTCGCCCGGCTGGTCTTCATCGGGGGGCGAATAGCGGCCATCAACGCCGAAGTCTTGGACTTCCCATTCATAGAGGTGCGAATAGGGTGCTTGGAATTGGGTCAGTGTGAAGAGGCCTCGATCTCCGACCTTGAGAGACGCTTTGGGGATCCGATAAAAGAAGAGGTCTTCAGCCTGAAAATTCGCAGCATCGGGGAGCTGATCGGCGTCCCAGCCTCCCCCTCGTGGGCCTGCATTTTGGGTCATCATCTCTCGTCGACCTCGAAATGCGCCTTCTGATCCGAGGCTCATCAGGCCATTCAGAAACTGGTCCATCGTCACATCCCGGTTCGCCGGATCCAAAATGCCGATAAATGGCAGGTTCGGATACCCCGTGATCAGCTTGACATCGGCCTCCTTCAATTCGACGAGTTCGTTCATCACGGTCCCACGAGCTGTGAAGGTGAGTGTTTTCGGGTCGGAGATATCGACTCGGTAAGCTGGTGCCCAAGTCATCCCTCGCTCCAAGCTCATCAGAAAGACTTTGCCTCCACTGCCAGACAAAACGCCCTCAATCACGGGCCGCTGGGATTTGGTCTCCGAGGTCCATGTGAGCGTCGATGACGATCCTCGGACCTCTTCGATTTGCGAAATTTCGAGCGTTCGAGCTTCTTCGCCGACGATCAGGACAACAATTCCGGCCGAAGCCGCTTGAATTTTAGCTTCGATCAAGTCGGGTTGGCCGCGCAGTTTGACTTTGACGGATTTCCCCACATTGTTTTGCACCACCTGCGTCAGAGTCGCAGTTGTGCTGGTCGAGGTGACCGTTTCCTGGGTCGTGATCAATCGATCGATCGAAGCTCCGGGGGAAGTGGTCAACCAAAGACTGCCTAAAGTCGCACGGGGAGGGTCGATCAGTCGAAAGGCCCCCGGCCGAGGCACATCATACTGCCGGATGACGACCGCATAGCCATTCTTAAAGAGCGAGGCCGCGATCACTTGACCAGTGAATCCGGACTGAGACTGCTGCAAAACGAGGGAGGAAAGCGCAAAGATCATCGCCCGTTTGGACGCCTGATACTTTCCTGAGGGTTACTCTGGTGTATGCTCCTACCCCGTGAAGTTAGCCAAGGCCCTGGTGATGAGGTTGCTCTTTGGAGTGCTCAGCCTTGTCTTCATTTCCTTGGTCACGTTCATGGCCGACGAGCTGGCTCCTGGCGATGCGGCCACCGCCATCATCGGCGAAAAGGCGACGCCCGGAGCGGTGGCGGCGCTCCGCCAAGAGATGGGGCTGGACCGTCCTTGGCCAATTCGGTACGTTGAGTTTGTCGGGCGGGCGGTGCAAGGCGACTTTGGCAAAAGCTATTACGGCACCAAAGAGCCGGTGAGCACGATCCTCAGCCAGAACCTGCCGATGACGATTCGGGTGGCGACGATGGCGATCCTTCTCGCGGCCCTGATCGGCATTTCGCTCGGAACCTGGGCCGCTGTTCGCCAGAATCGAGGAGCCGACCGCTTTGTTTTGACTCTCAGCACCCTCGGGGTGACGATTCCCAACTTTGTCTTGGCGCCGATCTTGGTCTACATCTTTGCCGTCCAGCTGGATCGGTTGCCCACAACATGGGCGGTCGATCGGGTCGCCCCGGACATCTATTATCTGATCTTGCCGGTCGTGATCCTGTCGCTTCGGCCGATGGCACTCCTGACGCGCCTCACACGGTCGAGCATGATCGAAACCCTGAATCAAGAGTTCATTCGGCTCGCCGTGGCCAAAGGCGTCCCCAAGATGCGGCTGGTGCTTCGGCACGCGTTGCGCAATGCGATCTTGCCGGTCATTACCGCCATCGGGACGAGCCTCGGCTTTCTCCTGACCGGCTCGTTCATCGTCGAAACGGCCTTTGCGCTCCCGGGGATCGGGCGAGAAGGGATCGAGGCGATCCAAAAAGGAGATACCCCCCTGATTCAAGCGACGGTCCTTGTGGCAGGGGCGCTCTTCATCGGCATCAATCTCCTGGTCGATCTGCTCATTCCGATTCTAGATCCGCGAGTTCGGGAGGCGGCCGTATGAACTCCCCAGGCGCAAAACCCAAGAGCCGCAAAGAGATCGCCTTTTGGTTTGGGGTCGGATTCTTGGTGCTCCTGGTGGTCTTCGCGATCCTCGGGCCGCTCATTCGGCACGACCCTCTGGTCCCGGTTTCGAAGCCTTTCCTGATGCCAAGCGGTCTCCACTGGTTGGGCACTGATGAACAAGGACGAGACGTCTTTGCTCGCCTGGCCTATGGGGCTCGAATCTCGCTCGTCGTCGGGTTCACGGTCCAGATCCTTTCGCTTTTGGTCGGGGTGACGGTCGGACTCTTGGGGGTTTTCGCGCCTCGCTGGATCGGCATGCCACTCATGCGCTTTGCGGATGGGATGTTCGCGTTTCCCGACATCTTGCTCGCGATCCTGATCATCGGCGTTTGGAGCATGGGGCTGGTGCCCGTGATTGTGGCGCTCGCGATTACGGCATGGCCAGCCGTGGCTCGCCTCGTCTACACGCAGGCGCTTTCGCTCAAAGATCGTGAATATGTGGTCGCCTCCCAGGCGATGGGGGCCAAGACGACATATCGCGTGGTTCGACACGTCCTTCCTCACCTGACCGGACTGCTGATGGCGGTGGCGATGGTCGATTTGGCGGGCACGATCCTCGCCGAATCGGCGCTCAGCTTTTTGGGCATTGGGGTTCAGGCTCCGCAGCCCAGTTGGGGTTCGATGATCAACATCGCCCGGCTCGACATGCAGTCGAATCCCCAGCTTCTGGTTTGGCCATGCGTGATACTTTGTCTCACGATCTTCGCGCTGAACTTTGTCGGCGATGGGCTCCGAGCGCGGCTGGATCCGAAGCGAGCCGACTGACGCTTAGTTCTTCAGTCGGAGCTGATAGTCCAGGCGAAGCTGCCATTGATGCAGCGGCTGATCGGCAGCCCGACTGTGTTGCCAATTCAGGTTGCTCAGGCTGAAGCTCAGGATCTGGTTCGGTCCGGGGCGTTGATCGAACCGGAATCCGTACCGGTGTGCGGTTCGACGCTGGCCGTTTTGGTCGATCTGTTCCAGGCCATAGGTCAGATACAGCGGGGAAGGGTTGTTTGCAAACAGGGTGAGCGAGACGGCACCAAGTCGACTCATGGTCTTGTCGCGCTCATTGCGTCGCTCTTCCCAGCTGAACGTGGCTTGCGTCGCGGGATCGCGTGACCAATTGAGGGCCCATCGGTTGAGCCGAGTTGGCTCCATCACCGACCCCAAAATGGCGTCGCCCCGAGCCGTTTCTGGGTTTGCCACGACCTGGTGCTGGAGCTCGACTCCGGCCATCGGTCGATAAGTCAGGCTGTAGTTTCTCGAAAGAACCTCTTTATCCGGCAACGATCGGACCTTGAGGGAGGCCGACGCCTTGAGGGTCGCTTTGTCGCCGCCCGGTGTTTCGAACCGATACGTGCGGTCGATGGCTCGCTTGCCGTCACCGAGCACCTGGCTTTGGAAATCATAGCTGAGCTTGGCACCGAGGACCGATCCCGAAATTCCGAGCCTTCGGTTCTCTCGCTGCCACTTGTTGTGGTCGCGAACGGTGTCTGCCCCAAAGTAGAACTGGACATCTCGAAAAGCGCCCCACTGCAGCGGCTTTGAAGTCGCCAACTGAACGTTCCCCAGGGCCAAATTTCGATTGCCGTCCCACCGCTGAGCTTGATAGTTCAGGCTCCGCACGTCGATGCCTTGGAATTGACCCGCAGTCAGACCGACCCGACTTTGGTATTCGCCTCGTTCTCCGAGGAGGGACCGGTTGTAGCCGTACTCCAGCTTGATTCCTTTGCCAAAGTCAATGTAGAAGCCGAGCTGGCGGCGAGTCTCATCGCGCTTTTCGCCGGGCCGCTGAATCGTCGCGTGGCTGACGGAAACTCCCGTTCGCGGAGTGATCTGCGTGGTGAGCGTGTGGTTGGCTGTCGTTTCTCGATCTCCGTTGGAGAACTGGGTGCGAGCTTGCTCGGTTCGGAGTGTGGTGGACTTGCTCACCTTTGATTCCAGGCTCACCATATCGGTCTTGGAGTCCGGGTCGGTGACTTGTTTGCCATCAAACGACCGTTTTTCTTGGGCGAGCCTCAGGGTCGTGTCGGCGTTGAGTTTTTGCTGGAGGTCAATTCGCTCCGTTTTCTGATCTCGCAAAACTTCGTCTTCGGTACGCCACTTTTGTTCCTGTAGCAGCAACTGGATGTCGGTGTTTCGGGTTGGCTTCAGGCCCACCATCGAGTTCTTGAACATCCGGACTTCGCCCGTCGTGGGGTTATGACCCTCAGTCCAGGCCAAATCGAGGCTGACACCCTTGAGCCGCTGGGTCTTGAACCACAGGTCGCTTTGGCTGAACCCGATCATCTGGCCAAAAATCTCGCGGTCAGGGTCCACGAGCTGCCCGACGTTGGTGAAATCCGAGTCGACTTCTCGCTTGCGCCAGAGCATGTCCAGTTGGGGCGCAGAGTAGCTGAGAAGCATGCGCGAGGCATCGCCGCGCGGGGTGCTGGCTCGCATCTGCTCGAACACCATCGGCGATCCCTTGCCGATCTCCGTACGGAGGCTGAAGTCGGACTTGCGGAGGTCGGGCACGACGCTCAGTCGATCTCGCTCGAATTGGATGAGCCCGGAGAGCTCTTTGAAATCCCCGTGCGCTCGTTGTTCGCGCATTCGCAACTGCGTCGAACCCATCTGAACGGACCCTTGTCGAACCTGGATTCCACCGTCCTGACCCTTCAGATCGGTCGTTTCGATGGCCCCAGACAACTTTGCATGGGGTTGCGCTTGGAACCGGAATCCGCTCCGATCTAGCCCAGGACTGCCGTTTACAAATTGACCGGGTTCTTCGCCGCGAATTCCAATCGGGTTCGATTGGTACATCCGGGCGATGGCTTGGAGGTGGGATTGCAACTCTCCGCCGGGCAAGTTGCCGACTTGGCGAAACTCCTTGTCCACGTCGCGACGGACGTGCTCGAGGCTCCAGTTCTTGCCCTTCCAACTCAAGTCGAGGGACTGGAGTCGCCCGGCTTCGCCGCGGACTTGCCCAGTCGAGAACTTCATTTGCTGAGCCGCCCAATCGAGGTCGATGTTTTGGCGTCGCCAGCCGCGCTCTCGGCTGAGCTGATCACGATCTCCCTCGCGCAGATGCCCGAACCGCTCGAACCCTTTTTCAACTTCTTGGTCGCGATAATTCAGCTTCAGTCCGGGTTGCTCCAGGCTCGCCGAGCGTCGGTAGAGGCCTTTGCCAGCTTCATCTTCGGCTTTGGTGCTCTCCCACTTCGTCTGCGTTGTGCCGGATTTCCATTGGGCAACGAGCGATTCTCGGTTCATGCCCTTTTCGCGGCTCAGCCATTCGCGGTCGGCTTCGGCCAGATCGCCAAATCGCGTGAAATCGGAATCGACTCTTTGGCTATTCCAACTCCAAGAGAGCGAGCCGGTCTCCATTCCCAAGCTCCGCCACTGGATCGCCGAATCTTTATCCTTCACCGTCCGATAGCCGTAATTGAGCCCGAGCCCTTTGCCGCCAAGCCCATTCAGACTCAGCCCGACCCGGCGAAGCCCTTTCTCCTTGGACATTTGCTGGACGGCGTTTTCTTCGTAGCCCGCGTCTCGAAGGGCCTGAAAACCGCTAAAGTTCTTTTGGATGTCCACGAGGTCGGCTCGGACGGTCCCTCCAAGCATCTTGGATTCGAGTTGCTGGAGGAGCGCCTGTGCTTTGCCCGTATCCACATCCTGCCGCTGCCGCTTGGTCTCCAGCAGGCTGTCCGTCTGGACCTCTTTTCGATCTCCGACGACGAACATCCCTTTGAGCGCGCCGGCTCCGAAGCTCATCTGATTGCGGAGTCCATAGACGTTCGACACGTAGACCCGCCCGTCAGAGGCCCGTTCGGTGAGGCCGAGGCCGAGGACCGCACTCGATCCTCCCCCAAGTTGGAATTGCAACGAACTCGACCCGATGAGACTCGCCGCTGACTTCGGTTTTTGGGGGTCCACGGGCTCATACCGGTAGCTGACGCGAACCCATTGACCGTCCTTCGCGGGGACCTTCAGGAAGATCACCCCCGCGGCATGGTCGACCGAATACTGATCCCCAGGGCGGAGTCGAACCCCGTCCAGCGTCACTTCTTCGGTCTGAGGGACGACGCCTGGGTGCCGGAGGGGAATGCTAGGGACGCCCTGGGTCACTCGAATGGCATCGAAAGCGACTTTCCCTGCGACTCGTGTCGTGGTGAGGTTTGGTTCAGGTTTAGCCGGAGATTCTTGTGCAGAGGCGAACTGAGGCAACGACATCATCGATGTCGCGGCCACCCCCATCGCCAGGACTCTCATCCTCCACCGCATCTGCTCGGCTCCCAACGCCTTCTTCTACGAAGAAATTATCGCCCAAAAATCCCCCAAAACCAAGAGTTTTTGCAATAATTTTTTCCTTTCCGAAAATAGAACGAATCAGCCGCACTGCAGGTTCGGAAAACGACGAAAGATTTACTTTCGAAAAAGTGACTTCAAAATGAAAAAAGCGTTGGCGGGTCGCTCGGCCAGTCTCCGGGAGAAATACGGGTACCAGGCGTCGCCGAAAGGCACATAAACCCGGACGTTGAAGCCCTCCGCGCGAAGCCCATCTTGGAGGTCCCGCCGAATCCCGTAGAGCATTTGCCACTCGAACCGACTTGGGTCGATCTTCTCGTCGGCCACAAACTGCTTCAGCTCCCGAATGATCGCCTCGTCGTGAGTTGCAATCGCCGGGTAATGACCTCGCGCCAAAAGTCGTTTGGCTTGCTCGACGTAGGCCTCGTCGACTTTTGACTTTTCCGGAAAGGCGACCGAAGAGGGCTCCAAATAGGCACCTTTGACCAGGCGGGTTCTCATTCCGAGCTCGATCATCTGATCGACATCCTCAGTGGTGCGATATAAGTAGCTTTGGAGAACCGTTCCTGTATTTTTATGATCTGCCCACACGCGCGTCAGCATCTCGATGGTCCGGGCGGTGTACTCTGATCCTTCCATATCTACCCGCACAAAGTTGTCCTTTTCTTGAGCCCGCCTCAGGACCTCCCGGAAGTTACTCTCGGCGAACGCTTCCCCTTGGTCGAGGCCACACTGCGTCAGCTTGATCGAGATGTTGATCTTTTCGCGGTGGCGACTCTCGGCGATCCGATCCAGCATCTGGCTGTAGGTCGATTTTGCGGCCAAGGCTTCGGCTTCGCTCTGCGTGTTTTCGCCGAGATAATCCAGTGAAACTTGGAGATTTCTGTCGCACAGCGATTCGCTATGGCCCAGGGCCTCTTCGAGCGTGTCGCCAGCGATGAACCTTCGCACCAGAGGGCGGAATAGAAAGGAGCGGCGAACCAGGCGCTCGACCGGCGGCAACGCGGCCGTTTTCAGAATAAAGCTCGATGGCATAGGGCAATTCCGACCTATTCTACGCGGTCGGCACCGCCTCGCGGGGGTCCTGGGCGAATTGAAATTGAGCCAACGTCGACCGGACTTCGGCCACCGAGCTACAAGCGGTGAGCAGAGACCGGACATGGGCCGCCCCCGGTTCCCCTTTGATATACATCGGAAGTTGGCCGCGCAACTGACGGATGGCCCGGAGCTCGATTTCGGCCCGAGCCTCAGGCTTCCACCCGTCCATCTCTTCATACGCGTCGACCTCAGCTTCAAAGCAGACCTGCATTTGGCAGTGCTCCAGGGCGAGCGCGATGCGCTCTGACAAGGTCGGCCCTGCGGGAAGAGACTCGCCAGCCAATCCCGCTCGGATTCGAGCAAGCGCCCAGGGGTTTGAGATCGCGGCCCGGCCGACCATCACCCCGTCACATCCGGTGGTCTCGATCATCCGGCGCGCGTCTTCGGGAGTTTTAACATCGCCATTGCCGACCAGCGGGATCTGAACGGCGCTGCGAAGTGACTCGATGAGCCGCCAATCGGCTTCGCCCTCGAAGCCTTGTTTGGCAAATCGCGCGTGGAGCGTCAGCATCTGGATTCCGGCATCTTGGAACCGACGAGCGAGGTCCGGAGCCGCAAAAAGCGAATAGTCCCAACCCGCGCGGACCTTGACAGAGACCGGAATCTTCACCGCCCGGACGACGGCCTGAACAATCTTCTCGGCCGTGTCTGGGTCCTTCAGGAGTGCTGCTCCTGAACCTGTTTTGCAGACTTTGGGCACCCAGCATCCCATGTTGATGTCCAAAATGTCGGCGCCCATCTCTTCGGCGATGCGTGCGGTTTCGGCCATCACGTCCGGTTCGCCGCCAAAGATCTGGATCGCCAGGGGGCGCTCTTCGGGGTGAATTTGCATCTTCTTGAGCGTCTTGAGGGCTCCATAATGGATCGCCATCGCGCTCACAAACTCGGTGAAGACTAAGCCCGGCTGGGCGATTCGCTTGGCAAGGCGTCGGAACGGCTGCGCGGACACATCCTCCATGGGGGCAAGCAACAGCGGGGAAGAGAGGGCGACGCTTCCAATCGAAAATCCAGGAACCGGGGGGCCGAGCGGGGCTAAACTCATAATTCGGGGTGAAATTCGAGCAATTCGAACAGATTCGCTTGGATTCCGTAAGAAAGTTTACTATCCTAAGAAGAGATCCGGACATGGGGACGAGCCATTGGCCGGATTCTTGCTATTCCTTTGAGGCGGAAATGAAGATGAAATTGAGTTGGACAAGGCCAGTGGGTGCCGGATTCGCACTTCTCGGGGCGAGTTGGGCCTCAGCGATCGTTTCGAGCCCGATGCCTGGGGCTGATTCGCTTTTTCCCCATGTCTTGGTGATCGGCCAGATGAACAACGGGACGACCCGAGTCACCGGGGGGTCGGTCGTCATTATCAACCACGATATGGTCTTGACGGCAGGTCACGTTTCGAGCGGCAACAACATCACCAACCCGAACTTTGTCATCTACAACGGCGTGGATCGCTTCTGCACCCAACAGATCTTCCCGCCCGATCTCGATGGCAACGGCTTTCCCGACGTGGACATCAAGATCCTCAAGTTCCCCCCCAATACATTCAGCTCTTGGAGCCCGATTGCGGTCGGTAACGTCAGCGGGCGCGAAGTCACGCTGGTCGGCCAAGGGGCCACCGGGACGTTGCGCGCCAACCAAACCGGCTTCGATGTCCTGAGTGGAAGCCACAACACCCGCCGGGTGGCGAAGAACATCATCGAAGGCTATGCTGCGGTCAGCTACTTCAACCCTCCCAGCTATCAGTGGTCTGCCCCCTATTTTGAGCTCGACACGCCGAATGGGGCGCCGGGCATCTATCCGTTTGCGGCGGTGCCCAATGAGGGCACTTTCGGGCCGCTCGATTCCGGGGGAGCGATGTATTTCTCAGTCGGCTCGACCCCGTATTTGATCGGCAATATCAACTTCGTGTGGGACGGAAACGGCAACTACACCAATAACTTTAACCAGCTGCTGGACTACAACGACGGAGGCGCGGGGGTGGATATGAACGACCCTCGAGTTCGTCAATTCCTCACCAATAACGGCATCAGTTTTGTGACTCTGAAGACGCTCTCCGGAACGTTGTCGGCACCCGGGGTGACGGCCTCCCGATGGACGGGGGCGGACGTCGAAGTCACGATTCGACGCTCAGGCACCTCGCAGATTTTGGAGAGCTTTTCGGCCAAGCTCGGAGCCAATGGAACGTTCAACTATCTCGTCACCGCCTCGGGCACCTGCGACATCTTCTTTAAGTTGCCAGGAGCGCTTGAACGCGCGCTCTACAGCCGGAATCTGAATACCAACGTCACCGGGCAGTCAGTCAACCTGGTCATGGGGGATGCCGACGGCGACAACGAAATCACCAACGCCGACTACTCGATCTGGGCTTTTGTGAACGGCGCGAACCTGGGCGAGCCGGGATACGACCTTGCGATTGACTTCGACCGAGACACCGAAATCACCAACGCCGACTACTCGATCTGGGCCTTTAACAACGGACAGCTCGGGGATCTGCCCTCAGGTCCTTAAGCGAGAACTGGCTTACCGATAGCGCGTGACCGCGTCTTCTCGGAAGCCGCGGGGGAGCTTGATTTCGGCGAAGTTGGCCATCGCAAAGCGGTCGGTCATTCCGGCCACATAGTCGATCGCGCCTTGGGCACCGGAAAACCCGTCGGGCAGCGTCCCGGGCCACAAGTAGTGGGCGAACAGTTCCCGCACTACGTTTTTGGCCTTGTCGATGTCGGGCCAGTAGACCGGATACTTCAGGTAAACCTCTTCAAAGAGCCACTCCTTGAGCCAATTGAGGAGCTCCATGAGTTCGCTGGACATCCGGATCGCTGGCTGATCGAGGCTTTGGCGGACGACGTCTTCGACCATGGTCCCGATTCGCTTGCCGTGGCTGGGGCCGAGCTGGAGAACCTCGCGGGGGACTTGAGAGATGATCCCCGAGCGCACGGCGTCATCCAGATCGTGGTTGAGATAGGCGATCCGGTCGCTGATCCGAACGACGGCCGCTTCGAGGGTGCTGGTCGGTTCGCCGTCGTGGGTGGAAAAGTCCTTTCGGCCTTTGCTGTGGCCGCCAATCCCGGCTCGCACTTCGTGGGTCAGGTTGAGCCGCTCCAGGACGTCGACCACTCGAAGACTCTGCTCGAAGTGGCGAAACTGGTCGGGGCACTCGACTTCGGGGTGATGGGCGCGAAATTCTTGAATCGCCTCGTCCAGCGCACTTTCGCCGGCGTGACCGAACGGGGTGTGGCCGACGTCGTGGCCGAGCGCGATGGCCTCGATCAGGTCCTCATTGAGCCGAAGGGCTCGTCCGACCGTCCGAGCGATCTGCGCGACTTCGAGGCTATGCGTCAGCCGAGTTCGGTAATGATCCCCGACCGGCTCGATGAAGACCTGGGTCTTATGCTTGAGTCGACGAAACGGCTTGCTATGCAAAATCCGGTCTCGGTCGCGTTGAAAGCAGGTCCGGACTGGGTCCGGCTCTTCGGGCGTCGTTCGGCCCTCGCTCTGAGCGCTCCGCATCGCGAATGGCGAGAGGTGCCGCTCCTCTTGATCTTCGATCATGACCCGAATCGGTGCGCTCATCCCAAACGATCCAGACGAACCACCGCCGCGAACCGCACCAGAATCAGCCATAATGTCGATAGCGCGGAGTGGTGTCCGAGTGGTCGAAGGAGCGCGATTGGAAATCGCGTATACGGCAACGTATCGTGGGTTCGAATCCCACCCACTCCGCCAGCGAGTTGAAACATGGAGCCGACCCAATCGGAGAAGGACCAACGAAATCGGGTGATGGCTGGGGTGTTGCGCGCGATTGAAGCCAATCAGACGATCCGACTCCCCGACTTCGATCCCAAAATCGACCGAGCCAGTGACGAGTTCGCCATGCTCACGGTCGGGCTAGAGCCGAACGAATTCGGCGGACGACTCGGAGATTTCCGCTATCAGTTCGAGGGAGAAGAGGACCTCTTGCACCTGATGGTGGTGAGGCAAGACCTCTCCGGGCTCGAGCCAAGCGAAGCTCGGTCCGTGGCCGCTTTTTTGCTTGAAGGCGTCCCCCCGGCCTTGGTTTGGTACCGTCCGGGAACGAAGTCTCACCACTTTTATCTGGGGCATGACGACCTCCTGGGAAGCCTGATCTTGGATTCGGCATGAGCCGCCTCGTGGCTGGCTTCGACGTCGGAGGAGTCCGCAAAGGCTTTCATCGCGCGCTTTTGGACCTGCAAACGATGTCGGTGGTCGAGGTCCGTCACTTCCCATCGACGCAAGGTGTCGAATCTGGAATGGAGATCGTGGCGGCCTGCGCCATCGATGCTCCGTCGCGAGCGGTTCGACCGGGACCCGAAACACGCCTTGCCGAGCGAGAGCTGGCTGCGATGGGTTATCGCATCCAGTGGACGCGTGCGGTCGACCCGCCCGAGTGGATGCTCCAAGGAGAGGCCTTATGGCGGAGTCTCGAAGCTCGCGTGCCTCACTGCCAGCTTTTGGAGACTTTTCCCACGGCAGCTTCCGACTTTCTGGCCGAGTCGTCGGTGGTCGTTCCGGTAGCGGTCATGAACGGGGCCGCCTTGAGGCCGACGATGAAGGACTTTTGGGATGCTTGCGTTTGCGCAGTGGTCGCGGCGCGGGTGGTGCGCGGCGAGGCAAAAAAGATCGGGTCCAACGATCCGTTGGGCCCGATCTATCTTTAGGAGCGGCTAGGCGTTGTTGTTGTTTTGGCCTTGGTTGATCCGCTTTTCGAGCTCTTCAAGCTGAGCGGCCACATCGCTCGTGGCTTCGACAGCGAGGGGGGTGGTGGTCGCCGACGGGGCCCCCATGCCAAGGCGCTCTTCGAGCTTCTTGAGCTCTTCTTCAGCCGCATAGTCGGCGGCTTGGTCTTCGATCGCCATCATCTTGCCTTGGATCGAACCGGCAAACATCTCTTGTCGAGCGGCGGCTTCAGCTTGCTTATCCTTGATTCGATCTCGGGCCGCGGCAAAGGAGCCCTCATACTCGTTCTCGAAGGTCAGCCCCTCCAAGGCCTTGGTGATCGAGCTCTGGATTTGAGATTGCTTCCATTGAGCCTTGAGCGCAAGCGCTTCGGCTGTCTTTCGCTTGACCTCTTCTTCTTGTCGCTTGATGGCAAGCTTGACCGCATCCACGCTCTCGACTGCTTGGGCCAGCGCCGTCCGGTACTGCTCGATGGTCGAGTCGATCGTCGATTTTTCGCGCAAGAACTGCTTGGCGAGCTCTCGATTTCCGCCCCGAAGCGCGGTCTCGGCCTGAGTCTGAAGCATGGCAGCCTTCTTCTCTTGCTCGTCCAAAATCTGCTGCAAGCGATTCTTCTGGGTGATCGCCTGGACCGCCTTCTCCCGGTTTTGAATCAAGGCCGTCTGCATGTCCCGACGAGCCTGATCGAGCATCAAGTCGGGGTCTTCGAGCTTGTCCATCCCTCGATTAAAAAGCGCTTTGAGCCATTGGAAAAATCGTTTCATTGCCTGTTTAACCCGATCAGTCCACCTGATCTTCACCGCATTATACAGCTATGGCTCGCCCAAGGTTCGATTTCCAGCCCGAGGTCGGGTCCTATGGCCGGGGTGGGACGCATCGCGCTCGCAAAACTCGGCACAATACGAGGGAAGCCCCGATGCGCACAAAAATCGAAATTGCCGAAGAGTTTGCTCCTCGTGAGGCCCTGAACGAAGCCCGATCTTTCTTTCTTGTGGGGATCGGCGGGGCCGGCATGAGCGGGCTTGCTCGTATGCTTCGAAGCCGAGGGTTCGAAGTTCGAGGCACCGATTCGACCGCCTCGGACGTCACCCGAGAACTGGAGAGGCTCGGAGTGCAGGTCCAGATCGGCCACACCGGAGCATGGATCCGGCCAGGCGACGCCTTGATCCTCTCCGACGCAATCGATCTCAATCTCAGCCCCGAAGTTCAGGCCGCCCGCGAAAAAGGGGTCCCTCTTTTTCGTCGATCCCAGTTGCTGGGCTGGCTCTTGAAGGGGCTGAAACTGGTCGCAGTGACAGGCACGCACGGGAAAACGACGACCACCGCAATGCTCGGCTCAGCGTTAAAAGCCGCTGGCCTCGATCCTTTGATTGTCGTTGGCGCTGAAGTCCCGGATTTCGGCTCCGCCGTCGTCGAAGGCAAGGGCCCGGTCGCTGTTGTCGAGGCGTGCGAAGCGTACGACAGTTTTCACGATCTGGATCCCGATCTTGTGGTGCTCACGAATCTGGAGCCCGACCACTTAGACTTTCATGGCGACTGGGATCAGCTTCGGGAAAGCGTCGTGCGGTTTGCGAGTCGCATTCGTCCCGGCGGAGCCTTGGTCTATTCCGAACGGGATTTCGGGGCCCGTGAGGTCGCCGAGCGAGTCTCAGTCTCCCTCGTCCCGTATTCGGCTGACCAGGTTCAGAGGGCCGACCTCCGGACTCCAGGTGCCCACAACCGCGAAAATGCCGCCGGAGCGTGGGCGGCGGCGCAAGCCCTGGGCGCCGACCCCGAGCGCGCTCTCGAAGGCATTGCTCAGTTTTCGGGGGCGCAGAGGCGGCTCCAGGTCCTCCGCGAGGGTGAAGTCACCGTCATCGACGACTACGCGCATCACCCAACAGAGATTCGGGCCAGTCTCCAGGCACTTCGAGAGAGGTATCCAGAGCGGCGAATCGTCGTGGTCTTTCAGCCGCACCTTTACAGCCGGACCCGAGACTTTCTCTCCGAGTTTGCTCCCGCACTTTCCGAAGCCGATTTCATCGTTCTCACTGACATCTATCCCGCACGCGAGGATCCACTCCCAGGAATCAGTTCAGCTCGAATTCTGGAACAGATCACGCGACCGGCCCGCTATGTGCCGTGTCGATTCTTGCTTCCTCGGATGGTGCGATCTTGGGTCCGGCCGGGCGATGTCGTCGTGGGGATGGGGGCGGGCAACATCGACGCCTTTGCGCCCGAATTTTTGAATGAACTCGACCGCGGGGGTGCGACTCGCGTCGTCGTCCTCGGGGGCGGCGATTCCGCCGAGCGCGAGGTCTCCAAGCATTCGGCTCGGGCGATTGCTGGGGCTCTTCGTCGCCGAGGCTATGAAGTCTGGGAGCGGGACATGTCTGAACTGCTCTTGGGCTCGGGCCATCTGACTGAGTTCGTGGGTCCAGAGCGCCCTGATCTGGCTTTCCTGGCGGTCCATGGCACTCACGCCGAAGACGGCGCGATCCAAGGGCTATTGGAGTTGTTGCATCTGCCGTACACCGGGTCTGGTATTCAGGCCAGCGCGCTCGCGATGGACAAAGCTCTGACCAAGCAGATCTTGGCGTCCCACTCGATCCGAGTGCCTCATGGGATCGCACTGGCCCCAGGAGAATTTCTTGATGTCGATCGAGTCCTTTTCCCGTGCGTGGTCAAGCCCAATGCCCAAGGCTCGACGGTCGGCTTGAGGTTTGTCGATTTCCCCCAAGACTTGGAGGCTGCGGTGGCGTACGCACGCCAGTTCGGGGAGACCCTCCTGATCGAAGAGAAAATCGAAGGGATGGAAATCAGTGTGCCGATCCATCGCGGACAAGCCCTGCCGCCCGTCGAGATCGTCCCGAAGACGGGTCAGTACGACTTTGCCAGCAAATACTTGCCCGGAGCAACCGAGGAGATCGTCCCGGCCCGGCTCCCGGAGGGGGTACTCCAGGAATCGCAAAGGATCGCCCGGGCGGCCCACCACGCGCTGGGATGTCGAGGCGCGACCCGTGTCGACATGATCGTCCGAGGCACCGAGTTGGTCGTTCTGGAGGTGAACACGCTTCCCGGGATGACCGCGACCTCGCTCTTGCCCAACTCGGCCCAGTCGGCTGGGATCGACTTTGACGAGCTCTGTCACCAGATGGCTCAGGAGGCTCTGAGCGCTCGTGTCGAAGCCTAAATCGAAGTCGTCGGCGAGCTCAAGCCGATCCCGGATTGCTCGAAAGCCCGCGGCCAAACGCGCTCGACGCCCCATTTCTTGGCGGGCTTGGCTTTGGGTCGCCCTGACGGTGAATGTGGCTGCTGGCTTGGCTTGGAGTCCAGCGACCAGCGCGAGCAAAATTCGCGTTCTGGGTGCCCCGCCCGAGGACCAGAATCGCATTCGCCAGGTCCTTCAGAGTCTTCGACAAGTCCCGAGCGTTCGGGTGGATCAGGCTCGTCTCGAATCGACGATCCAATCCGGCAGCGCGATCGATCAGGCGAAGTTTGATTTGAACTTGTTTGGTCGAGGAATCTTGCGCATAAGGTCGAAGATTCCGGTAGGAGTTGTCGTCGCCGATTATCCGCTCCTCTTGAGCGACCAGGGAGACCTTTTCACCACGACGACGATCTCCCCAGACCTGCCTAAAATACAAGTCCTTGAAGGTGCAGGATTAAATCTATCCGTGACCGCCGGGTGGGAAACTGGGCGGGTCGCCGACCTTTGTCAGTGGGTTTCGAGCGATCTTCCCCCCGGGAGTTGGAAAATTCGGGTTCAAAGTGGGGGTCGACTCGGGTTAAATAAGGAGAAGGGCGGAGTTGTGACGCTCGGTGACTCTTCAAATCTTCAACAAAAAATTCGGGTCTTAAAGCAAATTTTGCAAGATCAACCTGAAATCTTAAACGAAGTGAAGGAGATTAACCTCACGGCTCCAAGCCAACCCGCGCTCCGGCGATGAAGACTCGTTGCCCCAAGAAAAATCGATGAACCCATTTGTCTCAAGAATCTCCAAGAACTCGATGGTCTGGGCCATGAGCGGGATGTTGCTGGTTCTCGGGTTCTTGGGCTCGCTCGCCTGGATGACCCAAAAGGCGCGAGTCGACCGCACGTCTCGGCTCGATCCGGACCAAGCTGGACGCATCAGCTTCGGAACGATCGACACGATGGAGTCGCTTCTTCGTGCCCAGCAAGAAGTTCAGAGCCTGCGCGCCCAGCTGGCCAAGCTCCAAACGTCCGTCGCCGAGAACTCGGGCCAAGGACAGCTCTTGAACCAGAGTCTCAAAGAGGCCCAGCGGTTCGCGGGGCTGACGCCGGTCGAAGGGCCCGGCATCGTGATCACGCTCCGCGACGTTCAGAACCCGACGGCCGACATGATGATCGAAGCCACGATCATCCACGATGTCGATGTGTTACGGGTGGTCAATGAACTCTGGAATTCCGGGGCGGAGGCGATCTCCATCAATGGCCAGCGCGTTGTCGCGACGACGGGATTTCGCTGCGTCGGACCGGTGATGCGAGTCAACGACGTGCCGATCGCCAGCCCGGTGATCATCAAAGCCCTGGGGGACACCGACACGCTGTTGGGCGGAATGAACCTACCCGGCGGAATCATCTCTGAGCTGAAGGAGACTTCGCCGAAGATGGTCACCCTTGAAGGGGCGAAGAAATTGGAGCTCCCCTCGTACTCGGGGTCGACGAAGGCGTCGGTCTCCAAATCCACGCCGCCCAAAACCCAGGAGACCCCATGATCCTCATTCCGATCTTAGCGCTGGCGGTAGGAATCATTTTAGGGTCTTTGGTCGGGGCCCCAGTCACCGGGGTCGCGGGTGTCTATCTCGCCGTCGCTTGTTTGGCGGGGATCGACTCGATCTGTGGAGGTCTTCGCAGTTATCTTGAAAACAAGTATCACGCCGATGTCTTTGTCACCGGGTTCTTGTCGAACATCGCGATCGCCTTCTTTCTGGCTTGGCTGGGGGACCGAATTGGTGCCAACCTCTTCTTGGCAAGCGTGATCGTCTTCGGAGGTCGAATCTTCGTGAACCTCAGCCTGATTCGTCGATACGCGCTCGCGAAGTGGACCGAGAGCCGTCTCAAGCGCAAGAACCAACAAGAGGCGGAAACCCAAGCCAGGGCCCAAACAACGACCCCATGAAGGAAAGAAACCTCTTCGTCCTGGATATAGGTTCGACCAAGGTCGCCTGCCTCGCGATCGCGGTCACGCCCGAAGGCGAGATGGAGATTGCCGGTGCCGGAGTCGCCCCTCAAAAAGGGATGCAACGAGGCGTGGTGACCGACCTAGAATCGACGGCCATGGCGATCAGCGATGCCGTTCGCCAGGCTCAGCAACAAGCTGGGTTCTCCGGCAGTGGACTCTTGGTGAGCGTGGGCGGGCCCCACGTCGAAGGGGTCAATACTCAAGGCATCGTCCCGATTTATCCGCGTAGCCGCCCGATCAACCGCGACGACATCTTGCAAGTCATCAACCACAGTCGGCAGGTCATGATGCCGCCGGATCGAGAGATGATCCAGGCTTTGCCACGGGAATTTCGAGTCGATGGCCAGCGCGGGGTGAAAAAGCCGATCGGGATGAGCGGAAGTAAGCTCGAGGTCTTCACCTATATCCTGACGGGCCAAACCACTCACCTCAGTAACCTGGACCGCGCGGTCCAACTTGCGGGATATCGCATCGACCAAATGGTCTTTGGGCCGCTGGCCACCGCGGCGGCGGTGATGTCACCGGAAGAGCAAGAACTGGGCTGTGTGCTCGTCGATCTCGGCGGAGGAACAACCGATGTTGGCGTTTATTCGGGCGGCACTTTAGTGGCGAGCGCCTGTATTCCGATCGGGGGGCAGCATGTTACGAACGACCTGAGTAAGCTCCTCAAGACCTCGCCCGAAGAAGCCGAGCGCCTGAAGGTCCGATTTGGGGCGGCGATGGGGGCGGGTGTTTCGGAAGATGACAGTGTCGATGTGCTTCAGATCGGGCAATCTCAGCCTCGCCCGATGGCGCGTAAGGTACTCTGTGAAATCATCGAGAGTCGGATGCGAGAAATTGCACTGATTGTTCGACAACAAATTGAGAAATCAGGACTCAACGGGCTGTTGCCAGCTGGGGTGGTCCTGACCGGAGGCGGGGCCGAAATGGAGAAAACTCCTGAGGTCTTCGAGTCGGTTCTCAAGCATATGCGAGCTCGACTGGGCTCGACTTCGGTCGAGGGCCCGCATGCTGAGCTCCTCAATAGACCGGGAATGGCCACCGTGATTGGGTTGGCCAAAGTCGGTGCCGAATCGGAAGAAGACGTTTTGGCTCCGGCCCATGGATTGGAACATTGGAAAGAAAAGTTCAGATCGCTGAAATCGATCTGGAGCAAGTGAACCTGTAAGGAGCGGATGATGACCAGTAGCGGAGCAGTAATAAAAGTAATCGGTGTGGGCGGCGGGGGCGGAAATGCCGTCAATCGCATGATTGAGGCCGGGATTCAAGGCGTCGAATTTGTGGCGATGAATACGGACGTCCAGGTGCTCGATTTGAGCGCGGCCAAGACCAAAGTCCAGTTGGGGGCCAACTTGACGCGCGGCTTGGGAGCTGGCGGAAACCCCGAAATCGGGAAGAGTGCCGCCGAAGAGAGCAAGAACGACATCCGAAAAGTGCTCGACGGAGCTGACATGGTCTTCATCACCGCGGGAATGGGCGGAGGCACTGGCACCGGCGCCGCGCCCGTCATCGCCGACATCAGCCGTGAAATGGGCGCATTGACCATCGCCGTTGTCACGCGGCCGTTTGGCTTTGAGGGTCCCCGGCGCAAGCGACTTGCCGAACAGGGCGTTACGTCGCTTGTAGGCCGCGTGGACACGATCATCACGATCCCGAATGATCGACTGCTGAACGCAGTTGAGCGCAAAACTACTCTCTCCGACGCATTTCGAGTCGCCGACGATGTGCTGCGCCAGGGAGTCCAAGGCATCAGCGACATCATCACCACCCCCGGCCAGATCAATGTCGACTTTGCCGATGTGCGCGCGGTCATGTCGAATGCGGGGCCCGCGCTCATGGGGATCGGCTATGGCGTCGGCGACCAACGCTCGCTCCAAGCTGCGCAAAGCGCGGTGAGCAGCGCTCTGCTTGAACAGACCATTCATGGGGCGAAGGGCCTCTTGGTCAACATCTCGGCCGGCGAAGATCTCACCTTGACGGAGGCCAACGAAGCGATGAACTTCATCCAGAGCTTGTGCGATCCCGAAGAGGCCGACATCTTCATGGGCATGGTCGTTGACTCCAGCCTTGAAGGCGCGGTGCGTATCACCGTCTTGGCAACTGGTTTCAACCCGTATTCGCCTGAGGGCAAGGTGGCCGCTGAGGCCCCGTTCTCTCAGACCGTCGCAGCCAGCTTCCCGGCCACCCCTTCTCAATCCGACGATCCGGTCCGACCGGTTGAATCGGGCACGCTTCGTGAGGCTGGCGAAGTCGGCAGCTTCACCCGGGTCTCTCCGAAGGACATCTGGGACAAGGCGGTTGCACGAAGAGACCAAGAGTCGAAAACCGAGGACGTTTTCGAAGAGAGCGACATCGACATCCCGGCGTTCATCCGCGATCATAAGCGCCGCCAACAAAGCTAATCGGATTTTCCGAGAAGCCGTTCGGCCCGACACCACGCCGTGGTGTCGGGCCGATTGCATTCGTCCACGCACTCCTGCCGGGTGTGGCGGGGAGACCCGATTGCCGATAATGCCAAATAGAACCCAAAGGGTAGGAAAATCGGCATGCAAGGCATCTCATTTAATGGCATCGGAAGCGGACTGGACACCCAGAGCCTGATTCGACAGCTGATCTCGATCGAGCAGATCCCGATCCAGCGGATGCAGGCTCAGCAGCGAGCCCTGAACGCCCGGATGAGCGCGGTGGATCAGTTCAACAGCGCGCTCAAGAGCCTGGCCACATCGGCCGGATTGCTCAATAATGCCGCCTCATTCAACCCGGTTCGCGCGAATTCGAGCGATAGCAGCGTCGCCACGATCAGCGCTGGAGCTGGCGCAAGTGCCGGTGTGTACCAGCTCGAAGTGATGCGGCTGGCGCAGTCCCAAAAGATCGCGTCGAATGTGAATGGGCTCGAAAGCACGACGAAGTCGCTGCAAGACATGGGCCTCTGGAACGGCAATGGGAACTTCGTGATTAACGGCAAGGGGATTTCGGTGGCCGCGACGGACACCCTCACGACTCTGGCGCAGAAGATCAACTCGGCGAACGCAGGGGTGACGGCGAGCCTTATCGACGGCGGGGCGGGGAAGGCCTACCTCTCGCTGACTTCGAACTCAACGGGCGAAGCCAATCGAATGCAGCTCTCGGACGTGGGGGCGGATGGCGTGCTCAGCCAGCTCGGCATCGTCAGTGGAGCCGTTTCAATTCGAGAGCCGATCGTGGGTGGGGCGGCAAGTTCTCGCTTCTCTTCGAATTCCACCGCGCTCGGCGCGATGACTGGCTCGACCGGCATCTTCTCGGGCACAGTCACGGTGGGGACGGGATCGATCACGGTTTCGGGGTCCGACACGTTGCAATCGATCGCCGACAAGATCAACAATCCCGCCAATGGCACCGGGGCCACGGCGCTCGTGACCTCGACGACCGAAAACGGCGTCACTCGCCATCGGCTGGAGATCACCGGGACCACGACGTTTGGCAACGAAGGGAATTTTTGGCAAAACCTGGGCGTGACTCAGCGCGCGATGGGCAACACATTGGTGGCGGCTCAAGACGCCGAGTTTAAGCTCGATGGCGTCACGCTGAAGAGCGCGACGAACTCCGTCACAACCGTCATTCCGGGGGCGACCTTGACTTTGCTCAAGGCCGATGTGACGACTCCTCCGAAAACGACTCTTTCCATGACGCGGGATAACGAACAGATCAAGAAGAATATCAAGGGATTTGTCGAAGCCTTTAACAATGTGGTCGACTATATTGACCAGACGACTTCGTTCAACAAAGAGACGTTCCAGTCAGGCCCTCTTTTTGGCGATGCGATGGTTCAACAGTTTGAGAATAGCATCAGCACGATGCTCTTTAATAACGTGACTCCAGATGGGGCGAAGTTCCGGAATCTCACACAACTCGGATTCGCCTTAGACGATAAGGGGAAGATCAAGGTCGACGAGGCCGTCTTAGATAAAGCGATTGCTGAAGATGTCGATGCCGTATCGGCGGTTTTGCGCTCAACCGGCTCGACGACCGGGGCGGATTTGAGCTTCATCGCGGGCACGAACAAGACCAAATCGAGCTCGGCTGCCGGTTACAACATCCAGATCAACCAAGCTGCGACCAAAGGCTCGATCATCGGGGCGAAGTCGCAAGATAGCGCAAATCCTTTGGCCGAAACCCTCACCTTTAATGGCGGTCTTTTTGGAAACCAACCGATCAACATCATCTTGAATGCGGGGAACGATCTTGCAGCGACGATTCAGCAGCTCAATAATGATTCCCGACTGAAGGACTTGATCTTAGCCGAAAATGACAATGGTAAGTTAAAGATCACCAGTAAGCGGTTTGGATCTCCCGGAGACTTTACGGTCGTGAGCGATCAAGAAGCCGATACGAACAACTCTTCAATTGGGTTTGGCGGGCTGGCTGGGACTTACACCGCAGGGCTCAATGTTGCCGGGACAATCAACGGAGAAGCCGCGACCGGGAGCGGTCAACTTTTGACCGGAAACTCGGGCAACGAGAACACCGAAGGATTGCAAATTATGTATACCGGCTCGGCAACCGGCAACCTGGGAACGGTTCGATATACAAGCGCTTTGGCTTCGCGAACGGGGAACCTCTTGGATTCGTTCACGGACACCGTCAACGGACTGACGTCGGCGACGAGTACTGGCATCAAATCTCAGATCGACCAGCTTTCGTCTAGCATCGAATCGCTGACCTCGCAGATCACCGTCAAGCAAGAGACGTTGCGCCGAAAATTTGCGGTCATGGAACAAACGCTTTCGCAGCTTCAGGGTCAGAGCAATCGGCTGGGGGCGATCGCGGGACGGCGGTAAGCGTCTGTGGCCCGAGGAGAGAAAGGCTCCTCGGGCCTTGATCGCCTACGGGCCTGCCTGAATGAAGGTGAATCCGTACATCTTGTTGCCTGCAGTATAGCAGAAGTCCCAGTCGTCTTCGAAGCCTTGATTCTCCATTCCTAGCTTATGGCCAAAGTCGCTCTGGAGCATCCATTTGTCGCGAGCGGAGGCTCGCTTCCAGTTCTGCTTGCGGACTCCGATGGTGCTTTCGGCCCCTTCTTCTTTTAACCAGTTGAATCCACCTTGAATCACAATGATCGCCGCGCCGAGCTTGTTCGCAGAGACAAAAACCTTCTGGAGCGCATAGGAGCGTACGGGCGGCTTGGCTCGCTCAGGCGGAGTGAGCGGCTGATAATACTCGTTCAAGAACTGTTGTCGATTGAGCCGGACGACGCCAGTCCGCAATTCGCGCTCGTACGAGAAGTCGGCCGACAAGACGCCGTCAAACGTTTTGGCTTGGCCGCTCGCATAGGCGCCCGAAAGGTCCCGGAGTCGGACGGCGAGGTCGGGATGCTGTTGAGCCAAGTCCTTCGAGGTCTTGGCCGCAGCCTTCAAGACCGCTTCTTTGTCGGGTGCAAGGAGGGACGAAAGAACAAGACAAGCAAGAGTCGTTGTCACCATGCATGCATTATGATTTAGAACCCGCGGGCGCTGGCAACCCAGCTGTGCTCGGCATGGCGCAGATGGTGTTGCAGGCTGAAGACCTGATCCAGTTCGGAAGCATTCAGCCGCTGTTGAACCGATTCATCCGACCGGACTGAGGTCTGAAAGTCGGCCCCATCCCAGGCCGCGGCCGCGTGCTTTTGTGCGATCTTGTACGCATCTTGCCGGGTCATTCCTTTCTGAATCAACGCGACCATCAGATGCTCGCTGAAGACGAGATCGCCCATCAGCCGGAGGTTTTCTTCCATCCGAGCCGGGAGCACAACGAGGCCCTGGAGGATCGTCGTCACACGGCCGATCATGAAGTCCACCAGGTGGAAGGTGTCCGGCAGGATCACCCGCTCGAGGGATGAGTTCGTCAAGTCTCGCTCGTGCCAGGTGGCGACCGATTCCAGCATTGCATGGGCGTTGGCGCGCACCAATCGGCTCAGGCCGACCACGGTCTCACTGTTCCACGGATTGCGCTTATGAGGCATCGCCGACGATCCGGTCTGGCCAGTGGCAAAGGCTTCTTGAACTTCCAGGATTTCGGTGCGTTGAAGGTTGCGGAGTTCAGTGGCCATTCGCTCCAGCCCGGCCGCGAGGACGGCCAGATCGCTCAGCAACGCGGCCATACGATCGCGATTCACGATCTGGGTGCTGACCGGATCGGCCTGGAGTCCTAACCGGTCGAGAATCTTGGCTTCGGTGGCCGGATTGACATGGGCATGAATCCCGACCGCTCCGCTGATCTTGCCGACACTGATTTCGGATCGATGGCGTTCGAGTCGCGCTCGGCTTCGCACCATTTCCGCTCGCCAAGAGGCTAACTTGAATCCGAACGTGATCGGCTCCGCATGGATGCCGTGGGTTCGCCCGATGCACGGGCACGAGCCGTAGCGGTCGTTGAGGCTCACGATGGCATCGAGCAAGCCCCCCATCTTTTCGTGGAGCGCGTCACAAGAATTTCGGAGCATGATCGCCAGGGCGGTGTCGATGACATCGTAGCTCGTGACCCCAAAGTGAATCCAGCGTCCCTCTGCTCCCCCTGTGGCTTGATGCACCGACTCTTCGAGCTGCCGAACAAACGCGGCGAGATCATGGCGGGTCTCCTTTTCGATCTCATCACACCTGGCCAGATCGACCCGTGCATGCTGTCGGATCGCCTCCAGATCGGACTCGGGAATCACTCCGTCCTCGGCGTGCCCTTCGCAGATTGCGATCTCGACTTGCTTCCAAGTTTCGTACTTAGCGGAGCGAGCCCAAATGGCGTCCATGGCCGGGGTGCAATATCGATCAATCACGCCCCAGAGGGTACCTCTTGGTCCTGGACCTGAATCCTTCTGGGGCTGCTCGCCGTATCAGAGGGCGATGGTCTCCCATCCGATGGATAAACGAGCTTTGCGGTTGCCGGACCCGACGGTCTCGCCGACAGATCGCCATACCGCTGCGGTCATGCATGTGAGCAGCATCTTTTTTCCGATTATTGGGCCGGTGCTCGGCTATTTCGTTGCTGGGGCTAAATCACCATTTGTGAAGTCGCATTCGGCCCAAGCGCTCATCGATCTTTTAGTCTTCAAGCTGATTTGGGGCATCTTCTTTATCGCTTCGCTGGTTCACACGATCATGACGGCGGTGGAACTCTATCACACAGGCGGCGAGAGTTTCGACTGGCGGGTCTTGGTCGGGAAGATCCTCCTGACCCTGGGAGTTGTCGGACTTTTGTGGCTCATCAACCTCATCTTGAGCTTGGTGCAGATGAAGAACGCCTCGCGGGGCATCTGGCCTCGCGGAAGAATCGCGCGCAAAGTGGCCGAACGAGCCCGGCTCAAGCTGGATTCGGATCTCCCTCGTTAAGGTTCAGCAATCGGGCCCCGGAACCGATAATAATGCGAGTATCCCATGAGGCATCTCAAGTACGCGCATTCCTACGAAGTGGTCTTTGACCTGCCGGAGTCTCTCCGCGCTCTTCGCAAGCTGGCCCTGAACTTCCGGTGGAGCTGGCACCACGAAACTCAGAGTCTTTTTCGCGAAGCCGACCGCGTGCTTTGGGAGGAAGTGGAGCACAATCCGATTCAGTTCATCAATCGGCTCGGTCCGGACCGACTCTTGCGCTTGAGCGAAGACCCCCTTTTCTTGGCCAAGCTTCAGGCCTGTGAGGCCGATCTCGACCGGTATTTGACTCACGAGACCTGGTTCGACCGCGAATGCGCCGAGCACAAAGACAACACGCTCATCGCGTATTTTTGCGCAGAGTTTGGGGTTGTTGAGTCACTCCCGATCTACTCGGGCGGACTTGGGGTCTTGGCGGGCGATCACCTGAAGGCGGCGAGCGATCTCGGGTTGCCTTTGGTCGGAGTGGGGCTGCTTTACAGTCGGGGTTACTTTCGCCAGCACCTGAACCACGAAGGCTGGCAGCAAGAGCATTACGAGGTCTATGACTTCTATCGCCTCCCGCTCCAGCTCGTCCGAGGGGACGACGAGCAGCCGCTCCGGATCGACGTTGAATTTCCGGACCGCACGGTGAGTTGCCAGGTGTGGCTGGCAATGGTCGGGCGAGTCAAGCTCTACCTGTTGGACTCGAACGTCCTCGAAAACGAGCCGACGGACCAAGGCATCACTGACACGCTCTATGGGGGAGACGAGGAGATGCGAATTCGCCAAGAGATGATCCTTGGCATCGGCGGGATGAAAGCGCTCCGCGCCATCGGTCTCAACCCCACGGTTTGCCATATGAACGAAGGGCATGCAGCCTTCTTGAGCGTTGAGCGGCTCCGGGCGTTCATGGCGGATCATCAGTGCGACTTCCGCACGGCTCGCCAGGTTGTGGTCGCCGGGAACGTCTTCACGACGCACACTCCGGTTCCGGCCGGGTTCGACCTCTTTCACCCCGACCTTCTCGACCGATATATGCGCAAGTCGATCGAGAAGCTCGGCATTTCGTTCTCGGACTTCCTCAAGTTCGGCCGGATCAATCCTGAGAACGAATCCGAGAACTTCAATATGGCCGTGCTTGCGATGGAGACCGCGAACTCCATCAACGGCGTGAGCAAGCTCCATGCGGCCGTCTCCCGAGACATGTTCGGCCCCCGCTGGCCCCAGTACCCGAGCGACGAAGTTCCGGTCGAAGCGGTGACCAACGGCATTCATACGATGACCTGGATGAGCTGGCGCATGGCGGACCTGCTCGATCGTTATGTCGGACCGAAATGGCGCGACGATCCGAGCGATCCTGAGGTTTGGGAGCGGATCGCCGAGGTGACCGATGCGGAACTCTGGGAGCTTCGAGAGAACCAGCGGGCAGACTTCGTTCGCTATTGTCGCCAGCGACTCCTGAAGACGGCGCGGCGCAATTCGATGGGCCCCCAAGATGCAAGTTCGACCGTCCTCGATCCCCGGGTTCTCACCATCGGGTTTGCCCGTCGCTTTGCCACCTATAAGCGGGCGTCGTTGCTGTTTGCCGACCGCGATCGACTTCTTTCGATTCTCAACCACCCCGAACGACCGGTTCAGTTCGTCTTTGCTGGCAAGGCTCACCCCCGCGATGATGCGGGAAAAGCCCTCATTCAGGAGATTGTCCGGTTCATCCGCGACGGCGGCGGCCGTTCTCGGATGGTGTTCCTCGAAGACTACGACATGGACCTGGCGCGGCACTTGGTCCAAGGCGTCGATGTTTGGCTGAACAATCCACGTCGGCCGATGGAGGCGAGCGGCACGAGCGGGATGAAGGTGGTGCCGAATGGCGGCTTGAACTGCTCGATTCTCGACGGTTGGTGGGCCGAAGGGTACGCTCCCGGACAGGGCTGGGCGATCGGTGACTCCACGAGCCACAGCGACTACGGACATCAAGACTGGCTGGATTCGCGAGCCCTTTATCAGCTCATCGAATCGGAGATTGCGCCTCGGTTTTACAGTCGCAATGAAGTCGGAATTCCGACCCAGTGGCTGGCGATGATGCGCCAGTCGATGCGGGAGCTCGCGCCGAGGTTTTCGACGGCCCGGATGGTGCGGCAATACACGAAGCAGTTCTATCTACCTGCTTCGAGCGCCTATCAGCGGCTGCAGAGCGACGGGTTGCGGCGAGCTCAAGAAGCGCTGGAATGGCGCAAGAGAGTCCGAGCGGCTTGGCCCGAGGTTCGAGTTGTCCAGACCGAATCGACGGCCAAGATCGTCAATCGCCTTGGCCATTGTTTTGAGGTGGAGGTCCGGGTCAAGCTCGGGGCGCTGCAGCCGGGCGACGTTCAGGTGCAAACCTTGGTCGGTCGAGTGGGATCCAATCGCGAGATCATCGACACCCAGATCCATGTGCTGGAGCATCAAGGCGAGTCCGACGGACACCACATTTTCCGGGGCCGGATCGACTGCCAGAAGCACGGACACTGGGGCTATCGGTCGCGGGTGGTGCCTCACCACCCGGATGTCCATGTCCCGAGCGAACTCGCGCTCGTTGTTTGGGAGCCCGACAACTAGGATTTTCAACTAATTCTGAAACATTCGACATCGGGGTAAAGTAGACACAAGAAAGGGCCCGTGTGAGGGCCCGGAGCAGAAGCTGATGTCTACTTTCCCTTCCCAGATCGCCGCTGAAAAGATTGTTGGCCCAGACCTGATCGATATTTTTCGAAAAGTTGATCAGGGCGAGCGCCTCAGCTTTGACGACGGGGTTCGCCTCTACGATACTCCAAACCTGACCGGGGTTGGCTACATGGCGAACATCGTTCGCGAGCGAATGTGGGGCGATGCGACGTATTACGTCCGCAATCAGCACATTAACTACACGAACATCTGCAACAAGTTCTGTAAGTTCTGCAGCTTCTACGCCAAGAAAGGCGGTCCGGCCCCCTACGAAATGACTATGGACGAGGTCCGTCGGCGAATCGACTGGCACCGGGACATTGACATCACCGAAGTTCACATGGTCGCCGGGATCAATCCCCGGCTGAAATATGAGTACTACATGGACCTGGTCCGCACGGTCAAGGAGGCGCGGCCGGGCGTCCACGTCAAGGCGTTCACTGCGGTCGAAGTGGTGCAAATTGCCCAAATCGGCAAGGTCAGTATTGAGCAGGCGCTCGCCGATCTGATCGAGGCGGGTTTGGATTCGCTTCCTGGGGGCGGGATCGAGATTCTGAGCCCTCGAGTTCACGCCGAACTGTTCGGCAAGAAGCTCAATGGCGAAGAGTGGAAATCCGTAGCTCGTGCCGCCGCCAAACTCAATCTCAAGCAGTACGCGACGATGCTTTATGGCCACATTGAAACCGCTGCTGAGCGCGTGGACCACCTCGTCCAGCTTCGGGAACTCCAGGATGAGACCGGTCACTTCTTGACGATGACCCCGCTCAGCTTCCACCCCGAAAACACCGAGCTGGGCCATCTTCCCGGTCCCACGGCGAATGACGATCTTCGCAACATCGCCGTCAGTCGCCTCATGCTCGACAATTTTGACCACATCAAGAGCTTCTGGATCATGAACACGGTTCCGGTGACGCAGGCGGCTCTCTGGTACGGAGCGGATGATGCCGACGGCCTCGTTCATGAGTACGAAATCACGTACAAAGAAGGTGAGTGGGGCAACAAGCAGCAAGTGCTGACAGAGAAGGCGATGATCCGGATGATCACCGAAGCAGGCCGACGCCCGGTCGAACGCGATTCACTCTACAACGAGATTGTCCGCGATCAACCGACGGTCGAAGCTGCCCCGGGCCGGAGGTTCATCCCGCTCACCATGGCGAAGGGCTAAGGGTCCGAGGCGGATCGCCGGTAAACTAGCGTCATGTCCGACGAGGTGACGCTTTTTGATCTGGTCCTGGACCGAGTCCGGGAAGTGCTCTCAGAGGACTATCCAGACTCCGAGTTCACGTGCGAAATCCGCGAGGACAGCTTCATCATCATTCCGAGAGGGGAAGAGAGCTTCGAGGTCTCGGTCTATCGAGAAGGTCATGAGGTGATCGTGGCGGCCGGACGATGGCACGCCCATGAAGACGATCTTGAACAGGCGTCTGCGTGCGTCTTGTGGCTCCTCGGCCCGTATTACCGGTTGATCGAAGAGTACAAAGGCAGCAAGGTCATCGCCGCCTGGATTGAGCGGTTTGAGTCCACCGGATGGGAGATGTTCGACCCGGTTTACTTCCTGAATCCCGATCATCCGGCCGACTGGAAGCCGCTCGGCGACGAAGTCTTTACTCGTCGAATCCTGCAGCAACGGGTCATCCAGCCGGATGAATACCCGTTTGTGCCCCCGAACATGCTCACGCCTGAGGGTTACCCGGTGGGCTCTGTCTTTGGGACATCGGTTGAGACCTCGAACTCGTCCAAGGCCCTCGAAGATTACGAAGTGACCTACAAAGACCCTTCCGACTAGCGGCGGGAAAATCCCATCCGGTCGATCCACTCTTTGAGGACTTCTCGACCGCTCATGTGAAACCCATCGACTCGCCGACCCGACCGCTGACTCCAGGTCGCCTCACCGCTCATCTTTTGAGCCTCGTAAAAATCTCGCATGCGATCATCATAGTCTCCGATCCCGACATCGCCGGGGTACGTCTCGCGAAACCAGACAGACTCTTGGGGAAGTCGGGGCTTGATCTCGGCGCGCGACCCTTGTTCGGGATACCCCAGGCATAGACCGAAGACCCCGAACGTCCCTGAGGGAAGTTGAAGGAGTCTTTGAACCTCGGCTGGATGATTGCGCAAGGCCCCGATGTAGCAGATGCCGAGGCCGATCGACTCCGCGGCGCACACCATCCGCTCAGCCGCGAGCGCGACATCCACCAGGGCCATCGCAAAAAACTCGACGTAATCGAGTCCATCCGGCGACTCGCCAGCGGCGAGAGCTGCTTGTCGAAGTCGATGATGGTCCGCAAAAAAGGCCAAGAACCACGGCGCGGATCGAACTTGAGCCTGGTCGCCGCAGAGTCGTGCGATTTCGGCACGACGCTCGGGGTCTTGGACCGAGATCACCGACCAGAGCTGAAGATTGCTGCTGGTCGCGGCGCTTTGGGCAGTCGCGATCAGCGCCGCGAGCGTCGATTCGGGGACCGGAGTGGGGGCGTATTTTCGAACCGACCGGTGTCGCAAAAACGCCTCCACGTCCGGCCGATCTGAGGGAGCCTCCGTGCCATATCGGAGCTGCCACGCCTCCGAAAATGTCTCGTGAAAGCTCAATCCCGGCTCTCCGCGAGGACGGCTTCGGCGAACCTTCCCATCTTCCGAAACTTCTCGTATCGCTGGGCCTTCAGGGCGTCGGGCGACATCGCATCCAGAGCCTGAAGCGATGTCATGAGGGCCTCTTGGACCTTTTCGGCCGCGGCGAGTGGGTCTCGATGGGCGCCGCCGAAGGGCTCCTCGACGATCCGGTCGATCAGGTCGAACTCAAGAGCGCTGGTTGCGGTGAGCTTTAACGCGGCGGCGGCTTTGGGTCCTTCTTCGGGCTTGCGCCAGAGGATCGCCGCGCATCCTTCGGGGGGAATGACGCTGTAGATCGCGTGCTCTTGCATCAGAACGACGTTCGCACAGGCGATGCCGATCGCGCCGCCCGATCCGCCTTCGCCGATGACGATCGAGACGACCGGGACTCTGAGGCCGAACATGCAGAGCATCGAGCTCGCGATGGCTTCGCTGATGCCTCGGGACTCGGACTCGACCCCCGGGTCGGCTGCGGGCGTGTCGACAAACGTAATGACCGGCAAGCCGAAGCGGTCCGCCATTTCAAAAAGCCGAATCGCCTTGCGATATCCCTCGGGCTTGCTCATTGCAAAGTTCCGATATTGGCGGTCTTGAATGTCGCGGCCTTTTTGGTGGCCGACGACCATGACTGCTTGGCCGTGCAGCAGGGCCGGTCCGCCGACAATCGCATGATCGGAGCCGTAGAGCCGGTCTCCATCCAGTTCTAGGAACTCTTCAAAAATTGCGTTGATATAGTCGAGCGTGTAGGGACGAGGTTCTGCGCGAGCGACCAAGACCTTTTCCCAGGGGCCCAATCGACTGTACTTGACTTGGATGTGCTGGTCGCGCCGGCGCTCATATTCGGCGACTTTCGCGAGAAGCTCTTCTCGTCGGTGCTCGGGTTCTTGGGCGATCCGGGCCCGAAGCTGAGCCAGGCTCTGTTCGAGCTCCAGCAAGGGGCGCTCCCACTCTTTCCAACTCTTGGCAGCCATGATTCTACTTTCGACCTCCAGCGAGCATCCGACACAGCGAGGAGAGGGTCCGGCGCAGGTCGCGTCGATGGACCACTCGATCTAGCATTCCAACCTTAGCGACAAATTCCGCAGTTTGGAATCCGTCGGGGACTTTGGTCACCTGCGCTTGCTTGCTGACTCGTGCTCCGGCAAATCCGATGAGCGACTTGGGCTCGGCCAGGATGACATCGGCGACGCTGGCGTAGCTCGCCAGAACCCCCGCCATCGTGGGGTCGGTGAATACAGCGATGTAGGGCGCCCCAGCAGCTCGGCACCGCTCGACCGCAGCGGTCGTTTTAGCCATCTGCATCAAGCTGAGCAGTCCCTCTTGCATTCGAGCGCCTCCCGATGTGCAGAAAACAATCGCCGGAATTCGGGAATCGGCCGCCCGCTCCAGGGTTCGGGTGATCTTCTCGCCGGCAACACTCCCCATCGAACCGCCCATGAAGGCGAAGTTCGAGACGGCGATGCTGACCTCTTGGTCGTTCAGCTTCGCCATGCCGCTCACGATGGAGTCGTTCATACCGGTCTTCGTCTCGGCATCGGCCAGCTTCTGTCGATAATCCGGAAACAGCAACGGGTCCACCGACCGGAGGTCCTGGTCCAGTTCGATGAAGGTCTCGGGGTCAAAGGTGATCTCAATCCGCTTGGCCGCGCCTAACCGGTGATGGTGGTTGCAGTGCGTACAAACATCCAGGTTCTGCTCGAACTCGCGACGAAAGAGCGTCTTCCGGCAATGTGCGCACTGGATGAATGCATCCCCGGTCGCTCTTGGCTTGGCCCCCAAACGCATGCCGCCTATCTTACTCTAGGGCCCGCCGTTGGGGTGAAGAAAGTTCTCTTCAAGGCCCAAAACCCGAGTCGTCGCCGGGCCGAACGTGCCAAAGTAAGGGTGTCGCGAATCGTTGCACATCCGCGCATGAAGGAGGATAAGGGGTTGATCATCCCTTGGTATCAATGAATATGAAGACACTTCGAAAAGGAACCGCCAAAGCATGGGCGGTGCTGGCTCTGGTTTTGGCCGCGTTGCCCGCGCTCGCCGCCGATAAAGTTCTGCTCCAGGTCAAAGGCAAAGCCGGTGATGTCCACCGATCCGAGGCCACGATGAAACTCAAAACCGAGTTCGCAGGGCAAGCCTTTGAGTTGACCATGAAGTCGATCGGAAAAACCGACGTCAAATCAGTGGACGCCCAAGGCAACCTCACCACGGAGTCCTCCATCGAGTCCATGGAGCAGTCCATGGACGGCGAAAAGATCGAGGTCGATCCGGGCGACTACGACGGAGTCACCACCATGGTCGTCAGCCCAAGAGGAATCGTCCTCAGCCAAAAAACAACCGGCCAAGTCGAAGAGTCCGGCATCGCCTTCGAACGAAGACTCGCTAATGCCCAAACCCTCATCTTCAGCGACAAACCCGTCACCGTCGGCGATAAATGGACCTACAACTACCCCGAAGACCCAAAAACCTTCTCAAAACAAGCAACCGCCAACTTCGAACTCCTCGCCTTCGAAAAAATCGACGGCAACGACGTCGCCAAAATCAAACTCAACTTCGCCGAAACAACCGGAAACCCAGCCTTCATATCAGAATCCACAGCCTGGGCAAGAATCTCCGATGGACTCGTCGTAAAAATCGAATCCAAAATCGACGACATCGAAATGACAGAAGCCGGAATGACCATGAAACTCTCCGGAAACATCACCGGAAAACTCATCTCATCCACAAGCCCAAACACAAACAATAACACAACAAACCAAACCCCCAACACAAACCAAAAAACCATCGACTCCGAAATGAAGGATTGGGAAAAAATCCCCGGCCAGTTCACCCTCTATCGAAAGCGCGAATCGGGCCGCCTGCAACTCCGCATGGAAATCCCCGAAGCCATGCTCAACCAATGGGTCATGCTCCAAGCCACCGCGAGCACAGGAAATAACCAGCAATTCGTCGCCGGAAACCCCATCAGCGACCTCCTCTTCCAGTTCCGAGAGATGGAGCCCGACAAAATCACCATCGTCGTGCCAAACTACTGGATGAGAGCCGACCCCCACGAACCCGTCGCCCGCGCCGTCCAAAGGTCCTTCGCCAGCTCCTTCATCGAAACCTTCCGCGTCGAACTCCGACAACCCGAACGAAAATCACTCCTCATCGATGCCTCCGACCTCTTCCGAGGCAACATCAGTGGCGTCTTCGACACGATGAGCGGAGGGGGCGGCCTCGCTGCATTCGGATTCGGCGGCGGCGGATATTCGCCAGATCGCGAAAAAACCTTCATCAGCTCGATCAAGAACTTCCCCGAGAACTTGGTGGTCGAGACGACGTACAGCTTCAATCGAACAGGCGGCGGCGGAGGGGGCTTCGGGGACCTTCTGTCCTCGGGCAGTGTTGCTGACCCGCGAAACGTCGTCATTCGCGTCAACTACAACCTCTTTGCCTTGCCGCAAAGCAACTATCGACCCCGCTTCGCCGACCCGCGCGTGGGGTACTTCACCACCGACTACACGGACTTTTCACGAACCACCGACATCGACCTGACCCGCAAGGTCATCCTGCGCTGGAACCTTCAAAAGAAGGACCCCAACGCGGCTCTCAGCGAGCCGGTCAAACCGATCAAGTTCTGGTTGGACAACGCCATCCCGACGAAGTTCCGAACCCCGATCCGCGAAGCGATCCTGAGCTGGAACGCGGCGTTCGAAAAAGCCGGATTCAAGAATGCGGTGGTGGTTGAACAGATGCCCGACGAGGCCGACTTCGACCACGCCGACATGCGGTTCAACGTCATCCGATGGGTCACCAGCGGCAACAATGCTTACGCCGTCGCCCTGTTCCGCAACAACCCGATCACCGGGGAGATCCTGAACGCCAGCATCACGATCGACGCCGGCATTGTCCAGTTCTTCAACCTGGAGGCCAAGAGCATCGCTCAGCCCGGCTCGGCCAAGGCCCACAAGGACCCCAAGAACCACGTCCACGAGCCAGGCGGCGCATGCTGCATGACTGAGGAGATCAAAGAGCAAGCCGCCTTGGGCAAGCTCGCTGGACAGATGATGCGAGCCCTTCAGGGCATGCCTTTTGACGAAGAAGCGTATGTCGAGCAGTTCGTGCGATGGGTCACCGCGCATGAGTTCGGACACATCCTGGGTCTGCGACATAACTTCATCGCCTCCACCGAGTTGGACCTGAAGCAGCTGGGCGACCCCGAGTTGGTGCGCGCGGCTGGGACAAGCGCGTCGGTGATGGACTACGTGCCGTTTAACGTTTCGGCACTCGGCAAAAAGGACGTACCGTACTGGACCGGGCTCGGGAAGTACGACCACTGGGCCATCGAGTTCGGTTACAAGGACTTTGGCGCCCTCTCTTCGGCGGGTGAAGTCGCCGCTCTTCGACGACATGCGAGTGCCAACAACTCTCCGGGCTTGGCCTATCAATCTGACGAGACCGCCGATCAATGGGATCCCCAAGTTCAGCGTTTCGACCTGAGCAAGCACCCCATGGAGTATTGGGCGAGAATGATGGAGCTCACCAAGAAGCTCCTGATGAATCTCGATCAGCGACAACCGCGCAACGGCCAGAGCTTCTATGAGTTCACACGGGACTTCTACTTGCTCTTTGGCATGCACACTCGCGCCGCCAATACGGCGATGATGTCGATTGGAGGTCTCAACCTCAACGCCAACTGGAAGGGCGATCCGGGTGAGAAGCCGCCCCTACGACCCGTTCCGGCGAGCGAGCAGCGGCAAGCTCTGGATCTGATCAATCGGTTCGTCTTTGGACCTGAGGCCGTCGAAATTCCGAAGCGAATGATGACGCTCTTCCAATCCAATCCGAACGCCGGAATGCTGGAGAGTTTCCTGTCCGGGTCTGACACGAACCCGATTTTGGATGCGGTGTCGGGATTTAAGTCGGGGATGCTCCGATCCCTCTTTAGCGCCGACGTCTTGAGCCGGGTGGTGAACAACGAGTTCAAGGCCGCCCGACCTGCCGAAGCGTTCCGCCTGATCGATCTGTTCAACCAAACGAGCGAGGCGATCTGGAGCGAACTGAAGACGGGAGGCACGATCTCGGCCCCCCGGCGGCAACTTCAGCGCGCGTACATCAGCATGATGGGCGACATGATCACCAAACCAGGGGATGCCAGGCCGAACGACGCCAAGATGCTGGCTTGGGCGTGGCTGAAAGAACTCCAAAAGCGCCTCGAAAAGGTCAAGGTCTCCACAACCGACCCCTACACCCCCGTCCACATCCAGGAATGCCTGATGAGAATCGAACAAATCCTGGACGCCGAGATCACCATCGGCCAACCAGCCACCGGCGGCGGTGCCCCGAGCTTGCTCGACCTGCTCGGCGGAGCCAAACCCCCCGCCCGGGCGGGCGGCGGACGCTAAGCCCGAACCCGAGACCCAGGCCGCCGCTTACCAAAGAGCGGCGGCCCCTTTCCGGGGGGCTAGGCCGACGGCGAAGGGGTCAGCACCGGCCCACGCGGACCACTCGGTCGAAACGCCCGGATCGCTTCCAAAAGCATCAATCCAGCCAAAGCAATCAAGATCGCCGCCACCATGGCGACCACATCGGGAATCTCGGGCGCCTTGAGGGCTCGCTGAATCTGGATCACCAGGGCCCAGCAACTCATTGCGTACATCAAGACGCAGGGCACCCCCGCCGCAAGAAGAGCCCAGCGGGCTTTCTCCGTCTTCCAAAGCCAGACCGTCACGCCCAGAAGGGTCAAAGCCGCTAAGAGCTGGTTGCTTGCTCCAAAAAGGCCCCAAAAAACCCGCCACGCAGGTTGCACCGCCCCCCCGGGCCCAGGAGCTGTTTGCCAGACAAAAAACAGGGGCACCAAGGCGGTCAAAGCTGTGCCGAGAAACGCCCCCCGGCGGTCTTTCCAGCCGGTCAGCTCTTGGATAATGTATCGGCCCAGGCGCGTACAGACATCAAGCGTGTCATAGACAAATGTGGTGAACGCCATCAGCATCACCGCAATGGCAATTTGGAGAGGAATCCCGGCCGCGGCCAAGAACCCCCCGATCCCATGGGCAAAGATCATGTTGGGGGCCCCTTTCAGGGCCGGATCGCCTTGAGCAAGCATCATCACGCAGCTCAAAGCTAAGATCGCGACGAGACCTTCGAGGAGCATGGTCCCATAGCCAATCGGCTTGGCATCGGTCTCGCGGCGAAGCTGCTTCGATGTCGTGCCCGAGGCGATCAGGCTGTGGAATCCGCTCACCGCGCCGCAGGCGATCGTGATGAACAAAAAGGGTGCGAGCGTATCTCCGTTGGCCTGGGTCCAGCTGGTGAAAGCGGGGAACTGGATCGACTGACCGCCCATGAACAGCCCCAGGACGCCCACGATGAGAAAGAAGTAGAGGAAGATCCCACCCAGGTGGCCGCGAGGCTGCAACAAAATCCACATCGGGGCCATCGCCGCCGCAACGCAATAGACCACGATCAGCCCTACCCAAATTTTTTGGGCTGTGAGCGTCTCGACTTGCAAAATCGCGGCGAGGTCGAACGGAATGAACGGCCCGACCCAGATCGCCAAACCCACCAGGGGGACAAAGATGACCGTCGCCCAAGCCAGGGAGATTTTGGTGAACTTGAGCGCCAACCCCATCAACACAGGCAAGATGAGATACAGCAGGGAGGAAGTCGCAATCGCCGCTCCCGGCAGCTCCTGGCCATTTTCCAGCTTTTGCACTCCGACGAATGAGCTTGCGGTGATGTCGGCAAAGGCCACGATGATGTAGACCAGGGCCAGCCAAATGAAGCCCAAAAAGACCAGGTACGACCGCCGACTCATGTTCTCTTGAACCACGTCGGCGATCGAGCGGGCCTTATGGCGGATGCTCGCCACGAGCGAGGCCATGTCGTGGAAGCCGCCGATGAAGATCGCGCCCATGAGAATCCAAAGAAATGCGGGCAACCACCCGAACATCGCTCCCGCCAAAATCGGGCCGACAATCGGCCCCGCGGCGGCGATGGCGCTGAAGTGCTGCCCGAGCAAAAACTTCGGCTCGGTCGGAATGTAGTCCACATCGTCGCGTAAAGTCTCGGCGGGCGTGGGGGCCTGAGGATCGAGCCGAAAGGCGCGAGCTAAGAAACCGCCATAAACTCGATAAGCGACGGCAAAAAGCAGAGCCGCCACGGTCAAGGGGATCCAGAGACTCATCAGGCGCCCTCGCTTGCCCGGGCCGGGGCCGGGGCCTTCATCGACGATAACGGGGCCAAGATCATCTTGTCCTTTCGGACGATCCAGGCCCCGCGAAAGGTTGAGCTGAACTTCTACTTCCTGATTTTTTCGACCTTGTACTTCAGCGTCCCTGCTGGTGCGTTGAAGGTCACTGTTTCGCCGACTTCCCGCCCATACAAGGCTTGGCCCAACGGCGATTCGACGCTCAGAAGGTCCTTGTCGGGATCGGATTCGATGCTGGCGACCAATCGGACCTCGAATTGAAGCTTACGCTCTTCGTCATTGAGAGTCACGTACGAGCCCAGGCCCGCATGCTTCGTCGGAATGGCGTCGGGCTCCAGAATCTGGGCCGTCGCAAACAGCTCGCGAAGCTCGCTGATGCGGCTTTCGATCATCGCCTGTTCGTTTTTCACTTCGTCGAGTTCGCTGTTGTCCTCAGAGAATTCGCCGTGCTCCTTGCTTTCCCGCAGCCGTTCGGCGATTTCGGCTCGCTTTTCACCCATGAGGTGTTCGAGCTCGGCCTGGAGCTCTTGGTAGCCCTCCGGGGTGAGCAGGTGCAAATTCGCCGGGTTTTGCTGGATATCGTGTTCTTCCATCATGTTTCTCCGAGAGGTCTCCTCCTTTCTCGAGACGAGCAGAAATGATCGAGTCTCAACGCCAAAACGTACCGAGGCTCAGAAAAGTTTCACGACATTATGGCGTGTCAGGATGAGGATTCGCACCCAGGCCTGCCCCTTTGCTTTCGAGGTCCTTCGGCATGGGCGGGTAAAGTACGGCTGTGCGCTGGCTTGCCGCAGTTCTAGGGGCTCTGAGTTGGGGGTCCATGGCGTGGGCTCAAGGAGCCTCGACGCCTCCGGTCAGCGATGAACTGCTGAGGACACCTCCCCAAGTCTCCATCGTCATCTCGGAGCATAAGACGGGGTCCGACATGATCTCGGTGACGATGCTTGATCCGAAGTACCCCGAAGACCTCTTGCGAAGCCAGATTCTGGCGCTCGGGCAGTATGCCAAAGCCGACATCCAGGGGCTCTACGTTCAGACCCGCGACCTGGGCGACAGCGCGAAGCTCCGGTTTGTCAAGGCGAGTTTTGCGACTGCCAACCTTTTGGAGCCCGGTCTGGGCATCGTCCGTCTTCGCCCGATCTTACAGGCGTTTGCCGGTGGTCCCGCGGGCTTTGAGATTCGCTCGCTCAGCATCACTTTGCCGGACTTTCGCCCCCGCGCCAACACCATCGCCCGGTTCGGTTCGAAGTCGGCACTGGTCGTCGGGATTCCTCAACAGAGCGGCCCCGGGGTCGAGTACCGGGTGATCTTGCTGACCCAAGACCCTCGCGAGATCGATGTGCCCGATGAGGTTCAAAAAAAGTTGCTTTCCTCCCAACCAAAACCCGACTCGACTCCGTCCAACCCCTTGATGTGGGTCTTGGTGGGGGTAGGTGCCTTGTCCGCAGGGGTCTTGGTATACTCCCTGGCACTTCGGTTGGGTTCGAAATAGACCTCAACAGACCTTGTTCCTTTTGGAGACGAATGATCTTATGCGCGATGCAGCATCCATAACCCTTCCTGAGCTGATTGAGATCGGCTTCGACCTGGTGGCTTCGGACATCTTTGTCAAGAGCAATCAAAAGCCGATGATGAAGCAGCACTCCAAGGTGGCTCCACTGCCAGGCGAATGGCCCGTCTTGACCGAAGCCGACACGGCCCGAATGTGCTTGGCGATGCTGAACGACAAGCAGAAGCGGATTTTCGAAGAGACGATGGAGATGGACATCGCCTTTCAGGTCGGCGACAAGTGCCGCGTCCGGATGAACGTTTATCGCCAGCGAGGCTCGGTCGCCACAGTCTGCCGAATCATTCCGCTGCGCATTCGAGGATTCGAAGAGCTCGGACTCCCGCCCGTTTTGGCTGAACTTACCAAGCACCGACTGGGTCTGATCTTGATTACCGGGCCGACCGGTTGCGGCAAGACGACCACCTTGGCGGCGATGATCGACGTGATCAACACTTCGCGGCCTTGCCACATCGTCACGATCGAAGACCCGCTCGAGATTGTTCACCAAGACAAAATGGCCTACATCAGCCAGCGTGAATTGGGGATCGACACCGAAGACTTTGGCCCGGCCCTGCGCGCCGTGGTCCGGGAAGCTCCCGACGTCATCTTGATCGGAGAGATGCGCGACGTCTCGACGATGAATACCGCCATGCAGGCGGGCGAAACCGGCCACCTTGTCTTTTCGACGGTCCACACGGCCTCGGCGTACGAAACGCTCGACCGGATTGTGAACATGTTCCCGCCCCACGAGCGCAACCACCTTTGCCAGCGATTGGCTGGCTCGCTTCGAGGAATCGTCGCGCAAAAGCTCGTGCCGCGGGCCGATGGCAACGGGCGTGTTGTGGTTCAAGAGATTTTGATTTGCACTCCGACCGTCACCAAAGCGATTGAAGACGGTCACTTCGGCGACCTTTACGGCATCATGAACGATTCTGCGTTCTGGGGCATGCAGACCATGAACCAAGCGTTGGCTCGCTATGTCAAAGCGGGAATCGTCGCCGAAGAAACGGCTTTGAACTACGCCGGCGTGGTCTCCGAGCTGAAGCAAATGTTGCGACGCTAATCTCCCAAAGTCCTACCGCGGGGCGCCGCTCACAGCGTCCCGCAGTTCGCTCGTCCATGGAGACTCGGGCTAGGCACTGAAACAGAGTCTTCCTTGTCTGTATCGCTCTCTCGCAATCTTGATGCACGACCTCATTCGATTCTCGGGATTTTGTCCACCATGACTTTCGAGAAGCACTTCGCCGAGGGACCTCAACCTTGAGTGTCCCAGAGAAAGGGCTCAGCCCACTGGCCTTTGGACTCGCCGCATTCGAATGTTGAATGGCACAGGGCGGCTGAGAGGAACGTCGTCGGCTGCATCGCGATTCTCTCCTTGTCCGGGAAACCGACAGGGATGCAGGCGGCGAGGAAAACGGCATGAGGAGCGGCAGAATGGACCCTCCTCGAGCCTTCGGTCTGGAACTTCCTTGAACGCGGTGTCGAGTTTCTGCTCGCTCGGGACGGGCTGCGAGGCTGCTTTTGTCGACCCGGCCTCGGGGCGGGCTGAGAAGTTGCTTATGTCGACCCGGCCTCGGGACGGGCTGCGAGGTTGCTCTTGTCGACCCAGCTTCGGGCGAGCTGCGAGGTTGCTTTTGTCGACCCGGCCTTCGGGACGGGCATCGATGTTGCTTTTGTCGACCCGGCCTCGGGACGGGCATCGATGTTGCTTTTATCGACCCGGCCTCGGGTATATTCCTCCCGGCTCCTTAGCTCAGTTGGTTAGAGCAACTGACTCTTAATCAGTGGGTCCAGGGTTCGAGTCCCTGAGGGGCCACCAAGGTTTAGGTGTCCAGACCGGGGCTTGGGTTACAGATTGTTCCGAAGACATAGGTGACACAATTCTTGCTCCGAAGGGGT
>ERZ761609.177-NODE-177-length-86163-cov-10.770846_pt1 | contig 86163 bp, 76 predicted proteins | sample MGYA00511163_ERZ761609 | MGnify/ENA primary metagenome ERZ761609 (study PRJEB28899, sample SAMN02445070) | bioreactor sludge metagenome | biome: EBPR sludge | place: Australia: Brisbane, Thorneside Wastewater Treatment Plant | collected 2011-12-16 ...
GAGCCATAATCGCGATTACCGACACTTTAGAAAACCGTATTGGCTTACTGAACCTAAATTTAGTTTATCCTTCGCAAAGAATCTACTGTCATACGTTTTCTTTTTGCCGCGTCATCTGCAGATGAGAAAACACGAGGTCTTCAATGACGAATACGCGATCGTTAATGATCAAGACCATCGTTTTTCGCTGCTCGTTTATTACATTGGCATCGGCCGGCAGATCAAGCAGCTTGAGGATATCGGTTTGTCAGATGTTAAGGCATACAACATGAGGGGCGATCGTGTGACCGCTGACAAAGATTCTTTCTGGATTTACTACTTGGCCACCAAGTGATTAAGGAAAAGGAATATGAGAAAAATATTTATTTTGGGAACAGTTTTATTGGTTTCAACTATTGCCGTCTTTTTTACGGCATGTACTAACGGAGCAAATTCGCAGCGCGTTGACAACGCAAATGTCGCGAATACGGTTGCTAGCGAAACAAATTCCGCGAACGCTACAGCTTCGGATTCAACCTTCAAGGTTGATTTCAAAACAGAGCCGGGCCAGATTCAGGCCGGTGCTTCCGCGACGCTGGTCTTTACCGTTAAGGACAGTAAGAATGCGGTGGTGAAGGATCTGCAGGTCGTTCACGAAAAGCCGATGCACTTGCTGATCGTGTCTAAGGACCTCGCGGAGTTTTACCACATTCATCCCGAGCCGTCGGCCGATGGATCTTATCGAGTTCAGCACACGTTTCCGAACGGCGGCGACTTTAAGTTCTACGCCGACTTCACGCCGCCTAATGCGAGGCAAGTGGTCGAACGCATTGATGTGAAGGTCTCGGGAACTGAAAGGGCAAAGGTTGCTCTCGTTGCAGACAAGAAACTTGAAAAGTCAGTAGATGGTTTGAAAGTGACGATGAAGCCGAGTGCGAAAATCGAAGCAGGACAGGAACTTAACCTCGACTTTGCGGCCTTCGACGCCGCTACTGGGAAGCCGGCAACCGACCTTCAGAATTACCTAGGCGAACTGGCGCATTTCGTCATCATTAGTGAAGACCTCGTCGATTTCGTCCATGCTCACCCGATGGCGAAAGGCGAAAAGATGGACGGGATGAAGATGGACGGCGATAAGAAGGAAAAAGATCACAACGCCGACGGCCATTCGCACGGGGCAGATTCGAAAGACCCGAAAAAACCAAGTGCTTACGAGGTTTCGGCTCATACCGCGTTCCCACGGGCGGGGCTTTACAAGCTTTGGGCACAGTTTCAACGTGGCGGGAAAGTGATCAGCGTTCCGTTTATCGTGAATGTTCCCGCTAGTGCGGCAAAGGTCGTCAAGCCCGCAAATATTCCGGCGGGAGCGACGAAGATCACCGTTTCGTCGAACGGTTACGAGCCGTCATCCGTTTCGTTCGTCAAAGGACAACCTGTTAAGTTAGCTTTCTATCGAGCCGATTCGGAGAATTGTGGCGGCGAGGTCGTCTTTGCCAAGCAAAAGATACGAAAGAAACTACCCGTCGGCGAGACAGTCCTGGTCGAATTCACGCCAACCGAAGCCGGCGAGATCGCATTCGCCTGCGGGATGGACATGTTGCGAGGAAAGCTGATCGTCGTTGAGCAATGAGAGATGACATCAATTGAACAACTGCTGATGTCAGCTGCAAATTACATGACATCGGACAAGAAATAAGCGATGTCGGGCGTTAGTTAAGAGACATCGGACGGGAAATTAATGATGTCGGACGAGAAATAAGTGACATCGGACGCTAAATAAGCGATGTCTGTGGGCAGAGAGACGACATAAATCGTAGATTAAGCGACGTAAATTGGAAAAGAATTGAGAAAAAGTGACGAATATTAGAGGAGATAAATATGAAAAGATCGCTGATTGCCCTGTTTTTACTGGTTACCGGCGTGGTTGGCGTCGGGGTTGTTGCGGTGAACGTCGAGGCTCACACCAGAACGGTCAAAATTAGCGTCTCGAAAAGCGGCTTTTCGCCGTCGTCGATCGACGCCGAGGCGGGACATAAGCTAAATCTTGTGTTTAACCGCGCTGACAAGAACAACTGCGGCAGCAAGGTCGTATTTGCAAAGCTGGGTATTACCAAAAATCTGCCGGTGGGCAAAGATGTTGTCGTTAGCATCACGCCGACCGAGGCGGGACAAATATCATTTGCCTGCGGAATGGGAATGTACAAGGGAAGCATCGTCGTTAGCGAGGGCTGAGACCGCCTAAGTTAAAAGGGGGAAGAAAATGAAAACACTATTGTTAACGGCCACGTTGGGGCTGGCCGCCGTAGGTTTGGCCGCGTGCGGTCAGGCGGGGGGCAACTCGAGTTCCATGAATCATAACTCGATGATGAAGAATTCGAATTCATCAATGAATATGAACGGCATGGATCATAATTCGATGCCGATGAACTCGAACATGTCGATGGATCATTCGTCGATGAAAAGCTCGCCGAATGCAGCGAGTCAGCCTTACGATCTGCAGTTTATCGATACGATGACTGCCCATCACAAGGGAGCCGTCGATATGGCGAAGATGGTTGACGGTAAAACTCAAAATCCCGACATCAAGAAGTTCGCCGCGCAGATCATTGCCGATCAGGAAAAAGAGATCGGTCAGATGAAAGGATGGCGCGAGCAGTGGTTCGCGGGCAAGCCGGCGGCCATGAACATGGAAATGCCCGGAATGATGGATTCCATGAAGATGGATATGGCGAAGCTTACAAACTCCAAGGAGAAGGAATTTGACCTTGCGTTTATCGACATGATGACTCCGCACCACGAGGGAGCTGTTGCGATGGCGAAAGAAGCGTTGCAGAAGAGCGAAAAGGCAGAGATCAAAACGCTCGCCGGTCAGATTATCAAAGCTCAAGAAGCTGAGATAAAGATGATGAGCGAGTGGAAGGCGAAGTGGAGTAAATAGAGGTCCGCGCACCTGATTCAAAATGCTAAATGGTGTTATCAAATGGTCCCTTCAGAACCGGTTGATCGTCGTCGCGATCTCTGCCCTTTTTCTTGTCTGGGGCAGTTACGTGGCGTTGAATTTGCCGGTTGATGTGTTTCCGGATCTAAATAAACCGACGATCACCGTCCTTACCGAAGCCAACGGCCTTGCACCCGAAGAGGTCGAGACGCAGGTGTCTTTTCCGATCGAGACCGTGATGAACGGTGTCCCAGGCGTGTCCCGAGTTCGCTCGGTAAGCGGCGTCGGGTTGTCCATCGTTTACGTTGAGTTTGAATGGGGAACGGACATTTATCGAAACCGGCAGCTTGTTTCGGAAAAGATAACCGAGGCTCGCGAGCAGTTACCCGAAGGAGTTTCACCATTTCTCGCTCCTATCTCCTCGATAATGGGCGAGATCATGCTGATCGCGGTGTCGAGTAAGGATGGAACGACCGACCCTTTGGAACTGCGAACCTTGGCGGACTGGACCATCCGTCCTCGGCTATTGACTATCACCGGGGTTTCTCAGGTTATTCCCATCGGGGGAGGCGTAAAACAGTATCAGGCGCTTGTTTCACCTGAAAAGCTGAGGCAATTTGGCATCACCATTGAGGATGTTTCGGTCGCGCTGGAGAAATCGAATATCAACTCCACCGGTGGTTTTGTAGATGCCCAATCGCAGGAGTACCTTGTTCGGAACCTCGGCAGGTTTTATTCGATCGACGAATTGAAGCAAACCGTTGTTGCGTATCGTAACAACACGCCTATTCGTTTAGGTGATGTAGCCGAAGTACAGTTTGGCGCGAAGATAAAGCGGGGCGAGGCTGGAACGAACGGAAAGCCGGCCGTCATCGTTTCCGTTCAAAAACAGCCCGGGGCGAGCACTCAAGATCTGACGGAACAGGTTGACGCGGCGGTAAAGGAACTGCAAAAAACACTTCCCCCCGACGTTGAGATCAACCCTAATCTCTTCCGGCAGGCCAACTTTATCAACGCCTCCATCGGCAACGTCACCGAGGGATTGCGTGACGGTGCGATCCTTGTCGCGATCGTATTGTTCCTGTTTTTGCTCAATTTCCGCACCACCTTTATAACACTCACGGCGATCCCGCTTTCTTTCATTGTAACCTTTCTTATTCTCTACGCGTTTGGGATCAGTGTTAATACAATGACGCTCGGCGGCTTGGCGGTCGCTATCGGTGAGTTAGTTGACGATGCGATCGTGGACATTGAGAATATCTTCCGTCGACTCGGCGAAAACCGGAACCTTGAAAATCCGCGTCCTTCCATTGAAGTGATCTATCACGCCTCGCTTGAGGTGCGCTCATCGATCATTTATGCAACGGTGATCGTCGCCCTCGTATTTATTCCGCTATTCGCCTTATCGGGTGTCGAAGGCAGATTGCTCGCTCCCTTGGGTCTCGCGTACATTACTGCACTCGTGGCATCTCTGTTCGTAAGTTTGACCCTAACGCCCGTCTTAGCGTCGTATCTGTTGCCGCAAACATTTAGGCGAAAGGCGACAAAGACAGTCGATGGTCCGGTTGAGATCGATCACGAAGATGAGAACCGTGACACTATTTTCGCAAGGATCGGGCGGTGGTTTCGATCTTCGTCGGCTGAAGAACATCAGGACAGCTTCTTAGTTCGCTGGTTAAAGAAATACGACACGCGACTTCTACATTGGACGCTCCGTCATCCTTACAAAGTCATCGTCGGGGTAGCGCTGGTGTTCATCTTGACGATGGCGACGCTCCCGTTTGTTGGCACATCGTTCTTGCCGGAGTTTAACGAAGGAACGCTTACCGTCAATGTTCAGGCCCAGCCCGGTACTTCTCTGGCTGAATCCAATCGCATCGGCCAAATTTCCGAGAAACTACTTTTAGAGGTGCCCGAAGTTATCTCGACCGGCCGTAGGACGGGAAGGGCCGAGCTCGACGAACATGCCGAGGGTGTTCACTACACCGAGATCGATGTTGATCTAAAGAAATCGGTCCGTTCGCGTGAGGAGATCCTTTCGGCGATCCGCGACAAACTCGCGGTCGTTCCCGGAGTTACCACTAACGTAGGACAGCCGATCTCTCATCGATTGGATCATTTGCAGTCCGGTGTTCGGGCCCAGATCGCGGTCAAGTTGTTCGGCGACGATTTGGCTACACTGCGTTCAAAGGCTGAGGAGATTCGTAATACGATCCAAACCGTCGAAGGGGCAACGGACGTTTCAGTTGAACGACAGGTGCTGATCCCGCAGGTGCGATTTAATGTTGACCGCGTCAAGGCGTCGCAATATGGGCTGCAGCCGGGCGAGGTGACGCAGACATTGGAAACAGCACTGAACGGGCGAACCGTCTCGCAAGCCATTGATGGAGCTCGACGTTATGACGTGGTGGTTCGTTTTGATGAAGCGTCTCGCAATAGTCTGGACGCGCTCCAAAATGTCACCATCGATACGCCTCAGGGAACCCAAATTCCTATTTCGGCAGTGGCCGCCGTTGAGAATTTTCCAGGACCGAACCAGATCTTACGAGAGGACACAAAACGCCGAATTGTAATTGGAGCAAACGTAGCCGGACGCGATCTTGGCTCCGTGGTCAGTGACATTCAAAGCCGTGTCGCGACACAAGTTCAACTGCCGACCGGCTACTTCCTCGAATATGGAGGGCAGTTTCAGGCGTCGCAGGAGGCTAACAGAACTTTATCACTGCTTTCGATCTTCTCACTTGTCGCGATCTTTTTTCTCCTGATAAAAGCCTTTGGCGACTGGCGAGTAGCCCTTCAGGTGATGATAAACATCCCCCTAGCGTTGATCGGAGCCGTCTGGGCATTGCACCTCTCGGGCGGCGTGTTTTCGATCGCGACAATGGTCGGATTCGTATCGCTGGTTGGGATCACCTCGCGGAACGGGATCATGATGATCTCGCATTATCTGCACTTGATGAAAGAGGAGGGCGAGGATTTTACCGAACATATGATTGTTCGCGGTTCATTGGAAAGGCTCGTTCCCGTCTTGATGACTGCTCTGACCGCGGGACTCTCGTTAATACCCTTCATCCTTGCCGCCGACGCCCCGGGCAAAGAGATCCTGCATCCACTCGCGGTTGTCGTTTTAGGCGGCATCCTGACCTCGACTCTGCTCGACCAAATTGTTACGCCGGCAATCTTCTATAAATTCGGACGGCCTAGCGCTGAGCGAGTCATCGCGGAACGCGAAGGCCTAAGCGACAAAGACTTCGGCGAAAACAACGATCTTCCGCCGTTCGGGACGCGGACGCACGATCTTAATTAAAAGGAAAATAGAATATTGATAAGAAAATCAGGCTAACACCTTTTACATATTATTAAGTCAGAGGCCTTTTCTTTCTGGCGTTTATTGCTCTGTTGGGAGCATGGTTGACCGAATTGACCGGAGGTTCGCTGCTCGGCTTGAGTCAGCAACATTTATTCTACGACGCCATTGTGTTATCGCTGTTCGGCATCGGGATGTATCTTGACGGGTAATGGACCGAGTGAATTGAATTTCCGTAAGACCTAAAATGAGGAGAAACTTATGACGAGAAAAATTTTTAATAGATTGTTGATGGCGGCGTTGGCTGTTGTGATCTGCACGGGAGTTATCGCCTTTAGCTTCAACGAGGGTGTGTCGGCACAAACCGACGAAGTAAAAGCCGTGACGGACGTCATGACGCGCGAAGCTCTGGCGGTCGAACAAGGCGATCTCGCGGCCCTCGATAAGATTTGGGCCAACACCGAGGACGTGACTGTTTTCGAAAGCGGACACGCCAACTACGGTTGGAATGATTACCGCAACACGCATCTCGCTCCCGAACTAAAGGAATTTAAGAACACGAAATACTCGTTTTCCGATATGAAGGTAAAGGTCGATGGCAAAACGGCGTGGGCGACATTTAAGTACAGTCTCGCCGCCGAAATGGGAACAAGAAAGATAGAAAGCGGCGGCCTGGGTACGGCAGTCTTAGAAAAACGCGAAGGCAAATGGCGGATCGTTCATTGGCATTCAAGTGCTCCTCGCCGCGCCCCGGCTCCTGCTGCGTCTCCGACTCCTAAAGCGTAATGTAATTTTTGCTCGACACTGTATAAGGACATGTTAGAAGGGAGTCCAGAAGTTTATACAGTCAATGAGCAAAGGCGTCGGGCAGTGCCAATTTGCCCGACGCCTTCTTTCGGCAGGGAATTGGACGAGCACCTCCCAGAGATCCCGCAACCCGGCCGATGCCGATTCCTAAGGATTAATGTGGGATATAGACACAACGTCGGGAGCAACCCGCCTCAATATTGGTGAAAATCTTTATGAAGACTGGAGGAATAGTGATAAGTGTGTTCGGTATAGCCCTCTTTGCGTGGCATCTGATTAGAGTGAGTTCTAATCCGGACTACATAGGATATGCCTCACACCAAGTCATGTCCGTCAATGGCGGGCTCGTGCTCGTCTTTGGTGTGACTCTTTATTTTATAGGCCGATGGCGAAAATCCCGAAGGAAAAGCCCGACCGAGCGTCGAGATGAATAATTGGCTCCAGGGCGGCCAAATTGGAGGTAGGGTGTGATTGAATCATTGAAATGGATTTAGGTAATGACGTTTTGAGATTGACATTCTACGCTAAACGGCTGCAGTCGCGGATAGATCTTTGAACCAATTTCATGCTGAACAGTTTTTAGGGCCTTTCTTGCAACTGAATTCGTCGGTGTCCGGTTTAGGTCCACTTGCAACACACTCGGAAAAAGGATTTCCGGGCGGTTTTTATAGGAGGAAACAAATGGCAAAACACAAGAAGGCCAGATCCGCCGGTCTGGAGATTCAGTTCGACGAAGGCATGTCGTTTGATCTGCCGTACCAGTACGAGTCCTTTGATCGCGTTATTTCGAGTTTGTTTTTTCACCACCTAACCCGAGAAAATAAACTCAAAACCATGGGCGAAGTGGCCCGCGTTCTCAAACCAGACGGCGAATTTCATGTGGCGGATTGGGGTCTACCCGCAAATCAGTTGATGAAGCTTTCGTCCCGTTTTATTCAACTTCTCGACGGATTCGAAACGACTGAGGACAGCTTCGCCGGCAGGCTCCCAGTATTGCTGACGGAAGCGGGATTTGTAAATGTCGAAGAGACCCGTTCTTTCAACACCTTGTTTGGAACAATTCGCCTGCACCGATGCGGCAAGACACAATAGGAGAATTATGAAAACGAAAAAAATTACAGCCCTTTTCCTGATCAGCTTGCTGCTGTCATTACCAGTGTTCGGTCACGATCTGTTTTTCAAGCTCGACAGCTATTTCGTAAAGGTCAACAAGAAGATTTCGATCAGCGTTATGAATGGCACGTTTCAGAAAAGCGAAGGCGCGGTTACGTTTGCGCGTTTAACGGATATGAGTGTCGTTTCGCCGTCCGGGGCGGTTTCACACCCGGTTGAGGCAAACCTTACAAAAAACGAAACCACGGCCTTTTTGAACGTTACGCCGACAGAGGCTGGGAACTACATTGCCGGTCTATCGACGATGTGGCGCGAAAGCGCGCTCCCAGCGGCTGAGTTTAACAAGTATTTGCCGGCCGAAGGCATTCCCGATATTTTAGAGGCCCGAACGCGTGACGGCGAGCTCGATAAGGACGCCCGTTACCGTTATTCGAAATATGTCAAAACGATCTTTCAGGCGGGCAATAAAGCAACCGATAATTACAATACGATCCTTGGCTATGCCGTCGAAATGGTACCTCAGCAAAATCCATACAAGCTGAAGAGAGGAAGTTCGCTGGATATTTTATGCCTTAAGGATGGCAAACCGCTCGCCGGCCAGATCGTTACAACCGGATATGAGGCCGCCGGAAAAATGCTGGGCGAAACCAGTGCCCGCACCGACAAGGACGGCATGATTAAAGTCAAACTGACCGCCGCCGGCAAATGGTACGCCAAGTTTATCAATATGGTAAAGATCGACGACCCAAAGCTGAACTACGAATCGAAATGGGCGACGCTGACTTTTGAAATCAAGTAGTGAGGAGATCAAAATGAAAAAACAAACAATCTTTGCATTTATTTTATCGCTGTCACTGGTCGCGTCGATCGTGGCGCACGATCTGTTTCTCAAAACGGACAGCTATTTCCTGAAGCCTAACTCGAAATTTACTGTCAAGGTAATGAACGGGACATTTCTTGCGAGCGAGGGAGCGGTTACATTCGCCCGGCTAAACGACGTGAGCGTCGTTTCAGGTGGAAATCGTGTGCATCCGGTGGAGGCCGATCTTACCAAAGACGAAACGACCGCATTTCTGAACCTGACAACCGGCGCGGCGGGGACCTATGTCGTCGGGCTTTCAACTAAGTCACGCGAGATCGCTCTAAAAGCGGCGGATTTTAACGAGTATCTTCGCGAAGACGGCTTGCCCGATACCTTGGAAGAACGCCGCAAGACGGGTGAGCTCGAAAAGGACGCCAAAGAGCGTTACGCCAAGCACGTCAAAGCGATCCTGCAAGTCGGCAAAAAGCAAACGGATGATTACAAGACCGTTCTGGGCTATCCGGTGGAACTCGTCCCGCAGCAGAATCCTTACAAGCTTAAAAAGGGTGACACGATGGAAGTCCTGTGCCTGAAGGACGGGAAGCCACTCGCGGATCAAGTCGTTCTCGCCGGTCGCGAGGAAAGCGGAAAGATCAAAACGTCACCAGAACTCAGAAGCGACGCGAAGGGCATTGTGAAGTTGAAACTCGACGGATCAGGGAAGTGGTATGTCAAGTTTATCAACATGAGCAAACTCGCCGATCCAAACCTAAATTACGAATCAAAATGGACAACTCTTACTTTTGAGATGAAATGATCTAAAAATGAAAGAAGCGAACGCCAAAATCTTGCTCGTCGATGATGATGATTCCTTGCGCCGCGTCCTTGAATTCCAGCTTTCCGAGGCCGGGCATTCTGTCGTGAGCGAGGGTGACGGCAGGGAAGCCTTAAAATCGTATTCAGCAGAAGATTTTGACTGCGTCATCACGGATTGGCGAATGCCGAAGATGACGGGGTCGCAGCTTGTCAGCCAAGCAACGGCGATCAACAGCGAAATACCGATCATTGTTATTACAGCTTTTGGAGATGTCGATACGGCGGTAGAAGCGATGCGCGGTGGGGCTTTTGATTTTATTACCAAGCCCTTTAATCGACAGGAGATCCTGCTTACAGTCGAGAAAGCTCTAAAATACGGCCATGCCCTAGCGGAAAATAGAAGGCTGAGACGGCAGATTCACGAAGACTTTCGAATCGAGAACGTTATCGGAACATCTGAGAAGATGCTTCAGGTTTTTGACCTGGTTGAGAGGGTGTCCAAAACAAACGTCACAGTTTTGATCGAAGGCGAAACGGGAACCGGGAAGGAATTGATCGCGAAAGGAATACACTTTTCCGGCACGCGCAAAAACAATCCCTTTGTTGCTATCAACTGCGCCGCCATACCAGAAACATTAATCGAAGCGGAGCTATTTGGATATAAGAAAGGAGCGTTCACCGGTGCGGCCCACGAATCGACGGGTAAATTTGAGGAAGCTAACGGCGGCACCTTATTCCTTGATGAAATAAGTGCCATGCCTCTCCAGTCTCAAACACGGCTATTGAGGGTTTTACAGGAGCAGGAAGTGACACGGCTTGGCGAGAACATCCCGCGTAAGGTAGATGCTCGAATAATTGCCGCCAGCAACGAGAACCTGCCTGAACTTATAAAAGAAAACGCCTTCCGCGAGGATCTTTACTACCGGCTAGCGGTCGTTCCCATCACGATTCCACCGCTGCGTGAACGCCGTGAGGATCTGCCGGTCCTGACCGAACATTTTGTCATCCGATCCGCTTCGAAACATGGTATGAGACCGCCAAAGATAGCCCGCGAGGTGTTCAAGGTGTTTTTTGATTATCCGTGGATGGGCAACGTTCGCGAACTGGAGAATCTGGTAGAAAGAATGGTGGTCCTTTCCGATGGCGATACTTTGACTCTCACCGACGTCCCCGAAACCGTGAAAAACCCATCGTCGACAAAAGGGGAATTGTGGTTTGAACTCCCGTCCGAGCCGATAAATCTAGAAGCCTTAGAACGGGAAATCATACGTAGCTCGCTTCTCAGGCATGGCGGAAATCAGTCACAAACATCAAAATATTTAGGTATTACTCGAAGCGCACTTATATATCGGATTCAGAAGTACGATTTAGACGAGTCGGGTTCCAGCATTTCGGACGACTAGATGGATACGCAGACCTTCAATATCATCTCCTCTCGAAACCGCCTGTATGTATGGATCGTCATTGCCGTGGTGATCATCCTCATTACGGCCCTTCACTTTCTCACGCCTACCGATCAGATCGTTTGGCACGAGATATATCAGCGGATCTACTACGTACCGATCATAGCTGCCGCTTTGATATTTGGTCTTAGAGGCGGGCTCGCGGCATCTCTTTTTACAACCATCATTTACTCCCCGCATATTTATTTACACTGGCAGCATGGGCACTTCGATTATTCTATAAATCAATATGCCGAGATAGTTATCTTCAATCTCGTTGGCGGAATAATGGGAGCTCTGGGCGACCGACTCCGAAAATCCAGGGAACGGGCTGAAAGAAATGCGGAGGAAAAGAGAAAAGCCTACGACGAGCTGCAAACAACCTTTCAACAGCTGCTCCAAGCAGAGAAACTGGCGTCGCTTGGAGAACTTTCGGCCGGCATCGTTCATGAGGTCCGAAACCCGCTCGCGTCGATAAAAGGAGCCATCGAAATATTAGAGGACGAGCTAATGGTTGACAGTCCTCGGCGTGAGTTCGTTGGTCTTGCAAAAGGTGAAATAGATAGGTTAGATCGGCTGGTAGGTGAGTTTTTACGATTCGCACGACCCAACGCACCGTCTAAAACGCCAACTGATCTTAACGAAATCGTGGACTCAATCACAGGTTTGATCGGGAACCAGGCTGCGTCACAGTCAGTTGCAGTCATTAGAGATTTGCAGAATAATATTCCGCTGATTCTTGTCGATGCGGAGCAGATAAAGCAGGTTGTACTAAATCTTGCGATCAACGCTCTGCAAGCCATGTCCCAGTCAAACGGAGCAGAACAGACCATTACGTTTAGAACTTTTCAGGAAGACAATAATTTTGTTGTCGAGGTCACCGATTCGGGTTCCGGCATTGACCCATCAAATCTCTCAAAGATCTTCGACCCGTTCTACACGACAAAGGATAAAGGGGTAGGACTCGGCCTTTCAATTGCCCATAAAATCGCTACTCAACATGGCGGGCACTTAACGGCAAAATGTACTACTCATCTAACCACTTTTTCACTGACTATTCCTCTTGACCCAGCGGCAAGCACTTGATGGCAGATCTGGACCTATACCCAAAATACCCAAACGTTTGAATTTAGAGCTGCCTTGTTTTTGTTAGCAATGTACGAACAACGCCGAAATCAAGAAGACCAATCTATGAATGCGCCGTTAAAAGCAAAAGTGTGAACGATCCGCGAATTGACGTCGAGCGTCGAGGTCTTTTGCTAGCCTATCTAACAATCGGCTGGAATTCGCTCGAAGGGGTCATTGCCGTTGGAGATGGGATCATTGCTGGAAGTATTGCTCTCTTGGGTTTTGGGGTTGTTTCGGTTATCGAGGGTTCGTCAGACGCGATCATCCTATAGCGGCTTGCGTCCGGTTCCGTGGCAAAAGCTATATCGCGATGCGTTTTATGTGATACGGTTTCGAAATCTGAAACCCGAACGAACCGCCTCTATGACATTTTCTTCTTGTTACTTTCACTTAAGTCTTTTAAGGATATAGTCAACACGTTCTTCCGGCGGCAGTATCGGAACGTGGATAACCGGAAACGGCAACGACTCATAAACATCGGTAATCAACTCGTGGATCCTTTTCTGCGCCGCCGCATCCTCAGTTCGTGCGTAGTCCTTGACCAAAGGTAGTTTATCGAGAATAAATATCTTTTTATACGACGCCGTGTGTATTGCATTGATTAGCTTTTTATCCGGGGGAAGGTTCAGAAAGCGGCAGTACGCCAACGCATCGGGAATCGCTCTGTCAAGAAAAACTACTTCATCCGGTGAAAGGTCCGCTTCCTGTTCGATCTGCATATCGAGAACGCCGAGTTGAAACCTCGTCTGGTTGTCTCTAACCTCCTTTACAGTCTTGCCACCGGCGCGTTGGGTGTCAAGATAATGCCGGGCATGTTCGATAGTGGTTTTGTATCCACGCGTAGCCAGTAAATTAACCGTCGTTGTTTTGCCGGAGCTTGGGCCTCCGGTAACGACATACCAATTCGTTGGGCTTCCACGACCGGGGGCACTTTTGCTCACACGGGTACTCTCCTATGAAGTCCTAGACGATCTCGCCCTTATTCTCAAGCATGACGTGATGGACAGTGTTCACCGAGAGCCAGATCGCGATGAGCATAAGTACGCCTGAACATAGGAGAAAGTGTTCTCGCGTAATGCCAATCAAAAGGCTATTTCCCGCCACAACTCCGGCGATTGCAGTTGCAACACCTGCAAACCCCACAAGGACATTAAGGAAATGTATTATTTTTGATAGTTTCATTTTTTTGTTTAGACCACTAGTCTAGTATTACCTACTGATGTAATCTCGCCGGGATTTTTCTTGACTGTCTTAGGAACCAGGCACAATATGCTTGACCCTTTCGCCGCGAAACCAGACTTCCATCGCGACCCGTTCGTTCGCCGCATTTCGACGCACCAAAATCTTTGTTTTCCTTATTTCATTATCGACGGCCTCCTCGACACACTTCGACCTTGCTACTTCGTCACCAACCTTCAATGGAGCCATACTCTTGTACCCTTTCATCGCGACTTTTCGAATAATGATGAAATGTTCACCGTTAATGGACACCTGATAGATCCTATACATCCCTTTTCCAATTGTCTTGCCCCCAAATCTTGTTGGTGAATCAAAGTGAAATTCTCCGTCACTATCGACCCCGATGGTCTTTTCGCTTTGTGAAAAAACAGGAAGTATGAATAATCCTAATACCGCAACGATAAATATGAATTTAAAAATCAGTATATCTTTCATCAATTTCACCTCAACACGTCGGATTCTACTACTCCTTGATACTGGAGTTATGCATCCAAACCATATAGCTGCCGAAAATAACTGCAAAAACGAACATATAAACCGCACCGAGTATTACGCTGCCGACACTGAGCCAGGTAAATCCCGGTAAAGTCTCAAAGAACGTATGATGCAGCTCCGTACCTTTTGCAGTTCGTTCGAGTACGAACGCCCCAAATATGCAGAGGAAATAAACGATTTCCATGCCTGCCACACACTTCCAAACATATGAGAACAAAGATAGTCTTCCCATTTTCTCTCCTCCCCCAATGCCAATTTCGGCACCTACTCAAATCATCCACATAGCGTGAACGTCTGAATCCCGCAAAACACCTACCAGCTCGAGATGCATTCCGAAAAGTAGTCGTTCTTTGTAGAAAAACATAAGTGTTTCCCCGCTCTTGCGCTCTTAAGAGTATCTGTGTCGGCTACGCTGCGTTTGTCGTTGCGCCGCTTTCCAAAATCCTCTTTTTCTCTTGATATTCCTCGTTTGTGATCTCACCCGAAGCAAATCTCTTTTGTAGTATGTCGAACGGTGAATCTCTCCTGAGTCTTTTCTTTGGCACGGGTTCAAACCAGCCGAACATCAGGAACAAGATCAGTATCCAAAAGACCCACCACAACATGTGCATTCCCAAGAACCCATAATCTCCATACATCATGATTTTGTCCTCCTAACAGTAGAAACATCGGACCTTAGTGCCCGCCATGCCCTCGGTGCATAAACAAATGCATTAATGGGCACGCCAGCAAAAGCAAGATCAGCAATACGTTGCTTGAATCCCAAGTTCTTTGAAAAAAGAATGAGTATGCGGCTGCTCCAAGACCAAAAAGGATTATCACTAATATTCCCGGACTAAAGTTGCTGCCTGTTGACTCATCATGTTCCGTTTTCATAGATCCTCTTTCTTAGTTCTGGCTTGTCAAAATTCACGAATTTCGCATAAAAAGTGCCAACCACGTATTTTCTTACAAAACTTGTGCCACGCTGATATCGTGGGCGCACCGTTTAGACTGGGGGGCCAGCACTACCGCATGCTTCGTCGGAGTCCTGAAAAAACTTTAAGATGTGTGTAAAACTTCGCGCTTAGTTCCAATGCTAAGTTCGTTCAATACAAATAGTGGTTGTGACCAACATCTTGTTATTTTCACTTTGTGACGTAAATCACTGATTTATCCAAAAAAATTGGAGTATACTGTATTCAATGTTCACTCGGGTCTTAATTATTTTCGTGCTTTTCACCGTCGTCGGTGGCGTCGTGTCGGGGACACCGCTCCATTCACCGAGCGGCAAGATGATGAAATGCTGCGATAAGGCCAAAAGCATGGACAGATCCCCCTCAGCCGAGGCTTCTCGCCTTTGCTGCGCGACAAACTGCTCAAATTCGGCGCCGACCTCGTCCGGCGGCTCATTTAATTTCACTCCTTCGAACGTGACGATCTACAAATCGATTGCCGATCAGATCGCAGCTTTGTTCCCAAATGCAAAAGCCGCGCCGTCTGTATCGCCTCAGTATTTGCGCAAGACGTTGACGCGCACTTTCCAGCCCAAATACCTCCAACATAATTCGTTCCTAATATAGTTCGATGGTGAAGTGCGCCCTTTTTTGGGTGTAATACGCCTTTGCGGCTATTTCAATGTGTCCCCGCGCACTGTTTTATGGACGTCGGGACTGTCAGGATATTTCCAACACAGGAGACTACAAAATGAGAAAGACTGTTCTATTCAGTAGTGTTTTGACCCTCGTAGGCGTGATTGCCTTCGTCGCGGCCTGCAGTTCCGGGACGCAGCCAACCGCCGAAAATCCGGTGCAGGGAAAAGTTATCAAAAGCGGTTCGATTAACAATTTGACGGTTTCCGTGTCAAGTGAGACGGGCAAAGTCAAAAACGGCGAGCAGGAACTAATGCTTGCTTTTACGGATGCTTCTGGCAAAGCGGTTGATGTGGGAGCGGCTTCGCTCAATTTTCACATGCCCGCGATGGGTTCTATGGGGGCGATGAACAACGCAGCGGCTTTGACCACAACTGGCACGCCCGGCGTTTATCGCGGCAAAGTCAAGATCGAGATGACCGGCGGATGGGAGATGCAGATCACTTACGAAGGTCCGGCGGGAAAAGGAAAGACATCGATTCCCGTAACGGCGCAATGAGTAGAGGCGAAGCAGGGCGATTTGCATTTTTTGTTCTAATGGCTCGGTTAAATGTCCGCCGAAAATATTAGAACGAGGGTGGTATTAGTATGATTAACTGGCTTATCGAATGGTCGCTTAAGAACCGAGTAATCGTCATCGCGATCTATGTCGCATTGGCGTTAGCGGGCTATTACGCACTTGTAAAGACCCCGATTGATGCCATCCCTGACCTTTCGGACAACCAGGTCATAGTTTTTACCGACTGGGCGGGCCGTTCCCCGCGAGAGGTCGAGGACCAGGTTACTTATCCGCTTGTGACGAGTCTTCAGGGGCTGCCGGGAGTTCGGACCGTCAGGGCTAGTTCCGCCTTCAGCTTCTCGATGGTCAATATTATCTTTGAGGATAATGTCGATCTTTATTGGGCCCGGACACGAGTGCTGGAGCGCTTAAATCTCGTCACGAAACAATTGCCTCAGGGCGTAGTGCCAACGCTCGGCCCGGACGCGACCGGTCTTGGCCAGGTATTTTGGTACACGCTCGAATCGGACGAGATGAGCCTCCGCGATCTGCGCACGCTGCAAGACTGGTTCGTACGCTATCAGCTTAATTCAACGCCGGGGATCGCGGAGGTCGCGACGGTCGGCGGCTTTGTCCAGCAGTATCAGGTGGACATAGACCCGAATAAGCTCCGCGCTTACAACATGCCGTTATCCACCGTGGTCGAAGCGGTTGAACGTTCGAATAACAATGTCGGCGGAAACGTCGTCGAACAGGGCGGCGAATGGGCCATTGTCCGCGGTATCGGGCTTGTCGAATCGGTCGCAGATGTCGAAAATATCGTCGTCGGCTCTCAGAACGGAACTCCGATCTATGTCCGAAACCTCGGCGAAGTCAAACTCGGCAACGCCTTTCGGACAGGCTCGCTTGATAAAAACGGCAAGGAAGCGGTCGGGGGCGTCGTCATCATGCGCTACGGCATCAGCGCGCTCGAAGCGATCGAGAACGTCAAGAAGAAGATCGAGGAGATCAAACCCGGTCTCCCTCCGGGCGTTCGGCTGGTTCCATTTTATGACCGCACCGATCTGATCAACCGCACTGCCAATACGCTCACATGGGCGTTGACCGAGGAGTTCATCCTCGTAACACTTGTAAATCTGATCTTCCTTGCTCATTTTCGTTCGACGCTGATAGTTACGATACCTCTTTTGCTTGCCGCGCTTGCCGCGTTCCTCCTGATGTATATCTTTGGGATCACGTCAAACATCATGTCGCTCGCCGGTATCGCGATCGCGGTTTCAGACCTCGTAGATGCTGGAATTGTTGTGACTGAAAATGCGTATCGGGCGATTGAGAAAGAGGGAGTGAGCTTTTCCGACAGAAAGCGTGTTTGGGAGATAGTGCTTGAAGCGACGAAGATGGTCGGGCGCCCAATCGTCGCATCGATAGCGATCATTGTTATCGCCTTTATCCCTGTCTTTGCATTAACAGGACAAGAAGGAAAGCTTTTTCATCCGCTGGCGTTTACGAAAACTTTCGCGATGATGGCGGCGGCGATAATCGCGGTCACGCTCATCCCTGTTCTGTGCGGCTATCTGCTCGGCGGGAAGTTGCGTCCCGAAGAGTGGAATCCGATCATGCGCTTTTTGCGTCGAGTGTACAAGCCACTGCTGACAAAAGCGCTTCGGAATCGGCTCGCCACGGTTTTGCTCGCTCTAGCGTTTTTCTCGGGCTCGATGGTTGTCGCGACTCAGATCGGCAGCGAGTTTATGCCGCCTCTGAATGAAGGCGACCTGATGTACATGCCCGTGACCGATCCCGCAATTTCACTGGACGAGGCAACCAGAATTCTGAGCAAACAAGACGAGATCCTGAAAGGCTTTCCCGAGGTTGAATGGGCGGTCGGAAAGGCCGGCCGCGCCGAAACTTCAACCGATCCCTCGCCGATAAACATGAACGAAACCATCGTTCATTTGAAGCCCGAAGATCAGTGGCGTGATGGGATGACGCGGGAGAAACTGATTGCCGAAATGGACGAAGCTACACGGCTGCCGGGCGTTACAAACATCTGGACGCAGCCGATCATCAATCGCATCGAAATGCTTGCCACCGGTATCCGCTCGCAGGTCGGCATCAAGATCTTCGGCAACAACCTCGATACTTTGGAAGAAACCGCGAGGCAAATTGCGACGGTGGTAAAAGATGTGCCCGGCGCAGCGGACGTTTATCCCGAGAGGATCGGCGGAGCGCCGTACGTCGATATTGATATTGACCGCACGGCGGCGGCCCGGTATGGAATTGACGTCGGAACAATTCAGGACGTGATCGAAAAAGGAATCGGCGAAACGAATCTGACCGTGACGATCGAAGGACGACGACGGTTTCCCATCCGAGTTCGCTACGCAACCGAGTTTCGCTCATCACCAACAGCGATCGGCCAGATTCCGATAACCTCTCCAGCTGGAGGGTCGATCCCGCTTTCGCAGCTTGCCGATATTCGCAGCCTCGAAGGGCCATCGATGATTCAAAGCGAGAACGGCCTGCTTCGCGGCACGGTTCTGCTCAACATTCGCGGCCGCGATATCGGAAGTTTCGTGGAGGAAGCTAAGGATGCTATTCGCGACAAAGTTGAGATGCCGGCGGGTTACTACATTACATGGAGCGGCCAATACGAAAACCAGGAGCGCGCCCGCCAGCGGCTGTTGATCGTGGTCCCGATCGTCCTGCTTATCATCTTTGCCACGCTCTATATTACATATCACTCCTTTCTCGAAGCGGCCCATATTCTGCTTGCCGTGCCGTTTGCCTTGACCGGCGGCTTTTACCTGCTCTGGATGCTGCAGTACAACTTTTCGGTCGCTGTGTGGGTTGGCTTTATCGCTCTTTTTGGAGCGGCTGTGCAGACCACGATTGTGATGGTCGTTTATCTAGAAGAGGCGGTTAAACGTAAAGCGGACGAAGTCGGCCAGCTTGATAGGGAAACTTTGCTCGAAGCAGTCACCGAAGGTGCTCTTCTGCGTCTTCGTCCCAAAGTCATGACCGTAATGACCATTGTTGTCGGGCTCTTGCCGATCATGTGGAGCTCCGGCGCGGGGTCAGAAGTAATGAGGCCGCTGGCGACGCCGGTTTTTGGCGGCATGGTCTCGAGCCTCCTGCACGTGCTGATCGTAACGCCGGTCATTTTTTATTGGCTTAGAGAACGCGAGTTGAAACGGAATGAAAATTTGTAAGATTACAGGCAGTCTCCCGATGACCGATTGGAGCGCAAGCGTCCCGCTTGGAGTGCCATCGCGAGACGGCAACAAGGTTTTCACGCGTTCGAGCTCGTGGCAAGCTAGAACGCTTGCTCTCAGATCCGTTGTTAAATTATTCACGTTCGGGTTTCTATTTGCGCTGGCGGCGACGGCTCAGACAGTCCAGAGCGGCCAGTCGGTTTCGCTCCCGTATTTAAATCCGCAAGGTGGCATGACGGCTGACGTCGCCGTTGCTTTAGCGCTCGAAAACAATGGCGAAATGCAAGCATTGCGCAAGGAGATCGACGCAGCGAGGGCATTGGTCAAACAAGCGGGTTTGCGAGCGAATCCAAAGCTGACCGCCAGCGGAGCAAACCAGATCGGCGGCGCTGATAATAATCAAATGGCCGAGGCCATGTTGCCGCTTGAGCTTGGCGGACGTCGAGCAGCCCGAGTTGCCGTCGCAAAACGAGAGTTAGAAATTCGCGAGTTGGCGCTTGAGAATCAGGAACGTCTGCTCGCCGTTGACGTTCGCATCAAATTTGGTGAGGCGTTGGCCGCGATCAAGAAGCTTGATGTTACCGAAAAAACGCTAGTAGCAGCAAAGCAAGGTTACGAGCTAGTCAAAGCCAGGGTTGCCGAAGGAAAGATCGCACCGCTCGAACAAAACATTTTTCTCGTGGAGGTCAACCGTTTGCAATCGATCCGTGAGACTTCCGAGGGAAGGGTGGAGACGGCAATGTTCGAACTTCGTAATTTGATCAGTATAAAGCCGGAAGAACCGCTGCGTCTTCGCGGCGATTTCAACGACCTAATCGCAACGCCGCCTTCAGTCTCCGGATCAACCGATTACGCTTTGCGTGAGCGTCCCGATCTGAAAGGTGCAAGGACAATGGACCAACTGGCTGTCGCACAAATCGAGAAGGCAAAGTCTGAAGGGCGGATCGATGCAAGCGTCAAGGCGGGTTACCAGCGCATGAACACGGGCTTTATGCTCAGCGGTTTTGATGATCGCGGCCTTTTGCGTCCCATTCAGGATGTATTTCACTTTTTCACCTTTGGGGTTGAGATTGATCTTCCGCTACTCAACCGAAATCAAGGCGCGGTCGAAGCCGCAAAATTCGATCGAGAAGCCGCTCAAAGGCGGATTGAGTTTGGCGAGCTTACTATCCGGCGCGAAGTTGCCGTAGCCTTGGCTCGATATAACCGTGCGGCCCGTTCGCTCTCCATATTTCAAAACGGCGTCCGCGACCAGGCAAATTCTAATTTGCAGGTAATTTGGCAAACCTACGAACTTGGTTCGAGAAGTTTGCTTGACTACATTGCCGAGCAACGGCGTTTTCTCGATGTCGAGAACGAATTGATCGAAGCCGAACTCGAAACATACATAGCAAACATTGAGATCATGCGGGCGACCAATGCACCGGAGTTAAAAAGGAAATGAGCGAAGAAAATAACGAAGAGTTCGTCGAAGAAATAGGAACGGGCGAAAATTCGAAGCCAACACCGAATCGAAAGCCGCTGTATATCGCATTATCAGTCATCGGCGTTGTTATAGCGGGAGCCCTGCTTTTTTGGTATTTGCGTTCGCGTGAGGGTGGAAATGCCGTCCCGGCCCCACGGACGGTCACATTCGACGACAACAGCGCCGGACAAACGACAGAAAATACGGCTGAACAAACTGTCACCATTCTGCCCGATCAGGTTGAAAAGATCGGCCTAAAGATAGAAACAGTTGGAGAAACGTTATCGAGTGAAGCAATAGACGTGGCATCAACTGGCGTCGTTCAGTCAAATGCCTACAAAGAAACGCCGGTGATCTCGCTGCTCGGCGGGGTACTGCGTTCTGTAAGAGGCGAACTAGGCCAGTATGTTGGCAAAGGCCAAACGCTTGCCGTTATCTTCAGTGATGAACTTGCAGCGTCTCAATCGCGCTATCTGGCCTTGCAAACCGACGCTCAGGCCGCACGGCAAAACTACGACCGGACAGCAAAACTCGTTAAGATCAGCCCCGTGAGCAATACCGAGGTTGACCAAATGTTGGCGAGGTTCAAGACCGTTCAGGCGGAGTTGGAAGAAAATCGTAAGAGACATGACCGAACCCGCAAGCTGCTTGAAATAGGCGCCGTCAGCCGCGAGGAATTTGAACAGGCGACGACAAAATTACGCACGTCCGAGGCCGACGTTGAAGAAACGAAAAAGCGATTTGATCGTGCGGTCAAGGTCGCCGAGATCAATCCTGTCAGCCGAAACGAATTTGAGCAGGCCGCCGTCAAACGCCAAACGGCCGAATCCGACCTTGCGACCGCGAAGCAAAGGCTTTTGTTGCTAGGTTTGTCACCGCAAAAAGTAAATACACTCCGCTCCCCATCGCAAATAACGTCGGAGATCGCATTGATGGCGCCTATATCTGGCACGATCACGAAGCGAGACGTCAACGCGGGTGAGGTTGTCGAGGCAAACAAGGAATTGATGCGTGTTACAAATCTCGGAAGCGTTTGGGTTATCGCTCAGGTTTTTGAAAAGGACCTTTCATCGGTTCGTGATGGAAGCGGAGCAAGCGTTACAACCGGCGCCTATCCTGACAGACTCTTTCGCGGTCACGTAACCTATATCGACCCAAATATCAACCCAGAAACGCGCACCGCACAAGTCCGCGTCGAACTCGACAACCCGGGACAAGTCTTGAAGATCGGAATGTACGTAAACGTCGCCTTTGGAGCGGGTGGGATGGCCGAACGCACAATGCCGATGATCCCGTCGTCTGCCGTCCAAAATATGAACGACAAACAGGTTGTTTTCGTCGCCACCGACAAACCAAATGTCTTTAATATAAAACCGGTGCGTCTCGGCAAAGAAAACAACGGTAAGTTTGTCGTTCTCGAAGGGCTGAATGTCGGCGACAAGATTGTGACGGACGGCAGTTTCCTGCTCCGTGCTGAAATACTAAAAAAGGACCCGACGCATCATTAACGTCGGATACGAGCTGTCAGAGTACGGTCTGCTTTGCCGCACATTTAAGGAGAACATGATGGTTATAGATTTGGTTTGTAAAATGAAGATTGACGAAGAAGCCGCCAGTTATTCGTTGAATTATGAAGGCAGGGACTACTTTTTTTGTTCGGAAGGGTGTATGGAAGAATTCACGCGTAGGCCGCTTGAGTACGTAAAATCCGATTGGCCGGTCCCAACGTAGGAGAAAATAGCGATGTGTAGATTTCTCGGTTATTTGGGAAGCGAAATTTTGCTCGCTGACCTGATTTCGAATCCGGCTAACTCACTCATTCGTCAAAGCTATAAGTCCAAAGAGCGAAGTGAGCCACTAAATGGCGACGGGTTTGGCGTTGGTTGGTATTCACCAGCGATTTCCAACGAGGCTTGTGTTTTTACCAGCATAACTCCGGCCTGGAACAACCGGAACCTGTTGAATTTGGCCCAACATATCCGATCACCCTGTTTTTTCGCTCACGTTCGATCCGCATCGCCTGGAATGGTTGTCTCCGAAAGTAATTGTCATCCATTCCGTCAAGGGCGATTTATGTGGATGCACAACGGTACGATTGAGGGCTTTAGTTCGATAAAGCGCCGCCTGCGACACTCGTTGACTGACGAGATCTATCAGACGATTGAAGGCACCACGGATTCAGAACACGCTTTTGCTGTTTTCTTAAACCTTCTCGGTCGACACACGGAAAAACTAGGAGCAGCGAATTTGGCGAGCGGATTGGTGAAAACCATTCGCCAACTTGAGGAATGGGCGAATGAAGCTGGAATCAAAAAGCCTTCAATTTATAACTTTGCGGTTACCGATGGGGAGAATCTTGTAACAGTTCGTTATGTCTCGAATCCGCAAATTGAGCCGATTTCACTCTACTTTTCAAATCGCGGAAGATACATGTACCGCGAAGGGAAGTTTGAAATAGTTCAATCCGACAGCGAACGAAGCGGAATCATCATTGCTTCCGAGAGATTGACCGATGATAGTACGAGTTGGACTAGAGTCGCCCCAAATCACGTCGTAATTGTTGATAGTCGATTGGACGTAATGGTACAACTTCTACCGAACGTGCGGGTCAGTTAAATAAGTCCCGCAAATGGCTAACCAGGCAGAGTTCGCCGAGAGCTGCATCGTCGTTCAAGATCTTTGCCATTTCGAGATTTCCCGCATTTCACTTGATGGTCCGTCCGCCGGTTTCAGGGAAGGTTTTCAAAGACGCTCTGCATTGTAGAAACTACTATTCCACACCCCCAAACAACATCAATCAGAAAGAGGCTAACGTCGCCTTCATTTGTCACTGCAATATGTTGTTTGACAGTGCCGACAGCGTCTTGTACTTTTATTAATATGAAATTGAAAATCGTTTTCAATAAGATTATCTTGTTTTTTTGAGGCTTGTAGTCTAACTGGTGTTTTTATGAAAAGTATTGCTGTGAGATCCGTTGCTTTTAGTTTAGCCTTTTCCATTTTTGCCATAATCGGCTATTCACAGATGCGTAACGGCGTGGAGGGGAGAATCGTTGACAGTAACGGCGACGTAGTTGCGGGAGCAACGCTGACAGTGCGGCACCAAGATGTCCGGTTGGCTGCAAAAGCCGTTGTAACAGACGGCGAAGGCCGGTACTCGCTTACAAATATGTCAGATGGCAAGTATGACGTTACGATCGGTGCCATAGGTTTTGCGACATTACGCAGTGAAATGACAATCCCGTCGACGCAGCCCATCGTCTTTACTATAACACCTAGGGGCATTGCGGTGGACGTTTCCGTTATGTCAAACTATCTCGCCGGAACCCCGGAAAGCCTTTCGGAAATTCCGGGTTCTATCGAACGGATCGATAGGCAAACACTGGAAAACAGCCGCGCATTCAATTTCTCCGAAGTGCTGAGGAAAGTATCCGGTGTAAATGTAAGGGACGAAGAGGGGTTCGGTTTGCGGCCCAACATCGGCATTCGCGGCACCAATCCGACGCGCTCAACGAAGGTGTTGCTGCTTGAAGACGGCCTTCCATTGTCTTATGCGCCCTATGGAGATAATGCGTCTTACTACCATCCTCCGGTAGAGAGATACGAGTCGATCGAGATCCTGAAGGGATCAGGTCAGATTGCATATGGCCCACAAACGATCGCTGGCCTAGTCAACTATCTGACACCCAATCCGCCCGATAAACCAACTTTTAATTTCAAACTAGAAGGCGGAAATAGAAGGTTTTTCAACGGCGGAGCAGGCTTTGGCGGCACGTTCGGTAAACTTGGCACGATTTTTAATTTCAATCATAAGCAGGGTAACGGATCGAAAGAGAACACAAGTTTTAAGCTATATGATTTTTCAAACAAATCGGTTTTGCAGTTAAATGCTCGCAACGCCCTGACTGGAAAATTTACATTCTTTCGTGAGGATTCGAATCTAACCTACACAGGTGCGACCGAGGCGGAATTCGCCGCAGATCCCCGCGGCAACATATTTAAGAACGATTTCTTTTATGGCCGCAGGTCCGGTTTCTCGTTGCAGCACGCGGCAGTTCTGACCTCTAAAATCAATCTGACGACTAGCTTTTACTCTAACTACTTTTCGCGCGACTGGTGGCGTCAGTCATCCAATTCGAACCAACGTCCAAATCGTTTGAATGTCGATCCCGATTGCCTCAGTCTGGCCGCTTTGAACACCACCTGCGGCAACGAGGGGCGAATTCGCGACTATCTTACTCAAGGCGTCGAGACGCGGCTGACCACAAACTTCGATTTCGGATCAGTCGCTAACGAACTTGTCGTCGGCTTTAGGATTCATCGCGAAGACCAGGAACGGGTCCAGCGAAACGGCGATCTTCCAACATCGCGCGATGGAGTCATTGCTGAAAACAACGAGCGGAAGGCGCTCGCTCAATCCGGATTTATTCAACATCGCTTTACTTGGAAGAATCTTGCATTGACGCCGGGCGTACGTTTTGAGCGCGTAGTTTTTAGCCGAACAAATCGTCTCGCCAACAACGGAGCGGGGGCGACCGGTGAAACTACCGTGACCGAGATCATTCCGGGTTTTGGCATCGCTTACTCGGGTGTTAAGAACACTACGTTGTTTGCCGGTGTTCATCGGGGCTTTTCGCCGCCGAGGGCAGAGGATGTGGTAACAAATACTGGCGGCGTGATCGAACTTGATTCGGAATTGAGTTGGAACTATGAGGTTGGAGTGCGTACCCGGCCACTCAGAGGAACCGAATTTTCGGCCGCATTCTTCCGCAACGATTATCAGAATCAGATTGTAGCGGCTTCGATCGCTGGCGGGGCGGCCTTTACAAACGGCGGAGCCACACTACAGCAGGGGTTTGAATTCACTGGCCAGATCGACTCCGGCTCTCTTTTTCGCAGCCCCCATAACGTTTATCTACGAACCGCATATACCTTTTTGCCAACGGCGGAGTTTCGCGGGATTCGTTTGAGTTCCATCACGAGTTCGGCAACACTTAACGTTTACTGCCCGACCACCAGGCGGGTATCGGCCACCAGTTGTTCGATTACTGAGAATCACCTTCCGTATGCACCGAGTGTTCTTATGACGACAAGCATCGGCTATTCGCATTCCCGCGGTTTCGACGCTTTTGTGGAAAATGTTTACATCGGGCGCCAGTTCGGCGACGATTTGAACGCGGTTAACCCGAACTCGAATGGCCAGCTTGGAGCGATACCAAGCCAGACGTATTGGAACGCGACAGCAAACTACCGCGTAGAGAAATGGAGGACGACATTTTTCGTTACGGGTAAGAACGTGCTCGACCGGATATACATCATTGACCGTACGCGTGGATTGCTGCCCTCAGGTCCGCGTCTCGTTCAAACCGGAATCAAGGTGAGTTTTTAATTTGGCAGAGGCGAAATATCCGTAGGAAACACGGAGTTTCGCTTTGAGTGTAGAAAGCCTTAATCTATGCACTCCGCAGTTCGCGTCTTGCACCTGAAAAGACACGGAATGCGGAACGCAGAAAAAGCACCACCAAAGCGAGAGCGATTAGAATGTCAGGCCAGCCGGACTGTGTGAACCAGACCGCACCAGCCGCGACGAAGACCGAGATATTCGACGCTATATCGTTCCGCGAACATTCCCACACCGAACTCATATTGACATCGTCCGTCTTGTGTCGCGTGAGCAGATAGAGGCATACCGAATTTCCGACGAGGGCAAGCAAACTTACCACGCCCATTATTTCAAAAATAGGAACCGTCGGAACGATTAGTTTGTAGATCACCTGTCCAAGTACAACGAGCGCCGCGAGAAGAATCAAACCACCTTTGAACAAAGCGACGTGAGCCTTAGCCTGAGACGATTTATAAACAACATAAAGGCTTAGCCCGTAGGTCATTGCATCGCCAAGATTGTCAAGCGAATCGGACAACAGCGCACTCGAACCCGCGTAAATGCCCGCACCGATACCCGCGGCAAACATTACGACGTTTATCCCAAGCACGATCTTTAGCGTCAAACTCTGCTTCTCCCGCAACGCCTCTATCGCACAATCATCCTCACAACAAGCCATAACTACACCATCTTCAGAATAGGTGAATGCTGAAAGGTTATCAACGAGTGATGCAGTCGGGCGCTCGTTTTCCATCATTTCAAACTAAGACATGAAGCCCGACGGACGAGTCTGTGACGACGACCTCGGGTTGAGACCTTTATGAAAAAATTGAGCGGTTGGCATTGGATAGGTTATGTTATATTCTCCTTGATGGAGGGAGCGAATGCCGTCCTTATGGCAAATACTTCGCCTCGGATACATTGATTCCGATAGGCCAACTTGGTTGCAGGTTGGTTGCAGCGTTGCTGATCACGGCCTGTTAGTGTTGAATCGAGACAACCGTTAAGTTGTTGATTCTAAGAAGTTTTGAGCAGTTTTGACAAATTATACAAACCTACCTAAATCGCTTGGGGTGCGAGAGGTCGTGAGTTCAAATCTCGCCGTCCCGACCAATAAACATGGGGCTTTCGAAGAATTTCGAAGGTCCCATTTTTCGCGGTTTCCAAAAGGCCACGAGAGGGCGGGTTGCTAAACCTCTTGATTGCCACATTTACGAAGCCCGACCCGTCAGAAATAGCGCCTCCATTTTGCAACCAACTTTCTTCGCCTCAGATTCGGACCATTTTGGTGAACAGACGCACCAACCACGGTGCGAGGAAGAACCAACTGATGCTCCGGCGTTCCAAATTCCACCTTTTCACCCCAATTCCCAGTAAATAAGCGGCTAACAGTCAGCGGAATAGAACTTGCGAATGGCTACGCGAGAGGCACCGGTTTGTCATGCCCTCGACTACGGACCAACGCAAATCTAAACGCGAAGAATATGTCAGTCTACAAAAGATACAATGGTAAGCGAGTCTCATCCTCCCATCCCGACTACTCAAAGGCTCGGTGGTGGATCTATAAGCGGCTGAAAGGGAAGGTCATTCATCAGAGTGTGCCCGAAGCGAAGACAAAACAAGAGGCTGAATTGGCCGAGCGGCAGATCATAAAAGCGTCCTTTGATCATAGCTATAACGTTACAGATACCACCACAACTCTTGCCTCGTTCATTGACGAGAAATATCGGCCCTATGTCCAGCAGAACAACGTCAACAAAGGAGCTAAGGAACTTTATATAAGGCTTCTACTTGGTCACTTCAAGAAGCAAACTTTGTCCAGCATCAGTCCTCAGGACTGTCGAAACTGCCGGACCAAACTTCAGACTCGCCAAAACAAACGGAAGAAAGAAAGTGCACTCTCATCGGCGTCGATCAACCGGATCATGTCCACGTTGTCGAAGATCTTCAGCTTAGCGTGTGAAGAGGGAATTCTGGAACGCAACCCGATGCAGTACGTGAAGGCTCTACCGGAACCGCCCCCTCGAAGACGGTTGCTAAATCCGAAACAAAAGGAAGCACTTTGGACGGAGTTGGAGAAGGATACACTGCTTTATCGACTGATAGTCCTCGCAGTGAATCTTCCATTACGTCGCGGACAACTTGTCGCGATCACGGAAGATGTTATCGATTTTGAAAACGAACATGTATTCGTCATTGGATCGAAAGGAAGACCGCCGCGTTTAGTTCCGCTTAATGCAACTGCGACGAAGATACTGAAAGCGATGATCGATGAAAAACAGTTGCCGTTCCCGGTAAAAGACTTCCGTAAACGATGGCAAACTGCACTCCGTAACGCTGGGATAAACAAAAAAGGCGGAACGAGAGAAGAGAACTATCACTTCCACGATCTTCGCAGCTATTTCGCCAGCGAGCTAATCCGGCGAAATACGAACCCGCTTATAGTGCAGAATCTGTTTGCGCACTCTGACATGAGCATCACAACGGTCTACGCTCAAACTGATGACAAACTCTTGTTGGAGGCTGTCAAGCGGCTTGACGAAATCGACAACGGTGAGGTGCAGTAATTTTGCATTACTTCGCAAATCAGAACGGTTCATTTCCTTCGGACGAGAGTCGGACTGATAACTGATCTTTCCATGGCTGGGCATCGCGGTCGAATTATCTCGGGTTCAGAAAAGCCGGTCGGAGTCGCATCTTTTCAATTTCGACTGCTGCTCGATATTCCTCGGGTGTGTTCAAGTTTAAGAACAAGAATTCGGAGCCTTGAATATCTTTGATCTCGGAAAACCCAATTACCCGTACCTGGAGTCGTTCACGCAATCGTTGTATTCGCCATTCACCATCGGACAACATTGTTTCGACCTTCGGAAGGCACGGATCCCGCCGGTACAGCCCACAAAGCGGCTGATTGCGTCCATCTGGCTGTTCGGCGAAGATGGCATCAATATGATTCATTTCCGAGTCTAGGCAATGCCGCAAAATATCTACCATCCGAGTCATCAGTTCGCCAGTGACAAATGGCAGGTCGCACGCGAGTACGGCTATCCACTCGGTTTTAGCGCTCACAAGCGCTGTATATAATCCCACGATTGCACCACGGGCGTCTCCCATAATGGGATGATCTTGAATTATCGGAAGCGAATTAATTGCGTCATTTGAATTGCCGACCAAATAAACTGTGTTTGCGATCGAAAACATGGCACCGGCTGCCCGATCTATGAGCGTCCTGCCTCCGAGCAACAGTGCCGCTTTATCTTGCCCCATGCGTCGGCTTTGGCCGCCTGCCAAAACAAATCCATCGATCAAACTCATTGCGTTCTAAGAAGATTCTCCGGTTCTCTCGTAACTCCTCATTGTTGGCTTGATAAATGAAAAATAATTGACCACAAGACAAATCACGGAAAATAAAGAAAGAAACACAAACCCGAGCGTATAAGATCCGGTGGCGTCCTTAACAAAGCCGAGTTCCAGTGGTGGAAAAAAACCTCCCAGCCCGCCAAACGCCCCAACAAGTCCAGTGACTGTGGCGGTTTCGTTCGGGAAATACTGAGGAACGAGCTTAAATACGGCTCCGTTACCCAGGCCAAGTGCAGCGGCGCAACCAAGCGCTCCGATCGTGAAAGGAACGATAGAAACGGAGCTCAACAGAAGTGCAAGTACAGCGATCGCCGCGAAGACACCGAGTAGAACCTTGCCGCCTCCGATCTTGTCGGCCAAGATCCCGCCAACTGGTCGCAGTACGGTTGCTACAAGGACGAATCCCGCAGTGCGGGCCCCGGCGTCGGTCGGGGTTAAGCTAAATATTTCCTTCAGGAAGGTGGGCAGATAAAGGGCGAGAGCAACGAAACCGCCGAATGTAAGGAAATAGAATAACGACAGTATCCAGGCGTAGCCGGAGGTTCGCAGAACGCTGAGATTCTGCTTCAGTGTTTTTGGAGCGGCCGTTACAGCAGCGTCCTGAGCAGAAAAATAGAACATTAGTCCCCAGCTAAATGTGACGGCCGCAAAGATGAAGAAAACATAACGCCAGTCACCCAAGTAGATCGCGAGGACAGGTGCGGAAAATACAGCGATCGACTGTCCAATGTTGCCCATTCCGTAGATGCCAAGGGCGGTCCCCTGCTTTTCACGACTGAACCATTTTGAGGTAAAGCCGACGCCGACCGGAAAGGATGTTCCGGCGAGCCCGAGAAATAGGCCGAGTATCAGCAATTGGGTGTAACTTTGCGAAAAGCCTATAGCGATCGCAGGTACCGCTGAAAATATGAGAAGAGCCGCAAAGATACGTCGACCGCCATATTTATCCGCCAGCATTCCCGCAAAAAGACGGCCGATCGAGCCCAGCAGGACAGGAATCGCGATCAAAAGGCTCTTTTCCTTGCCAGAAAGGCCGTATAGCTCGGTGAAGGTGGGGGCGAGTGCGGCGATAAGACCCCAGACGGCAAACGTAACGGCAAAGGCAGTTGTCGAAAAAAAAAGTGCCCGAGCTGAGCCAGGCTGAAATGTCTTAGTATCCATACGTCTTAAACAACGTCCCCCTCAAGTCTTATACCTGTGGAAAGGAACCGAGGGAAATAGATCAACGAGCTTAATGAAAAATCGGGTCGACTCATCGAGGCGGAGAGGGCTTCCACCAAACGATTATGCTAAGTGCGATCAGCCAGCATATACCTGAGGCAATGACGAGCGGAGCCAGTTGAGTGTACGCATGCGCAAGAGCAGCCTCTACCGCTGCCGAGAGGATCCAGAGTTGAGCCACGTTGATCATAACAAGCATCGCGAGACGGGCCTGCCAAACGGCGGCGAGTCCGCGGCTCTGCGGTCTTTGCGGCTTGACGTTAGCCTTCATTTCCACGCACCTCTCTTTTGACCGCAAAGATCTCGCCATTGATCGTCTCAAGCTCAATTCTGTCGAGTGGACGCGGCGGCGGGCCATATAATACTTCGCCGGTCTTGGAGCTAAAACCGCCATTGTGACACGGGCATTCTAGACGGTCATTTGCTTTTGAATAGTAGACCGGGCAAGACAGATGCGTGCATTTCTGCCCAAAGGCAGCGTAGGTGCCGTCGGTGCCGCGTATCAGGATCGCGGTATCTTCCTCCAAAGGATACGCGAAATTCAAGGCTGATCCGGGTTCGATGCTAATAGCACCGTCGATCTTCGCCGGGGTAAAGGTAATTGGCGATCGAGCATCATAGGCAGATTTCCCTGCAAATCCAGCTGCGCCCAGAAATAATGCACTCGATGTCAAAAAGAGAAAGTTGCAGAACTCCCGCCTTGTAACCTGTGCTTCGCTGTCTCGTTCGTAAGGGAACTCGGCCTGAAACGGAGCCGTCGCTGTGCGGACACTTACTTCATCCGATATTTCATTATCTGCGGCTAGTATCTTCTTGATTGTCTCTTGGTCGAATGCTTTAGAATTCATTGCTTTTATCGGATTCCTCCACTTGAGTGTCTATCCACGATTCTTCCCTAACAGGAGCGCCATCGAGAGCTATCTGTCCCTCGAAAACGCCGCACCCGTCGATGCTGACCTCTTCAGCATCCGTCGGCAGCATCATATAGACCTTTGTTTTGACGCTCTGATTGCCAAAAACATGAGCGTTGACCGGCTTGGTTCTTCGCAGCGGAACGATCTGTTCATAGGTGCCGAACGCCAACGCTCCGGTTGGGCAAACGCTTGCGCACATTGGCATCAGGCCCTCACTTGTCCGGTCGTAACACATGTCGCATTTCATCTGCAGATGCATCGCTGAGTTGTATTTCGGTACGCCAAACGGGCACGCGTTCACACAATTGCGGCAATCGAGACAGCGTGGTTTAAGTGCTGACATGACCACGCCATCTTCATTTTGTTTGATCGCGTCCGCGGGGCAGACCAGTGCACAAGTCGGTTCTTCACAATGCATGCAGATGGTCGGCATGGTTGCGGTTGTCTCGCTGCGGTCGATGTAATCGACAAAGATCATCGAGTAACCCTTATGCGTCGAACACTCGCGGCACGCTGCGACACAAGATCTGCATCCTATGCATCGCTGCGGATCGATAAACATGGTTTCGTTCATGCTCTATTTTCCTCTCTGCACTTCGTTCTGTGACGTTCCCTTTCGCACCTCGCCTAGTATCGGCAATTCTCTCGTATGTATTTTCTCTAAACGCGCGGCACATGCCTTGAATTCCGGTATCTTTGAGGTCGGGTCGAGTGCTGCGTTGGTGATCTGATTCGCCGCGAGTTCCTCTCCCCAATGATAGGGCACAAAGATCGTGTCTGGCCTGATCGTTTTTACGACCAGAGCGGGAAAGATGCCCTCACCGCGACGCGAAACTATCTTCACACGCTCGCCGTCGTTGATCTTGTACTTCATCGCGGTTTCAGGATGCATCTCAACGAAAGGCTCCGGGCACTGCTGAACAAGAAAGCCGATACGCCGAGTCTGATTACCGGACAAATACTGGTGAACGATGCGCCCGCTGGTAAAGATCAGAGGATACTCTTCATCGGGCTTCTCGGCGGCCCCTTTATACTCGATCGCGTGAAATTTAGCCTTACCGTCGTCGTGAGCGAACCGTTCCTCGAAAAGGCGTGGCGTCCCCGTACTTTCCTCGGTCGGGCACGGCCAGAAGACGCCGTCCTGCTTGTCGATCTTTTCGTATGTGATTCCGAAATAGTCAGCCTTACCACCCTTGGACGCGACGCGAAGTTCGTCAAATATGGCCCGGGGGGACTCAAACTGAAAGTACTTACCGCGGCCCATCCGGACCGCTATCTCCTGCAATATCCGCCAGTCCTGGCGTGCTTCTCCCGGAGGGTCTATCGCCTTATTTATCTTTATCACACGGCCCTCACCGCTCGTAGTCGTACCTTCGTCCTCGGACCATGTCGTGCCGGGAAGTACTACATCGGCGTAACGGGCACTCTCGGACAAAAAGAAATCGATGCATACGTTAAACTCGAGCCCCTCAAGTGACTTTCGCACCTGATTGGTATCAGGCAGCGAGACCATCATGTTGCTGCAGATCGACAAGAGGCCTTTGATCTCGCCCTCGCGCATTTTATTGAATAACTCGACAGCGGATACGCCCGGTTGAGGCAATTCAGATTCGTCTATGCCCCAAACTTCGGCTATGTATCTCCGATGTTCCGGGTTGAGCATCGACCGATAGCCTGGAAGTTGGTCGGCCTTCTGTCCATGCTCACGGCCGCCCTGGCCGTTGCCTTGACCGGTGATCGTGCCGTAACCGCGGCCTTCCGAGCCGATCTTGCCGGTAGCAAGTGCGATGTTGATGTAACTCAATACATTCTCAGTTCCGTTTGAATGATGTTCAATGCCGCGAGCGTGCATGATCATGCCCGTCTTTGCACGACCGTAGAGGCGTGCGGCCTGAATGATCTTCTCGGCCGGCACACCGGATATTTCCGATGCTACTTCCGGCGGGTAATTTAATGCCGCCGCTTTAGCCGCTTCCCAGTCGTTAGTGCGGCTATCGATAAATGCCTGATCGATGAGGTTCTCATTGATCAGAACATTCAGGATGCCATTCGCGACAGCCACATCCGTTCCGGGCTTGAGCTGTAAGTGCAGATCGCCCTGCCGAGCTGTCGGGGTCTCACGTGGGTCAATGACTATCCACACGCCACCATTGTCACGCTGCTTCCATAGAAATCCATTAAGGATCGGGAAGGTTTCAGCGCAATTTGCTCCGGCTATTATCAAAACCTCCGCGTGCGGTATATCGCTCCAAGGATTTGCCGCACGGTCGATGCCAAACGCCTTGTTATTGCCGCCTGCGGCGGATGCCATGCAAAGCCGTCCATTGTAATCAATGTATCTGGTCTGTAAACCAAGCCGGGCAAATTTGCCGACGAGATATGTCTTTTCAGTCGTTAGCGACGAGCCCGAATAAACAGCGATCGAGTCTTTTCCGTATTTTTCCTGCAGCCCTTTAAATTTCGCAACGATCAGATCGAGTGCCTCGTCCCAGCTCGCCCGCTCAAAATTACCGTTTCGCTTTATCAGCGGGTATTCAAGCCGGTCGGGATGATGGGTCTGCAGATACGCCGTCACTCCCTTGGGACACAATCGGCCTTCGTTGACCGGAAAATCGTAACGCGGTTCGACGCCGACAACATGATTTTTTTCGACTAGCAGGTTCATGCCGCACTGCATTCCGCAATATGGGCAATGGGTTGGCACCATTTTGTCGATCTTTCGTTCAGCACTCCAACCGCCGATCGGCTCATCATGAAGATGAGGGCCGAAACGGTCAATGATGCTTGCGAGATTCTCTACTTTTGACATGTTAATTATTCGCCGTCAGCCCGTGTGCCGTGAAAGACCTTATCCGGGCGGTCCATTAGGACAGAGTATGCGAGCCCACGCATCACCCGTTTGCAACGCGGACAATAGTCTTGCAGTGTTTCCCCATTTTCCATCGTGTAGTCAAAGCCCACTTTTTCGACGACGTTTTTTAGATCGCCGAGCCACATGACGGAGGCAAATTCTACTCCGCACCGCCGGCATTTGGCTTGCTCCATTTCTTTGGCTCGCTGCTGATAGAGTTCAACGCCGATCGACGCCGGGCGCTGGACGATATGAAACAGCTTGCCGAACGGTAGGAAGAAAAGCGTCATTATCACTATTGCTTGATGTGTCAGGGCAATGAACGAGTACATATAACCACCGAAATATGTGCTCGATGCCGTTAGCATAAGCCCCGAGACACAGATCGCGATCAATAGAAGATGGGGAACAAAATCCAACAGAAATTGCTGAACAGCAATTGCTCCGCGGTCCTTTAATCGGCGATGGATCGCAATAGCACAGCCCGCTAGAACCATGAGGGCTGTAAAATTGAGGGCCTTGAATGTAAAAAAAGCCATTACGCTGTGGACGTCCATCGACTGCATTGGAAAGCCGAATACGTAGGCTTTGTAGCCTGTCTCGCTCTCAAGTTTGAAATGTATCCAGCCCCAAACAAGCGGGAAGGTGATGGCCGCTGACAAAACACAGCCCCACATGATCAGAAAATGCATCAGCCATCTTGATTTGGCCCGTTTGAAGATAAACTTCTGGGCGAGCATGTTTATGCCAACCGTTTTTGTGGCATCTAGTGTGTTGCGTGCAAATTTCTTTCGCTGGAAAAAAAGCTTCAACCCTCTGGAAAAATATGCCCGCGTCGCCGGACGCTGGAGCCAAAGTGCATAGCGGAAAAATATTGCGCCGAACGCGACGATACTCGCGATCAGATACCCGAATAAAGCCGAATCGAAATGTTCAAGATTTCGCGAACCGACAATAACAAGTGCCGTCAGAGCCATTGATGCCCCGAGCCCGATCAAGGTCGGGTTGCGATAATTAATCGAAGTAGCTGGCTTGGTGATCTCGATGGGCATTCGTTTTTTCTATAGGGCAACCATCTGTCGTCTGCAAAATGAGTGCCAACCTAAAAGAGAATATGGTGCGTACAACTAATGAGCAATTCCTTGGGCTTAGATAGTTATCATATATTCGAAACGTTACAGGCGAAAATACCAGTGCGTGTATTTATGCGGATCGGCAGCGTGAAAACTCGCGGTCAAAGAAGATCCGGATCGATAGCGAGTAATGTAAAAATGAGTAGAAGGCCCTTCGTGAACGGGATAGATCACAGTCGAATTTCCTGTTAGTAAAAGTGTACGGAGAAAATACTTCATGTGAGTCCCCTCGTGCTCCCTTATTAAATATCAAATTCCGGCCGTTCGATTTATGATTTGGCTCATGAAATGTAACTATTGTTTTGGGAATCGCTGAGGGCCTTCATACGTTCATGAGTCAAATATCCGAACATTTTAGTGCCGAATTAACAGAAAGTCTTTTTGCAATTGGAAGCAGACGTTCGTTCGTTGGCGGCGAGCACGTTTTTTTCGAGGGTGATCAGGCCACATTTTTACCGATCATATTGGCTGGAAAGATCAAAATGGTTCGTTATCCTGAACCGGGAAAGGAGATCATCATTGGCATGTTTCAGGCGGGCGAGATATTTGCGATTCCACCGGCGATGGACGGAAAGCAGTTTCCGGCCACAGCCGTTGCAATCGAGGACAGCTCGCTGCTAATGGTACCGCGAAACGAATTTCTAGCCATGATGGAATCGTCATCCGAATTTTCTTCGCTGGTGCTGAACCGAATGTGCGGCATTCTTCGCGACCGTGCCGTTACTGTTCAGATAATGGCCACGCCATCAGCCGAGCAGCGCATTGCCACTGTTCTCTTGCGCCTAACGGGTGAAATGAATGGCAATGAAACGAAGAAAATCACCCATCGACGGCAAGATATAGCCGAGATGGCAGGACTCTCGCTCGAAACCACGATCCGGACTATCCGCAAGCTCGCGGACAAAGGATCTCTGAAGATCATCGGCGGAAGAATATTCGTCGAAACGACTGAGCATCTTCGCACTCTTATCCGTTAGGTTATATCTAAAAACGTGATCTGGATCATATTTAGTTGAGCCGTGTCCTGCTAAGTTCCTTAGTGCAAGACTTGTGTTGAGAATTGGATCATGAAACTTCGAATTAGAGAAAACACTCTTCGTTTTCGGTTGGGTCGCTCCGAAGTCGAAACTTTTGCTCAAACAGGAGCCATAGGGGACAACGTGCGGTTTGGGCTAGGAAAAAACGACTTTGGCTACTTGCTCGAAAAGACACCCGACAGCAATTTTTCGGCCTCTTTTGCGGACGGAACAATCGTGGTTCGCGTACCTGCCTCCGACGCCAATAGCTGGGCCAACTCCGACGAGGTTAGCCTTGCCGGAACGTTTCTTGCGGACGAACAAACCGAACTCAGAATATTGATCGAAAAGGACTTTGTTTGTCTAAATGCCCACAACGACGAAGACCAGTCTGACCGCTACCCTCACCCCAAGGGCGACGCCGCATGCTAATAAGCCCAATGATACGACGATTTGGGGTTACAACGGCATTTTTCCCGGTCCGACCATAAAGGCTCGGCGATTGTCCGAATTGTGTTTTTGCTGACTAGTTTGATTAGTTTTTGCCCGCTTTACGCGCGGGTTTCGGATTTCGATCAGAGGGAAATGATTTGATCGGCTAATCGAGTATTTTTTAACTGTCTGGATCTTAATTAAGTTTCGGAGGCAGCGTGGAGGTTTGTCAAAAATGAAGAGAATTTTGTTTTTAACTGTAGTTTTAGGGGTTGCTTTGATGATTTTTACGGTCATCGGTTTTAATGTCAATAGTCAGGAAAGAAAGATGCAAAAGTTGAATTTACAAACTAAAGTCGGCGACGGCAAAGATAAAGAGGTTACGCCGCTCTTTGATGGTGATCGCCGAAAAATCGTCCAAATTACGCTTCGCAATAAAGCCATTTTGGATGCTCATAAAGCCGCCGAACCGATTACGATTCAATGTGTCGCGGGAAAAGGCTTATTAATCGTCGGCGAAGAAAAAGAAGAAGTTGAACTAAAAGAAGGTGTGTTGGTTACGATCGAACCAAATGTCGTTCACGAAATAAGAGCTTTATCAAAAGTTTCCGTATTATTGACCAAATTCAAGGAGAATTGATTTTTCGAAACAGCTTAATGGAAACGATGAGCCGTTATGAAAGGCAGATACACAAAATCTTTCTTGAGAGTTCTTCTGGGAGCAGGATTTTTGGCTCTGGCTGGGGGGCTTTTGTGGTTTTGGTTGCGTCCGCCGCAGGTTACGGTTACAGAAGTATCGGAGAGAAGAATCACCCCATCGATTCAAGGTATTGGAACGGTTGAATCAAAACTCGTTGTAAATATTGCTTCCAAAATACCTGGGCGATTAGTTTCAATTGACGTGGATCAAGGCGATACGGTTTCAAACGGACAGGTTTTAGCGACGCTCGAAGATTCTGAATTACGGGCTGAAATGGAGCGTGCCGAATCCACATTGCAGCGTTCAAGGTCAACTGCGGAAGTTCGTCGGGCGGAGATTCAACGGGCGCTATCCGCCGCTGAAGTTCAGCGAGCATCTGTTCAACGAATAATTACTAATAGAGAAGTTCCAAGAGCGTCTTTGCGTCGGGCGAAATCTGCCGTAACCTCCATAGATTCAACCATTTCAAAATTACGAACTCTTCGCCTCCAAGCACAAAACAACGCTAGTCGGTGGCAAAAACTTTACCAATCCGGCGATGTTTCAAAAATGGACTTGGAAGAACGTCTGACGCAGGCGAAAGCCGCTGACGATGATGTAAAAAATGCCGAAGCTCAACGAAATACCGCGTTGGAAGATGTGAAAAACATCGAAGCTGAAATCAATACAGTCGGCGAAGATGTTAAGCAGGCACAAGCCCAGCTGAAAGTCGCAAATGATGATGTCGCAACGCTAAGAACCGGGTTGAAAGTAATTGAGCAAGATATAAGTGTCGCCGAAGCTGCACTTGCATCAGCAGATGCGCGGAAATCTGAAGGTGTGATTGTCAGTCAAATAAGCGGATATGTGGTCAGTCGTGAACTCGAACCCGGTGCAGTAGTAAATCCCGGAACCCCGATCCTCAAAATTGCCGATCCAACAACAATTTGGGCGACTGTTTTTATTGATGAAAGCAATTCAAACTCTTTTGAAGTTGGTGATCTTGCCGAAATTACTTTGCGTTCGATGCAGACGGGGAATGTACAGGGAAAAGTAACACGGATTCAGCGTGAAAGTGATCGCGTAACCGAACAAGTTGCGGTTGATATTTCGTTTGAGCGAATACCCGAGAATATCAGGCTTGGCGAACAGCTAGAAGCAATAATTCGACCAAAAACAAGGACTCTTAAAGTTATTCCCGCATCTGCATTGATTCGCTCGAAAGAAGGAATCGGCGTTTGGCTGGTGATTGAAAATCGTTTGCATTTTAGAAAAATACAAACCGGAATGGTTGATGCAAGCGGCTGGGCGGAAGTGATTTCAGGACTTGAAAGCGGAGATAAAGTCGTCGTTTCTCCGGGCAAATTATCCGATTTGAGCAATGAAGGTCGGCGAGTTTCAAGCGCTGCCGAAGAAAGTAAAGAAGAGCCGCAGGTGAAACAATGAACCTTGCACTCCATGATGTTGAATATCGGTTGGGTCGGTTTATTTTGACTGCGGTAGGTCTCGGTTTGCTGCTCACAACCGTAATGGCAATGAATGGAATTTACGCCGGTATGGTCGAGGATGCTTTGAGCATTGTTCGTGCCCCAAAAGTTGATTTATGGGTCGTGCAAAAAGATACCAATGGTCCATTTGCGGAAAGTTCGCGGGTTCCCGAAGATCTCTATCGCAATATCCTCACGGTTTCGGGGGTGAGCGAAGCGAGTCCTGTTGCTTATCAATTGCTGCAGATCGAACATCAGGAGAAAATCCTGCGGCTTCAGGTCATCGGTTATCGTCTGGGTGGTCTCGGCGGTCCTCCCGCAATCGCTGCGGGGCGACCAATTCTGAAGAACCGATATGAGATGGTAGTTGACCGCAAAGCCGGTGTTTCGCTTGGCACTCAATTCAAATTCGGACGAATAACTTTAGAGGTTGTCGGATTGACGGAAGGCGTTGTTTCTAATTCGGGAGATTCGGCCGCTTTTATCACGCTTGAAGACGCACAGGAACTTCAGTTTCTTAAATCCAATGAAGCGATTCGTAATGACCGGGCACGTCTGCAATCGGATTTGTCGCAAAATCCGCAACTTTCGGGTGTCTCTGCCGATAATCTTTCCTCATTACTCCAGAGTTCACATATTGCAAATGTTATTTTGGTTCGGCTGGAACCGTGGGCAAACGCCGAAGAAGTCGCTAAAAACATCGCGCGCTGGACGCATTACAATGTTTTGACAACCCAGCAGCAAGAAGATTTTTTAGCAAAAAATGTAATCGAAAGAGCGAGACAACAGATCCTTCTATTCCGCATAATTCTCTTGGTTGTGGCGGCTGTGATTATCGCCCTCATCATTTACACGATGACGTTGGAGAAAACCAGAGATATTGCAACCTTGAAAATTATCGGAGCCCCGAACTCAAAGATAGTCGGTTTGATTTTGCAGCAATCATTGATTTTAGGATTTCTTGGATTTGTATTCGGAACCATAATCATTAGTTTAACTTACGAGTATTTTCCGCGTCGTCTCGTGTTGCTGGTCAGCGATCAAATAATGGTTTTTGGGATCGTAATTGGTATTTGTATCGCGGCCAGTGGGATTGGTATACACAAAGCTCTCAGTATTGACGCGACGACGGCCATGGCGGGGTAAACTACTCTGGCAATCTTCAGGTTTTTCGGACTTGTTGGAGAATGATGCAGCAGGTTTCGGCTCAAAATTTAACCAAGATTTTCGGGGAAGGTGATACGGAAGTTATCGCTCTCAAAGACGCGAGTTTGGATGTCGAGGCAGGTGAAGTGGTCGCCTTAATGGGACCGAGCGGTTCAGGGAAGACCACACTTTTACGTGCTATTTCGCTGATTGATCCGCCAACCAGCGGAAAAATCGAAATTGCCGGAGAAACGATTTTTGAAGGAAAGAAAGTGTTGATTGATGATCGATTGCTGAGGCGACAGCGAATGGGAATCATTTTTCAATCCTACAATCTCATTCCGTTTCTAACGGTTGTCGAAAATGTTGCTCTTGTCTTGACCCTCAACGGCGTTTCAAATCGAGAATCGCTAAAACGTGCCAGAGCATTATTAGAAAGACTTGATCTAGGGCATCGGGCAGATATTTACCCGGCCACGCTTTCCGGTGGTGAACAACAGCGAGTAGCGGTTGCCCGTGCCGTCGTCAACGACCCGGTAGTGATTCTCGCCGATGAGCCGACCGCCGCACTTGATTCCGAAAGAGGTAAAGCCGTTATGGATTTATTACGACAACTCGGACACGAGAAACGAGCCGCTGTCATCGTCGTAACTCATGACGAGCGCATGGTTAAAGGCTTCGACCGCATTTACCACTTGAACGATGGAATTCTTACGGTTGAACATTTGAATTCTAAAGAAAAGAACGGACATCCGGCGATGGAATGATTTTGCCGAAAATTGAAAGAATTATTGATGGCTGTGCGTTGGGGATTGTCCAATATAACAAACGGCGTTTCTTTTAGGGTCGTGTCAAACGGAGCGTGAAGGCCAGTCTGACCGATACTCCCACCCCCAAAGCCCCACTCAATGAGTTTTAGAACATGACCCAGATCATATTTCCTCCTGTAAACATAGGCGACAATTATGCTGGAGTATACATTTGGAGGATGAATTAATGATCAGTGTTCAAGGTAAGACAGTTCGCGAAATAGCACTTGAGATGCCGTCGACGACCCGCGTCTTTGAGGAATTCAAGATCGACTATTGTTGTCATGGAGACACGCCGTTCGATGACGCCTGTCGAAACGTCGGGGCGAGTCCGGAAATAGTCAAGGAGAAGATCGACTGCGTTCTGGATGGATCAGCAAATAGTGATCAAGAATCGTTCTCCAAAATGGACTTGAGCGATCTCGTCGATCATATTTTGGATAAACATCACGTCTATACACGCGACGAAATGAGCCATTTGACACCGTTGATGGCTAAAGTCGCCAGCCGTCACGGCGATCACTACTCCTATCTTCTTGAGTTGAAAGATTTGTTTCAGGCATTATGTGATGATCTGGGTCCTCACATGGTGAAAGAAGAAATGGTTCTTTTCCCATACATTCAGAAACTAGAGCATAGTTATTCAAATCATCTGAGCGTTGCGTTTCCGCCCTTCGGAACGGTTCAGCATCCGGTGAACATGATGAATATCGAGCATGAAGAAGTCGGCGAACTACTTGTCAAAATGCGTCGAGTTACGAATGACTACACTCTGCCGGCGGAGGCGTGCCCGAGTTTCACCGCCCTGTATCATCGGCTCGGGGAATTTGAGCGTGATCTGCACCAGCATATTCACCTTGAGAACAATCTGCTCTTTCCACGTGCTATCGAACTCGAACAAAAGGCACGAGCCTAATTTCGCTCGGAATCAACCAAAGCATGTCGACTGCCGCACCGATAACAGCACCAATTCGAGTTGTTCGCGTGCGGCAAGTCGCTCTTCCGGTCGAGCACGGTGGATGGGCATTTTTGCTCGAACCCATAATCGCCGGTCTGGCGATCGCGTTTTCAACCGGAGCTCCTTGGATCGCCTGTCTTACTATCGGTGCGTTTCTCACACGGCAACCGCTAAAGGTCCTGATCGCCGACCGCTTTGGCATGCGGAACAGGGAGCGTGCGAGCCTGGCCTTTCGATTTTTGCTCTGCTACGGTGCGATATTCTCCATTGGACTTGCTGGTACGCTCCTTTCGGTTGGCGTCCAGTCGTTACTCCCATTTATCTGGGTCTTGCCGCTCGCTATTTTTCAGATATACATTGATGCCTCTAGACAAAGCCGCAAGTTGATACCTGAGTTGACGGGAGCTATCGTTATGTCGGCTTCGATCGCGGCGATCGGACTGGCAGCTAATATGCCGTTGGTAAACGCCGCCGCTCTATGGGCGATCTTTGCGTCAAGGTCAATTGCCTCTATCCTGTATGTTCGCGAGCGTCTTCGTCTGGAAAAAGGTAAGCAGTATTCCCGGATGATCCCGACACTCGCCCATATCGCGGCTCTCTTTCTAGTATCAATGTTAGCGTTCAATGGACTTAGCTCGATTTTGACGCATATGGCTATGTCGGTATTGGCCTATCGAGCTATAGCCGGGCTCTCACCTGGTCGGAGTAAAATGAAAGCGATGCAGATCGGCGTTTGGGAGATCATTTATGGCGTGATTGTCGTACTATCGGTCGTGATCGGACATTATTCCAGATTCTGATAAATAGCTACCTTGTAAGACTGCTCCTATTCCCAAATTTATGCACAACGTTGATATCGATCTTGTCGAGATGTCGCTCGACGTTATTAAATACGCGATCAGTCGTATTTCCGATACCGATCCTAAGCTTGGCTTTCCTAAGAAGGCAGAGGAGTTAAAGGCCCTCGTGGGGGAAACGGTTACACCTAAGGGCATCGGCGGCGAGAAGGCATTCGCGCTTTTTAAGGACGTACTAGTCAAGGCGAGTGTTCCGATCGATCATCCCCGGCATCTTGCGTTCGTTCCCGCATCTCCGACCCGGGCGGCCGTGATGTTCGATCTCGTGACCTCGGCAACAAGTGTTCATGGTGCGTTTTGGCTAGAAGGAGCTGGCTGCATTTTTGCGGAGAACCAAGCAATGGAATGGCTGGTGTCACTGACTGGAATGCCCGCCGGAGCCTTCGGTGTTTTTACAAGCGGAGGTACCGAGGCAAATCTTTCGGCAATGGTCACCGCTCGGGAATACTGGCGAGACCGGGACGAACGCAATCAAAAAACGCGCGGTATCGTGATCGCCTCGAATGGTGCCCATTCCTCGATAAAGGCGATGGCAAAGGTCATCGACGCTGATGTCCTTCTGATCGAAACGGAGAGCCGCCTCGAAAGCTCTCATTTAGCTGACACTCTTTCCCGGATGTCTGCTGGGGACCGTGCCAGGGTGTTTGCCGTGATCGCAACCGCCGGCACAACAAACGCCGGAATAATCGACGATCTCGCGGGAATCGCCGCTATTTGTAAATCTGAGGGCATCTGGTTTCACGTTGATGCCGCCTACGGTGGCGGAGCATTGGCGGCCCGTTCGGTCCGGCATCTATTTAATGGTATCGAACACTCGGACAGTGTCACGATCGATCCCCACAAGTGGCTATTTTCCCCATACGATTGCGGTGCGATCATCTACCGCGACCCGGAACTCGCGAAACAGGCCCACGCTCAGGAAGGGTCCTACCTCGATATCTTCAGCGACGAAGGTGCACAGGGATTTAATCCGTCGGATTATCAGATACAGCTTACGCGTCGCGTGCGAGGCCTGCCATTGTGGTTCTCATTGGCATACCATGGCACGGATCGGTACGAAAAAGCTATCGAACGGGGCATCGAGCTTGCTCAGATCGCCGGACGATTGATCCGCGAATCCGAACACACTGAACTGGTTCGCGAACCAAGTCTCTCCTGTGTTCTTTACCGTCGAAAAGGATGGGATGCCGAGGACTACCGGGCCTGGACCTACAAGAATCACAAGGAAGGGTTCGCTCTAGTCGCTCCCACGAAATGGAGGAACCCCGAGGGCCCCGAAACTGTATCGAGATTCTGTTTCATAAACCCCGACACTACCGAAAAAGACATTCAGGATATTCTAGAAACGATGGTCTGATCGCGAGCTCTCTCCGAATTCGCCGAAACCGATCAGTCGGCGAAACTAACTTCGCCGGCCAGTGGTGTCCCGTCACCCGCAAACCCCGTCAAGGGCAATTCTGCACAGTGAATCTCCGTGACTTTTCTAAAGTGATAACCCATTGCCGCGAGGGCGATCCCGTTTCCAAGACTGCGCGGGGAAAGTCTTACGACTCGGAATAAATACTTCCAGAATCGAAGTCGTTCCCGGTCGCGTACGCCGAGTCTCAACACGATTCTGATGAAGGACCTGAGAACGCCGATGACGCTGACTCGCTGCAATGCTGCCGCATCGTTTCTTACGCGTGATAGGCAGTCCAGTGCGCGCTGATAGAATTCCTCCGAACTGTAAATGGTCCTTAAAATAGCTTTGTATCCTTCGACCAGGCGTTCCCGATCCATTTTTGGAACAAAGTTTAATGAACAATCCGTGTTATTCCCGCTGCTTTGGTGAACGAGTCTGCCTTCACGCTCCAAACGCTTCCAAAGCTGCGTGTCAGGAAGAGCAGTCAAGAGCCCGACCATAGCAAGTGGAATTGCACTGTCACGGATAAAGTTGATCTGTCGCTCGAAAATATCGTCCGGGTCGTTATCGAATCCGACAATAAAGCCGGCCATGACCTCGATACCATAGCTTTGGATCTTTCGCACCGATTCAAGGAGATCGCGTTTTGTGTTCTGAGATTTGTTGGCTTCTTTCAGACTTGCGGGCGCGGGCGTCTCAATACCGAGAAATACACGGTGAAAGCCGGCGGCTTGCATCATCTCGAGCAAAGAATCATCTTCGGCTAGATTTACGCTTGCTTCCGTCAAAAAGGAAAATGGAAAATTATGTCGCTCAGACCATTCAATAAGGTCCGGCAGGAATTTTCTAACTTCGCGTTTGTTGCCGATGAAGTTGTCATCGACGATAAACACCGTGCCGCGCCAGCCCGCGACCCACATGGCCTCCATTTCGGCCAACATCTGTTCGCTTGACTTGGTGCGTGGCGAGCGGCCATAGATCTCGATGATGTCGCAAAACTCACATGAAAACGGACAGCCCCGGGAAAATTGGACATTCATCGAGGAGTACTGGTTTATGTCGATCAAACCGAAATCCGGCACTGGCGTGGATAGAAGGGAGGGCCGCTCGGTTGCTTGATATATACGCTTTGGCGAGCTGCATTTCAAATCGTCGATAAACTCCGGCAAGGTGGTTTCCGCTTCACCTACGAAGACAAAATCCGCTTCCGGTACTAGATCCGAGCTCGTCGAGACATACGGGCCGCCGACCGCGACTCGCTTGCCAAGTTCTTTGCATAATTTTACAACCTGATCGAGTGATACCCGCTGGACGATCATCGCGCTGAGAAAGACAATATCCGCCCATTCAATATCGCTCCTGGTTAGCGGCTGGACATTCATATCTACGAGACGCCGTTGCCAATTCTCGGGCAACATTGCGGAAACGGTCAGCAACCCAAGCGGCGGAAACGCGGCCTTCTTGCCGACAAACGACAGTGCGTGGCGAAAGCTCCAGTAAGTCTCGGGGAAAACAGGATAAACAAATAATACTCTCACGATTAATCAGGCCTCCCGCGAAGAGCTAAATACTGATTTAGATACAGCTCTTTTGATTTGAAACGCGCGGCTTTTCCGTATGCGTTTTCTCTTCGTAATTCAAATGCTATCAGCTATTTGCGGGGACAGATGTAAGAGTTGTGTAATAGGTAAGGGGAGGGAAAAACGACGAAAGAGCGCGACGAAAGTCCGTTCCCCTACAACCATGTCGAACGCGACCGAAACAGTCGTAAGGTTGCGGCATTCCGTTCGAATCATATGGCCGCTCCGCCGCATTCAAATCCAGGCTCGTTCTCTTCGTCGAGCACCGGCAGAAATATTTGCTTCGATTTTTCTCTGTCCGGGCCGACGCGGTCAAAGAGCGCCGCTCCGGCGAGCTTAAGATAATTTATCCCGGATGCGGCAAGCAACTTGGACAGCCTTTGGGCATATTTTGAAATATGATCGTCGACAAACGTTATTGATGCCCTGGAAGTTACATCGGCACTTTCGTTATCGCCGTTTTCCAGGGCGAAAAGCTCTTTCAATCGCAGGTACGCGATGAACCCGGTCTCGACCGCAACGTGATCAGGCACCTCGTTCGTGATCGGTTTATAGGAGAACGCTTCGTAGAAGCTATTCAGTTCCGCCAACATGTAGCCCGGTTGAACCCAGCCGCGATAACTGACCTCGCGACCCGGGGCTGGTCCGCCTGGCCCGAAGATGGAATGAAATAATCCTTCACTGGCCTCTTTCTGAGCAGCCTTTGCGGCACGTTTCAGTTTCTTGTCAGCCACGGGGGTAGCGAGATCCGCTACCTGTTTGAGCCAGTCATTTGACGGACAATCAAATAGAAGGCTTATCAGCCGCCATTCTGCCGCCTCGGCGAGCAGATCTCTAGCACGGTTTTCCTGGGTTTTCATAATGGACACCTGGTCAATGTCTTTCCCCGCGAAGTCTAACGCGTTCAAGCATTTCATACTTTTCGTCATCCGCTAAGAGTGCGTCCAGTATCGGATAAAGGTATTCGGCCTCACGCCGGTCGTGATGGCTGCAAAGGCGAAGGTAAAACGCTTCGCGATCCAAAAGCTGAAGCAGCACTCGGTCCATCTCAGGCTCGGTCGGCATTTCGCGAATCTTTTGCTTGAAGAGTTCAATGTAGGAACGCATCTTGGCGTGGTCTTCATAGTAGAGTTTCGGGGCCCCAGCTTCCGGGAAGTCAGCCCGCTTTTCATAAACCGGGAGCAAAATGTTTTCCTCGTCAGCCATATGGCTTAAAAGAGTTGACTCATACGCTTTAAGAAGGCCAAGTGCCTTTTCGAAATTAAAATGAAGCAATGCCCGCTGGTGCTCGAAGAACAATCCGTCGATCACCTTATGAACCTTCATAAGATCACTGATCACCGCCATAGTTTCTCCCGATCACTTCAATATCATCGGCACCCAGCCGGTTCGCATCTTTCTTGCCCCAACCTCGATGTGGGAGCCTTCCCAGACCGCAAACGCGATCTGCGATGGCGTCGCTGCTGAGAAACCGGCCGGCATCGGCCGCGAGATGACGACGGCCCATCCTTTAAGCGTTTTGACGCCTTTTCCCTTTGAAACAGCATTAGGGGCGGGCGACAATGTGCTTGGACCTTCGGCGATCAGGTCTTCGACTGGTTGATCGCGAGGTCCGGAACGCCGGTTTCCGAGTGCTCGTGCCGGAGCGTACCGCGCCGCAGTTTCGGCCTGAGCCTGCGGGTTATTCTCGAGGGGCTTCGCCTCCGCCGGGTAATGATCAATTGATGCATTTGGATATATCGCGTTGATATTATCGGCTCGCCCTTCAACGATCGCCTGCCAATCGGCGCGCCAGTATGAGATCTCAACCGTCTTCCCGACTTCACCCATTTGAGGGGCCGGGACATTCGGATCGACCTTGGAAGGAAGCTGTACCGCACAACCGTCAATGAAATGCCTGGGCCCTGGCATGTCGCTTTGGCTCTCGTCCAGCCATTCGAGCCTGAATGCTATTTCACTGCCGTTGGTGATCGCCTTGACCATCACCTCAGACGTCGACGGTTCTAAAAGACGCGGCTCTACGAGATCCTGCAGGATCATTTTCGATGCGTGGAGCGAGACTGCATCCCAGACGGCCGCATTTGGGTCAAGCGAGATCTCCTTGACCTGGGCGACATTGACCTCGGGCGTCGGGACCTGAACCTTATTGCACGAAGTCGCGCATAAAAGAGCCAAAATAGTGAGCGACGTTACGAATCGCATAATGAACCTCCTCACGGACAATTGGTGCGCGTGATCTGATATAGCTTGTCGTAGGCCGGTCGAATGTGGACCGGTTCCTTGAACGGTACATTGACCAGCTCTTTTCCATTCTCATCCATCCCGATAGCCTTATCACCGACACGTTTCCATTTGCGCATTATCGCCTCGGTCGAGCCGAATAGGCCTAATAAGCTGGTCAGGTCCGGATCGTTCGGTGCGTTTCGGTAGATCTCGACGGCCTTGTCTGTACCGGGGCCGAACATCTGGCGGGTAAAGGCCGTCGGCACGTGGATCGGCGGAATGTAGTAGACGTTTGGCTCAAGTCCGAACTGCGGGAAGAGCGGCAACGCAACTTTTTTGATATGAACTAGGTAATCGATCGGGTTATCAGCCTCGGCCTTGTCTGGCGTATTTATAAATCCGGCAACGCGGATCTTCCCAATGCAATTTGCGAAACACTGTGGTGACAGCCCTTGCTCGATCTTCGGGTAACACGCGATGCATTTTTCGGATGTCGACGTCATCGGGTTGAAAAACACCTTCTTGTACGGACAGCCGCGAACACATTCCTGATAGCCGCGGCAGCGGTTTTGATCGACGAGGACGATGCCGTCCTCGGGCCGCTTATAGATCGAACCTCGAGGGCACGATGCCAGGCATCCCGGATAAGTGCAGTGATTGCAGATACGGGCGAGATAGTAGAACCAAGCCATCTGATGCGGGATATCGATGCTCGCTCCGTGTTCGATGCCGCCGGCACAGTCGTCTTCGCCAACGTTCGGATAGGCGTAATCTTCATCCTCCGGCCGCCAGCCGAGAACTCGTTCGCCGGCCGGTGCCGACTCAAAGATCGTACTGCCCTTATAGACCGATTGACCGTTCTCCTCGCCCCAGTTTTGACCATCGAGCAAACTCAATAGATTTAGATCCCAGGCGAGCGGATACGAACCATACGGCTTGCTTTCGACGTTGTTCCAAAGCATGTACTCTTGGCCTTTGCCGGAGGTCCAAGTCGTTTTGCAGGCCAGCGTGCAGGTTTGGCACGCAATACACTTATTTGTATCGAACACGGCGGCAAATTGCTTTTGCGGACGGCTTTCCGGATACCAGTAGGACATTTCTCGCCCGAGCTGCCAGTTATTTACGCGTGCCATATATTTGTTCTCCGTGTCGTTGGTTTGTCGGTAATTTCATTGTCTTTGTTCGTCAGTAATTTCAATTCCTTACCTTGCTATTGGGGCATCCACCGAGTGAATGGACCTGCCAAGATATGCCGTTCGTGCCGTGAGGCCGACCGATGCGAAAGAGAGCAAAAAGACGATAATGATGAGCCATTTCGTCAGAGCTTTTTTCCGCATCAGGTTGATCAACCCGAAAAGAGCAAAAATGCCGTTAGCCTCGATCACTGCAAAGGCCGGTAGGGCCGATGCCTGGTGGCCCTGAATATTTGTCCACACCTGGCCGATCAAAAGATCAGACCCCTTTCCCGCAGCCTCACCCGTCCCGAAAACAACGAGTGTCAGAATCGCCGTCAAGATCAGGATCCCGAGGCCTATCTTTTGAGCCTTCTCACTCCGCCGTCGTGTTCCATAGATCAGAACAATTGGACCGATAACGGTTCCGGCAAACGGGAAATGGTTGAACAGTAAATGCAGTTTCGTTGCGTCCATTTTGGTGTCTAACTTTCGCCCAAAGTCTCACCCGTGAGATATCTCGTCATCACTCTTCTAGTCCTTATCGTCATCGTCGTCCTTTTTTCTTTTTGTCGCCGCAGGATTTTCGTTACCAGGTCCCGCGGTGCCTGATCGAATTTCCGCGTGTCGAATCTGCCCGCCGAGATTTGCGGTTCGAGCCATTAGGCCAAACGTAATGACTGAAAGGATCAATGCGGCAGCGAAGCCGATATTCGCGAATTTCGATGCACGGAATGACACAAAGAGTCCTATCAGCGCTATAGATCCCGTAACTTCCATCGCGATCAGGGCAGGCATCGCGGCATCTTCGTGTTCTTCCATGAGAGCCTTTGAGACGCCGGGGGATTTTTCAACTCTCTCTTCTGCCGGCTCTCCGGTCAGGAAGACCGCTATTGTTAACAATGCGAGCACGAAAAACATCGCCAAGCTCGCACGTTTTAGTGAATCGCTCTTAGTGACGAAACCGAGCAGAAGCAGGGCAATACCAATGATTGTCCCAATGACGGGAAAATGATTTAACAGCAAATGTAGGTGTAGTAGATCCATATAAACCTCTATTTCTTGCCGATAAAATCTCCAGCGATGTAACGCTTCATGGCATCCGATTCATTTCTCGGCCTGATGCCAAGCTTGGTCGGACGCCATAGCGGCTCGTCGCCGATGCCGCCCGGTTCGGCCTTGGTGATCTTGATAAATGATTCACGCGGAGCACCCGTTGGGCAGTGAATATCTGCCGCAAAACCCTTGCCCATCTCTTGGCCGAACATTCCTTTGCGAACCAGTGAATCGGTCATCCAAGTCGGTTTTAGCCAACCGCGGGTTGCGGATTGGTGTGAGCCCGAGCGAAACATTGCCTGATAGTTTGTCCGTGGATTCTTTGCCAAGCCGTCTTTACGCTCCTGCTGTCCCTGCTGGGAGCCGGGCGTCGCGCCGTACATGTTAAACCACATACGCGTCACGCCGCGAGGGGTGCCCGGATAGTACCTCGCACGACAGAGAAGCCGCGCGAATGCATAATTCTTCTTATCGTTCTGCCAGCCGCGAAACGGCCGGTCTTCCGGGTCGGCGTCTATCCAGACGTAGTCGCCGTCATTGACGCCGAGTTCCTGTGCATCGGTCGGATTGATGTCGACATAACCCTCGGTAACAAACGGCGAACGTTTGTCGTGGCGGTAGATGTCGCCGAACGGTCCAAAAAGCATCGCGTTCATATCCGTGTCGATCGGCGTCGTGTGCGAACCGTGGCGGAATTTCGGCGTGTGGAATATAAACTTGTAATCGTCCTTGATCAGAGGATGAGCCGTCTTTTTCGCTTCTGCCCAGGTATAGATAACGTTACGGCCGCAGCGAGTTTCGCAGCTTAGGTCGTCGCGTTTGACTCCGTAGTCCTCCGGCGTTTTCGGACGCATCGCTTCATGCGGCGCGGAGATAATGATATTTGGTTCGTAAAATGTCGAATCGACTGGTTCGCGGTGAACGGGCAGATTCTCGCCGGCGTCGATAAACTCGTCCTCTTCGCGATAAAATTCAAGCCTACCGCTCTTTGTGTACCAGGGCGTGGCGTCGACCAATTGATCGTATCCGACATTTTTCGGCGTCGTTCTGCTGTTGATAATCGCCGGGACACCGTTGATCGCCTTTTCGTGAAGATCTTTGAACGAATAGCCTTTGGTGTTTGTCGAATGATCGAGTATCCGCTGCAAGTAGACGTCCGTCCTATCCTCGCGGACAAATTTCCAGTAGTCGTTAAAGCGATTGTCCCCGGTCAGATCGGCGAGTTTTGACGCGACCGTAGCGTAAACCTCGATATCGCCGATCGTATTGAAGATCCGAGGGATCGGGGTTTTTGGGAAAACGAGCAGGAACGGATTTGTTACCGATGCGGTCATGTCCGGATGTTTGAGCTCCGCCCAGGAATCGACGCCAAAGACCACATCCGCCCATTCGCACGACGTCGACCACCACCACTCGTTCACGGCGATCAGTTCGATTTTCGGCAAAGCATTGACGACCATGTTGTAGTGCCATTTGACGTTGCCGAGGATCGAATTTGCATTCGCGAACCAGAGTGATTTTGTCGGGCACGGCATATGGGTCTTGCCGGTCAAAAGAGCATTGCCCACACGCAGGGGATGGTCTTCGTGATTGTAGTAGTGAGCCGACTCTGCCCGCCAGTACTGCTTTGGCCGAGCTGATTTTGTCTCGTCAAGCTCAATGTCGAACGGATCCTCGTTAATGTATTGCGGTGCCCCGTTAAACAGAGCGGTGCGGTAATTTCCGGCATATGATCCGACGTTCCCGCCGATCTTGCCGACATTTCCGGTGAGGGACGCGAGCAGAAAAACGTCGCGATCCTTGTTGTCGCTATTGAAGAACTGGTTCGGGCCCATTCCAAGTGCAAAAAGCGTTGTTCCGGGCTCTTGGGCAAAATGCCGGGCCAGTTTCTGTACGGCGGCGGCTGGAGCCCATGTTAGTTCCTCGACGGTCTGCGGCGTAAAATGTGCCGCGTACTCCTTGACCAGATCAAATACTGGCCGACACCTGACCTTGCTTCCGTCCGCCAGAGTTACCTCGATCGAGCCCTCAAGCATTGCGTCGACAGCCTTGGAATTCTTACCAACGTCGTCACGCGTGAGCGGCTGAGCAGCATTCTTTTTCGCATCCCAAAAGACGTAATCACCCCACTCAAGCCGGAGCTTTTCGGGTACGACATTCTGCACCGTTTGCTGGATCGGTGGCGGGGTCTTTTCGCCATCCTTGACGATAAATGTTTGTTTAAGGACTGCGGGGTCGCCCCCAAAAACCTCTGCCGCTTTAAGATACTTGAGCGTGTCCATGCGAACGAGGATCGGCATGTCCGTCCACTGCTGCACATATTCCTTGTCATACAGGTTTTCCTGCATGATCACGTTGGCAAAACCGAGTGCGAGAGCCGGCGTCGTTCCGGGACGGACGACTAGGACATCGTCTCCTTTCGTGGCCGTAGCCGAGTATTCGCAGGCGATCACGACGACCCGCGTGCCTTTCATTCGAGCCTCGGTCAGCCAGTGTGCGTCTGGCATCTTCGTGGTGATCCAGTTCATTCCCCAGACGACAACGGTTTTGGCTTGCTCGACTGAGTTGAGATCGAATTCGACCGTCTGTTGGCCGGTGACCATCGTGTGGCCGGGAGGCAGATCGGTATGCCATGAATAATTATCAAACCCTTTGGGCCCCATCGCCTTGTCGGGCCCGACTCCGCGGATGTGCGAATCAAGCAAGGCGATCGAATTCGCCATTCTGTACATTCCGAAAACACGCGTCATACCAAGTAGCGGCATACCGCCGCGAAACTTCATAACCTGCGTACCGACGCCCTGCGTGGCCTCGATCGTCGCTTCGTCGTAATGCTGTTCCTTGAGCTTTCGCTTGCCCTCGTCGCCGGTGTACGTTTCGGCGATGTTCTTCAGCGCAGCTGCCACAATAACGGCCCCTTCGTCATGTGACATTCGCACCCATTCATCGCGAGCGCGCTGGAAATATTGTTCAGGCGGACGCCCGTCGGCACCGCGAGGGAAACCTGCTTCGTACCATTTCTTATAACCGGCTCGGACCATCGTTCCGTTTACTCGCCGGTCACCATAAAAGCGCCGCGTCAAGGCGAGGCCCTTTTGGCAGACACGCGGATCCCACCGATGCGAAGTCCCGTTGCCGAGCAGATCGACTGCCTCGCCATATTTCATTGTCGGGCCGATTCGGGTAATGACGCCCTGGCGTACGTGTGCGTTGAGCAGGCAGTTGTGCGTATCGTTAGGAGCACATGTAAAGGTATAACGGGAATCATAAGCCCACAGGTCGCGATAGACCTTTTCCCAGTCACGGTTTGGGTATGTGGCCAAGGGATTTGTTATGGCTTCCAGTCCCCAAGCGTTTGTCGTTGATGCCACCAGTGCCCCAAATCCGGCTGCGGTGATCCTCGCCATAAATTCGCGTCTTGAGATCTCTTTTTTCATATCATTCCTCGTTAAATGCTCAACTATTTCACCTTCAATGAGCGCAGGTAGACCACGATCGATTCGACCTCCGCTGGGGCCAATGCCCGTCGGATCGGCGATGGGAACCCGAAACCTTGCATCACAGTCCCGCTCCGGCCCCGCGTGATCGTCCCGACCAGAAAGGTGTCCGAAACACTCGATAAAAACATTTTGTTGCTAAGCGCCGGGCCATCTGCGCCGACGCCATTCTTTCCGTGACAGCCCGAACAATTTGAAGCAAAGAGTGTCGCTCCGAGTGCTGCATCGCCCGTCGCCCACAGCTGTGGCTTGGCATCGGGCTGTGCTTGGATGTTGCCGCCGAGATTGCGAATGTAGGCGATGACGGCTCGAAGCTCATCTTCCTTAAAGCCATTCACACGGTCACCCCAAGCCAACATCGGCCGTCCGGGCCGGCCATTCCGTATCGTTTGGAAGAGAAAATCGTCCGAGGCGAGCTGCAGGAACTCAGGATTTGTTATCGAAGGGTTCGGAACAAGGCCCGGGAACCGGGTTCCGCGTCCATCTGCCGCGTGACAACTTGAACACACCGCCGTGAAAATGGTCTCACCATCCTTAGCAAACTCGCGTTCGCCGAAACGCATAGCGCGCACGCGGTCCTTCGGAAGATAGACGTCAGGCAAGGTGCGCCGTCTGAGCGAAAGTGTATAGAGCGTCAGCAGGTCGATCTGGTTATCAGACAAGCCAAGTGCGGGCATTTGCGAACCCGCGACCGTGGACGCAGGTGAACGGAAATGCTGGACGACCCAGTTGGTTAAAGTGTGATCACCCGGAACCTTAGTGAAATTCAGTTGATTCGGATCTTTGTAACCCGAGAGGGATAGATTGACGCCCGCGTCACCGCCAAAACTTCCGACGGTATGACAACCAGCGCACCCGACCGAATTGAACTGCGCCTTTGCTTCGATCAGTTTCGGCGCACCCATTTGGGTGTCGAGAAAGATCTTCAGAGCCGAGCGGTCTGCCTCGGCTACCTCACGAAATGAGGTTTTCCAGGCCGGGTCCGTCGCCTGCCGAGACTTTTGCAGGTGAGCCGCATACCATTCGGCGTTGTAGCCTTTCAGGCCGACATGTGACAGGTCGGGGCCTTCCATTCCCGTCACATTGCCTCCCGGACGCAGCGTGCCGCCGCGACCATCGAGACGATGACAGGCGTAACAGTCGAGCCTTTCGAACGTCTTCCGGGCGTTATCGAGAGTCGGCAGATTGGGAACATTCAGCGGCGTGTGACAGGTTCCGCAACTCGCGTAGGCATACTTCGCTGGTAGCATCGGCTCGGTCCAGAAGTGAACATTTCCGTGAGCGTCGTCTTTCTCGGTCGCCTGTCCCTGCCCGCCGTGACAAGTCGTGCAGCCGATCTCGGTCGGTGAATGGACGACCGGTTTGTGAGCAGCACCAACCTTCTGATCGGTCGTGATCTGCTCTCCCGAAGCCATACCGACATGACACGTAACGCACCGGTCGGTAACTTTCAGGCTTGGATTGACGATCTGCCGCAGCCGCAGATCGATCGGACCTTCTGTGGTCTTGGCGTTCCCCTGAATGCTGTGCCAGTCCTTCATAAAGTTCTCGGACACAGCAGCGGCAGCGAGGAGCAGGAAAACCCCGATACTTGAGACCATCAACAGATACTTATTCTTGTTCATAGCGTCAATGGCCTCCCCAGTCAGATGGCGACCAGAAAAAGTCCCAGTTCGGGCCGCGAAAATAGGTGCCGATCACGGTCAGCACAATGAAGCCGCACAGGAAGCAGGTGAACAAAGCGAGAGCACCAGCACGGGTTGAGTTGTACTTTCGGACAGCCCATATCGAATAAGCCGCGTAGATCGCCGTCAGCACTGTACCGGGGTTGATGAATGTAATAAAAAGCTGGGGAATATCGGGGAACGCCTCGCGAAGCCAACCGAAATGTATAGCAAATGCCTCGACACCGATCGAGCCTGCAAATCCAACGACAACTGACCATTTCACCAGCTTCCATCCGCCTGGTCCGCCAAACCATTCGCCTGTTCCTTCCTTTTCGCGGTCGAGGAACGGTATCAACCCCAATCCGATCACGCACAACATCGGAATGCCGATGCCGCCCATAAAAGCCGAGAACGAAACGATCTCCTGCAGACCGAGGAAATACCACGGCGCCTTGGCCGGATTCTCGGGCACGAGCGGATTTGCTAGCTCTTTTAACGGTGCATCAGAAACAAAAGCCAGCGCGACACAGATGAGCGTTGTCAGCATCAGCACGCCGAGCTCGGCGTAAAAAAGGTGCGGCATCGAGGGAACGGTATGCTCCGGCCCGCTGCCGACCGCCGGAGTTTTGCCCTTTACAACAGCGGCAAGATGGTATGTCTTCGTAGGAGCATCCGTAAAGACCGGATAGAATTCCTTGGCTTCTTCGGCGACCATCTCATCGGCATTCCCCGGTTTTGCAAGCCCACCATCCTTTCGTATCCGCCAGAAATGCACCGCCATTAACATTACAAGTGCCAGCGGCAAGATCATTACGTGGAGCAGATAAAATCTGATCAGAGCCTCTTCGCCCACCTTGTCCGATCCCAGCAGGATCTCACGCTGCAGACCGCCGATATCTGCCCAAGCCGTGATCCCAAGTGCATCCGTGATCTCGCGAGGACTCTGGGCGATATTGGCTCCGATCGTGATCGCCCAGTATGCGAGTTGGTCCCAAGGAAGCAGATAACCCGTAAACGACAGGCCCAAAGTCGTGACAAGCAAACCCCATCCGATGAACCAGTTGAATTCCCTCGGCTTTCGGTACGAGGCGGTGTAGAACGCCCGTGCCATGTGCAGTATCACGGCGACTACCATTACATTGGCCGCCCAGCGGTGAATGTTCCGCATAAAGCGGCCGGTCGGCACGATGAAATGAATGTCCTTGATCGATTGATAGGCTACGTCCGGATACGGCTTGTAATAGAACATCAGCAGGATGCCGGTGACCAGTGTTATCAGAAATGCCGCGGTCGTCATTATGCCGAGCCCCATGGTCGTGCTCCAACGCAGGCTCCAGAGATGTGTGCGAACCGAATGAAGATGCAGGAAGACGTTGCCGAAGATAAACGACGACCGCGTGCGATCGGTCTTTGGCGGACCGCCGCGAAACATCGCCCGATAAACGTGATTAGGGATGCCCCGCAGATTGATCCAGAATTCGTGTAATGCTGAATAGCCTTCTGCTTTCATGGTCTACACCTTTGTTCCAGTTTTTACAGTTGCTTCCTCGTCGATCGTAAGAAGAGCTCCGTTTTTTGAGACCTTAAGCCAAGGTAGCGGTGTCGGAGCAGGCCCTTTTCTTACAGTTCCATCTTTCTGAAAGCCCGACCCGTGGCAGGGACAGTCAAACCCGGCGGCGCTCGTCTTAACGATGCATCCCAAATGCGTGCAAACGGTCGAGATAGCAAATACGCCATCAGCATCGCGAAAGACCGCAACGTTTCGCCCCGGCGGTACGAACGCTTCGCCCTCCGGATGGGTGTCCGGTAACGCCACATTAAATTTCTTTGCTGGAGAAGCCGACACGGCTGCCTTTGGAAGTTTCAGCATTCCGAAGATCGAGAGTGCAAATGCCGCCGCCATCGAACCCAGAGCGGCGAGCCCCAGAAAATCCCTCCGCGGCATCGGTTCCGGATCAAAACGTGATTTCTTTTCACTCGGATGTGTCGTCATAAAGAACTCCAATTTGTTGAAAATGTGACTCGTTCCATCGAGATGGCATCGACCGGGCAGCGGATTGCGCAGAGAGCACAGCGAATACAGCGGTCCTCGTCTTTCAGGATCGCCGAGTTCTCAGTCAGATCTGCGTCCTCTCCAAGTGAGGCATCTGTCATCGAGTCGACCTCGGTATCGAACTCAAGCCTATCGAGCGAGATCAGCTTCAAACATTCGGTTGGGCAAACGTCCGCGCAGCCACCACACAGTACGCATCGGCTGCCATCAAACACCGGCGTTACTCCACAATCAAGGCAGCGTGACGCCTCGCGCATGGCCTCTTCACGGCTGTAGCCGATCTCAACGACGTTTTCGGGATGCTTGAGCCGCTCGGCCGGTTCGATCGTGGGCACCTCAACGCGGCGGATCGATTCGAAGCCGCGTTCACGACGGTATCGGTCAAGAACGACATGTGTTTTGACCAATTCATGCTCGAGCGCATTACCGGTCAGGTATTGATAAACGGAACGCGCTGCTGCCTTGCCGGACGCGACGGCGTCGATCAGCAAACGCGTTCCGTGAGCGAGATCACCGGCGACAAAGACGCCCTTTGCAGTGGTCTGCAGCGTGATGGGGTCAACCTTGAGCCAGTCGCCTCGCATTCGCTCAACGTCCTGTCCGCCGTCCTCCAAAAATGAAAGGGCTGGTGCTTGGCCAACAGCGAGAAGGACGGTGTCGCAGGGAATTAATTTCTTTTCATCATCATCGTAGAGCGGTGAGAATTTTCGATCTTCGTCGTAGACCCGCAAGCATCTGCGAAACGCGACGCCGGTGACTCTGCCTTTTTCGTCGCGAACTACCTCCGTCGGTCCCCAGCCATTGCTGCGCTTGATACCTTCTTCGTCGCCCTCAACGATCTCGATCGTGTCCGCAGGCATTTCTTCCGCACCTTCAAGCGAGATCAGGTGAACGTTTGCCGTTTCGGAAAGCCGTGCGGCTGTCCGAGCGGTATCAAAAGCGATCTGACGGACGACCGACCTCGCGACGTCATAAGCGACATTTCCGCCGCCAATGACGACGATCTCACTGCCCATATCTAGGTCTTCGCCGAGAGAGACCGCCCGGAGCAGATCGACGCCTCCAATAACGCCCGGGCCATCCTCGCCGGTCAAACCGAGGCCGCGTGATGATTTGGCACCGACCGCGATGATCACCGCCGCAAAATCCTCGCGGAGCTCGGCAAAAGTAATATCTTCACCGACTTTTACCCCGCAACGGATCTCAACACCGAGAGCCTCGATAACGGCGACTTCTTTTTCGATCAGTTCACGGGGCAGTCGATATGCCGGTACGCCGACCGCGAGCATTCCCGCTGCGACAGGCTCGATCTCAAATACGACGGGCTTGAATCCCATCAAAGCCAGGTCGTGAGCGGCCGATAGGCCGGCGGGGCCGGCTCCGATGATCGCGATCTTTTCGCCATCGCCTTTTTCGATCGAAGTCGCAGTCGCGGATCTCAAGAGCGCCGCCATTTCCTCGGCATCTCCGGCGACGGGCGGTGTAAAGTTCCTGATCGAGTCCAACACCTCGCTCGTCGGCCTCGCCTCCGGCCCGAACTGATCGCAAGCAAATCGCTTGAGCGCTCGAATTGCGATCGGTCGGTCTTGGCCGACGAACATGCCGTCGTCATTTACTTTGGGGATCTTTCCGCGGCGGCAGGCGATCTCGCAAGGGGCTCCGCAGATGCGACCGCAGATCGAGGCAAACGGATTGGGGCCGCGCGCTATTAGATATGCTTCTTCAAACCGTCCATCCGCGATGGCCCGAACATACCCGCGTGCGTCCGTGTGTACCGGGCACGCCACTTGGCACGAGATCAGGTTTTGATGGTAGTTCGCGTCCGGGACGTGAACATTTAGCCGCATCATAGTTTTCCTTGTCACATAATGTTTGAAACTGCTGGAATGCTATGCGGGTTGCGGTTGCCAAAATATGACTTAAGTCATATTCTGAGCAATATTTTTAGCCGCCGATCGAACTCATCGACCGCGAGGAATACTCGAATGTAGGGGAACCAATGGTATGGCCGGATGTTTTTCTTGCGACAGCAAAATGAATAAGGTCGGCGACTTCGGTTCGCGATCCTCCGCTTCTTAGCAAACGTCGTACATCATATTCTTCAGTAGAGAAAAGACACGTTCTGATATGCCCATCGGCCGTCAGGCGAATTCGCGAACAGTCGCCGCAGAAGGCATTCGTCACCGGAGCGATCAGGCCGATCTCGCCGCTTGTGCCGTCAGCAAAGCGATACCTCCACGATGTCTCACCTCTGCGGGACTGGTTTATAAGGATTATTGGAAAAGCCGAATTTATTTTTTCCCGGATCTCGGCAGCCGAGACGAGATGTTTTCGATCCCACATATGCCCGCTATCGAGGGGCATGAATTCGATGAATCTGACGGTTAAACTGTTTCTTCTTGCAAATCGAGCAAGGTCGACGATCTCATCGTCGTTTCGGCCCCGGATGATAACAGCGTTGACCTTTATATTAGGATAACCGGCAGATCGTGCGGCCTCGATCGAGTCGAGCACGTCAGAGAGTTTGTCGGAGCCCGTAATTGAGCGAAAAGTGCCTGGTTTCAGACTGTCCAGCGAAAAGGTTATCCGGTTTAGACCACTTGATCGTAGCTGGGCAGCTTTATTTGCGAAGCTACTGCCGTTAGTGATCATCGCGAGTTCTTGAAGTCCAAGGGGTTTAAGGCATGCAAGTTGAGCTATAAGTACTCCAAGGCCTTTCCTGGCCATTGGTTCGCCGCCGGTCAGTCGTATCTTTTCAATACCCAAGGAGACGAACACCTCGCAGATAGAGTGTATCTCGTCGAAGGTCAGAAGATCCGGATCATTTGAGGTGCAAGGGGCCGGATCAGGATCGCAATAGAAACATCGAAAATTACAGCGATCCGTTACTGATACGCGCAGGTCCTTGATTTTTCGATTGAAGGAATCAAACAACATTTCTTGTTCTTCCGCCGCTGTTCTTAGTATGAGACTACTTACGGTCTTGACTCTACTTGCGGTGCCGTTTGCCAATCTCCTTGGCCGAAGTTCTATTTCGGTCTCGCTCGACAACATTAAAAGTCTCACTCTGCACGGCGAGAAAACATGATCTGCGTCATACTGCCGCAATCGGGTGAACGATATATTCAATTGGTGGTACTACACGCGGAAAAATTGTGAGCGACCGAGTTGATCCAGTAGAGGTATTCATATGTATATCAAGTTCTTAAAGTTCATACTTATAGCAGCAATACCGTCCATTCTCAGCCTTACAGTCGTTGCCCAGACGCCCAGTGGCACACCGTCGGCAGATGAGATGAGTGCTCGTGTAAAGCACCTGGAAAGTGAGGTCGAAACAATGCGTCGCGAAATGGCTGAGCTGAAAGCGATGCTCGGGAAGAACGCGGCAGATAAGCCAGCCGATCCGCCGGCAAAGCCTGATATTAAGCCAGCGGATGTTGCGAAAACAGATGTAAAACAAGCTCCTCAAGCGAAAAAAGATCTGGGTGTCGATGTCGGATCCGCGCGCATCACCCCATACGGGACTATCTACTTCAATGCGTTTGGCAACAGTGGCGGAACTAATAATGCGGACGTTCCGCTGTTTGCCACGCCAACGGGCAGCGGAAATGTAAGTGCAAGCGTCAGGCAAACTCGCTTGGGGGCGAAGGTCGAGGGGGCTAAGGTTGGAAACGCACGGCTCTCGGCGATTCTCGAAGCCGATTTCTTCGGCGGTTTTCCATCGGTCGGGATCGGCGAGAACTTTGGCGTTGTTAGGTTGCGACTCGCAAACGCAAGGCTCGACTGGGAGAAGACATCAGTAACGGTCGGACAGGACTGGATGGTCTTTGCTCCCGTTAATCCGACCTCTCTCGCCGCCGCGGCAATACCGCAAATGGCCGGAGCGGGAAACAATTGGGCGCGGCTGCCTCAAATCAAGATCGAAAGAAAGATCACGCCGAACATAACCTGGCAAGGAGCCGTGCTTGCGCCGCAGACTGGCGACTTTGCGACAAACGCCGCGTTCTTTATCCAGCCGACGACGGGCGCGGCATCGCGTGTTCCATTTCTACAAAGCAGGATCGCGTTTAGCGGGAAAAATTGGCTTGGCAGCAAAAAGTCAGGAGCCATAGCCCTATCGGGACACTACGGGCGATCGCGCGTATTTACGGGTGCGGCCAATGTAAGAAATGACATCGACACATACGGTCTTGCCGCCGACTGGAATTTTCCGCTTGCAAAACGAATCGGTGTCTCCGGGGAAGCGTTTTTTGGCAAAAACCTCGGCGGCTTTCAGGCCGGTGTCTTTCAAAGTTACAACAATGATTTTGCCTATAGCCAAGGCGTCGCATCGACGGCCGGTGGTGTTCGTGCGATCAGGACCCGAGGCGGATGGGCTCAGGTCGGTTTGACTCCGCCGACACTGAACGATCGATTGACTTTTTATGGAACGATCGGAATTGATGACCCTGAGAATCGAGACCTGACAAGCGTCACACGTCGCGACTGGCGTACTCGTAATCTGGCATTTGCCGGCGAGGCGATCTTTAAGTGGACTCCACAATTTTCGATCGGCCTTGAGCTTCGTCGCTTCTACACGACTTATCTATTCAGCGGGGTGCAGCACGCAAATCACGTAAATCTCGGGGCGGCGTATTCGTTCTGATAATTAAGGTTGGCCGATAAACCCTGCCTCTGTTTTGAGCCTTGATGTACAGGAAGTATCACGATCACTGAACGAGACTGCGGGTCTTGTTGCTTCGGATCCAACCGCAAGGCGAGTATTTTGAGGTTATGGTGTTTGTGCTTTAACCGGTGGAATATGTTCTTCACAGTCAGTCCTCAGTTCTGCTTCCGCGAGTTTTTGATTGAGAAGCCGGCAGAAATGTCCGTTGTCTGAATTGTAAAATTGGCAGGTTGAACACATTCTTTGGATGGTGATGATTCCGGTTTGATTCAGATGACGGATGATGTCCATCAAGCCTGAGAGCAAAATTTCTTTGGCGGACGCAGGTAATTTATCAATCGGAATTTGTATCTGATCGGCGAAAAACGAGGTTTTTTTGGCGATTCCCTCGCCGCTTTCGGTTAGTTGGATAATGTAGCTTCGGGTGTCGTGCGGTTCGTATTCTTTTGCGATAAGTTGTTTTTGTTCGAGCGTTTTAACGCAATCGCTGATGGTCGCTTTGGTCATATTGAACTCATCGGCTAAATAACTGACCTTTCGTTTTTCGCTCGAATGATGGAGCAAGAAGATCAGCACTTGAACCTGGATCGGACTGAGCGAAAACTCTTTGCTTTGGTTCCAGAGCAAAACCCGAAACGCCTGCGACACTCTTTCCAATGAAGCGACAATTTTACCTTCAACGCTTTTACTTTGATTGGTGAGATCAAACGGCGAGCTTTTCATTAGTTACAATTTTCCATCTCAAGAATAAAATAACCTTTTTGTTCGATTGCTTCCGCCCATTGCGGTCGGACGGTTTCAACGTGGCAAAAATTGCATTCGCTGGCGGTTAACGGCTGATTGTCCTGACCTTTCTCTTTCAAATATTCCAGGCCGTAATTATAGATCACGCTGCTGTCCTTTATTTCCGCCGGAGCAATAATGTCGAAGTGCATAATGCTTCCGTCTTTTTTTGTAACGTACGTATCCCAAACTGCTGCTTGCATAATTTTCCAGTTCCTTAGAAATCGAACGCCCTATTGAGTTGCTCAATGCCGTAACTCAATAGGGCGAACTCACTAGCCTTTGACATCAGCCATAGACGCACCGAAATTGATGTGAAGAACATTCCCGTCTGGCGTAACCAAAGCCGGAACCGATTTCACGCCGGCTTTTTCCGCTTCGTCAAATCTCGACATATCTTCTCCAAAATGAACGATCTCCACCTTGTCCGCACCAACCAAATTAACGATGTCGTGTTCCGCGCTAACGCAAACAGGACATCCCGCATGATAGAAAATTGATTTACTCATATTTTTTACTCCCTTTTAATTGAATTGCTTACTCGTCAGCTTGATAGTAGTTAGGACTCCTAACGATGTCAAGGGCTGGTGGGATTGCGTAAAAAGAGCGAACGAACCTAAACTGCGAAAATGAGCTTCGACCCGCGGAAGGTTAGAAAACGCCTGAAATGTCCCAAGAATGCGGTGACGTTCTTCCAAAGATCGTCAGGAACGACCGCGGCCTTCTTCGACGACGCTACGCTAGATCACGTGCATGATCTCGTCGAGGGGTTTTCGGTGGATGTCGGGGACTTTTGCGTTGTCGGCGGGACAGCCAACCGGTATTAACGCGAAGGGAACCTCGTTCTTGGGTCGTTCGAGGATCTCCTGAAGAAACTTCATTGGCGAAGGCGTGTGTGTGAGGGTTGCGAGCCCCATATTGTGAAGGGCGGCGAGCAATAGTCCGACAGCGATCCCGACTGATTCTTGCGAATAATACGTCGGTTCGCTTTCGCCATCCTCCACTATCGTCGTGATCCGAAATACGACAATCAGATACGGTGCGATCTCGAGAAACGGTTTGTGTTCGTCGGTGCCGAGCGGTGGCAGACGACGGAGCCATTTGTCGCTCATTCGATTGTGATATCCGCAGCTTCACGTATCTTTCGCTTGACCTCAGCGTCACGAACTACGACGAACCGCCACGGCTGTAAATTCGCCCCCGAAGGCGCCGCCCCCGCCGTCGCGATAGCCCGTTCGATCAGTTCGATCGGCACATCCCGATTCGAATACTCGCGCACCGTTCGCCGCCGAGCGATCAATTCAAAAAAACGCTGCCCACGGTCAAACTGCTCTTCGGGCTCAACCCCTTCAAATTCAAGCGGAATGAATTTTGGTTCAATACTCTCCATAAAAACCCGTCATTTAGCAAAAAGCCGGCATAGTTCCAAAAAAACTTGGCGATTCCACGCCGACAGTCGTTGTCCATTCGACTTCGGCATCGGCCATGACGTCGCTTCTGATGACTGGTCTGCTCAACGCCGTAGATGATCGGGGAGTCAAACTTCGCGATCTAATTTTTACACCAATTGCCGATAATAACGAGCTGCAACTATATGAAAAATCTAATCTTTCTACCGCCCTGATCCCAAATCTGCTGTTCCTGATGATATTCGCTTCGCCGCTCTCTGCTCAGAAGCTATGCCCGTTGCTATCAGCCATCGAGCCTTTCGGTTAAACGCCTTGAGTTCGGCCCTTTTCCCGGGCCTTCCGACTTTCAGCCAAATTTCCTGGTAGTACCCTCGGGCCGACACTTGCCGAGCCTGTTTGCTCTCAGATGGGGACAAAGACCTTTACATTTAGCAGGATAAATACTGGACCCAGCTTGCTGCTGATGTTTCCGAGGCCGAGACGACGTTGGTGGCAACCGCGCAACGTCCGGTCACCGAGGCAACCCTCAACGGCCCACCACGCGAACCGGCGTGTTCCGTAGTGGTTCGTCCACGGCGACAAAGATAAGAACATTCTGCCGAAAGCATTGGCATTCATGGCTGAACGGCCAAATCGAAAGGGACTGTCGTCATCACAGGGGGGCACATGTCGCGATCATCTAAAATGCTTCCGCCGTCGCGGGATTGATCAAACGAGCGGAATGGATGATCGGCGGTAGTAATTTGTCAGATTGACGACAACTCCAAACGCAGATTCTCTTGGATCTGCGTTTTCCACGATTCGGTAACTTTTGCGGTTTCGGCAAAATCCGGCCATCTTTCGACTGCCTTTCGGACGTCAGCAACGATTGACTCTGCACGACCGCGTTTAAGGGAAACCGCCTCGGCGCAAGCCCTAAAATCACTAATCGAAAAACCATCCCGTTTACCGTTCATGGTCATCTGGTGACTCGATGTCCATACTCCGGACGGATTAAAGCTGTAGGCTACATCAAAAGCGGGAGCAAGAGACCATTTGCCCTCTTTATCCATCAGAAAAGCAATATTCTTGACATGATCGTCCTGATTTCTAGCAAGAATGTTAAATGCCATTCGACGAAACATCTCCTCGATAGCTGATGTCGGGAGTTTAAGTTGACGCATGATCAGCATGGCTTGTTCGTAGCCATAGGCACCGGCATTGTTGAAGTCAAAATGAGCTAGACCGCTCAATGACAACATGTGAATCTTTTCGCCGTTTTCGATTCGGTCGAATCGCTTTGTCATGAAATGCCGTCTGCCGTTCTCTTCGAGCAATCGGCATTCGCTCATCTGTATTCCTGCCTCGAGTGCCATCAGATAGTAGGCATACTCGATCGCTCCATAGCCCTGTGGATCGGCAAGTTCTTTGTCGCGGTTTCCTGTGACGCCGTCGAACTTTAATAGCCAATATTCAAATCCGTCGCCGGCTTTTCCTTGTCCAGACCTCACTTCATTAGTTTTTCGATTCCACGCGATCACCGCTTTGGCCCGGGCACCACCCGCGGAGGTTCCTACGCGAAGGATATCCCTGAGAGAATCAGGATCGTCAAAAGTAGTATCAAGATTGTTTCGTTGGTTCAAAACGTCGGAAGCCAGATTGACTAAAGCGTCAATCTCGATCTTACGAGAGGCCATCTCCTTGGGGCCTTTGCTCGGGAAAAACTCGAGGGCGCCCATACCACGTGAGCCCGTGTAGCAGAGCCTTTCCACCGCATTAAAACTATCAGGGGATCGGCCTTGCGTCGCGAGCCAGGCGTCCATGAGTGCGTTGCCAAACTTATCCGGGAGTGAATCAGCTAGCAAACCCGGTAAGCCGTGAAAGGTCGCTCGTGGCAGTTCCGGGAACACGTATATGGATCCAGTCAGCGGCATCACGATCGGTGAGACCTCGATGCCGCTTTTCATAAATTCCGGTGCGTACTCAAAGGCAGCCACATCGCTGCCGTCCTCAAGCGAAACAGCCCCGATGGTGCGGCCCCAAAGCTTGACCTCAGCCAGCGTTGTCATGACTCATCCCTCCAACTCCAGCCCGTTCCTTTCGAACTTCGTGACTCTTTGGAGGAAGCTCGTCGTCGCTTTTTCCCTTGAAGTTTCAGTTGAGCAATTGGGCTTGGAACGGGTTCTGGGAAAAGTGCCTCTAAACGTTGCTGTAGTCCTAATGAGCGCAGGAGCCGAATTAGGCTTGTAACTTGTACCGATTCGCCTGCCTCTAGCCGTTCAACGGTTCGCTTAGACACGCCCGCTTGCTCCGCAAGATTTGCTTGGGTGAAGTTCTGATTCAATCGAATCATTGCAACACGTTCTCCGATTTCTTTAAGTATCGCTTGATCGGTCGTGTTTGTGTCGAATCTCATAATACGTCAATTATGGCGAGTAACTATGGTAGTGTCAATATATATCGGCAAATATGGCGAGTAAAGTGCCACGCATCTTCAGGAGTATGATATCGTCATTAATAACGAGTTAGGGCCGATTTTAGAGGCAGCTCGCTAATTTCGGCGAAGTGTAGCAAATATTCGACTATCTGGTTTCTGACTGAGATTATGTGGAAACCGGATCGCCAACTGGAAGTGCCTTTTCTTTGGTGGTCAGGGCACGATGACCTCCAGATACTTGGCTAGTACCGATTCAAGCTCAAGTTCTCTTGCTGCTTTTGCAAGTTTTGCTTCCGTAGTTCTTCTTGTTGCAAGAGCTTCTTTGGCGGCCTTTATGGCTGTTCGTTCACCTACCTTTGTGATGAATTTAAGAGCCTCTAGTGCCGCCCTTTCGACTGTGACGATTCGATAGCCCTTTTCATCTATGATCTGTTTGTCGAGCCTTGTTTTTGTTCGAATCAGTCTATAACCATTTTCTCGGGTTCTTTTCTCCGGAGGGACCATCATCCATATTTCTCCCGGAACCTGCTCGGCAAGGTTGTAATGATATAGAGCTGAAAGACCACCGATTGCTGAACCGGGCCCAAACTTTGAATATGCGATCTGGAATCCTACATCTTTATCGAGCGACGTCTTCGGATGAAGGTAGATTCCACGATCAAGACGAACGAGGTCCTTTGCAGCGACAAGCCTGGATATGTCTTGCTGACTAATTCCCGCAGCCTTGCCCTGAGCCAGTGTAAAGACCCCAAGTTTCTTTAACTTTAGTACCTGATCCTTACCCACCATTAAAGTATTGTGGTGCAACGTGACATTTGTCAATGAATAATGTCGCGATGCACCCATCTGAGAAAGGTTGGCAGTTCAGATAACATCGCTCAAATATATAAAATAGCGGTAGGCGAGAGGGGCAAAAGTAGTGAAAACCGGATATCAATTTATTGGTGTGTTAATAAGCCAGAATGACTTAGGAGACGGGGTTTCGTCACATTTGTTTCCCGAAAATGTCGCAAAACACTAAACAGAAAAATTAGTGTTTATTTTCGATCAGAATGTGTTATTTTGTTGTTCTCGCCAGTGTTATTTATCGACGTTCTAATTGGGAATAATCTTGGTAAGTTGGTTGCAAGATGGTTGCACTTTTCCCGACGCAAACCTACTTAAAGCTTATAAGCGACAAGCAAGTTGCCGATTTTGATTGGTTTTGAGCGATTGTGAGAACTTGCGATTAACCCTCAGGTTGGTTGGGGTGCGAGAGGTCGTGAGTTCAAATCTCGCCGTCCCGACCAAACTCATATGCCCGCTGCCGTATCGAGGCTGCGGGCATATTTCGATAGGACGCAGCAGTGCTATATCGATGGGTTGTTTTCTTCTGCTGATTCCGGCATTTCAGCAACGTCGTTCTTAGCCCCGTCCTTCGGCGGATAGATCCTGTTCGATATCTTTACCAATACAAGCTGGTCAAGGAAAACAACGGCGCCGAAACCGACACAAAGCATCAGCGCCAGAAACGGGCCAAGTATATAACTGCCGGAATCGAGATCGTTTGCGCGTAGGAACGACGTCGCAGAGACCGAAAGCCAAAAATACTTGATGACGACAAAGACACCGAAGTACAAGAACGTTGTCCACAATGCCCAAGCCCGCAACGTGCGGGCAAGAACGAAATTCGCGATCACGAGCAAAACGACCGTCGTTAACCAAAGAAAGGTCCAGCCGATCGCATCAGAAGTATCAAAACCGGCAATTGCCGCGGTCGGTGAACCGATACTTCGCAGCCAGCTCCACGAATAATAGGTGATAGATGCGAGTATCAGCGTAAACGCAGCCAAAGCGGTGATATAGACCCTGTTCCACATATCCGAGATATTTAGCACATAAGGGGCGAGAAAACAAAAAAGCCGTCGATCTGACGGCTAAGAGAGCGATCGTGAATTTGTACTTCCCCGATCAACGCGGCCGAACGGTCATGAATATCGTCGATCCTTTTCGCGAAACAAGGAGCAAGACCGGCTTGGCGCCGGCATTCTGCAACGCCGACTCGACCGCCTCGGGTGTCGTAACCGGCTGACGGTTCACTTCCAGCAAAAAATCCCCCCGGCTGATGCCAGCGTCGGCCGCAACGCCGTTCGGGTCGACCTCGAGGACGACAAGGCCTTCGGTCTCAGTACCGGAACCGAATTGTTTTGCGATCTGCGGCGTGATCGGCTGCAGCGTCAGCCCGAGCTTTCCTCCCGGAGCCGATCGTTCCGGTGCATTGTTCTCGTTGTTCTGCATCGGGGCGACCGATGATGTTTCAGTGTCAAATTCGTCGAGAGTGGCGGTCAGATCCTGGCTGGTTCCGTCACGCAGGATCGTTAACTTGATCTCGGTTCCCGGCAGAGTTCCGGCGACCTTATTGCGGAGCACGTTACCGTCATCGATCTTGTCACCGTTGACGGCCGTTATGATGTCACCCCGCTTGACGCCCGCTTTCTCGGCCGCACTTCCGGGCCGAACGTTGCTCACGAGCACGCCTGCAGAATCCTTCAGATCAAGTGCCCGGGCCGTGTCACCGGTGATGTTCTGTATGTTAACGCCAAGCATGCCGCGGCGAACCTTTCCGTTGCTTAAAAGCTGTTCCATGACACTCTTGGCCATGTTCGACGGTATCGAAAATCCGATACCGATGTTTCCGCCCGACGTTGAAAGAATCTGCGAATTGATGCCGATCAATTCGGCATTAAGATTGACCAATGCTCCGCCCGAATTCCCACGATTGATCGGGGCATCGGTCTGCAGAAAATCTTCGAAACTTCCGTCGCTCAGGCCGGTACGTCGGCCTTTTGCCGAAATTATCCCGGCCGTCACGGTCTGTCCGATGCCGAGGGGATTTCCAATCGCAAGCACGATATCGCCGACGCGCACCGAATCGGAATTCCCTAGAGTCAGGAACGGCATGTTCTGAGCCTCGATCTTCAGAACCGCGAGGTCGCTTGGCTTGTCGAGACCGACAAGCTTCGCCTCAAACGTCTTGTTGTCATTCATCAAGACTGTGATGCTGTCGGCACCATCAATGACGTGAGCATTCGTTAGTATCGTGCCGTCCGCACTTACGATCACGCCCGAACCCATGCCGCGTTCGACCGGCGGACGCTGTCCGCCGCGAGGCGATGGAAGCTGTCTGAAAAACTCGTCGAAAGGCGACTGTGGTTGCGGCTGTTGGGCCTGAGGCGGGCGATTGCGTTGTTCGGCTTCGATACGGACAACGGCCGAAGATGTCTTTTCAACGACGTCCGCGTACGATGTCCGAACGCCATCCACGACCAGCGGCGGCGGTGGAGCTGAAGGCTGAACAGGAATTTCTCCGGTTTCACCACCGCTCAGCAGACCGGTCTTGCAAGAGACCGTTAATACAACCAAAACAAGAACTGAAAGCGAAAGGAACCGATTAAAACTCATTGATTCTTCTCCAAATAACTGTAGGCAGGATTTTACCGCATCCCACGGTAGCTTTTAAACTCTCGTCCTGCTTTACGACGCGCGATTCACAAAGTTTCGCGAAAACTTGATCCGCAAGAGCCGTTCACATCATTCCGGTGACCTTTGGCGTTTCACCATCGAAGATATAAGCAAGCGTTTTGTATACCAGTTTTGAACAAAGGAACGCAGGAGAATCGTATGATTCGACGTAGGAATATTCGACGAGATCCATACCGACGACGTTCTTCTTTTCGGCAAGCTTGCGTATCAACGCCAACGTTTCGTACCAGCCTAATCCACCCGGTTCCGGTGTTCCGGTCGTAGGAACAATGCTCGGATCCAGTCCATCTATATCGATCGTCAAGTAAACGTTTTCGGTCAGGCCGTCGATCGCTTCATCGATCCAGTCCATTTTTCCAACGATGTCGCGAGCCCAAAAGATCTTTGTTGGCAAACCATCTGCGATCGCACGGGCTTCGTCGGCCGAAATCGAACGAATCCCGACCTGCACCGAAGGGATACGGAGATCTTTCACGACGCGGGCCATGATCGAAGCATGCGAGTGCGGTGTGCCGTCATATGTATCGCGGAGGTCAGCATGGGCGTCGATCTGCAAAACACTCAGGTCATGATATTTCTCGGCATGAGCCTTGATTATCGGAGCCGAAACCGAGTGCTCTCCTCCAAGCATGCAGACGAATTTTCCGTGCTCGAGCAGTTCTTTGGAGAACGAATAAAGCTCGTCCATCATCACTTCCGGTGAGGGCCGCGGTTTGAATTCGTCAAGGGTATGGATACCGATCTTATATACTTCGGAATCGGTCTCGTCGTCGTAAAGCTCCATATTACGAGAGGCATCGACAATGGCCATCGCTCCGGAGCCTGTACCGGTACCGTATGAGACCGTACCCTCATACGAGACAGGGAGAATCAGCACACGTGCAGAATCAAAAGACGAGAATTGCTCCTCGTCTATTCCACCGAAATTCATTGGCAAGCTGGCACTTTCAGACATATCTTATGGCACATCTATCGAAAGGTCTTTGCCCGCAAAGCTGAAATTCGGCCGTTTGCGACCTTTCATGAATTTTGCTGCTGTTTGCGAAAGAGCGGTAATTATCATCGGCAATGCGATCGATGGGTCACTTGGGACGTAGGCGGTCGTGGCTCCGCGATGGAGTTTGCCGAAAACTTCGCGGTGTGTGCCGCCGAACGATGGTGTACGCGTTTCCAGCGGAGCGGAATCGGTCGTGATCGAGATCGCATATTTGTGGCCGCGGGCGGTTGTCCGAGTAATGTAAGACGACACTTCGCCGATATTGACCATGTTCTGAGCGTTAATGCTGCCTAGCGTGATGATGCCCGAATTCCGCGTTTTTTGCGCGATCTGCATCATTTCCATCGTATCCTGCGTCGTATCAAAAGTTAACTGCAGTTTCTTCTCAAACTTTGCACGTGCGATCCCAACCGAAAGCTCGGTTCCGGCGATGTCGGGGCAAAAGACCGGGATCCGGGATTTGTAAGCAGCGGTCATAATGCCGTCTTCGTGTGCGATCTCAGCCAATTCTCGGCCCATCAGGTGAAGAAACTCACGAACGGAATACGACCGCGTCGTTTCCAGCTGATTGATGACGCTGCCGATCCATTCATCGGCTTCCTGGTACTCGTCTCGATTAGCAAGCGTGTCACCGATACGTGCTACATCAGCAGCTTCAAGTTCTTCATCGCTCATACTCGGATGCGCCTGATAATGATTGCGTCCAAGTGTTTCGTGTATGTCGTGGTACAAAACGGTGCCGGACATCACAATGACGTCGACGAAACGGTTCTTGATGACATAAGCCATCAACCGCCGCATTCCGGAAGGGATCAAGTTTCCCGAACCGCAAAGGTAAATCGTCGAGTTGTCGTCGAGCATATCGAGCCAGATCCGGTGGGCTTCGGCCAACTGTTTTGCACCAAAGCCTGCTCCTTCCATTTTTTCCAAAAGGCCCGCGACCGAACGGTCACGGTCGATGGGAACCGGCTTTGTCGGCACGGTCAGGAATTTTGAGGCCTTGGTCTTCTTTTGAGCTACCATATTTTCTCCAAATCAATAAGTTTGCAAATATTCAAAAAATCGTTCGAACGGTACCGATCTCATTCAGTGCCGTTAGGCAAAAGGTATGTGTAACTTTCACCTTGAGTTTCGTAAAACTCGATAAGCTGATTGCCCTCTTTTGTCGAGAGGTCGCCGTCTTTGATCCTTTTCATCACCGCCCGGCGAAACTGGTCGTGCAGCTGGTCGGTATCATAACGCACAGCGCCGAGTGCATCCGCAAGCGTCGCTCCGTAGATCACTTTGCGGATTATGTGCCCATCTTCGCCGATAAAGATGTGAGCTTCGTGCGGGACGCCAAAAAGGTTGTGATTATTGCCCATCACTTCCTGGTAGGCGCCAACGAGCATCATTGCCAAATAATACGGCTCGTTCGGAGTTAGCTTGTGAAGCTCGAGGACCGGCTTTACGTCATGAAGATCCACGAATTTGTCCACAATGCCGTCAGAATCGCACGTGATATCACAAAGGGTAGCATATTCCGTCGGCTTTTTGTTGAGTTTATGTATTGGGATTATTGGGAATAGCTGTTCAAGAGCCCAATTATCAGGCATCGAACGGAAAACTGAAAAGTTGGCCAGATACTTGGCGCACATCAGCTTCCTAAGGTCGTTGAACTCTTCGGATACATACTTTTTCAACTGGGCAAATTGATCTGCCTTTTCGCAAATATCCCAAAACAGAACTTCGCCTTTTCCCTTGTCCTCAAGAGTGATGAGACCGAGATTGAACATCGTGAAAAGCTCCTCACGGTGTTCGAGAGCGTCATGATAGTATTCGCGATAGTTCTTGCTCGTGATCGTTTCGCGTAAGTCATGCAGTTCCTTAACGACCTGAGGATCGTCGAGATCAACGGTCATCGGTGAAATATCTTCAACGACAGTCTCGATCTCGTCCTGAATGTTGGTCACAAGGATCGCGTGATAAGCAGAAAGGTATCTCCCCGATTCCTGGATTATTGTCGGGTGAGGTACATTCTCGTCTTCACAGACCATCTTGATCATGTAAATCACGTCGTTGGCAAACTCCTGAGCATTGTAATTTGCCGAGGATTCGAATGATGTTCGCGAACCGTCGTAGTCCACGGCCATACCGCCGCCAACATCGAGATATTCGATCGGTATACCCATCTGATGGATCTTAGCGTATGTCCGCGCAGCCTCTTTCATCGCATTTTTTATGCGTTTGATATCGGTAAGTTGCGATCCGATGTGAAAGTGGAGCAGGCGGAGCATGTCGACCCTGCCGGCTTCCTGTAATTGCCGAATCACATCAAGGATCTCTGTGGTGGTAAGACCAAACTTAGCGGCTTCACCGCCGGATTTCTCCCACTTTCCCGATCCTTTCGAATAGAGTTTGACCCGGACACCGATCATCGGCAGTTTTGTTTCCGGGTTCTCGTTCGTTTCTTCCGCAACAAGCGCGAGGGTATGGGTCAACTCGCTCATCTTCTCAATGACGATGACCACGTTCTTGCCTGCTGCCGCTCCCGCGAAAGCAAGTTTGACGAAATCACGGTCTTTGAACCCGTTGAGAACAAGAAGGCTGTCCTTAGATTGCTCAAGCGCAAGAGCCGCATACAATTCGGCCTTCGAGCCAGCCTCAAGCCCAAAGTTATATCGCGAACCTTCGCGAAGGTACTCTTCTACGACTGCACGATTCTGGTTTACCTTCATCGGATATACGCAGAGGTGGCCGCCTTCATAATCAAACTCCTTGATCGATTTCTTGAACGCTGACTGAAGTTTCCGGATCTGACCAAAAAGCAGTTGTGGAAACCGAAGCAGTACCGGTGTGTTTACGCCCCGTTTACTTAGGTCGTCAATTATCTCCTTTACGTCCGCGGTGAGGTTTTCGTTTTCAGGTGATCTGACTACGAGGTTGCCTTTTCGATTTACGCCAAAATATCCGGCGCCCCAATTATCGATTCCGTAGGTCTCGATCGTCTGTTCGATGATTGAACTCACTTTTAGTTACTCCGCGCACGAAAATCTAAGTTGTCTGAAAAAGCAATAAAAACTATAAGTGTATGAAAAAACGAACAAAAAACAAATAGGTCAACGAAACAAAGTTTTTACGCCGATAGTTGCGCGTGCCTTAGGCGTTCGAAGTTCTGGCACGTCCCTTGCAAACTCGACTGATCTGAGTGCGGTCGTTAGTGGAAATCACCGCCAAAAGTCAGCAAATATGGGACTTCTTGTAGATATTTTCAGAAATTGATAATCATTCTGGCAAAAAATGGTGGCAAAAAGTGTCACACGATTTATTCGGAAGGAATTTGAGGTTGTTATGAAGAATAGTCGAAATGAAGGGTTTTCATTGATCGAATTATTGATAGTGGTGGTTATTGTCGGCGTGATTGCGGCGCTTGCTGTGCCGTCACTCCGACGGGGTATCCGTGCGGCCGAGAACGGGACCACGTTCGCAACAATGCGGACGATCTCGTCGGCTCAAGTTGGATTCTTTTCGCGGAATGGCCGATTTGCCCGTGTATCCGAGCTGAACAACCAGAGTTCGACGGTATTCGGTACCACAGCCGGCGATAGGGTCGTCCGGGGACGTTATACATTCGAGATGACACCCGTTACTCCGACCGATGCCGAGTTACGAAACTCATTTACTCTGACCGCTACTCGAATGGTCACCGATGACACGATCTACAAATACGAGTTGACGCAATCAGGGGAAATTGTACAAATTTTGCCTTAAGTCCTCACACCGTGTTCTCCCACACCCTTATTTCCCGCCGTAAGACCCCGCCCCACCAAGGTGCAAAAAATGAATGTTTTCGAAGACCTCATTGAAGAACTAAAAGAGGAAAACCTGCTCGAGGAGACTGTGATCGACATCGAGCGGTCGAAAGTTAGACCTCTCGCGATCGAAGAGGTGCCCGCGGAGACCGACCCGATAGCTGACACGGAGGAAGACTCGTTCGCATTTGCAGAATCTGACGAGCCCGGATCAGACGTTCAGCCCGACATTGTTCCAGATCCGATCATTGAGAGCGGGGAAGTTACACCGGATGACGATGACGACGACGTGGTAGAACCGGCTATTGCCGATGTGCCCGAAATCGCGAGATCGCTGAATCCGCGAGACTTTTTCCGTAAACGAGCGGTCGACGAAGTCTCGAGCATGCAGATGGTCGAGCACGTACTCTCCGGCGTTGAACGCGAACACATGAAGGTCGTGCCCGAACCTTACGACGATCTCGAAGCAAAAAAGGCCTTACATCGATTTCTTCAGGTAACCGACGATCCGCAATCGGCGGCTTCGGCTGAAGCGGAATATCAGTTACTTCAGGAAACGCAGAATTGGTATTCTGCGCTCGCTGAACGTGACAAAGCGATATCCGTAGCGAATATCAGACGCTTTTGTGAAAACTCACGCCCGGTGCTGAGTTCGCAGGCATTGATGGCGCTTGCCCGGTTTTATCGAAATTCGCCTTTCAACGAATCTGTCCGAGGGAAGTTCGATTTCGTGATGACACGCCTTTTTGCACGCGAGGTCGATAGCGAAAAGCGTCTGCTGTTGTTTGGCCGTAAGGAAATGATCGGCCACATAAAGACACTCTACGAAAACTGGTCGAGCATCGAGCTTTTTACACACGAAGAGAACCAAGCCGAGATCGCACCCGTTGTTGCGAAATTCACCCATTTTGCTGGCGAGGCAGAACATTCCGAGTCGCTCGATGCGCTGCTGAAAACCGACATTTTTGAACGTATCAGGGTCTTCAAAGAAGACATCGGCGAACTGTTCTTTGCACCGGAGGTCGCTGCGGCCGCGATCGATTGTAATGTGCGCGTAGGGAATCGATTCATCGACCTTATCGCCGCAGCGCGCGGAAGTCAGCCGGTTGCCGAGATCGAGGAAAAGTACGGATATAGCTACGACCAACTGATCTCGAACACGACGGGCAAGACCCTGCTTCTCGTTGATCTCCTCCGCGGGTCGGACGACTTAGACGCGGACATGGATGAGATCGATTTTACGTCTGCGATCCCTAATACTCCGGCTAAGCAGGCGACCAAAGCCAGTTCAGATCGGTCAAGCTTGAAATTTGAGCTTTTCGGTGTGAACAAGTGGTTTCTCGCAGCCACGATCCTGATCCTTCTCGTAAGCGTTGGAGTTTACGTATGGGCCGATATGTTCGCGGGAAGCCAGGCCAATGCGGTGGTCGCGAAAGACATTGATATCTCCGCCACCGAGCTCAAACAACACCTGCGGATGGCACGGGCGACAAATGAGACGCTTTACTGCGTGATCGAACCGTCGTGGGATGGCCTTAACGAGGACGCACAAAAAGAATTTCTAAAGAAGGTTCTCGATTTCGCGGGGAAAAGAGGATTGAAAAAAGTGAACCTTCTTAACTACAAAGGACGATCGGTAGCATATGCTGCAGAAGACAGGCTCGAACTCCTCGGCCCATCTTGATGCTTTTGTTGCGCAATATTGAAGTCCCACACTCGGAGGCGGCAATTTGCCGCCTCATTTTTTTTAACTGCTTTGAGTAGATGTGCGATCGTTGAAACCCGTGAGATCCGACCCACCTTGTAGGATCTGTGCTTCAACAATTCGCTCGAAAAAAAAGAAAATTTGTCCGAATCGTATTTTACTTGAGCGAACACCGGAATGCCGATGCTTAACAGCGACCACTTTTATTGCATTTCTTTTTGGATTTTGCGTAAATAGAGGTATTCCAAAGTTATTCGCCCGAGATCAAACGTAAACTCAGATATTCCGATTTTTGTATGCAGGAATTCACCGACCAAATGCCCTCGGACATCAAGCGCTATCCGATGGTTCCGATTCGTGACGTAGTTATTTTTCCTTATACCAAGGTTGCTTTCAAAATAGGGCGACCAAGCAGCGTGAAAGCTCTTGAAGAAGCAATGACGGGCGAGCGCGATATTTTTCTCGCGACCCAACACGATGCGACGATCGACGAACCGCAGGCCGACCAGATCTATCCGGTCGGGACGCTTGGCAGAATACTCCAGGCTCAGCGACAGGAAAATGGTCAGATCAAAGTCGTTGTAGAGGGTCGCGAACGAGGTCAATCGGTCAGGGTCGAGCAGGATTCCGAGGGTATGTTCTTTGCCCATGTCCGAAAGATACAATCGACCGATGAATCGGGATTCAGGACCGACGGACTGCTGCAGAAGATCCATACATTGGTTGAGCAGTTTCTGCGTGTTTCGCCCGATGCTTACACCGACGCTTTACACGCATCGCTGCGAGGAATTTCGGCAGCACAAATCGCCGACGCGATGTCTTCACATCTCCGCATCGGGGTCGAAGAGAAACAGGAACTGCTCGAGACGTTCTCGGTGTCGGAGCGCCTTCAGAAACTGATCGACATTCTTGAGGCCGAGATCGAGAAACGTCAGCTAGATCGCACGATCCATTCGCGAACGAAAAAGCAGATGGACAAACATCAGCGTGAGTACTATCTGAACGAGCAGATCAAAGCGATCCACAAGGAACTCGGCCGAAAGGACGAAAAAGCCGAACTCGAAGATCTAAAGAAAAAGATCGAAGATGCTGGCATGACCGAAGAGGCACGTGATAAGGCCCTGCAGGAATTCGCACGACTTGAAGCTATGCCGCCGATGTCGGCCGAAAGTACGGTCTCGCGGACGTACCTTGATTGGCTGATAAACGTGCCCTGGCAAACGAGATCTGATGAGATCGACGATCTGATACAGGCCGAGAAGACGCTGAACGAGGATCACTACGGTCTTGAGAAGATCAAAGAACGGATCTTGGAATTTCTCGCCGTTCGTCAGCTTGTGAACAACCCGAAAGGAACGATCCTGTGTTTTGTTGGTGCTCCGGGCGTCGGAAAGACGTCGCTCGGAAAATCGATCGCAAATGCGACCGGACGAAAGTTCATGAGACTCGCACTTGGAGGCGTTCATGACGAGGCCGAGATCCGCGGACATCGTCGGACGTACATTGGTGCATTACCTGGCCAGATAGTTCAGCTGATGAAGCGTGCGGGAACGGTTAACCCGGTGATCCTGCTAGACGAGGTTGACAAGCTAGGCCGCGATTTCCGCGGAGATCCGAGTGCAGCACTGTTGGAGGTCCTCGATCCGGAACAGAACAACACATTTCGTGATCATTACCTTGATGTCGACTACGACCTCTCGAACGTGTTCTTCATAGCCACAGCGAATGTTTTGCACACCATTCCACCCGCTTTGCAAGACCGTCTTGAGATACTCAACCTATCGGGGTACACCGAGCGTGAAAAACTTGAGATCGCAAAACGCCATTTGATCTCCAAGCAGTGCGAGAATACGGGTATCGATCCTGAAAAGGTAAAATTTACTGATGACGGCATCCTGGAAACGATACGTCATTACACACGTGAGGCCGGAGTTCGAAATCTCGAACGTGAGATCGGTTCTTGTCTTCGAAAGATCGCGAGGAAATATGTCGTCTCTGACACTAAGGACGATTTTAAGGTCGTCATCGACGCCGAAAAAGTTCGCGAACTGCTCGGGACCATCCGTTTCCGCAAACAGGACATTGCCCGAAAGAGCGAGATCGGGCTCGTGAACGGACTCGCCTGGACCGAGGTAGGCGGCGATGTTCTCCAGGTCGAGGCGACGCTTGTTGCCGGTAAAGGCGAGGTTACTCTAACCGGTAAACTCGGCGAGGTGATGCAGGAATCTGCACGTGCTGCTCTGACGTGTGTTCGTTCGAGGGCCGAGGAACTTGGGATCAACCCGAACGATTTTCGCGAAAAAGATCTACACATCCACGTTCCGGAGGGTGCGATCCCGAAGGACGGCCCTAGTGCCGGCATCACGATCGCGACGGCGATGGTCTCGGCGCTGACACGTACCAAAGCGCGCCACGATGTTGCGATGACGGGAGAGATCACGCTTCGCGGTAAGGTGCTCCCGATCGGCGGTGTGAAAGAAAAGCTGCTCGCGGCCCATCGATTCGGGCTCAAGACGCTGATCCTATCTAAAGAGAATGAAAAGGATCTTGCAGACGTTCCAGAAGAGGTTCGCGAAGACCTTACGATCCACACTGTCGATACCGTCGACGAAGTACTCCGGTATGCACTTGAACCGACGACATCCGAAACAGTCATTACTGCGGCACCGGTTTGGGAAGTAGATAAGAACCCGGCAGATATTTCTACGAATGTAGAGTAAGCTTGATCGGGAATGAAAATAGCCTCAGCCGAATTTGTCAAAAGTGCCTTCGAACGCAGCCACTGGACGGATGACGGACTTCCAGAGATCGCATTTCTTGGACGGTCTAACGTTGGAAAGTCGTCGCTCCTTAATTCGCTATTGCAGCGAAAAGGGCTTGCAAGGACATCCAATACGCCCGGCCGGACCCAAAGCATCAATTTCTTTTTGGTCAACGGATCGTTCTATTTCGTCGACCTTCCCGGATATGGTTTTGCGCGCGTTTCGAAAACAATGCGTTCCGACTGGGGCAAGATGGCAGAGGACTACCTCTCCGAACGCGAAAACCTCGCTCTCTGTATCCAGTTGGTCGATTCGCGACACGATCCGACGCAGCTTGACCTGCAGCTCTACGAATGGCTGATGCATCGCGAAACGCCATACCTGGTCGTAGCGACAAAGGCCGATAAGCTGTCGAATAATCAATTCGCGAAGCAACTGCAGATCATAAAGGCGAAGATGCCAGGGCCTGAGGTGATCGGGTTCTCAGCTGTCTCAGGTAAGGGCCGCGAGGCACTTTGGTCAGAGATCGATTCGTCCGTAAAAAGTTAAAAAAAGAGTTGCTTTCTTGCTGTTAATGTAGTAATAAATAGGTATTCCCTAAAACTCGAGGGTTGACGGAAGAGCGCGTCGCTCATTTCTGTTGCAATACTACATACATATCCATACGAATTTCTCCGCGTTTGATTTTCAAATCATTTCGAATGGCATTCCGGTTTGATTTAGTTTGAAACTACAAAGCGTTGGAACTCAACAACGTTACTCCGACACAAAACGGAAACAAAAATGGCAACCAAAACCACCACATCCCGCAGGTCGAAACCGGAAAGGCCGGACGAAGAATCGACCGAGTCTGAATCGGTCAAATCGACCGAAGAAACCGTCGATCAAAACAGCTCAAAGGCGTCGAACAGCAACAACAATGCTAATGGCGACCTTCTGAACCTTGCCGATCTAAAGGACATGTCGATCAGCGAACTCACCCATATCGCCAAAGAAATGGGCATCGAAGGAGCGACCGGCCTGCGAAAGCAAGAGTTGATCTTCAAGCTGCTCGCTGCTCAAACCGAGAAAAGCGGGCTGATCTTTTCGGAAGGTGTCCTTGAAACGCTGCCCGACGGCTTCGGATTTCTTCGTGCTCCTGAGTATAACTACCTCCCGGGCCCTGACGACATCTATGTAAGCCCCTCGCAGATCCGCAAGTTCGATCTTCGAACCGGCGATACGGTCTCTGGCCAGATACGTCCGCCAAAAGAAGGCGAGAGGTATTTTGCATTGATCAAGGTCGAGGCGATCAATTTCGAAGCTCCCGAAACATCGCGTGAAAAGATCTTTTTCGACAACCTCACACCGCTTTATCCTGATGAGCAGTTGAAGATGGAGGTCGGTCCGGAGAATATTTCGGCCAGAGTGATCGATCTCGTCACGCCTATTGGTAAAGGCCAGCGTGCCCTGATCGTTGCACCTCCGCGTACGGGTAAGACAGTTCTGCTTCAGACAATTGCGAATTCGATAACCGAGAATCATCCTGAGGTCACGCTGATCGTTCTCCTTATCGACGAGCGACCGGAAGAGGTCACCGACATGCAGCGTTCGGTCAGAGGCGAGGTCATCTCGTCGACCTTTGACGAACCGCCGACGCGTCACGTCCAGGTTGCAGATATGGTGATCGAAAAGGCCAAGCGTCTTGTCGAACATAAACGCGATGTCGTCATCCTTCTCGATTCGATTACGCGTCTCGCACGTGCCCATAACGCTGTTGTCCCGCCATCCGGCAAGATCCTTTCAGGCGGTATCGATTCCAACGCCCTTCAGCGTCCCAAGCGTTTCTTCGGAGCGGCCCGCAATATCGAAGAAGGCGGTTCGCTGACGATCATCGCAACGGCCCTGATCGATACCGGCTCGCGTATGGACGACGTGATCTTTGAAGAGTTCAAGGGTACGGGCAACTCTGAGATCCATCTTGACCGCCGTTTGTCCGACAAGCGTCTCTTCCCGTCGATCGACCTCCAGCGTTCGGGTACGCGTAAGGAAGAACTGCTCTTGAGCAAAGAGGATCTCAACCGCATTTGGGTCATGCGTCGGGTTCTCAATCCGCTTTCGCCGGTCGAGCAGATGGAAGTGGTTCTGGAACGCCTAAGCAAGACGAAGACCAACGCCGAGTTCCTCGCGTCAATGCAGACCTAGTGGCCTGCCGCGTCATTATGGCCTTCCTGATCTTGCGGGCCAGGTCAACGAAACGGAGAATGCGGTACGTCCGGGTTCTCCATTTTCAATTTTCGGTTCGAAATTCGTATGCGTGTAGCGGTCATATCTGCCGAGGCGGTTCCTTATTCAAAGACCGGCGGTCTTGGCGACGTTGCGGGTGCATTGCCCAAAGCGTTGAAAGCCGTAGGCATCGATTCGGTGCTCATCACGCCCTGTTACTGGCAGACGAAAGGCGAACATCTCTGGAACACTGCGTTCGATGATCTGGCGGTCGACTGGAAAGGTGGAATTTATCCCGCCAAGGCGTTTCACAGCGAAGCGAATGGTTCACCGACGTTCCTGATCGACGCTCCGTCGCTGTTTCACCGCGATTCGATCTACGGTTTTCGGGAGGATCACGAGCGTTTCGCGTTTTTTAACCACGCCGCGCTCGTCCTGCTCAAACGCCTCGGCACACCGCCCGATATAGTCCATTTGAACGACTGGCATTGCGGATTCGCGGCTGTCGAGCTTGCTTCGGCGAGACGGCACGATCCCTTTTGGCGAAACACGCGGACGGTCTTTTCGATCCACAATATGGCTTACCAGGGCGGCTTCAGTTCCGAAGAGCTTTTTAAGTTCGGCTTTAGCAGCGACCTCGCACGCAACGCTTTCGCATTTAACGGTTACGCTTCGGCGATGAAGGCCGGCCTCGCGGTTTCTGATACGCTCTCGACCGTTTCCCGCCGCTATGCCCAAGAGATACAGACGCCTGAGAATGGTTATGGCCTCGATTGGCTTACCCGGCAGCGTGCATCGAGGCTGATCGGCATCACCAACGGCGTCGATTACGAGGTCTGGGATCCCGCGACCGACGCCGAGCTCCCGGCAAATTACAGTATCGACGACCTCAGCGGCAAGCGTGTATGCAAACGCGTCCTGCTCGAACGCTTTTCGCTGCCTGTCGATCTCGAACGCCCGATCTTTGCCAATATCACCCGCCTCACCGCACAAAAGGGTATCGATCTGATGATGCAGGCCGCCGGCGAGATACTTGCTGCCGGTGCGTATATCATCTCGCTCGGTTCAGGCGAAAAGCAGTACGAAGATTTCTGGCAGCGTCTGCGTGATCACGCTCCGCATCAGGTCGGTGTCTATCGCGGATACAGCGAACCGCTTGCCCATTTGATCGAGGCCGGAGCCGACCTCTTCATGATGCCGTCCAAATTCGAGCCATGCGGCCTCAACCAGATGTACAGCCTGCGTTACGGCACGATACCCGTCGTTCGTGCCGTCGGCGGCCTTGACGATACGGTCCAAAATTGGGACGCCGTCCATTCGACCGGCAACGGCTTCAAGTTCGGCCCTTACAACGCTCAGGCATTTGCCGAAAGCATCTACGAAGCCCTCTTCGCCTACGCCGATCCCGAATCGCGTCTCCGCATCCAACGAAACGGCATGGCGATCGATAATTCATGGGAGAACGCGGCCCGTAAATATGTCGAACTATATTCATGGACGCTGAGCTGATCAATTTACTCGTGGTCGATCACGAGATCACACTACGTGCCCTGGAAGAGACCGACGTTGATCAAATGTTCGGTCTGGTCGACAGCAACCGCCAACATTTGCGGGATTTCATGCACTGGATGACACCGGACTATTCGATAGAATCGGCACGTGAGTTTATTCAGAACGCAAAAGATGCAGTCTTGGCACGTAAGGCATTGAGCTTTGGTATCTTTCGAAAAGACAAATTGATCGGTGCTGTCGGGTTTGTACAGTTTGACTGGAATTCACGCAAAAGCGAGATCGGGTACTGGATCGACAAGGCTGAGGAAGGTCAAGGTATCATTACGAGATCCACTGCTCTTTTGATCGAATATGCATTTGAAGAATTGAAGCTAAATCGCATCGAGATCCGTTGCGCGGCCGAGAACACTAGAAGTGCCGCGATCCCAGAGCGGCTTGGATTTCTACGGGAAGGCCGGTTGCGCCAATCCGAGTATCGCAACGGCAGGCTTCACGACTTCGATGTGTACGGTCTCCTCGCGGACGACGAACGTGTTTGGTAGAATGAGGGGTGATCCCCTAAAAGGCGTACGCGTTCAAAGGTTTTGGAGAGAATGATTTCGCCCTGACCGAGGTCTGGGCTGCTGCAAATATGATCATTGTGATAATCGGTGCCCAGTGGGGCGACGAGGGAAAAGGAAAGGTCGTCGATCTGCTCGCAGATCGCTTTGACATCGTTTCGCGGTATCAGGGCGGACACAATGCGGGGCACAGCGTCTATGTCGGCGATAAGGCGTTCGTGCTACGGCTGCTGCCTTCGGGCATCATCCACCCAGACAAAACGTGTGTGCTCGGCAACGGCATGGTCATTGACCCGAAGGCATTTTTCGAAGAGGTCGATCAGATCGGCGAGCAGGGCATCGAGGTAACACCCGAAAGGCTGAAAGTCTCGAGCCGTGCACACCTCATAATGCCTTATCACCGTGCATTGGACCACACATCCGAAGAACGCCTCGGCAATGAAAAGATCGGGACGACGCTTCGAGGGATCGGGCCGGCTTACGAGGACAAAGCGGGCCGCCGCGGCATCCGTGTCGCCGATGCGATGTCGCCCGAACTGCTGAAACTTCGAGTCGAACGCAATCTCGAAGAAGCCAACCGCATTATCGTCCTTTTCGGCAATCAGCCGCTCAGGGCTGACGAGATTCTCGACGAGATCACGCCGCTCGTTGAAAGGCTCAGGCCGTTCGTCTGCGAAACCTCGCACTTCCTTGCCGAAGCCCGTAAGCAGAACAAGAAGATACTTCTCGAAGGGGCCCAGGCGACGCTGCTTGACGTAGATCATGGGACATATCCGTATGTCACATCGTCAAACCCGACGGCCGGCGGGGCTTCGGTAGGTGCGGGCATTCCTCCGCACCATATCACCGGCGTGCTTGGCATCGTTCGTACATATGCGACACGCGTCGGTGAAGGGCCGTTCCCGACCGAAATGATCGACGCCGAAGAAGACATGGCAGATCTCATCAGGCAGCGTGGGAACGAATATGGTTCGGTGACCAAACGTCCGAGGCGTTGCGGTTGGTTCGACGCGGTTGCTACGCGATATGCTGCAGAGCTGAACGGTTTTGATTCGATCGCCCTTACAAAGCTCGACGTGCTGGACGAACTCGATGAGATAAAGGTCTGCATCGGTTATGAGATCGACGGACGCCGTGTGGACACCTTTCCGGCCGTTTCGCACGACCTCAGGAACATCAAACCGGTTTACGAGACGTATAAGGGATGGCGATCTGACACCGTCGGCACGACCGAGTTCGACAAACTGCCGGCAAAGGCGCAGGAATACGTAAGGTTCCTTTCGGATCAGATCGGCGTTGAGATCGGCCTGATCTCGACCGGTCCCGAACGCGATCAGACGATAATACTTCACGAATCAGTGATGGAAGGCTGGTTCAAGAGCTGAGATGAGCGAGGTTCTCGAGGTGAGGATCGTGACGTTTGACCAGTCGCTGGCAAAGGCCTTCGCCGACCTCAATTACGAGTGGATCGAGCGATTCTTCGTCGTTGAGAAACACGACCGCGAGATACTCGAACGCCCAAAAGAACTCGTTATCGACCGAGGAGGGCAAATATTCTTCGCAATGATCGGCGACCAGGTCGCGGGAACGGTCGCGTTGATAAATGCGGACAGCGGGTCGTTTGAACTTGCCAAAATGGCCGTCTCGCCTGCCTTTCAGGGCAATGGGATCGGCGACCGTCTGATCGAAGCCTGCGTTGAGCACGCCGAAGCATCAGGCAAGCGGCGGCTATTCCTGCTTTCGAATACCAAACTCCGGCCTGCCATCATTCTCTATCGCAAACATGGCTTTACCGAGACGATGCTCGACGAACGTTCGCCCTACGAACGCGTCGATATTTGCATGGAATTAGACCTCGCGACCCATTGATTTACAAAATCATCTAACCACAGACAGATGACCGACACCTTCTAACGATAGTTACTTGCCATCGAACGGCTCAGATTGTACAATTTTGAATTCGGTCGGGGAACGACCCCGGCAGGAACGTGGTCCGATAGCTCAGTCGGTAGAGCAAATGGCTTTTAACCATTGGGTCCCAGGTTCGAGTCCTGGTCGGATCACCA